>OIFD01000037.1_pt1 | contig 154900 bp, 155 predicted proteins | sample 1582021 | NCBI WGS metagenome assembly OIFD01 (sample SAMN07501059, study PRJEB24779) | human gut metagenome | isolation source: stool | host: human infant | place: USA: Pittsburgh, PA | reverse complement strand
TTGCCCCTCCAAACCACCCCCTTCACCCCACGTACGTTGAGTCCAAAAAAATCGGCCATGCTAAATTTTCAAAACTCGCTCTTCGAGCTCAAACAGTTGAAAATTTTTAACGCATAACCAATTTTTTTGCTCATTATATGCACTTGATTACTTTACGGTTAATTCGTTAAGTTTTTTTAGTCCATAGGTCAAAAAAAATTACTTAAATACATTGAATTTTTTGACGGCTGTCTTGCCTTACGGGGTTTCTCAAACTTATTCTACGGTTTTACCTCTGCATTGTATCTAACTTATGTTGAAGTTACTTACCAAGGCCTAATAAATTGAATAGAGTTTAAAATCAATAGAAGCTTAATCAGTATCGATTAGGCTTCTTTTTTATTACTTCATAATTATTTGTGAAGTTATATTATTCTATGACTTAATAAAAAATTCTGACGTTATAACAAACTATGACCTAATAAAAAAGTGTGAGCTTGTAATATTTTATGACGTCACAACAAAATATGACTTAGGAATTAAATGTTAGTTTAGATTTTTTTATGACTTCACAATAAATTATAACTTCATACTTAAACAGTGAGCTAACGGAGTGACCCAGCTTGTTGAAGTCTTATATGATCATAAATTTTGCCAATAAGTTAGATAGTTATGAGGTTGTAAGCAAAAAGTTCGGAGACGTTAAAAAAATTTCACTGTTCGAGCGAGCGAAGTGAAACGTAGCGAGTAGTTTGAAATTTTTAGTCGGAGGGCTTTTTGCGTATTAATGGGCCGAGCCCCTGCTAGGTCGTTGGGGGTGTTAAGGGGAGGTATGGAGGGGATAAGGGCGAATCGAAACGCCCTAAATCCCCTCCATAAGATAAATAGTAAAGCTCTGCTTTACAAAAAACTTTTAAAAGCGAAGCTTTTTCCATAATTTTCAAAAGATTCTTTTCCAATTTTTCTATAAAGAAAATAAGTTTAAACAAATGATTGACAACTCAAAACAAAAGTTCTATAATATTCTCAAGAATAAAAAAAGGAGGAGTGGTAAATGGAATTTTTTGAAAAGGAAGATGTGAAAGTTATTAGAGAAGATAATTTTAATAATGAAAAGAATATTGAAAGTGAAAGTTTAATTAATGAAATATTTGTGACTGGATCCAAGGATCCTAATTCTTTTGATAATTTTAAGGAGAATGGAGATTCCAAAAGGCCTGGGCCTTTTGAAAAAACTTCTTATGATGATTTTAACAGGGTCCTTAGGTCCGCCCTTGTTGGGGAAGAGAGGGCCAGGGCCAAGATTCTCCATATGCTAGACCCCTTAATTAGGTCTTCCATTAGGAAGTATTGCCCAGTTTATTCTGAGTTTGAGGATCTTTATTCTGATGGAAGGGTCATGGTCCTTGTTTGTCTCGATGATTTTGACGGGAAGAGGTCCTTCTTGAAGTACGTCAAGGAGTTTTTGAGATACACTTATCTTAATAATTATAAGTACCTGACTAATGTGGAGATGGATATTCACGATGATGATTCTGATGAGGAGGGCCAATCTATTTTGGATTCTCTTGATGCTGGAGTGGATATTGAGGGGGACTTTTTGGAATCTGAAGAGTCAGACCTTATGAGGGCTGCTATTAGGTCTCTCACTCCAAGGCAGGAGACTGTGGTGAGGCTCTTTTATTATGAAAGGCTAGGTCTCAGTGAGATTGCAGATTTTCTTGGGATTTCTAAGTGGACTGTTGTTAATCTCAAGCGAACTGGTCTTGAGAATATGCGTAAATTTATTTTAAATTCTTATAAGAGGAGGTGATTTTATGTTGATTGAAAAGAAACTCATTCGTTACAACTATATGAAGAGACAGGGTCAGGCAAGGCCAAGGTATATTGTGGTCCACGACACTGGCAATCCTAATGTGGGTGCTGATGCTCTCGCTCACTACAGGTACTTTAATGGTGGCAACAGGCAGGCTTCTGCTCATTATTTTGTGGATGACAAGAGGGTGGTGGAGACTGTTGAGACTGCTAATGCTTCTTGGCACTGTGGCGATGGTCATGGCAGGCACGGGATCACTAATTCTAATTCGATTGGGGTGGAGATCTGCATCAACAGGGATGGCAATTATGAGGCTGCTCTTGAGAATGCTAGAAAGATTATAAGATACCTCATGGGATTTTATAATATTCCCCTTGATAGGGTGGTAAGGCACTTTGATGCTTCTCACAAGATTTGTCCCCGCTCTATGTCTAGTAATAATTGGAAGAAGTGGTGGGACTTTAAGGCTTCTCTATAATTTTTAAAATTTTTTAAAATAATTTCATTTTACCCTAGCAACTTTTCTTATTTTATTCTATATAGATAGTAGGAGGTGAAAATAATGGCTGTTCAAGTTAAGGAATCTAAGCTAATGCTAAAGTCAGTTTTTACTGATGAGTCTTCTGGCAAGACGAAGAAGAGAACTGTAACAATCAGTGGTATTAACTCTGAGGCTTCTAAGGATAATTTATATAAGCTTTCTGAAGACCTCAACCCTATTGTTGAAGGTAACTTCTCTACTTCTTCTCTAATTACAGAAGAGATTTTAGGAAAGGTTGAATAAGACTTGGTCTTGTTCTTGTAGTTATTGTTTTGTGAAATGCTGGAGCGTTTCACTGGTATGAAAGGAGAATTTTATGAAGGAAACTAAATCACTTAGGATAAGTTTTACTGATGAAGGCGGAAAGCCTTGGACTTTAACTATCTCAAATCCTCAAGATGGTATTGTTGAGACTGATGTTAAGAGGGTAACTGATAATATTATAAACAACAAGTTAGTCTCTGGTAAGCTAGGTCTAATCAAGACTTACAATGGGTCAGTTATAGTTACTAGAAGAGAAGAAGCTCTTCAATAAGGTTTGTTATGATGGAAGATTTAATAGCTAACATTTCAAACATTGGCTTTCCCATTGCCATTTCTTGTTACCTCTTGGTGAGGTTGGAGAAGAAGATGGAGGAGCTAAAGGAAGTTATAGTGGATCTTTCCAAGGCTCTTGAGGATATTGGGAAGTAAGGAAGGGATTCGAGTTTTAGAAACTCGAGGAAAGAGGTTTTTGGTTTATTTTGGAAAAATAAATTAAAACTATGGAAAGAATTCTTTTATGGGTTCTTTTGTATTTTTGTTTTATTTTGAAAAAATAATTTAAAATTTTATTTTTATTTTATGTAGGAATTTAGATCAAGCTTTTGGCTTGGTTATTTTTTTGTCCTTTTTTATAAAAAGGGAGAAAAAGTTTTTGAGAGAATTATATAAAGATGATATCTTTAAAGAGTCTTTGTAAAGCCAAGCTTTACTATTTTCTTTCCGGAGGGGGTTTAGGACCTTTCGATTGGTCCTGCCCCCTCCGAGCCACCCCCATCACCTTCAACGACCTGGCAGGGGCCTTTGCCAACAACCCCGAGCGGCAGCCATCCTAAAAATTCAAAACTTGCTCGCTTCAAACTTTTACAAACTAAAAATAATTTATCAATAGAGTCAGAAGCACCTGGCTCTATTTTTTATTTGCGAGCTTCGCGTGAACCTAATCAACTCAAAGTTCGCTTCGCTCCTTTTCGCTGTAAGGTTCATCGGCTGAGCAATAAATTGCTCAAGCACATTGAATTTTTTAACGGCTGTCTTGCCTTACGGGGTTTTTCAACCTTAGTTCACGGTTTTACCATTACATAACTTCAAACTTATGCGAAATTACTTAACAAAACTTAACAATCTAATTTAACTTCTGAATTAAAAAAAGCTTAATCAGTATCGATTAAACTTTTTATTTTTATAAGTTTTTATTCAATTGTGAGCTTTGCAACTGTGATTCCACTTATAGAAATTTAAAACTTTAGGCTTTAGAAAGACTTCTTAAAATAAATCTTTACAATAACCTTTCTTTTACAAACTTTTTAAACTCTTCTTTTCCCATATCTCCACTAGCTACCTTAAGTCCGATTTCAATAACATCCTTATTGCTCAAACTATGTTGAATTTCATTGATTTCTAATAAGTACAAAAGCACCATAACTCCAATTCTTTTATTCCCATCGATAAAACAATGATTTTCTATAAGTGAATATGAAACCTGAATTATCTTATCTAATGTAGACGGATAAAGCTCCACTTCATCATAAGTTTGGAACACACTCTCGACAGAAGATTTAAGTAAGTTCATTTCCCTTATTCCATAAGATCCACCATAGAGAAATATACTTTTTTCTTGAAGTTTTATAACTTCATCTACATTAATATAAATCATTTTGCCAATTCCTTAAAAGCTTCATCATATTTAGTCATAATGCTATCCGCAATTTCATCTAAACTTTTTGAAGCTCCTAAATCGGTTTGATTCAAAGTTAGATTTAAAGGTAAGGCTTGGTCTCTCACAGATTGTTTAATAAACATATTAATTGCTGAAGAAACATTTAAACCCAATTGGGAAACCAAATCGTTAAAAGAATCCTTATCCTTATTATCAATACTAATAGTTAAATTTACTTTAGACATAACATCAGCTCCTTAAGGTAATTATACTTATATTACACATATTTTTCAATGTAATATAATAAAAAAAGAAACTTAATAAATTTTACCAAGCTTCTTATTTTTATAATTTTCTATTTAATTATGAGCTTAGCAATTGTGCCCCAGCTTGTTGAAATGTTATACGATCGTAAAGTTTGCTAATAAACCGTAAATTTATAAGGTAGTAAGCAAAAAGTTCGGAGACGTCAAAAAAATTTCACTGTTTGAGCGAAGCGAGTTTGAAATTTTTAGTCGGAGGGCTTTTTGCGTATTAGTGGGTCGGGCCCCTGCCAGGGCGAGGGGATAGGAGGGAGGTTTAAGGAGGGGGAAAGGGGCCTCGCTCGCCCCTTGCACCCCCTCCTTAGAGATAAATAGTAAAGCTTGGCTTTACAAAAACCTTATTAAATAAATCCTTTTATCAAAAAATTCTTAAAGAAATTTTCTTTAGTTCATTGGTACTACTTTCAAGTCTTTAGAGACTTTATTAAGCACCTCACACCCATCTTCTGTTATCAAGACTAAATCCTCTATCCTAACTCCAATTCCTTCTTCTAATAGATAAATCCCTGGTTCTATGGAGAAGATTTGTCCTACTTCTATGAGGCTATCGTTTACTGATGAGACGTCGCCTTCTTCATGGCATTCTAGTCCTATGGAGTGGCCTGTCCTGTGAGTAAAGTATTTGCCATAGCCTTTTTCTTCTATATAAGATCTTGCGGCCTTGTCCACGTCTGACATCTTGTTGCCAGGCTTTGCTGCTGCAATTCCTCTAAGGTTGGCTTCTTTTACTATTTCATATATTTCTCTGGCACGGTCACTTACTTCGCCAATGAAAACTGTACGCGTCATGTCTGATGCGTAATTTTTGTAGATTCCTCCAATGTCAAGGACTACGCAATCGCCGACTTTGCCCTTAGTCTTGTCTGTGGAGTGGTGGGGGTCTGCAGCTGATCTTCCATAGGCTGTGATTGGTTCAAAGGAAACTTCTTCTACTCCGTGGGACTTGTAAATTTCCTTTAGCTTTTGGGAAAGTTCCTTTTCGTTTAGTCCCTTTGCCACCCAAGGTATGAGTTCTTCCATGACCTTGTCGTTGATAGCAGAGGATTCACGCATAAGTTGTTTTTCTTCCTCGTCCTTAATTCTTCTAACGTGGTCAACTATTCTTGAGCCATTTATATATTTTTTGTCTGGGAAGATCTCCTGTAGTCTTAGTAGGAACTTTGCAGGCCAAAATTTGTCGATTCCTATAAGTTCGTCATCTTTTATAAACTTGGAAAGTTTTTCGATTCCGTCTTCTATGTCGTTGTACCAGATAAAGTCAACTCCAGCCTCTTCTTCTTGAGGGAAGAGCTCGTTGATAAGGAGTTTTACGTCCCCATCCCTGTGGATGTAGAGGGCAAGGGCTCTTTCGCCTGGTTCAATCATCCTGTCAAGGAGATAAAAAATTGCGTAGGGGTCAGAGATTATCATGTGGTGAAGTTTTTCTTCTTCCATTTTATTTATAAGTCTATCAATTCTATTCTTGTGCATAGTGTGTCCTCCGTTTTTTTTTTTTAAAATATATCACAAATTTCCCCATATAGCTATGGGGAAAAGAATTAGTCTTTAAGAATCTTTGAGTAAAGACTTTGTCTTTATGAATCTATTTCTAAAGCCTAGGGCTTTAAATTTCTATAAGGAGGGGGAGCCAGGGGCGGGCGAGGCCCCTGACCCCCTCCTTAAACCTCCCCCCAGACCCCATCGCCCTGGCAGGGGCCCGGCCCATTAATACGCAAAAAGCCCTCCGACTAAAAATTTCAAACTCGCTTCGCTCAAACAGTGAAATTTTTTTAACGTCTCCGAACTTTTTGCTTACTGCCTTATTAGCTTGCGGGATATTAGCAAACTTTACGACCTTATTAGGTTTCAACAAGCTGGGGCACTCTTGCTAACGTAACAATTGAAGACAAAGTTATAAAAAAGATAAAGCTTAATCTTTTATTGATTAAGCTTTTTTTAATGCAAAAGTTTAATTAGATTGTTAAGTTTTGTTAGGTAACTTCGCATAAATTTGAATCAATGTATAGGTAAAACCGTAGACCAAGGTTGAAAAACCCCGTAAGGCAAGACAGCCGTTAAAAAATTCAACTGTTTGAACTAAGCGATTATATTTTTACCTTAATAAAGATAGAAGTTTTATTGATTTTAAAATGTTATAGAGAATAAGTCTTAGCTTAGTGAGTTTTGAATTTTAGGCTGTCTGCCGCTCGGGGTTGTAGGCAAAGGCCCCTGCCAGGTCGTTGGGGGTGTTCAGGGGAGGTTTGGAGGGGATAAGGGCGGATCGAAACGCCCTAAATCCCCTCCAAGAGAAGAATTAAAACCTTAGGTTTTAGAAAAGAATTTTAAAGATAAAGTCTTTTATTAGATTATAAAAGCAGAGCTTTTGCCCTAATTTTGCACAAAAAAATCTGTAGTTTCCTACAGATTTTTCTCATTTTTTTAATTTTGTGTTAGTCCTTTTATTACATTTTCTACTTTTGAAGGCATGGTAAACTCGTGGTCGCCTGCTGCGAAGGCAACGACTCCCAGTCTATTGCATTCTTCCACGAAGGCCTTGTCTGATTCTATGGCTCCAAGGTCTAGGAGTTTTTTGCCTACTTGGGCAGGTCCTTCGCCTTCAGCGATATTTAGCTTATAGGTCTTAAGTTCAATGCCAGCAATTTCTGCTAAGATTTCTTTTACCTTCATGTCCTTGTCAAACTCATAGGCTCCTGGGACAATCTTGTCCCCAATTTGCATATCTTCTGCAAGGTCCTTATAAGTTGCCATGTCTGCGATTAGGCCCTTGGAAATTAAAAGTTCTCCAAGGCTATCTAGGTTTGTTCCTTCAGGAACTGTAAAGGTATTTACATTTTCATCTTCTTCGTCTTTTTTATCTTCATCCATAAGGACAACGGGCTTAACAGCTTTTTCTTCTCTTAGGCCTGTTGCTACAAGGATCTCTCCATAAGTTTTTTTAACTTCGTCAACTATTCCAATTTTTATATCTTTTGTGGATATTGAATTTAGGTAAAGGGAATCCATTCTCCACTTGATTACAAAAATTAGGAATAAGAAGAAAAGTATTGATAATAAAACTTGGCAGAGTTTAATAAAAAAGAGCTTGCCTCTGTTAAAATTATTCAAAATAAACCTCTTTTCATCATGTTTTGATATAATTATATCAGTAAAGGCTTAAAATGAAAAGTTTGGAGATTTTATGAGAAAAATTATTATTAATAAAAATGACGAGGGAAGAAGGCTAGATAGGTTTTTGAAGATCTATTTTGAAAAGGCTCCTCTTTCCTTTATTTATAAAAATTTGAGAAAGAAAAATATTGTGGTCAATGGGAAGAAGGCCAAGCCCGAGGACATCTTAAGTGATGGGGACGAGATAAAATTATTTTTGGCAGAGGAAACTATTGAGAAGTTCAAAAAAGATATAAGGAAGTCAAAAAATTCTAAGCTGCCAGATATTTTGTATGAGGATGATGACCTTATCCTTGTGAAGAAACCCATCAACATGCTCACTCACAATGATTCAAAGGGCTACCAAGACAATGCCCTTGACAGGATGGTGGACTATCTCATTGCCAAGGGAGATTACAATCCAAGGCTGGAGAAGTCCTTTAGGCCTGCCTTTGTAAACAGGCTCGACAGGAACACTTCTGGCATTTTAATTGGGGCAAAAAATTTGAAATCCTTGCAGGATTTAAACAAGGCCATAAAAAATAGGGAGATAAAAAAACTCTATGTAACTCTTGTGGCTGGAGAAGTCACAAAGGATTTTGATGTTGACATCAACCTAAAGAAGACAGGCAATAATGTCATGAAAAAGACCTCAAGAGACGAAGGCAAGAGGGCTCTTACAAAGTTTAGGGTCCTTAAGTCTAACAAGGACTACTCACTTCTTTCTGTCAACCTAATTACTGGTAGGACCCACCAAATTAGGGCGTCCTTGAAGGAAGAGGGACTTGCCATTGTTGGGGACAGGAAGTATGGGGACCCTAGGACCAACAAGGCCTTTAGGGAGAGGGGACTGGATTCACAGTTCCTCCACAATTATGCCATAGTTTTTGAGTCAGATGCCTTTAAAAATCTAAGGGGCAAGTCTTTTGTTTACCTACCTGATGGGAAGATGAAGACCATAGCTGAAGATATTTTTAAGATAAATTTAGGTGATTTATTAAATGAAGAAAATAATTTTTAGGTCTCCCAGGGAAGACCTAGGATTTGAAAAATTAAAGGGCGAGAGGACTTTATTTATCTTGCCCTCTCAATCTGCTATAAATTTTTACATAAGGGATATGCTGGGAAGGGGCATGGACATAAATAAGACTGAGTTCGAGACCTTTGATGGAATTGGAAGAAGAAATAGGGCAAAGAGGCCTGATTCTATTTTAAAATATCTTGTCCTTTCAAAAATTCTCAAGGAAAACTTAAGGGATCTTAAAATTTTCCCAGAGACTGTGGATATAATTTTGGATTTTTTTGATGATTTGACAGAAAATTATTTGGACTCAAGGGATATCGAGAAGATTCCTGGAGAAATCTTTAAGGACTTGGCTAGAGTTTTTGATATTTATAGGGACTACTTTGCAGCCAGGTCACTTGACATCTACGGCAGGGTCAAGGAGGACTCAATAAAGGGGACTAGGTTCGACACCATAATTATTTCTGGATTTTTGGAGTTTGGCAAGGCTGAAGAAGAGATAATAAAAATTTTGTCGGAAATTGAGGGGAAAAATATTTTTATAGACATCCCCTTTAATTTTATGGAGTCAGACCTTCTTGATGGACTTATAAAAAATTTGCAAGGCCTTGGCTTTGAACTTGAGGAAAGAGAGGGCATTGATTACAAAAAGGAAATTGATAGGGAAAAGATAAAAATCTTGTCTTCAAAGGATAATTTTTATAATTTATTTTTTTCTAATGTGAAGTTACTTTTGAAGGAAGAAAAAGTTAGTGACCTGACAATTTTAAGTGGGTCTCCTAGTCTTTCAGAAAAAGTTCGCCAAAGGGAAGCCTTTGAAGGTCTAGAATTTAACCTTCCAAGGAAGGAAAGGTCCCTACTTGAAAGGGAATTTGTCACACTTTTAGATTATTTTCTTGACAAGTCCAAGGAAAATACCTTGAAGAGAGTCCGTCTATCCTATTTTCCTTTAGGTCTTGATGTCATAAACCTTGAAGCAAGTTTAATGGCCTACAATTTTAAAAATTTAAGAGACATAGATTTCTCTAGGGTCAAAGACCTAAGGATCAATGAGGGAGATCTTGATGATTTTTTAAGGGGAGTTCAGCTTCTTCAAGATGAAAATATTCTTCAAAAGGAAAATGTGACTTATTATTTGGAATTTTTCAAAAACTATTTGGAAACTGCCAGGGGAAAAATTGAAAAGAGCTTGGAAAGAAATCCCGAAAGTCCAAGAAGACGTGATGGAAGGTTTTTGGAAGAGCTTGACGAGGTCTTAATAAAGATGGAGGGCTTGGGAGATTTTTATGAGTCCATAGACCTATCTGATTTTGTCTTGATTTTAAAGAAATATATGGAAAAGATTAGGCTTGATGAGGTCCAAAATCTTGAAGGTCTAGAGATTTCAAGTCAAGCTTCCAATTATTATAGAAATTTTAAAAATTTGATCTTAATAGGCTTTGACCACTCCTATCAAGAGGATGAGAAGGCAAACTTCATCTACAAGAAGGAGACAAAAAGAGCCATGGAAGAACTGGGCCTTGTAAGGGACAATTTCAAGAGGGACTACTCTTATTTGATTTATGATTTGCTTGTAGCAGAAAATACTTTGATATTAAGTGGTGACAGGGACAAGGGTTTTTCAAAAATATTAAACTCTTTAATTTTTGACCTCAATTTAGAAGTAGAAGAAGTTGAAAAAATTTATGAAACGGGAGGACTTTACAGGACAAGAGAGGTCAAGGACCACAATTATATAATTGATGACAGAGAGCTTGGGGAGATCAACAGGAGGATTTCTGAAAGGCCTTACTCTGTGACGGACTTTGACATCCTAAAGGATTGCCCGAGACGCTTTCTCTTTGAGAGGGTCTATAGGATTGGCAAGTTGGAAAAAGATTATGAGGATAGGTTTTATCTTGACCTTGGAGAAAAATACCACAGGGTTTTGGAAAAGTATTTCAAAAAAGAAGATGACTTTAATGAAGAGACCTTGTTAGATCTTATTTTGGAAGTTGAAAATCTTGGGGACTTTGATGATCTTTCCTTCTTGGATAAAGTTTCTGTCTTAAATTCTCAAAGGATCCTTGGAGATTATATAAAGAAGGACTTGGAGGGCCAGGCCAAGTATGGTTACAAGCCAGCTTATTTTGAAGAGGGCTTTGAAACTGAAATTGCTGGCCTAAGGATAAGGGGAAGGATTGACAGGATTGACGCCCTTGGTGACAATGAAATCCTCATGGACTACAAGAGGTCTTCAGTGAAAAAGAAAAAGGAAATTGAAGAGCTAAAGTCCTTCCAAATGCCTCTTTATGCTATAGGGAGAAAAAAACTGGGTAAGAATATATCAATGGCGGCCTACGGGTCAGTCAAAAGGGGAGAAGTTTCCACTGTGATAAAAAATTCCGACATCCTGCCAAAGGACGACAGGGGACAATATTATTTCACAGAGGATGATTTAAATGACCTCTTAGATAAATTTGAAGATGAGATTGTTAGGCTGACTTCTTCTATAAGGTCTGGCAACTATGAGTCTTCAAGTGACTGTAAAAATTGTGATTACCTAGAGATTTGCGAGAACAAGGAGAATTTTAATGGATAAAAAAGAATTGAGAAAGAAATATACAAAAGTAAGAGCAGAAGTAGAAGATAAGGAAGGCAAGGACAAGCTAATAAGAAAAAACTTGAGAGAGCTTGAAATCTACAAGAAGGCAAAATCTGTTTTTGTTTTTATCTCTTATAAGTCCGAAGTTGACACTAGAAGAATAATTGAAGACATCTTGGCCGATGGAAAGAAACTTTTAGTTCCCCTTGTAAAGGGCAGTGAGATGATTGCCGTTGAAGTCAAGGGGATTGATGACCTTGAGCCAAATAAGATGGGGATCTTGGAACCAAAATCTGGCCAAGAAGTGACTGATGTGGATTTAACTATTACACCAGGACTTGCCTTTGACAAGAATGGCTACAGACTTGGCTACGGTGGAGGCTACTACGACAAGTTCTTCGCCAAGGTAGACACAATAAGGATGGGAATTGGATATTCTGACCAATATGTTGAAAGCCTAGTCCACGAAGACTATGACAAGGCCTTAGAATATCTTTTGACTGAAGAGGGACTGATTGAATTTGAATAAGTATAAAAGAAGTTATCCAAGAATAGAAGCCAAGACTTGGAAGTGGCTCCTCTCTCTCTTCCTTGCCATAGGGTCCTTCTTTTTAGTGAGTTTAATCTTTGCCCTTCTTGGGATTGAAAATGAAATCCTCATGGCCCTTTTAATAAGTGTCTTGTCCCTAATGTCCCTTTGGGTAGTTGACAGAAGATTTATTTTAAAAATTTTCTTGCCCCTAAAGATGAAAGACCTCTTATATATATTAATAGGACTTGGATTTTCCTTTGTGGCAGTAATTTTTGCATCAATTGTAATGGCCCAAATGGGAGTCCAAGGTTCAGCCAATCCAATTTTTGATATTTTAACTGATGAAAATATAAAGAGGTTTATTGTATCCACTATGGTTCAGTTTATTGCCGAGGAAATTATCTTTATCATCCCCTTCTTGTTTGTTATTAACAAGATGAATACAAAGAATGATAAGTTAAAGACCTTTGTGGCAATACTTGTGTCATCAGTGATTTTCGGGGCCATGCATCTTTCAACTTACAACTTCAACATTGTCCAGGCAGTCCTTGTGATTTCCATAATTAGAACTGGACTTTCCATGTCCTATGTCTTGTCAAAGAACTTGACAGTGACTTACCTAGTCCACATGATTTACGACTGGGTCTTGATTTGGATTTACTTGGCAGCAGGACAAATGGCTTGAATTTATAAGTATTTGTGACTTTATAAATTATTATGAAGTTATAAAAAAATTATGAGTTAGTAAATTATTATGAAGTCGTGAAAAAATATGACTTTGTAAATCTTAATAAAGTTATAAAAAAAATGTGACTTTGTAGATTATTATGGGGCCATGAAAAACTAGAAAATTAAAAAACTAAATAAGCTTGTAAAAATAACAAAAACCACGACTTGATAATCGTGGTTTTTTTATTTCGTAAAATTAAATTGAAATTTCCTTGAAGCCATTGCCAAGGATTTCTGATGTGTCAGAAACTGTGACAAAGGCATCCTTGTCAGTGTGTTTTACTATTTGCCTAAGCTTGACAAGTTGTCTTGAAGAGCAGACAACGTAGAGGATGTAGACGTCCTTCTTCTTGTAGGAAGTCACTCCCTTGATATAAGTTGCTCCCCTGTGGACTTCTGCATAAATTTCCTTTGCAATCGCTTCATTATAATCAGAAATAATTAGGACTTGCTTTTGCTTGCCCACTCCCAGTTGGATCCTATCAATAACAGTGTAGTTAATGAACATTAGGATAAGTGTGAAGAGAACCTTGTCAATGGAGTAAAGGTAACCAAGGCAAGAAACTATTATGAGGTTAATGGCCATTAGGACGTTGCCAATAGTTATGTTAAATTTCTTCTTTAATATAGCGGCTATTATGTCCAGGCCACCAGTTGATGTTCCATTCCTAAAGGCAAAGCCTGCGCCAATTCCATTTAAGAGGCCACCAAAGATACAGGCAAGGATGGGCTCCTGAGTGAGATAAAATCCTGGGGCAAGTTTTTCGAAAAAGGAAATGAACATAGATAGAAGAAAAATTACAAGGGTTGAAAAAAATGTAAAGTCCTTATCTAAAAATATGAGACTTAAAATTGATGTTGGAAGGTTCAACAAGAAGACTAGTAGGGGAAGGCTAAGGCCTGTGACATTGGAAGTCAAAATTGATAGACCTGTGAGTCCTCCCGATATAAGTAGGTTGGGTTTAATAATATATGTAATTGAAAAGGCAGTTATTATGCTACAAAAGATTACAGAAAGCAATTTCCTGCCAAATGTTTTAGAAAAAATCCAGTCCTTTAGACTAACTTTTTGTAAGTTCACACTATCACCTCAGTTGTTATGATACACTATATTAAAGGAAATTATAAGCTATAAATTTATTAAATAGAAGGATCTTATATGGAGAAAAAATTGGTAAAATGTAATGAGAAAGCTTGGAGCCTTAAGGCTTTAGCAAGTTAGTGAAAATGATTACAGGACTGAAAAATCTTAGATTTTTCTAGGATAAAGGGAATTTATCTAATAATAAAATATAGATTAAAAATAATAAAAAAAAGAGGCCATTGTTTACGAATTGAATTAATAAGGGCAAAAAAAAATAAAATGATTAAACTAAAATTATAATTTCAAACAATTAGTTAAACTTAGTGGCCTTGCTTGAACTTAATATTTCTATTTGCTATAATTAAGACTGTAAGAAATGGTTATCATGATTATACATAAAGGAGAGTGTTAAAAATGACAGATACTTTAAATCCGTTAGTAGCAGCTCAACAAAAAGTTAAGGCTGCATGTGACAAGCTAGGTTGTGACCCAGCTGTTTATGAAATTCTAAAAGAACCTGAAAGAGTAATTGAAATTTCTATTCCAGTAAAGATGGATGATGGTTCAGTTAAAGTTTTCAAAGGTTGGAGATCAGCTCACTCAACAGCAGTTGGTCCTGCTAAAGGTGGATGTAGATTCCATCCAAATGTAAACCTTGACGAAGTTAAGGCTCTTTCACTTTGGATGACTTTCAAAGGTGGCGCACTTGGCCTTCCATACGGTGGAGGAAAAGGTGGAATTTGTGTTGACCCATCAGAACTTTCTGATAGAGAATTAGAACAACTTTCAAGAGGTTGGGTAAGAGGACTTCACAAATACCTTGGAGAAAGAATTGATATTCCAGCTCCAGACGTTAACACTAACGGACAAATTATGTCTTGGTTCATTGATGAATATATCAAACTAAACGGAGACAGACAAGATATAGGAACTTTCACAGGTAAACCAGTTGGACTTGGTGGATCTGAAGGAAGAAACGAAGCAACAGGATTTGGTGTTGCTGTAGTAACTAGAGAAGCTGCTAAACGTGAAGGAATTGACTTCAAACACGCTAAAATCGCAGTTCAAGGTTTCGGTAACGTTGGATCTTTCACAGTTAAAAACATTGAAAGACAAGGCGGAAAAGTTTACGCTCTAGCTGAATGGGACAAAAAAGAAGGAAACTACGCTCTATACAATGAAAATGGACTAGACTTCAAAAAACTTCTTGAATACAAGAACGAACACCACACACTAATCGGCTACCCAGATGCAAAACAAATCTCAGCTGATGATTTCTGGACAGGCGAATGGGATATCTTAATTCCAGCAGCTCTAGAAAACGTAATTACTGGTGACGTTGCTCAAAAACTTAATGTTAAATTAGTTTGTGAAGCAGCTAACGGTCCTACAACTCCAGAAGGAGACAAGGTTCTTACTGAAAGAGGAATCAAACTTACTCCAGACATCTTAACTAACTCTGGTGGAGTTTTAGTTTCTTACTACGAATGGGTTCAAAACCAATACGGAATGTACTGGACAGAAGCTGAAGTAGAAGAAAAACAAGAAGCTGACATGATGAAAGCTATCGAAGGCGTATTCGGCGTTTGTGACGAATTTGATGTAGTTCCTAGAGAAGGAGTTTACATGTACGCTATCCAATCAATTGACAAAGCTATGAAACTTAGAGGATGGTATTAATCCCTACAGTTAAATAAATGCTAAAAAAGCCGCAAGTTATCTTGCGGTTTTTTTGTGTTTATTTTTATTGGGAAGGGATTTTTTAATTATTAATTATAAGTTATTGTTAACTAAATCTTTGTAACTTTATAAATATTTGTGACTTGGGAATTTTTTATCAAGTTATATTTTTTTGTAGGCTTATAAGTAACTATGATTTAGAAAACTCTTACTAGTTAATAAATTTCCATGACTTAATAATTTTTTACTAGTTTATAAAATTTTGTGAATTAATATTTTTTTATGGCTTCATAAATTTTTATGGATTAACAATTTTTTGTGACTTCCCAAGTTTCCATCAACTTATATTTTTGAAATTATAAATTTCCATAAGATATTAATTTTTGTGGTAATAATCTTAACAAGACAAGACCAACTTTGACTAGGAACTAGCAACTTGTTATCATTAAGGAAGAAGACCTTTAAGGAGGTAATTTAATGATAAAAAATATAGCCCACATTGGACTAACGGTTAGGGACCTTGACAGATCAATTGAATTTTATAGGGATGTCCTTGGACTTGACTACAAGGGATACATGTATATGGAGGGTGAGTCAACAGACAGGCTCTTCAATGGCAAAGACATAAGGGCCAAGGTTGCCTACCTAAGTCCCATGACAGGAGAAGGCTGTCCTGATGTTGAACTTATTGAGTTTGAAAGAGGAGAAGTTAAAGATGATGAGCCTTCACTTTTTAAGACTTCAATATCAGAACTTTGTTTTGGGGTGGAAGATATAGAAGGATTTTATAAGGACTTACTTGATAAGGGAGTAGGAGTCATGTCTTCGCCACAAGTTTTTGACTCCACAGAATATGGCTTTGGCAAGAGCAAGGCCCTTTACTTTTATGATCCCGATGGGAATATCCTCGAAGCTATTGAGTCTCTTGACTAAAGTTAAATTTATAAGGGAGATTGAGCTAATAAGAAATTATTGGGACTAAAGAATTCATGACTTATAAAAAATAAAAAAATGCAAAAAAAAATCTACTGAAAAATTCAGTAGACTTTTTATTATGGAGGCGACAACCGGATTTGAACCGGTGATAAGGGTGTTGCAGACCCGTGCCTTACCACTTGGCTATGTCGCCATAACAACATTAGTATAGCAGACAATGAAAAAAATTACAAGTGAAAATTTGATTTAAAATTTAAATAGGAAGAGAAGATAAAAAATCCTAGGCATAGTGAGACTTCTAGGATATTATATTTTTAAGGACAATTAAAGGAGGACGAAATGAAACTACTAATTTTAGTTGATAATAATAATGCCATTGCCAAAGATGGCGAGCAAATTATGTTTGTTGATGATGACCTTGAGATGTTCAAGAACTACACTACAAATAATATTATTGTAATGGGACGTAAGACTTTTGACGATATTGGAAGGCAACTTCCCAATAGGATATCTGTAGTCTTCACTAGGTCAGAGAAAGAAGATAAGGAAGACTTGTTCTACGTAGACTCAGAGGAAAAGCTTGATGAAATTATAAAAAAATATCCAGACAAGGAAGTCTTTGTCATTGGTGGGGCAGAAATTGTGAAGCTCCTTTGGGATAGAATTGACGAACTTATTGTGACAAGGGTGGACACAGTGGTGGAAGGTGCCGACACCTTTATACCAGATTTTGACGATTTCAAATTACTTGATAAGACAGAAATAAAGGATCCAAATTACAGGGTCTACCATGAAAAATGGGTTAGGGAAAAATGAAAATTTTAATTGTTGAAGATGAGGAAAAACTTTTAAAGTCCATTAAGGAAGGTCTAGTTCACTCAGGCTACGCAGTTGATACTGCCCTAGACGGAGATGAGGGGTCCTTTATGGCCTTTACAAATTCTTATGACCTTATAATCTTGGATATAAACTTGCCTGGAAAGAATGGTTTTGAAATCTTGGAAGAGATAAGAGACCGTGACAAGGAGGTCAATGTCATAATGTTAACTGCCCTATCAGATGTTGACGACAGGGTTAGGGGACTTGATCTGGGAGCCAACGATTATATCTTAAAACCCTTCCATTTTGAGGAATTAAAGGCGAGGATTAGGTCTCTTCTTAGGAGAAAAACTTCCATTAGCGACTCCCTTATAAGGGCCCATGGAGTTGAGTTTGACACAATAAAGAGGACCTTCACAATAAATAAAGAGCCTCTAAAATTAACTGCCAAGGAAGCTGGGATCTTGGAATATTTATTTTTCAATTTGGGAAGGTATGTAACTGCTGAAGAGTTAATGGACCATGTTTGGAATGATGAGGTGGACCTCTTCTCCAATGTTGTGAGAGTCCACATGTCTGCCCTTAGGAGGAAGTTAAAGGACAGGCTTGGCAAAAATATTATAAGAAATGAAATTGGAAAGGGCTACATTATTGATGAAGAAAATTAAAAATGTGAAGAATACCCTTATCTTCAAACTTATCCTTTCTATTATTTTAATTTTTATTATAATGACGGCGACTTCCAATTATATTATTGGAAGGTATCAGGAAAAGAGAATCCAAGACATAGGGGAAAAACTTATAGTGGAAGAGACAAAGAGGGGAAATGAAGATTATTTTATTGTCCTTGAAGACTCAAAGTTAAAGTCCACAAGGGAGATTAAAAACTTTTCCCTAATAGTTATGGGGTCTACCATTGCCCTTGGGTCCTTGGTTTATTATTTTTTAGTTTCTAGAAGCCTTAAGCCCTTAAAGGAATTAAAGGAGAGGGTCCAAGAAATTGACATTGACAATGTAAGGGACGAAGAAAATATTTACATGCCAGGTCAGTCACAGGAGATTAGTGACCTGTCACTGGCCTTTCAAAAGTCTATGGATAAGATTTATGGGTCCTATGCAAGGGAGAAGGCCCTGTCATCATCTATTGCCCATGAGCTAAACACCCCAGTGGCTGTTATGAAGTCATCCCTTGAGATTTATCTCATGAAAAATAAGGTTGAAGACCAGGAATTAAAGGAACTTTTGGAAAATTTTGATGAAAATATTGACAGGATTTCAAAAATCATTGAGTCACTTTTATTTTTAAATCGAAGGGAAAATGCAGTTTTAAGAAATTTTAACATAAGAGACTTGGTGGAAGAAATTGCCTTTGACTTGGAAGAACTAGCTGAAGAAAAAAATATTGAAATAGTTTCCAAAGTGGCGAGTAAAGAAATTTACACCAGCGACATCCTCTTGGAGAGGGTCCTTTACAATCTTGGGAAGAATGCCATCTCTTACAATAGAGATGGAGGAGATGTGGTCTTTGATTTCTCTGAAGATGATGATAATTATTTTATGTATGTCAAAGACACAGGCCCTGGGATTGATGAAGAAGATAGGGAAAAAGTTTTTGATTTATTTTATAGGATAGATGAATCGAGAAATAAGAAAACTGGTGGCTATGGAATTGGACTAAATCTCGTGAAAAATATTGTAGAAAAGTTAGGCGGCAAGGTCCTGATTTCTGACAATTTGAATGAAGATGGAGAAATTATTGGAACAGTATTTAAAGTAATCTTGCCGAAAAAAGTGACAACATGAGTCATCTGTAAATATAAGAAAAACCTCTTGCCCGAATATCTCATTACAAAAATTGCTATTTTCTAAATCTCGACCTTCTAAAATCGCAAACTTGCCTTGCTCAAACAGTGCGATTTTGGGCGAAGTTCTTCGATTTGAAAATAAGACAATTTTTTACATAGGATATTCTTAGCAAGAGGTTTTTGTTTTATCCTTAGTCTTAAGAGACCCAGTGAGGTCTCTTTTTTAATAATTATTTATAAATTTTTTTGAATTTAGTGGAAAAATCCTGTAGAAGGGATGGGACCTTATACTTTTTATCTTAATTGGTCCAAATTCTCTTGAGTCAACAGACCCTCTGGGGCTTCTGTTGTCGCCAAGGACAAAGAGCTCATCTTCTTTTACATTAAAGACTCTTGTGGGAGACAGGGTGTAGGGTTTTTCCTCAAAATATTTTTCTTCTAAAATTTTTCCATCAATGTAAATTGATCCGTCGTAAATTTCGACTTTCTCTCCAGGAAGTCCAACAATTCTTTTGATTAACATCTTCTTCTCTGAAGGAGACTTGAAGACAATTATGTCCCCTCTTTTGTAATCTTTTTTGAACCTGTAGAGGGAAGAAGAGAGGATTATGTCATTGGGCTTCACTGTTGGATACATTGATGTTTGCTGGACTCTCACCACGTTAAAAAGAAAGCTTCTTACAAAAAGGGCGAGAAGGACAGCAATAATTATAACTTTTATGTATGAATAATCTTTTTGCATATTTACCTCCTCTTTCATTATAGCATTTGTGAGAATTGATAAAAGAGACTTTTTTCGTGTTATAATGTCCTTGGTGAAAAAATGATAATTTTAAGAAATATAAAAATTCCCTATGACAAGGACCAAGGGTTTTTGAGGGAGAAAATAGAAAAAGAAATAAATAAGAAGGATTTTGACTTTAAGATTTACAAAAAATCCCTCGATGCCAGAAAGGGTTTGAATTTTGTCTACCAAGTTGTCATTGATTTAGACCTTGATGAAATAGACAAGAAAGTCCAAAAGAGACTTAAAAATAATCTGGCAGCCTTTAAGGAAGAGAAGCTTCAAGTTGAAAACAAAAATGAAATTAAGTCAGCTGTAATTGTTGGAACTGGACCTGCAGGACTTTTTGCAGCCTATCTCCTTGCCAAGAAGGGAGTCAAGGTGACCCTAATTGAGAGAGGAAAGCCAGTAGATGAAAGGGTCAAAGACATTGAAGTCCTTCACAAAACTGGAGTCTTAAATGAGGAGTCCAACGTCCAGTTTGGAGAAGGTGGAGCAGGAACTTTTTCTGACGGAAAGTTGACTTCTCGTTCCAAGGACAAGAGGATGGGTCAGATTTTTGACATCTTTGTTGACCATGGAGCTCCTGAAGAAATTCTCTATGAGCAAAAGCCCCACATTGGGACAGATATCTTGCGTGATGTCATAAAGAACATGAGAAAAGAAATTGAAGGTCTAGGTGGGACTTACCACTTTAGTGAGAAGTTTTTGGACTTCGAAGCCAGTGGTGGTAAGGTAAGTAAAATCATTACTGACAAGGGCGAGTATGAGGCCGATGCCTACATCTTGGCCCTTGGAAATTCTGCCCGAGATACTTTTAGGACCCTAGATGGCCATGGACTTCTTGAGTCAAAGCCCTTTGCAGTGGGCTTTAGGATTGAACACCTGAGAAAGGACATCGAGCTTGCTCAATTTGGGATGAATTCAGACAAACTGCCAGGAGCAACTTATCAATTAAATGTAACAGACAAGGACTTTGATCATTCAGTTTATACTTTTTGCATGTGTCCAGGTGGCTATGTTGTTAACTCCTCTTCCATTGAGGGACAGGTTTGCGTAAATGGAATGTCCTACCACGACAGGGATGGGGATAATTCTAACTCGGCTGTAGTCGCAACTATTGACGAAAAAATTTATGGTAAGGGAAATCTTGCTGGCATGGACTTTCAAAATGAGATCGAAAAAAAGACCTATGAAATGGGAGAAGGCAAGGCCCCAGTCCAAAGGCTAGGAGACTTTATGGAAGGACGTGTTACAGAAAAACTTGGTAAGGTCAAGCCAACTTTTATACCAGGCTATGTCTTTGCCGACTTAAATGAAATTTATCCTAAGTCCATCAATGAAACAATTAAAAATGCCCTAAAGGTAATGGACAAGAGGGTAAAGGGCTTTGCAAGTGACGATGCAATCTTAACTGGTGTTGAAACTAGGACTTCTTCCCCAGTGAGAATTGTGAGAGAAAATTACAGGACTGAAAAATATAAAAACCTCTATCCAATTGGGGAGGGAGCAGGTTATTCTGGTGGAATAATTTCTTCTGCCCTTGACGGAATAAAGTGTGCCATAGAAATTTTAGAAGGAGATAAATCATGTTAAATATAGTATTTTACGAACCAGAAATTCCCTTTAACACAGGTGCCATTGCTAGGACTTGTGGACTTACACAGTCAAGGCTCCACCTCATAAGACCCCTGGGTTTTTCTGTTGACGACACTCATCTAAAGAGGGCGGGATTAGATTACTGGCATCTTGTGGATATTTCCTATTACGATTCCTATGATGAACTTGTGGAAAAGTATCCTGATAACAACTTTTACCTTGCATCAACTAAGGCAAAGAAAAAGTACACAGATGTTGAATACAAGGATGGGGACTTTATTGTCTTTGGGCCAGAAACTCGTGGTCTGCCAGAAGATTTAATTTTTGCAAATTATGAAAATGCCATAAGGATTCCCATGTTAAAGGACTTTGGCAGGAGCCTAAACTTGTCAAACTCTGCAAATATAATTTTGTTTGAAGCCCTAAGGCAACTTGATTTTTTAGATTTGGAATAAGCTTATATATTATAGAAAGGATTTATTGTGAAGGAAGTAAGAATCTCTGTAAGAAATTTAATAGAATTCGTCAAGAGGTCTGGCGACATAGACAGGAGATTCTTTTCCAACAAGAGGGCTGTTGAAGGAATCAAGGCCCATCAAAAGGTCCAAAGGGAATACTCCAAGGACTTCTTGACAGAAGTTTTTTTGAGGACCACAGAAGAAATCGAGGGAATAAATTTTACTGTTGAGGGTCGTGCCGATGGAATTGAGGTCACAGACCAAGTGACAGTTGATGAAATTAAATCAACTACAAGAGAGCTTGAGGACCTTGAGAAGGAAGAAAACATAATGCACTGGGCCCAAGCCAAGTGCTATGCCTATATCTATGCCAAGGACCATGAACTTGATGAGATAAATGTCATGCTCACTTATTATCAATTGGAGTCAGAAGAAATTTTAAATATAAAAAAGACTTTCACTTTTGGAGAACTTCGTGATTTTTTCATGGGAACTCTAGTGGAATATCTTGAATTTTCAAAGAGGATAGTTGAGTGGAAGGACATAAGAGACCAGTCTATAAAAAAATTAAAATTCCCCTTTAAGTCCTTTAGGAAGGGACAGAGGGAACTTTCTGTTGCAGTCTACAACACTATTGATGATGAAAATAAATTATTTGTGGAGGCTCCAACGGGGATTGGCAAGTCAATCTCCACAATATTTCCAACAATTAAGGCCATGGGAGAAGACAAGATTGACAAGGCCTTTTACCTTGTGGCAAGGTCTACTGGTAAAAACGCAGCCAGGGACGGACTTGAAAGACTTTTAAATAAAAAACTCAGGTTAAAGCTGACAATTGTCACAGCCAAGGACAAGATTTGCATCAACGACAAGGTCGCCTGCAATCCCAAGGACTGTCCCTATGCCAAGGGTCACTTTGACAGGGTCAATGATGCTATAATTGACATCTTTGATGCCTGCGACAACTTTACAAGAGAAAATATTGAAAAATTTGCCAGGCTTCACATGGTTTGCCCCTTTGAATACCAACTTGACCTACTAGACTTTTCTGACTTTATTGTCTGTGATTACAATTACATATTTGACCCAACAGTATATCTAAAGAGATTTTTTGAAAATTCCATGCTGAGGTTCACCCTCCTAGTTGACGAGAGCCACAATCTCCTTGAAAGGGGGCGGGATATGTATTCGGCAGAAGTTTCTATTCCTGACCTTGAAAGATTAAGGGAGATCTTGCCAAAAAAGAGGAAGGCAGCAAGAAGACACCTGACTTATGCCCTAGAAGAATTTCAAAAGTTAGACTCACGCAAGACTTTTTATTCTTATGAGTCCTTTATAGGCTTTAATGGGGAAGTGGAGAAGACAGTTTTTTCCATGAACGACTTCTTGACCAAGGACAAGGACCAAGAAGATTATGAAGAAGCCTTGGATATTTATTTTGCCCTCTTTAACTACATCAAAATTTTGGAATACTACAACAAGGACTTTGTTTCCATAAAGGATGAAGACAAGGTAAGGATAAAGTCCCTTGACATTGCCCCAATCTTTAAAAATATTTTGAAGGCTCCAAGGTCTTCCATATTTTTCTCTGCAACCCTAAATCCAATTAAGTATTATGGAAAACTTTTGGGGGCAGACGAAGAGACTTCCTACTATAAGATTGAGTCCCCCTTTGATCCAAAAAATCTTTTAGTCCTTCGCAATAACAAAATTTCTACAGTTTATAGGGACAGGGAAGAATCAATTGAGGAAATAATTGATAATATCAGGGAGTTTTCACAAGATGATGGCAATTATATTTTCTTCTTCCCATCTTACTCCTACATGGAAGCAGTCTATGAGAGATATGTAGAAATTGATGGAGATGTCATCAAGCAAGAAAGAGAAATGACAGAGTTAGAGAGGGAAGAATTTTTAAATAACTTTACCTTCTCATCATCAACTAGGGCCTTTGCAGTTATGGGAGGAGTCTTCTCTGAAGGCATTGACCTAATTGGAGAAAGACTAAGGGGAGTTGCCATAATAAGTGTGGGCCTGCCTGGACTTTCTTATGAGAGAAATATTTTAAAGTCCCACTTCCAAAAGAAGTACTCAAGGGGTTACGAGTACGCCTATATCTATCCAGGCATGATAAAGGTAATCCAATCTGCAGGAAGGGTTATAAGGACAGAAGATGACAGGGGGAAGATTCTCTTAATAGACAAGAGATTTTCACTCCCACCTTACAAGTTTTTGTTGCCCCACCATTGGCAAATTTTTGATTATGAAAAGCTAGATCAAATGAATTTGATTTTAGAAAACTTTACGAAAGAGAAAGGTAATTAAAATCACAAAAAAATAAAAAAGGAGATTATACAATGAATTTAGATAGGAAAAAAATTTTAGAAAAAATTGGATATGCAGTAATAGTTTCTTTTATTATTTTTGTTTTTTTGGCATCAGTTAAATTTAAAGGAACTTCATACTCTTTTTTTGTATTTAGGTCTCTTTTAAATCCTATTTCAATTTTTATTGGATTTAGTTGTTTATTTGGTATCCATATTAGGGATTTTTTTAAAGATTTAATCAAGGGAATAAAAGAAATAAAAGTACAAGAGTTAATTTTATTTTTAAAATATGTTTTTATTTATCAGGGAATTATTATTTTAACAACGAATTTAGATGCTTTACAAGAAATGAGCAATGATTCCACTAGTTCTATTGATTTATATGTAAGCATTACAATGATATTATTTGTATTATTTGAAGAGTATATCTTTAAATATATAGTACAAAGGAAGTTAATGAACGTCTCAAGAGATTATGGAATCCTAGTTATGGCAATAGTTTTTGGGCTATTTCATTACGGAAAATATAAATCAGGTTTTTTATTTGGTATTGCATTAGGAATTATTTACGCAATAACAGAAAACATCACTTGTACTGTAATAATTCACTATTTTTTAAATTCAACAGTATCCATGAGGATTGTGGTATTTTTTCAAAATCTTTTTATGACAAACAATATTGAATTGGCACAAATAAATAAGATGACAGGATTTATAAGTCTACTTTTGGGGATTATTTTAATTTTTGGACAATTTTTGTTAAATAAAAATCATGTAGCTACTTTTAGTAAAAGGGAAAAGGAAACTCTGAAAAAAATATTGCAAGAGATTAGATATTTACCTGAACTTATAAAGATATTCCCACTTAATATAGGGCTTATTTTTAGATTTTTTATTTTCCTACAAAAATATATCTAAAATTTTAATCTTTTGAACATAAAAAGTTATAGATTTATTAAAAAACTTTAATGGGACAAAAGCCTAAAAAATAGAGAAAATTTATAATAAATATCTTTACAAAAGAAGCCTTATGTGATAATATTGTTGAGTAAATTAGGAGGAGCCAAAGGCGGCTCTTTTTTTTAGCACTGGAGGTGTTTTTATGGCAGATAGAGTAGTACTTGAGTGCACAGAATGTAAAAACAGAAATTATGTGACATATAAGAACAAAAAGAATACTACTGAAAGATTGGAACTTAAAAAGTATTGTAAATTCTGTAAAGAACATACAACACATAAGGAAACTAAGTAAGGAGGATTTATGGCTACTAAAACTACACCTAAGACTGAAGAGAAAAAAGGCGGTCTAGGTAGATATTTTAGAGGTGTGAAATCTGAATTCAAAAAAGTTGTATGGCCTACTAAGGATACTGTAATCAAATATTCTATTATAGTAATCGTGGCAGTTATTTTGTCATCACTACTATTACTAGCATATGATAAGATCATAATGTTTTTATTTGGTTTTATTTATTGATTGGAGTGTTATAGTTGGATACACAAGAGCTTAACAACAATGAAGCTTCAAAATGGTATGTAATACACACTTATTCAGGTTATGAAAAAAAGGTAAAGGCAAACATGGAAGCAATGGTTCACAATCGTGGCATGGAAGATGTCATCTTCGACATTAGGATTCCTATGGAAGACTATGTGGAAACAAAAGATGGCGTGTCCAAGGCAAAGGAAAGAAAGATGTTCCCATCTTACGTCCTTGTAAACATGATTATGAATGACGAAACTTGGTATCTTGTAAGAAATACAAGAGGTGTAACTGGTTTCGTTGGACCTGCATCTAAGCCTGTACCCCTAACTGATGAAGAAGTGTTACTACTTGGAGTTACTGATAACAAAGAGTTATTCGATAATTACGAGATAGGGGAGTTAGTCAAGGTTATAAATGGACCCTTCAAGGACTTGGTGGGTAAAATTGACGACTTCAATTACGACAAGGAAAAAGTTAAAGTTTGTATCTCAATGTTTGGAAGGGATACAATAGTTGAATTGGATTTCAATCAAATTATTAAAGAGTAAGAGATGTGTGGGAGGGTAAACCCGCATTACCACAAGGAGGAAATAAAATGGCAAAAAAAGTCATAGCATTAGTAAAATTACAAATTCCTGCAGGAAAAGCTACACCAGCTCCACCAGTTGGTACAGCACTAGGACCTCATGGTGTAAACATCATGCAGTTCACAAAGGAATTTAACGCAAAGACTCAAGATCAAGCAGGTATGATTATCCCTGTTGTTCTTACAGTTTATCAAGATCGTTCTTTCACTTTTATCACTAAGACTCCACCAGCAGCAGTGCTTATTAAGAAAGCTCTTAATTTGCCAAAAGCTAGTGGTGAACCTAACAAGAAAAAAGTTGGAAAGCTAACAAAGGCACAAGTTGAAGATATAGCTAAAACTAAGATGCCAGATCTTAACGCAGCAAGCTTAGAAGCAGCTGTTGAATTGATCGCTGGTACAGCTAGAAGTATGGGTATAGAAGTAGAAAGATAAGTGGGAGGCTGAGCCGTAGGTACCACGAAGGAGGTAAATATGCCAAAAAGAGGTAAAAAATATCAAGAAAGCGCTAAGCTTGTAGATAGATCGAATTTATATGATGTTAATGAAGCTCTTGACTTAGTTACAAAAACTGCTAAGGCAAACTTTGACGAAACAGTAGAACTTGCAGTAAGACTTGGTGTAGATCCAAGACACGCTGACCAACAAGTTAGAGGTACTGTAGTACTTCCTAACGGAACAGGTAAAGAAGTTAAGGTACTTGTTCTTGCTAAGGGAGACAAGATTAAGGAAGCTGAAGCAGCTGGTGCTGACTTCGCTGGCGGAGAAGAATTAGTTGAAAAAATCCAAAACGAAAACTGGTTTGGATTTGACGTAATTATTGCAACTCCAGACATGATGGGCGTAGTTGGTAAAATCGGTAGAGTTCTTGGACCAAAGGGACTTATGCCAAACCCTAAATCAGGTACAGTTACATTTGATGTAGAACAAGCTGTAAAAGAAATCAAGGCTGGTAAGGTTGAATATAGAGTTGACAAGGCTGCTATTATCAACGTTCCAATCGGAAAAGTTTCTTTCGGAGCTGACAAACTTGCTGAAAACTTCAAGACAATTGCAGATGCTATTATTAAAGCAAGACCAGCAGCTGCTAAGGGTCGTTATTTAAAATCAGTAACAGTTTCATCAACAATGGGACCTGGAATCAAAGTAAATGGTTCAAAATTAATGGAAAAATAAAAACACCTAAGATAAATAAAACCCCTCAACTTCTCATGAAGCGAGGGGTTTTTTTAGGACTTAAGTTTGTAAACTTAGGTCTTTTTTTTATGAGAAATAAAAAAATAGTAAAAAATTAAGGGGTTTTAATTTCAAAAAATACTTGCAATTTGTAGAATAAAAACTTATAATATTGAAGTTGATTTAAGTATTTTACGGTGGTTACCGAAATTTTCAGGTAGTTTTTATCTGATGCTAAAGTTTACGACTAAGAGCCTTTTATATGCCTGATGTGGCAGATAAAAAGCGAAAAAGTAACTATTATGCTCAGAGTTTTTACAAGAAAAAATCAGCAAATAAAAAGCATCAACACCACGAGATTGCAAAAGTACGAAGGTTATCCTTACGACCGACAGCAGTCTTTTTTTTGTTGGTTGGATACCCTTCTAATATTGCAAAATATTAAGGAGGTGTTAAAATGCTAAATCAAAAGCTGACTTGGTTTAAATTAACAAGAGCAGGATTAATAAGTATTATTTTAGGATCTATGATTGAGGCTTTTACAGTTGTAAACATTCATATCCCCTCTCAAATTACAGAAGGTGGAATCCTAGGACTGGCCTTATTATCATATAAGACTTTTGGTATAAACCCATCGATCCTAAGTCCAATAATGGATGTTATTTGTATTATTATTGGAATAAATATTTTTGGAAAGGCATTTTTAAGAAAGACTTTATTAGCTTCCATATTATTTGCCGTTTTTTATAAAATATTTTCCCTTATGGGACCAATACTCCCTAATCTTTACAGCTATCCACTTTTGGCAGCTATAGTTGGAGGTATTGGAATTGGACTAGGTTGTGGACTTGTAGTATCTCAAGGAGGAGCCACAGGTGGGGACGATGCCCTGGCCCTTGTAGTGTCAAATAAGACTAAGATGAATATTTCTTACGCCTACTTACTAATGGACGTAATAGTATTAGTAATGTCATTAACTTATATTCCATTTACTAGATTGATTTACTCGCTAATTACCACAACAGTATCATCTGTTTTAGTAGGTCAATTTGAGATTAATCCTAGTAGCCCGGTGGAAAAAACAAATCTTTCCATTTAAAATTTATTTTAAATGAGAGTTTTCTAAGTTTATATAAGAAAGTGGCTTGGCTGCTTTTAATTATAAAGAATTAAGACGCCGAAGTTCTTTTGGATTTAAAATTTATGAAGAATTAAGTCTTAAAAGTTGAAATGTCTGTGAGAGTGTAGATAAGACTATAAAAAAGAAAGAAAGAATTTTTCGAATTCGTATTCCTAAACAAATTCTTAAGATTTATTATAGAGGAATAATAAAGTCAAAAGTTGAGAAAAATATTTTAAAGTATTATTAAAAATAAAACACCAAATATAAAAAACCCCTCAACTTCTCATGAAGCGAGGGGTTTTTTTAGGACTTAAGCTTATAAGCTTAGGTCCTTTTTTTAATATAAATTTTTATAGCTTTTGTAGGTCACGAGTTAAGAACTTTCTTAGTAGGAATATTACAAAAACTGTAACGGCAAAATCAATTGATAAGAAAGATGCGTTGTAAGTTATTGAATAAACCCAAGAGTTCATGCCAGCAGGTGTGAATTCCTTGAAGAAGATGACACCTGATAGGACGTGACAAACAAACCTGCCTAGGATTCCCACAAGAGATCCAAGTAGGATTGTCTTAATAGAGTTAGTTCTCTCAAACTCATCCTTATAGAGTCCTGCAAGTCCAAGAAGACCGTAGGCCAAAGGATAGTCTAATATAGCTTGGACTGGGTGATAAACACTGCCGCCAAGAATAATAGACATGACACCGTAAACTGCACCTACAACAAAGCCTTTTACTGGTCCATACCTTAGGGCAAAAATAATTAGTGGAATCATCTTGCCAGGAGTAATAGATCCACCATTAGGCAGCTGATAGAGTTTAACAGTACGAAGAATAAGAGCAAGAGCTATACAAACGGCTCCCTCAACTAACATTTTTGTTGTCCAATTTTTATTTGTTTTTTGCATAAAAAAATACCTCCTTTGCACAAATACTTAAAGAGGTTTAGACACTTCCCTCCGCAAGCATTACCTTGATTGGTTAAAGGGTATAATCTCAGCCTTCTGGCACCCCTAGTGCAAATAACATTATAAGATAAGGAAAATATATTGTAAAGGAAAAGAGATAAGGTTAATAAAGTTTTGGTTTCTTTTTAATACAAGTTTTGAGATAAGGGTAAAAATTTAAAATTAGTGAGATGTAAAATATAAATGATTTGTAAAATTTTTAAGACCTAAGAATTAAATATGACTTCACAAGTAATTGTTACTTAAGAATTAATTGGGACTAAAAACTTAATGGTGACTTAATAAAAAACTATGACTTAAGAAATAATTGTGACTTAAGAAATAATTGTGACTTCACAATTAATTATGACTTAATAAAAAACTATGACTTAAGAAATAATTGTGACTTCACAATTAATTATGACTTAATAAAAAATTATTAACTTGCAATATTTTATGAGTTCATAAATTTTTATAATTTAATGAAAAATTATGCCTTAAGAATATTTTTTAAAGATTAAAGTACATTATAAATAAGAGAAAATTTTATACAAGGGTCTTAAATAAAACTTTATAGGCTATGAAGATAGATGAAAACTTTAAAAATCTAATCCAATCCTATATAATAACTAGGACATAAGAATAAAATAAAAATAAAGAAAGAAATTTAAAATAAATGTAAATAAGCATTGACAAAAAACTAAAGACTATATATAATACTTATGTTACTAAGCCGCAGACAGTAGGTGGCCCTGCCATAAATCCTACCGAGGTTTGAAATTCGGATTTATTTGATTTTCACATCTCACGGCGGCGTGAGATTTTTTTATTTTGGGGGTGACAAATTGAAAGAAGAAAAACTACAATCAAAACAAGCCCTAGTAGATGAAATTAAAGAGAAAATTCAAGGAGCACAATCTATCGTTCTTGTAAACTACAGAGGTCTAACAGTTGAAGAAGTAACTGAACTTAGAGCTAAGTATAGAGAAGCAAATGTTGATTACAAGGTTTACAAAAACACAATGATGAGACGTGCTTTTGAAGAGTTAGGTGTTGAAGGTTTAGAAGACTTTCTAAAGGGACCAAGTGCCGTTGCATTTGGTATGGAAGACCCAGCATCAGCTGCAAAAATTTCATCAGAGTTTGCAGAAGATCATGAAGCATTAGAAATTAAAGCAGGATATGTTGATGGAAAAGTATTATCACTTGCAGAAATCGACGCACTTGCTAAATTACCATCCAAGGAAGTTCTTGTTGCACAAGTACTTGGCGGCTTAAACGCTCCAATCCAAGGATTCGCAAATGTACTAAATGGTACATTATCAGGTTTTGCAAGAGTTATTGCACAAATCGCAGACAAGAAAGAAAACGAAGCAGCTTAATTTGCTAGAAAATTAAGAAAAATTATTATTTAAATTTACGGAGGAATAAAATGTCAGAAAAAGTAGAACAATTAATTGAACAAGTTAAAGAACTTACAGTATTAGAACTTTCAGAAGTAGTTAAAGCTCTAGAAGAAGAATTCGGAGTATCAGCAGCAGCTCCAGCAGCAGTTGCAGCAGCTCCAGCAGCAGGTGGCGCAGCTCCTGCAGCAGCAGCTGAAGAAAAAACTGACTTCGATGTAATCCTTGCTGAAGCAGGACAAGAAAAAGTTAAAGTAATCAAAGTTGTAAAAGACATTACTGGACTTGGACTTAAAGATGCAAAAGCAGTTGTAGACGGAGCTCCTAAGGCAGTTAAAGAAGGCGCTTCAAAAGAAGAAGCTGAAGAAATCAAAGCTAAACTTGAAGAAGTTGGAGCAACTGTAGAAGTAAAATAATTTAACTTAGTTAAATTTTATAAGAATTTAAAAGAACTGTCCCAGACGGGGCAGTTTTTTTATAGATACATAGTCAACTTAAAACAATACAAGGATAACAAATGAAAATTAAAGAACTAACTCTTATACCAATTCTTGGGACTATAATTTTTTTAACAAGTCTTATAAAAATTCCAAGTATTTTTCCAGGTGCAGAATTTCAAATGTCTGCACCAATTTCAGTACTAATTTCAATGACATTTGGTCCCAAAATTTATATTTTAGCTGGATTAATAGGATCCTTTTTATCTTTTTTTACGGGTATATCAAATATTTATGGAATTATTGTGGCCTTGGTTTTTAGGATAGGTGTACTTGTCTTTATACTGCTAATAAAGAATAAAAACTTTTGCCTATTATTTGCATCTTCTTTTGGGACAAGTCTATCGAGAATAGTTTTATCAAAATTATTAGGACTACCACTTATAAGTCTTTTGATACCTGCCCTTCCAGGTATGATAATCAGTGGTGTATTAGCAAAGTTATTTTATGAAAAAATTTATGGAAGATTGTTAACATATAATATTTTGGAGGAAAGAATTTGAAGTATAGTGTTAAGATGAGAGCATCTAAAAATAATAATAAAGAGAACTTACATATTGGTGGGGCTGAAAGTATAGTTGATGAAGAGAATCTTTTAAATATAATAAACAGTCTTGCATCAAGAGGATTAAATCATTCAAGAGGTCAAGCAGATTTTGTGAATATAAAAATAAATAAAGTTAGAGAAGAGGACATAATAAACATAAAGGCTTTAAAGACTAAGACTATAGAAGTGGATACAAAAGAAGAGGGACTTGTAGTAATGGAAAAACTTTTGAATTCTATGGGGATAGAGAATCCTCAAAGAGTTATAGACTTGTTAATTAATACGAAAAATATGAGGGGAGCTATAATTTTAAATATTTTAAGCCTAGAAAGAATGGAAGGCGACTTAGACAAGGGAGTCAGAGTAACAAATATGGATTTTGCTAGCAGGAGAGATATCTCCAATAAAAACCATTTTAAAGAAGCTCTTTGTCTTGCAACAAAAACCTTAAATGCAAAGGCAATAATCGGAGAGGTTTGCATTTCAGATGATCCTGATTATGTCACTGGATACCTAGCCAATAAAAAGGAGTATATTAGAATTACAAAGTTAAAGGAGAGAGGAGATTTAAATGGTGGAAGAGTTTTTCTCTATGATCCTCGCCTTGACACAATTGAGAATACTATAGATTATTTGAAAAATCAGTTGGTGATAGTACATGAATAGTATTTATATAAAAGAAAAACTACAAAAACTTGAAAAAGAACATCTTATAAGAGAAGAAAGAATTTTTGAAAGTCCCCAACTGGCACAAAGTATGATTGATTCAAAGGAATATCTTTTATTTTCCTCAAGCAATTATCTTTCACTTGGAGAAAATAAAGAAATTTTAGAAAAAGTAAAGAAAAGAATGGACGGTATTGGTCTTGGCAGTGGAGGCTCTAGACTAACAACTGGAAGCCACAAAGTTCACAAAGATTTGGAAAAAAATCTTGCTGAGTTTATTGGATATGAAAATAGCCTTGTATACTCAAGTGGTTTCATGGCTAACCTTGGATTTTTAACTTCAGTATGTGATGATGAAACTATTGTATTTTCTGATGAAAAAAATCATGCATCTATAATAGATGGGATTAGATTAAGCAAATCTAAAGTAGAAGTTTATAAGCATTTGGACTTTAAAGATTTAGAAGAAAAATTAAAAAAATATCCTAATAGAAATAAAGTTTTAGTTTCTGATGGTGTTTTTAGCATGGATGGAGATATTCTACCGCTCGATGAGTTTTGTAGACTTGGAGAAAAATATAATGCTTTGACCTACGTTGATGATGCACATGGTTTTGGTATTTTAGGAGAAAATGGAAAAGGAATAACAGAAATATATAAAACTTATCCTGATGTAATGCTTGTAACATTTTCTAAAGCCTTGGGCGCAAGTGGTGCGGCTCTTTTGACATCAAATTTAATGAGGAAGTACCTCTATAACACCAGTCGTGAATTTATTTTTTCGACCTCTATAAGCCCTGTTGACACCCTAATTATTTTAGAATCTTTAAATTATATTAAGTCTAATAAGAAAAATATAAATAAGTTGAAGGATAATGTTTCATATTTAAAGAAAAAGTTGGAAGAAAATAATTTTGATATTGGTGGAAACTCTCATATAATTCCTATAAAAGTGGGAAATGAAAAAAGGGCTCAAGAAATATTCAAGAAACTAATGGATTCTGGAATATTTTTATCAATAATAAGATTTCCAGCAGTTCCAAAAAATGAAGCAATTCTAAGAGTAACGCCTATGGCTAATCACAGTAAAGAAGATTTAGATTTTCTCTTGAAAAAATTAAAAGAATTTGTTAAATAAAAAAAAGAGAACTCAGGATAAAATGAGTTCTCTTTTTCTATGTCAATTTGTGGATGGTTTTATTAAAAATTAATTTTGAAATATTATTTGCGAAGGCTTCTTAAGAGTTCGATTTCTTTTTTGTGGCCTTCTAGGTCTTGGGGGGTTTCTAGATAAAAGGGAAGGTCTCTTAATTTTTCGTGGTTTATTATTCTCTCAAGAGCTTCAAGACCAATTTTTCCCTTGCCTATGACTTCGTGTCTGTCCTTGTGGGCTCCTCTTTCGTTTTTGGAGTCGTTTAGGTGGATGGCGTAGAGTTTATCGAGACCTATATATTTATCAAATTCTTCTAAGACACCGTCTAAGTTATCTACTATGTCATAACCTGCTTCGTGAACGTGGCAGGTGTCTAGGCAGACTCCAACTTTTTCTTTTAAGTTAACTCCTTCTATTATTCTTCCAATTTCTTCAAACTTTGATCCAACTTCTGTTCCCTTGCCTGCCATGGTTTCAAGGAGGACTAGGGTCTCTTGGTCTTCTCTTAAGACTAAATTTAATTGGGCAGAAATTATTTCTATTGCCGCGTCAATACCAAGACCTGTGTGAGAACCTGGGTGAAGGTTGTAGTAGGTGTTTTCAAAGTATCTTAGCCTTTCCAAGTCTTCTGCCAGGACTAGGTTGGCAAACTCTCTCACACTTTCTGTTGATGAACAGGGATTTAGGGTGTAGGGAGCATGGGCAAGTAGGGGGCCAAATTTGTTTTCCCTTGCAAGGTCCATTAGTCCTTTTATGTCTTCTTCGTCTAATTTTTTCATCTTGGAACCTCTTGGGTTTCTTGAGAAAAATTGAAAAGTTGTGGCAGAAATTTTTAGGGCATCCTTTCCCATACTGGTGTAGCCCCTTGATGTAGAAAGATGGGGACCTATTTTAAACATATTACCTCCATAAAATAAAATTTAATAATATAAAAAATTTTCTTAATTTTTAAAAACTTTTTATAAAAAGTTTAGTGGAACTTATTCTCGCTTGGGTCGTGAAATTTAACTACTTCAGCAGGAACTCCCACTGCAGTTGAGTTGGCAGGGATGTCCTTAAGTACCAAGGCACCTGCCCCAATTTTTGCACCGTCGCCAATTGTCACTGGACCAAGGACTGTGGCTCCTGTCCCTATTATAACGTTATTTCCCACTGTGGGGTGCCTCTTCTTTTCCTTTTCATTTCCAGTTCCACCAAGGGTTATGTTGTGGTACATGTGACAATTATCCCCAATCTCGGCAGTCTCTCCAATGACCACAGCCATGCCGTGATCAATGAAGAGGTTCTTGCCAATTTTGGCACCTGGATGGATTTCAATCCCAGTTTTTTTCCTGGCTCTTTGTGAAATCCACCTTGCAAGTGTAGTGTGATTTTTTTGATAAAAGTAGTGGGCAATCCTGTGTCTCACCATGCAAGAAACTATGGGATACATAAAGATTGCTTCGAATAAACTTTTACAGGCTGGGTCCTTTAATAAAATAAATTCCCCATATTCCTTAATTCTTTTAAAATATTTAGTCATTCTTAAAAAGGTCGGTGGACATATATCTTTCAGCTGTGTCAGGTGCTACTGTGACAATATTTCCACCAAGCTCCTCTTGCATTTTTAATGCACCTACAACATTGGCACCAGCTGATATGCCAACAAGTAGTCCTTCTTCACGAGAAAGTCTTCTTGCCATTTCTATTGCTTCTTCTGACTTAACTGTGATTGTCTTGTCTAATAATTTTGTGTCTAGAACTCCTGGCACAAAGTTTGCTCCAATTCCTTGAATCTTGTGAGTTCCAGCTTGACCTCTTGTAAGAAGTGGTGATTCATCTGGTTCAAGTCCCCAAACTTTTATATTTTCATCCTTTGATTTTAAATATCTTCCAACACCTGTTACAGTTCCTCCAGTTCCAATTCCTGCGATGAAGCCTGTGATGTCCTTTAGGTCTTCATAAATTTCTGGACCTGTTGTTTCTTCGTGGGCCACAGCGTTGTATTTATTTTCAAATTGGTTTGGCATGAAGTAGTTACCTGTAGCTACAAGTTCTTTTGCCTTATCCACAGCTGCTTGCATTCCGCCTTCTCCTGTAAGAATTAGCTTAGCACCAAAGGATTCAATGAGTCTTCTTCTTTCAATTGACATAGATTCTGGCATTACAATATTTACCTTGTAACCAAGGGCACGACCAATCATGGCAATGGCGATGCCTGTGTTGCCGCTTGTTGGTTCAACTATTTCCATGCCTTCCTTTAATGATCCGTCTTCGATGGCACCCTTGATCATGTAAAGAGCAGCCCTGTCCTTAACTGATCCTGCTGGGTTAGATTTTTCTACCTTTACAAAAATCTTTCCTCCACCAATGTTTTCTAACTGTACTAATTTTGATTGTCCAACTGTTTCTAATAATTTTGTCATTTTCTTTCCTCCAATAAATCCATAAAAAAAAGAGTATATGAAATCATATACTCTTAAAATCTTTCTTAATATATAATAAAAAGTTTAAAATATTGATTCACATTCAAATAAGTTCTATAAAATTTTTTATAGAACAACAACAGAATGCTTGGCTTGTGAAATTTTTAAAGTTATTTAAGTTTTTCATTTTTATCGCCTCTTCAATATGGTTCGACTATACTATTTAAAAATTTATTTGTCAAGGATAATTTGTAAATTGTTTTAGAATTTTCTATAGGGATTTTGCATTAATTTTCCTATTAATATGAAGGAATTTAAAATTTTGCAATATGATAAAAAATACAACTCCATAAAAAAATATGACTTTATAAAAATTTTTGACCTTATAAATAATTATGAAGTAATAAAAATTTTTGACTTCACAGATAATTATGATTCTATAAAAAATTGTGACTATATAAAAATCTAGGACTTTATAAAAATTTTAAATCTAATGAAATAGGACAAATTATTTGAAATTTTAAATTAATTTTACAAATAAATTGAAAATATCTCCTAAAGGTCTGAAATATAAATTAATTGTGAAATTTTCTTGAATATAAGAGTCAATCTTAGTTATAATGTAAGCAGTAAATAAAAAGAGGTGTTTTATGAAAGTTTCAGTTATCCTGGCAGCAGGAGAGGGAACGAGAATGAAGTCCAAAAAACCAAAGGTACTTCATGAAATTCTTGGAAGACCCATGCTTTTTTATGTCCTAAATTCTTGCAAGCATTCACAAGTTGAAAAGAATCTTGTGGTAGTGGGACACAACAAGGAAAAAGTCTGTGAGGCCTTCGAAGACGAAAAAGATGTGGAATTTATTGAGCAACCTATTGGCGACGACGTGCCCTATGGCACTGGTTATGCCGTTATGAATGCTCTTGATAAAATAGAAGACGATGACACAGTTATTATATTAAATGGAGATACTCCTATTATTTCTAATTCAACTATTTCATGCTTTTTGAAATATCACGAAGAGAGAAATAATGATATAACAGTTTTGTCTGCTGATATGAAGGATCCTACAAACTATGGCAGGATTGTCAGGGATGAAAATGCAAATGTTGTTGCAATAGTTGAAGAAAAGGATGCAAGCGAAAAGCAAAAGTTAATCCGTGAAATTAATTCAGGAATTTTTGCCTTTAAGGGTTCTTCTCTAAAGTCAGCTCTTTCAAAGATTGACACTGACAATGCAGCTAACGAGATGTATATTACTGATACTCTTGGAATTCTTGTTGAAGAAGGCAAGAGGGTTGACTCCTTTAAGCTAAGGGACACAAGAGAAATCCTTGGAGTTAATTCAAGATACGAGTTATCTATTGCAGCAGAAATCCTACAAAAAAAGATTAATAAGGAATACATGATAAATGGTGTTGGGATTATTGATCCTAAGTCCACATATATTGAATACGGGGCTAGAATCGAAAGAGATGTCATGATTTACCCAGGCACTCGCATTGATAGAAAGTCTGTAATTAAAGAAGGGGCAGAAATTTATTCTTCTACAATAAAAAATTCAACAATTGGAGAAGATGTCCTTATTAGGTCTTCTGAAATAGAAGATTCTTCTATAGGAAGAGGAACTACAGTGGGACCTTACGCCCACTTGAGACCAAATTCTCATGTTGGAGAAAATTGTAAGATTGGAAATTTTGTTGAAGTGAAAAATTCCAATATTGGAGACGGGTCAAAGATGAGCCACCTTGCTTACATAGGCGATGCTGATGTGGGTAGTGGAGTTAACATAGGCTGCGGAGTGGTCTTTGTTAATTATGATGGAAGAGACAAGTTTAGGGCCAAGGTTGGCGACAATGCCTTTATTGGTTCTAATGCAAATTTAGTGGCACCAATTGAAGTAGAGGACAACGGCTATGTTGCTGCTGGGTCTACTATTACAAAAAATGTTTTGAAGGGTCAACTTTCTCTTGAGAGAGCACCTCAAAAAAATATAGATGGTTGGGTTGAGAGAAAAGGATTTATCAAATAGGAGGACATGGAAATGAGCACAGTTAATGGAGATATTGTAGTATTTACAGGAAATTCTAATCTTAGTCTTGTAGATAAAATTTGTGAAAACATGGGAATTGAAAAGGGCGCTTGTACTGTGTCCACATTTTCTGATGGAGAAATTTCAATTGATATTGGAATTTCTGTAAGAGGTAAGGATGTTTTTGTTATCCAATCTACTTCTTCACCAGTTAATGACAACTTAATGGAACTTTTAATTTTAATTGATGGTCTAAAAAGAGCATCAGCTGGAAGAATCAACGCAGTTATTCCTTATTATGGATATGCAAGACAAGACAGGAAGACTAAGGCAAGAGAACCTATCACTTCAAAGCTTGTTGCAAATCTAATTACTAAAGCAGGAGCTGACAGGGTTGTTGCCATGGACCTTCACGCTGGTCAAATCCAAGGTTACTTTGATATTCCTGTTGACCACCTAACTGCTGTACCTTACCTTGCAAGATACTTCAAGGATATTGTAAATGAAGACGACTTTGTAGTTGTTTCTCCAGACCTAGGTGGAGTTACAAGAACTAGGAAGTTTGCCAATGAATTAAATCTTCCAATTGCCATTATTGAAAAGAGAAGACCAAAGGCAAATGTGTCTGAAGTTATGAATATTATTGGTGATGTTGAAGGTAAGTCAGTTATACTTGTTGACGACATTGCTGATACTGCTGGAACTATTACTAAGGCAGCTGACGCACTAAAATCTAGAGGTGCAAAGAAAGTTTATGGAGCTGCAACTCACGGAGTGCTATCAGGTCCAGCTATTGAAAGACTAGAAAACTCATCTCTAGAAAAATTTGTAATCACAGATACTATTGAACTTCCAGAAGAAAAGAAAATAGATAAGATTGATATTGTGTCTGTTGCTCCAATTTTTGCATCAGCAATTAAGAGGATCAACACATCACAATCAGTTAGTGAAATGTTTGAATAAGGTGATTAAGTGTATATAATTGCAGGACTGGGAAATCCCGGCAAGAAGTACGAAGCTACTAGACACAACGTGGGTTTCTCGACAATTGATGTCCTTGCGGATAAGCTTAATATAAAAGTTAATAAGATTAAATTTAAGGGGCTTGTAGGTGAAGGGAGAATTGGATCAGAAAAGGTCATTCTCCTAAAGCCCCATACTTTTATGAACAATTCCGGAGAATCAATTGTAGAAATTTTAAATTTTTATAAATTAAAACCAGAAGACTTAATGGTTATTGTGGACGACATTGACATTGAATTTGCCCAGCTAAAGATAAAGAAGAATGGATCAGCTGGAACCCACAATGGGCTTAAGTCTATTGTAAATTTAACAGGAAGCAAAAATTTTGCCAGGTTTAAAATTGGTGTTGGTAAAAAACATCCCAATGAAGATTTGGCAAGTTTTGTTCTGTCTAATTTTCCATCAAAGGACAAAAAGCATATTGCAGATGCCATAGATGCCTGTGCAGATGCCATAATTGATGCAGTGGACTCTGGCATCGACAAGTCCATGAATTCTTATAACAACAACATTTATTGAGGTGAAAATTGAATTTTTTAATCAATAGTGTAAAGAACTTAGAAGCTTTTAAAGAATTAGATAATTCAATAAAAATTTCAAAGAACACTGCAGTCTTTGGTTCAGAGGAGGCAGTGCTCTCTCTTTTTGCGCCCACTTTTTGTGCTGAAGGCAAAAAGGTCTGCCTAATTTCACAAGACAGGGCCAGGGCGAGAAAGGCCTATGAAGACATTGAGTCCATATCCGATGAGACCTGCGTCTACTATCCAGAGAAGGATGTATTTTTCTACGACAGGGACTCAAAGTCCAAGGAGAACACCAAGAAGAGACTAGAAGCCATGGCAGAAATTGCAAGTGGGAGGGCAAATATTGTTGTCACAACATTAAACGCCTTGACTGCAAAAATATCAAGGCCAGAAATTTTTGCCTCTTATAAAATCCCTATAGAAGTTGGCCAAGTCTTGGATCTTGATGACCTTCCCAATAAGCTTGTTGAAATGGGCTACGAAAGATTTCCAAGCGTTGAAGGTCTTGGTCAGTTCTCCATAAGGGGTTCAATCATTGACATTGGGACTCAGGATGCCAACTACAGGATAGAACTTTTTGACGATGAAGTTGATTCTATTAGGTCCTTTGAAATTGAAAGTCAAAGGTCTCTTGATAAGTTAGAAGAAATTACAATTTATCCCATAGAAGACCTCATCCTAAGAGAAGATGAGAAAGAAAAAATTGCTGATAGAATAAAAAAAGATATTTCAAAAACAAAACTTGAGGGAAAAGAAAAGGACAGGCTAAGTGAAAAGTTTTTGAGATATGTAGACAGGCTCGAAAACCAAGAGACTATTATCAACAAGGACTTGATCCTTCCCTATGTAGACCAAGACCAAGTGGGGTCTTTTTTAGACTACCTAGACGATTTTATATTTTTAATTGAAGAGCCATCGAGGATTGTGGAAAGGGAAGAAGAACTTGAGATTGCCAATGGGGATAAGTTTGCCATCTTAATCGAAAATGGTGAAGTCACAAAGGCTCATGAAAAAACTTTTTACAATTATAAGGATATAATTGACAAGTTAAATGAGAAGACTTTAATAACTTTTAACGCCCTCTTAAAGCCACCAAAGATGTTTAATCCACAAGACATTGTAAACATCAAGGTCAAGAGCGTGACAAACTACATGTCAAAGATCAAGCTCTTCAAGGAAGACTTGGACTATTATGGAAATAATAATTTTAAGGTAATACTTCTTGGAGCAACGGAAAAAAGAGCCAAAAGGCTCTTTGACCACCTAGTGGACTTAGGTTATTCTCCTCATCTGGCAAAAAACACAAAGAATGAAAAAATCACTTCCAATATTGTTGTCACTACTGGTGCCTTAAATGATGGAATAGAATTTTCTGATTCTAAAACAGTCTTTATAAATTATTCAGAAATTTATGGGTCCTTTTCAAAGAAGAAAAAGAAAAAAGTTCCTAAGAAGAAGGCTCTAAATTTTGAGGACTTGAAGATTGGAGACTATGTAGTTCACGAGGCCCACGGTGTTGGAAAATATGTTGGGACTACAAGACTTGAAGTTTCAGGAATCCAAAAGGACTATATTTTAATTGAGTATGGTGGAGAGGACAAACTCTTTCTGCCAATTGAGGCCTTAGATTCTATTTACAAGTATGTCCAAGAAGGCAAGAGGCCGCCAAAGGTCAACAAGTTAAATTCCCTTGACTGGAAGAAGAAAAAGGCCCGTGCAAAAAAATCTATTGACGACATGGCAGATGAGTTGATAAAACTTTATGCCACTCGTGAAAACACCAAGGGCTTTGCCTTTAGTGAAGACTCCCAATACCAAAGGGAGTTTGAAGATGCCTTTATCTACGAAGAAACTTCTGGACAGTTGAAATCTACTGAAGAGATTAAAGAAGACATGGAGAAGACATCGCCAATGGACAGGCTCCTCTGTGCCGATGTTGGGTACGGAAAGACAGAGGTTGCCCTTCGTGCAGCCTTTAAGGCAATACTAGATGGAAAGCAAGTTGCCATTCTCGTGCCAACAACTATTTTGGCCCAACAACACTACAACACAATTAAGGAGAGGTTTAAAAACTTCCCTGTGGGAGTTGGACTTCTTTCAAGATTTAGGTCAAAGAAAGATCAAAAGATGGATCTTGAGGGTCTAAAAGATGGAAACATAGATATAATCGTAGGAACTCACAGGCTCCTTTCCAAGGACGTCAAGTTCAAGGATCTGGGACTTTTAATTATAGATGAAGAGCAAAGATTTGGTGTCCGTCACAAGGAAAAACTCAGAATGCTAAAGGAGAATGTGGACACCCTAACTCTTACTGCAACCCCAATCCCAAGGACCCTACAAATGTCCATGATAGGGATTAGGGACATGTCAGTTATCGAAGATCCACCTGAAGAGAGATTTCCAGTGGAGACTTATGTCTTGGAGTACAACAACCTAATGGTTCGTGAAGCCATCCTAAAGGAAATTGAAAGGGGAGGTCAGGTTTACTTCCTCTACAACAAGGTCTCAAATATGGAAAATAAACTTCTAGAACTTAGGAAGCTTGTCCCAGAAGCGACCTTTTCCATGGCCAATGGTCAGATGACTGAGAAGGCTCTTGAAGACACAATGATTGACTTTATAGAAGGGAATGTTGACGTCCTAGTTTGCTCCACAATAATAGAAACAGGTATGGACGTTCCCAATGCAAACACAATGATAATAACAGACTCCAATAGGCTTGGACTTTCACAACTTTATCAGCTCCGTGGAAGAATAGGCAGGTCATCGAGGATTGCTTACGCCTACTTCACCTACGACAGGTCAACGTCAATCTCTGAAGTAGCACAAAAGAGGCTCCAAGCTATAAAAGAATTTACTGAGTTTGGTTCAGGCCACAAGATTGCAGAGAGAGACCTTGAGATAAGAGGTTCAGGCTCCATACTTGGGTCAAGACAGTCAGGCCACATAGAAAAAATTGGTTACGACTTATACATGAAGTACCTCAAGGATGCTGTCATGAAGTTAAAGGGACTTGACGTCGAAGAAGAAATTGAAACTACAATTGACTTAAAGCTTGATTCCTTTATACCAAAGGACTACATTGCCGATGACAAGACAAGGCTTGAGATTTACAAAAAGATTTCTGTTTTATCAACAGAAGAAGAATATTCAGACCTTGTTGACGAATTAATCGACAGGTTCTCCGACTTCCCTGATGAAGTTTCCAACCTAATGGACATTGCCCTCTTAAAGAACAAGGCGCAAAGGGCAAAAGTTTCATCAATTCTTGAGAGAAGGGGAGAATATAGGGTAAGAGTTGAAGGTGAGGTTCCACTTCCTGCCATAATGGAAATAAATAACGAGTTTGAAAATATTTCCTACTCCATGGGAAATGACAATGAAATCATCTTGACTAAGTTAAAATATCCTCTTGATGAGCTTAAAAAGTTGGTTACAATTTTGTATTTACACAAAAAAGACACAAAAACTTCTAAAAAGTAGTGTATAATGGAAACATTAAATGATAATAATTAAATAGAATAAGGAGAGAAATATGTTTTTAAAGAAATTTGGTAAGATAGCAGTGACTATTGCACTTGCAGGTTCACTTGTGGCTTGTAGCGGTGCAAATAAGGATGCAGCAGCAAAGGTTGGTGGAGTTGAAATCCCAATGGAAGATTATTACAAATCTTATGCAGCAAGGGTAAATCAACTTACTTCAATGTACGGCGAAGATGTTCTTAAGAACAAGGAAGATGGAAAGAAATCTACTGACGAACTTTTAAGAGAACAAGCAATCACAGACCTAACAACAACTGAAGCTATTAAACAAGATGCAGAAAAATCAAAGATTACAGTTTCTGATGAAGAAGTAAATAAAAAGCTTGACGAAATCAAGACACAACTTGGTGGAGAAGAAGCCTTTAACAATTTCTTAAAAGAAAATGGACTTCCAAAAGAATATGTTGCAGAAAACATGAAAAATCAAATGTTAGTTGGCAAATATACTCAAGAAAAATTAAAAGAACTTGAACCGACTGAAGAAGAAGTTAAAAAACATTATGAAGACAATAAAGATTCTTACTACAAGGCAAAGGCATCTCATATCCTAGTAGATGACCTAAAAGAAGCTAATGTATTGAGAAAAAAGATTCTAAAGGGAGAAGACTTTGCTAAGCTTGCAAAGGAAAATTCTAAGGATACAGGAAGTGCACAAAATGGTGGATCACTTGGCGAATTCACAAGTGGACAAATGGTTGAAGCCTTTGACCAAGAAATTGCTAAGATGAAGGCTGGCGACATTTCTGAACCTATAACAACACAATTTGGTTATCACATCATTAAGCTAGAAGAAAAAACTCCTCTAGAATTTGATGCAGTTAAGGACCAAATCAAGGCTGAATTACAACAAGAAAAATTCAAAGACTATATTGACAAAGTTAAAAAAGATGCTAAAATAAAAACTTACGTTAACACTTCCAAAGAAGTTGAACTTCCAGATGAGTACAAGAACTTTGGAAAGGTAGAAAAAGAAGGCCAAGCTAAAGAAACTAATGCAAAGGCTGAAGAAGCAAATAAGAATGCAAAGGCTAATGCAGGAAAAGAAAATGCTAAGGCTGAAAACAAAAAAGAAACAAAATAAGATTTAAATCAAAGCCTGTGAGTAAAGAGCAAAAGGATTTTAGTCCTCTCTTAGGTCACAGGCCTTTTATTTTTTTTATTGGCAAGCTTTTGCTTTAAGTTAAAAATCTATTTATCAACAAATAAAACAAAATTCTGGTATAATGAATAATAACATTGTTAAAGGGGTGAAGCAATGAGTTTTTCATCAGAAGTCAAGGATGAAGTTGCAAAGATAAAAGTTGATGACTACAAGTTAATTTTATCGGAGCTTGCTGGGGTGACTCCCATGTGTGGAATTTTAAATTTTAAAAATAATAAAATTTCTATGGAGTACATTACAGAAAACGCTCCTGTGGCAAGAAGACTTTTTACATTTTTGAGAAGGTCCTTTGGTTTTGACGTTGAAGTAAAAAATGTAAGGTCAACTCAACTTAAAAAAAATGTATTTATTATCTATATATCTCAAGATGAGTCTTGCAGGTTACTTCTTGATGAGTTAAAATATATAAAGGGTGCAAGCGTATTTATGATAAATTATGCGCCCACTGACCTCATAAAAACTAGTAATGAGAAAAAGGCCTACATCCGTGGTGCCTTTATGGGTTCAGGGTCCATAACAGATCCCAAAAAAGGATATCATTTGGAATTTGTATCGGAAAACGAATCCAACGCTTATTTTTTATCTGAAACAATTAATGCTTTTGGATTTACTTCAAAGGTAATTATGAGGAAGGAAAAATACATAATTTACATTAAGGACTCAGAACAAATTTCTGACTTCTTATCTCTTATTGGTGCCTATAATTCTGTTTTAAAATACGAAAACGTAAGAGTTATAAAGGAAATGAGAAACAATGTAAATAGGATTGTAAATTGTGAGACGGCCAACTTAAATAAAACAGTTAAGTCATCTTACGACCAGGTAGAAGATATAAGGCTCATTGACAAAGAAATTGGGATAGAAAATTTAGATGAGGATTTGAAAGTCATAGCCAAGATTAGACTTGAGAATAGGTCTATGAGTTTAAACGATATTGCAAACTCTCTTGAGCCAAAGCTTTCAAAGTCCACGGTTAATTATAGATTTAAAAAACTTAGGAAAATTGCGAATAAGTTGAGGGGTGTATGAAATGATAAGTAAAAAAGTTGTACTTAATAATAGTGACGGGCTTCACGCTAGGGCAGCTGCACTATTTGTAAGAGAGGCCAATAAATTTGCTTCTGAAATAAATCTTGAAGCTCATGGTGACAAGGTAAATGGCAAGTCCATTATTGGAATCATGTCTCTTGGTGCCTTCACTGGCGAAGAGATTGAAATTGAAGCTGATGGAGTAGACGAAGAAGAAGCTGCTCAAAGATTAGCCTACTTAGTTGAAAAAGAATTTATAAATCTTTAATTTAATAAAAATATTTTATTTGGAGTTTTGCTTGGTCAAAACTCTTTTTTCATGTCCTTTTATTTGTCTTTGGCCTTTGATAAAATATATTAAAGATTAGTAATGAAATTTTTTATTTTTTAATTTGTGAATGAGAAATTTTTGAAACTTATTAGGAAGTCTTAAATTTTTTTAGGCTAAATAAAATTTAAAAATTAGAATGATTAAAAAAATAAAATTTGTGATTTATAGATTAAGGATGATCCTATGAATAATTTTGTCCACCTACATCTCCATAGTGAATACTCCCTCTTAGATGGTTCTACGAGGATAAATCTCTTGCCACAAAGAGTCAAGGACCTTGGCATGGATGCAGTTGCCCTAACTGACCACGGCAATATGTACGGAGCCATTGCCTTCTATAAGGCCTGCAAGGATGCTGGAGTAAAACCCATCCTAGGTTGCGAGGTCTACATATCAGAGAAGGACATGACCCTTAAGGACAGGACCAACAAGAGGTACCACTTGATTCTCTTGGCAGAAAACAATGAGGGCTTCAAAAATATTATGAAGATAGTTTCCATTGGCTACGTCGATGGATATTATTACAAGCCCCGTGTTGACAAGGAAGTCTTAAAAAAATATTCCAAGGGAGTTATTGCAACTTCAGCCTGTCTAGGTGGCGAAGTTCAAAAACAACTTTTAAATAGGGACAGAGATGCTGCAAAAAAAGCTGCACTTGAATACAAGGAAATCTTTGGAGAAGAAAACTTCTTCTTAGAGCTTCAAGACCATGGCATACCTGAGCAAGCAAGGGTAAATCGTGAGCTTGTTCTTCTATCAGAAGAGCTAGGGATTCCCCTAACTGCATCAAATGATGTTCACTACTTAAAGAAGGAAGACTCAAAGAGTCACGATGTTCTCCTTTGCATTCAAACTGGAAAGACAGTCAATGACACAGACAGAATGAAGTTCCCATCAGATGAATTTTATCTAAAGTCTCCTGATGAAATGGCAGCTCTTTTCCCAGAAAATCTTGATGCCCTAGAAAACACTGTGAAGATTGCAGAAAGATGCAATGTTGAAATAAAATTCCACGACCTTCACTTGCCAGAGTTTATTGTTCCAGAAGACTACACTCACGAAGAGTATTTAAAGAAACTGGCCCTTGAGGGAATGATGGACCGTTATGAAAATGTAAGTGACGAGATAAAAGACAGGTTTGAATTTGAGTTCAACACTATTAAGAATATGGGCTACGTTGACTACTTCTTAATTGTTTGGGACTTTATAAGATATGCGAGAAAGCATGAAATCCAAGTTGGACCTGGAAGGGGTTCTGCTGCTGGGTCCATGATATCTTATTGTCTTGGCATAACTGATGTAGACCCACTGGAGTTTGATCTTCTTTTTGAAAGATTTTTAAACCCAGAGAGGGTTTCCATGCCCGATATTGATATAGACTTTTGCTATGAAAGACGTGAAGAGGTTATTGAATATGTAAACAGGAAGTACGGAGACTCTCACGTTGCCCAAATAGTTACCTTTGGAACTATGGCTGCTCGTAATGCCATAAGAGACGTGGGTCGTGCCCTTGATATGTCCTATGCCAAGGTGGACTACATTGCTAAGCAAGTTCCTCAAGCCCTCAACATGACAATAGAAAAGGCCCTTGATGTTTCAGAAACTTTTAAGGGAATCTACGATGGAGAAGAGGACTCCAAACTTTTAATTGACATGGCTCTTAAGCTTGAAGGCCTCCCAAGACACACTTCTACCCACGCAGCTGGTGTTGTAATTTCTAAAGATGAACTGACAGAATATGTTCCTTTGACTAGAAACGACAAGATTATAGCGACTCAGTTTAACATGATTGAGCTTGAAGAGTTGGGGCTTCTTAAGATGGACTTCTTGGGCCTAAGGACTCTCACAGTTATTAGGGACGCAATTAATTTAATTAAAGAAAACCAAGGGAAGACAATAAATTTTGACAACTTCGACTACAACGACCCAGATGTATTAAAGATGTTTGCAAGATCAGAAACCCTTGGAGTCTTTCAATTTGAATCCTCTGGCATGAGGGCCTTCTTAAAGGAACTAAAGCCAGACGAATTTTCTGATTTAGTTGCTGCCAACGCCCTCTTTAGGCCGGGACCAATGAAGCAAATTCCAAAATTTGTTGGGTCCAAGCATGACAAGTCCACAATTTCCTACATCCATCCAAAGCTTGAGCCAATACTTAAGTCAACCTATGGCTGTATAGTTTACCAAGAACAGGTAATGCAAATTGTTCAACAAATTGGTGGTTACTCTCTTGGCAGGGCCGACATTGTTAGGCGTGCCATTTCCAAGAAAAAGATGAAGGTAATGGAAGAAGAGAGGAAGAACTTCATCTACGGCAACAAGGAAGAGGGAGTTTGCGGCGCCATTGCCAATGGTGTTGACGAAAAGTCTGCCAATGAAATCTATGACTTGATAATAGACTTTGCCGACTACGCCTTTAACAAGTCCCACTCTGTTGCCTATTCAGTAGTTGCCTACAGGACTGCTTGGCTAAAATATTATTATCCAAGAGAATTTATGGCGGCACAAATTTCTACCTACACCAACGACATCAAGCAAGTCAGCCTCTATATAGAAGAGATAAAGAGGTTGGGTATAGAAATACTGCCACCAAATATAAATTATTCCTTTAGGAAGTTTACAGTTGAAGGCAAGAAGATTCGCTTTGGCCTAAAGGCTGTTAAAAATGTTGGCGACAACTTAATAGAAGTTATTGTAAAGGCAAGGGAAAAGGGACCCTACAAGTCTCTAAAGGACTTTGTGGACAGAATCAATGCCCTTGACAAGTCTGCTCTTAACAAGAGAGCTGTAGAATCCCTAATAAGGTGTGGAGCCATGGATGACTTTGAGGGCAATAGGGCCCAGTACCTTGCAATTTATGAAGGGGTATTGTCATCTTCATCAAATACTGCAAAGAATAATGTCATGGGTCAATTCTCACTTTTTGAAGAGGCAAACTTTCAAGAAGACCTTCCAAGGCTTCGTGACTTTCCACAAAAGGATAAGCTTGACATGGAAAAGGAAGTTATTGGAATGTACATCTCTGGACATCCTCTAGATCCTTACAGAGACTTGATAGAAAAAAATTCTACAATAAATACAAATCAAATTTTTGAAAAGTACAGGGAAAATCTATTGAGAAGGTCCAGGGTCAAGGTTGGAGGAATTTTAAAATCCAAGAAGACTATGATTACAAAGACCAACAAGATGATGGCATTTGCAGCCTTAGAGGACTTATATGGGACAATTGAACTTGTGATTTTCCCAAATGTATATTCACGTTACAAGGAACTAATTGAAGATGAAAATGTGGTCGTAGTTGAGGGTCACTTCCAAGAATCTGAAGTTGAAGAGCCAAAAATTTTAGTTGATTCAATTTCAAGACTTAAGATGCCAACAAAAAATAAATTATATATTTCTGTTGACTCCATGAAAAATGAAAGTGTAAATGAAATAAGAAAAATTTTAAAAGATTATGAAGGGTCCACTCCTGTAGTCTTCTTTGAGGAAGAAACCAGGAGGGCCTTTGGGACTGATTCAAGCCTTTGGATTGATGACAAGTCCTTTGACGAAATTCAGAATAAATTGATAGCTTATACTAGGACTAGAGAAAAAATTATTTTAAAGTAGGTGACTATGAGAGTTGCAATTTTAACAAGTGGCGGCGATGCTCCAGGCATGAATGCCACAATAAGAGCAGTTACGAGGACTTGTATCTTTGAAGGGATAGAGGTCTATGGAATAAGTGGAGGCTATGAGGGCCTAATTGATGCTAAGTTTGAAAAACTAGTTCAGTCTTCTGTTGCAGACATAATCCAAAGAGGGGGAACAATTCTTTCCACCTCACGTTCTGAAAGATTTATGACAGAAGAGGGACTTGAAAAGGCAATAAATTCTTTGAAAATTTTTGAAATTGATGCCTTAATTGTCCTTGGTGGCGATGGAAGTCTAAAGGGGGCAAAAAAATTAAGGGACAGGGGGATAAATGTAATTGGAATTCCTTGTTCCATTGACAATGACCTTGCCTACACAGACTTCACAATAGGATTTATGACGGCAGTGGAAACTGTAACTGAAGCCATAAGTCACATTAGGGACACAACAGATGCCCATTGCCGTGCCAATGTTGTTGAAGTTATGGGCCGTGAGTGCGGCGACATTGCCCTTTATTCAGGAGTTTCTTCTGGAGCTGAATCAATTATTGTTCCAGAGATTGAAACAAATATAAATGAAATTGCTGAGAAGGCTCTTATGGGGAAAAATCGTGGCAAGAGACACCACATAATTATTATGGCAGAGGGTTGTGGATCTGCCTTTGATTTTGCCAAAGACTTCCAAGACTTAACTGGGATCGAAACAAGGGTGACAGTCCTTGGTTATATCCAAAGGGGAGGAGCTCCCTCTATCTTTGACAGGATTCTTGCATCCCAATTTGGTTACCTTGCAGTCAAGGAAGCAAAAGAAGGAAATTCTAGAGTCCTTGGATTTAAAGAAGGAAGGGCCATGACTATGACCTTTGAAGAAATGTTTGAAGCGAAAAAAGTTTTTAGGGAAGACCTATTAGACATCCTAAAGACTGTTTCTATATGAGGTGGAAAATGAAAAAGACAAAAATTGTTGCCACTATTGGACCAGCAAGTGAGAGTGAAGATATTTTAAAAATTCTCTTCACAGAGGGAGTAAATGTTGCGAGACTTAACTTCTCTCACGGCAGCCATGAAGAGCACAAGATAAAAATTGACAGGATAAAAAAACTTAGGAAGGAAATGGACCTTCCCATTGGGATCATGCTTGACACCAAGGGACCAGAAATTAGGCTGGGAGAAGTAGATGGAGAAGTTTCTCTTGAAATTGGAGATAAATTTATCTTAACAAGTGAGGACCTTGTGGGTGATAAAAATATTGCCAGCATTTCCTATAAGGACCTTTACAAAGACGTAGAAGTTGGTGACAGGATCCTAATAGATGACGGACTTGTTGAGCTCCTTGTAAAAGAAATTGAGGGAGAAAAAATTATTACAGAAGTGGAAAACTCTGGATTGATTTCTTCCCACAAGGGTGTTAACGTGCCAGGAGTTGATATCAAACTTCCTGCCCTAACTGAAAGGGACATTGAAGACATAAGGTTTGGAGTAAGAGAAGACATAGACTTTATTGCAGCTTCCTTTATTAGGTCGAGAGAAGATGTCCTTGCCATAAGACGTGTCCTTGAAGAAGAGAGTGACTATACGACAAAAATTATTTCAAAGATTGAATCCCAAAAGGCTGTGGAATTAATTGACGAAATCATAGAAGTTTCTGATGGAATTATGGTGGCAAGGGGAGATCTTGGAGTTGAAATAGAAACAGAAGCTGTCCCTATAGTTCAAAAAGAAATAATAAAAAAATGTAACGTTGCAGGCAAGACAGTAATTACTGCGACCCAAATGCTTGACTCCATGATAAGGAACCCAAGGCCAACTCGTGCTGAAACCAATGATGTTGCCAATGCAGTCTTAGATGGGACAAGTGCAGTTATGCTTTCAGGAGAGACTGCCAGCGGCAAGTATCCTGTTGAGGCAGTGGAAACTATGAGAAAAATTATAGAATATACTGAATCAACTATTGACCATGACGAAATCTTGGAAAATAGGATTAAGGACGTGGAAAATTCCATGACAAACTCTATAGGAAGGTCCGCTTGCGTAATTGCAAGAGATCTTCATGCCAACGCCATAATCACTGCAACAACATCAGGCAATACTTCAAAGGCAATTGCAAAATTTAGGCCAGAGACACCAATTATTGCATCAACACCCTTTGAAAAAATTAAAAACCAACTTAGCTTGGTTTGGGGAGTAAGGCCTGTAAAAGTTTTAAACTTTAAGGACACAGACAACCTAATTGATGCTTCTATGGAAGTTGCAGTTAAGAAGGGATTTTTAAAATCTGGAGACCTAGTAGTTTTAACTGCAGGAGTTCCTACTGGTATTGCAGGATCAACTAACCTCTTAAAGATAGAAAATGTTTCAGAAATTCTTGGCAGGGGAACAGCCATAGGAAAGAAAAAGAAAAAGGCCAGGGCTGTCGTTGTAAATACTTTTGAAGAACTCGAAGCAAATTTCCAATCTAAGGACATAATTATCTGCAATGGAACTGATGGCAGGATGATTCCTTATATGGAAAAATCTTCAGGTTTTGTAACAGAAGAAGCAGGCTTTACTTCTAATGGAGCTGTTTCTGCAATATCTCTTAACAAGACTGCCATTGTTGGTGTAAGGGACATCACTAAGCTAATAAAAACTGGCGACATGATAACTATCGATGGAACTGATGGAACAGTTAGGAGATAATTTTTTGTGACTTTTTAATAAATTATAAGGTCATAAAAATTTATGAATTTGTGAAATAATGTTATGTCATAAATTAAGCTGACTTAGTAAAAAAAATGTGAAGTCATAAATATTTTTGAGTTGGCGAAAAATTTGAAGTAAGAAATTTTATATAAAAATAAAAAGACCTCTTTTGATATTTTTATCAAAGGGGTCTTTATTTTTGCCTTATTAATTTTTTTATACTTTCTTCTCTTTCCTTGAGGTTGGAATTTATATCTAATAGTTTTGACTTAAACTTTTTAGACTCATCAAGTACTTTTAAATTTGCAAGCCTTTCAGATTCGTTGAGGTCCTTGAAGTAAGCACTTAAGTTTCTATCAATTAATTCATAAATTTTATCGAGCCTTTCAGAACCATTAACTAAGTGGTTCACTGTTAAGATTAAATCCAATGTAAAGCAAGTGACAAATAAGAAGAGAATAATATTTATTAGCTTGTCACTTGACAGGGAGAGGAAGAAAAATAAAATTGGAGTAATTTTCTTCACGATTAAAATATTTGCCAAGCCAAAGATTAAAAGTCCATAGAGGCAAACCCTCCTCTTGATTTGGAAGGGATAGTTGGAATAATCCCACCAGCGCTTGTGGAAAAATTTTTCCAAGAGATAGCCAATGATGTACTCAATTAAGCAGGACAAAAAGGCCGAGTAAATAAAAATCCATAGGCTGGACTCAAAGTTCTTTAAAAGGCCAAAGGAGAGGCTGGCTCCTAGTCCATAGATGGGGCAAATTGGTCCCAAAAGAAAGCCCCTGTTGTGAATTTTATCTAGCTCAAGGGCAGAGCAGGGGAAGGTCTCCCAGCACCAGCCAAGGAAGGAGTAGATAAAAAATATTAAGTAAAATTCTTGATATCTCATGGTCTCACCAGCCCAACTTTTACAGGAATTCCCCTAAGGGTCTCAGCAAGGGACACATACTTGTCGGAGTAAGTGACAATCCAGGACTCCAAATACCTGGGTGGAAGGGGAGTCAAGGGGAACATGTGCTTGATGATGATGTCCCTCTCAACCCTATTTAGTCTTAGCTCGGACTTGGCATTGAGATAGGCCTTCATGGGGTGAGTGAAGCCGTGATTCCATCTTTCTTTCTTGCCGTCGTGCCAGTCATAGAGGAAGTAATCGTGCAAGAGGGCGCCCCTAATCATGGAGTCCATGTCCACGTCAAGGTCATATTTTTCTGCCACTTCAATAGATTTTTTGGCAACAGAAATTACGTGGGAGTAGACTGAGGTGTCACCATGTTGGATGAAGTTTTTTGTTTCTAAGAATCTTGTGTTGTCATTTAAAAATTTGACAATTTCTTCTAATTTTTTTATATTTTCCATTTTCATCTCCTGGACTTATTTTAAAGTAAAAATGTAAAAATATTTTTAATTTTTACTTAAATTTTCATTAATTTTTTGTGAATAATTTAATATTTTTGCAAAAAAATAAAAGCCATATTTCTATGACTTTTATATTCTACTAAAATTTTGTTTCCATGTAAATTCTATTTTTTCCTTCAGCCAAGATATCTTTAACTTCTTTTAATTTTTGTCCTTCCTTGTCAAAAATTAGGACTGATGTAATCTTGTCGATGTCCCTGTCAGTGAGTCCGTACCTATTTTTGATTAGGTCGATTTCTCCCTTATCCCTACTTGTGAATTCGTAGGATATGTCGTCTTTTCTCTTTAAGACTGTTGGCTTTGTTCCAGTTTTGTTTAAGAAGTCTGCAATAGAATTTGGTCTTAGAGAAGTCTTGATTTTTTCAAGAGGAAGGTCTGTGATTTCTTCTTCATTTAAAGTTTTTTGTATTCTTGTGTCTTCAAACTTAACCTTAGTGTTTAAATTTCCTGAAGTCCAAGGATTATTTTTTAAGGAAGTGATAAGGTCAGGATACTTGCCAGTTCTTGTAAGATTATTTTCAAGTTTTGGATTTTCTTCCTTGATTTCTTTTTTAACTTCCACAGGATTTTCCTTGACTTGGGCCTTGGCTTCATGAGTTTTTTCTTTCACTTCTTCTTTTGTTTTTTCAGTTTTTGCTTCGGCTTCGTCCTTTAAGTCCTTGGATTCTTCTTTAAGCTCTTCGGCTTTTACTTCAGCTTCTTTTTTTATTTCTTGAGCCTTGGCCTTGGTTTCAACCTTAGCTTTTTCAGCCTTTTTTTCTAAATTTTCGGCATCTTTAGAGATGTCCTCTTTTACTTCTTGAGTCTTAGCTTGTGCCTCAGTCTTTTTTTCCTCAGTCTTTACTTCTGTCTTAGCCTTTAAGTCCTTGGCTTCTTCCTTAAGATCTTTGGCTTTTACTTCAGCTTCTTTTTTTACTTCTTGAGCCTTGGCCTTAGTTTCAGCCTTAGCTTCTGTGGCCTTTGTTTCTACTTTTTTAGCATCCTTGGAAAGGTCTTTTTTAAGCTCTTGAGATTTTTCCTTGATTTCTTCATTAACTTCTTGGGACTTATCCTTGGCTTCTTCTTTAAGCTTTTTACTTTCTACTTCAGCCTTGTCCTTTAAGTCCTTGGCTTCTTTTTTTGCCTCTTCAGCCTTAAGCTTGGCATCTCTTTCAAGTTTTTTAGCTTGGGCTTCAGTTTTTTCCTTTATGTCTTCAGTCTTTTTCTTTAAGTCATCTACTTTTTGATTTGACTTTTTCTTTTCTCTTCTCTTCTTGCCTCTGTCTTTTTTCCTTGAACCATCGTAGGCTTCTTTTTCCTTTACTTCGAGAACCCTGTCACTAGAAGTTTTTTCATTAGACTTTGTCTCACTCACCTTATGTAGATTTTCTTTTTTAGAATAATTCTTAGCTTTACTTGATGTGTCAATAGATTTTTGACCCTTGCCTCTCTTATTGACAATGGACTTTCTCCAGAAAATCAAGCAAACGATTACAATAACGGCAATTATGTATATTTTGTCTTTCATATAAACACCTCCAATTAATTAACATTATATCACTTTATCAGCAAAAGACTACTGCAATTGTATAAAAATTTAAAAATTGCAAAAAAATAAGACCCGAAGGATCGAGTCTTGATTTTGATTTAATTTTCTATTGCTTTCTTTTGTCTATTTTCAATTTTATCTCTAACTATTGAAACAACATCTATAACTTCACGAACTCCCAACTTGTAGAGGCAGAAGACATAAACTGATGCTGCAATAAAGACAACGATCATAAGGAAGACTAATCTCAATAGAGTTTGGACTCCACCTGATGTCAAAGCCATAATGAGTTTCTCATAAGGGAAGTAGGATAAAGTTATTACTCCCATTACAAGTGATGCCATTATTGTTTTAACAAGTGCCTTGATGTAGGACCTTGTTCCAAGATTTCCTATTTTTCTCTTCAAGAGTATGAAGGAAATGAAAACTGCAATTGTTGTTGCAATGGAAACTGAAGCTGCCAGTCCATTTGTACCAAAGTGTCTTGCAACCAAGAGATTAAGACCAACGTTAATAGCCACATTAGTTACCCCAACATAGAAAGGCGTCTTTGTGTCCCCAATGGAATAGTAAATTCTATTTAAGACGTTGATAACAGAAATTGAAATAAGAGAAAGGGAGTAACATCTTAAAGTTGATGTTGCTGCAATACCATTGGCCGCAGTAAAGGAACCACGGACAAAGGCAATTTCTATTATAGGTCTTGCCAAGATAATTAGGCCCACAGTTGCAGGCACAGTTATAAATAAAACAGTCTTAACTGATGCATTCATAACTTTTTTACCAAGCTTCATGTCGCCTGACCCCAAAGTCCTTGTAAGAATAGGGAAGACTATGGCAGTGATGGCTGTGATAAAAATACCAATTATCATGGTGTTCAATTTATTCGAATAGTATAAAATTGATGCTGCACCTTCGCCCATTGTTGATGCTAAACGCCTATTTACAATTATATTGATATCATTAACGGATACAGAAACAAAAACTGGAAGGGCGAGCATTATTGCATTTTGAACATATTCATCTTTGAAGTCTGCCACAAGCTTTGGCCTGTAACCAATTTTCATTGCGTTAGGCAGTAGGAACAAAAATTGTGCCAAGATACCTAGGACTGATGCAATTGTAAGTCCAATGATCCCAACGTGGTGGGAAAAAAGTAGTAAATAAATTATATAGGTTAAGTTAAGTGGAATTGCAATGGCACCAGTTGCTGCGAACTTGCCACCATGTTGGAGGTAACCTTCCATTACCCCAACCCAAGATGAAAATAAAACTACGGGCATTCCAACTTGTATTAGTTTAATAACTATTGCATAAGTTTCAGGATTTTTTGTTGAAACTGTTAGAAGTGCAATTTGTTTAGGAAAAACTATTCCAAGAATAATTAATACAAAAGAAACCAATGATGCTATTAACAATAAGTTGTTTGTGAAATAATTTTTTCTACTTGGTCCATGGTCGTTTTCTGCTTTTTGAACAGAAGGTATATATGTTGTTGCTATTGCTTGTGTTACAAAAGCAGATATAGTTGCTGTAGCACCTTGGGCAAGAGAAAAGGCGTCCATTTCAATTCCTGCACCAAAGACATAGGCTGTCAGTGACTCCCTAAAAAAACCAAAAACTTTTCCTATTAAAGAAAAAATAATAATGGCTAGGGTGGACTTTGCAATTCTTGAGCCTGCGCTGGTCTCGTTACTTTTATTTTCCAATTTAAAATCTCCTTTATAAGTCTTATCAAATTATAATTTGTTTGAATTTTTATGTCAAGTAAGGTTATTTTCTAGACTTTTAAAGGATTTTATTTTTGTGTTATTATATATAAGATACATTATTAAAATAATGAATTTTATATAAAGGAGGAAAAATGAAAAATAAAAATTTAATAAAAAAAGTTGCTCCATATTTTTATAAGTATAGGTTCACACTTTTTCTAGATTTATTTTGTGCAGGCCTAACAACTGCAAGTGAAATGATCCTGCCACTAATCTTAAGAGCCCTAACAAACAAGGGAGTAAATGATTTAGCTTCTATGAGTTTTGACTTTGTTATGAAGTTGGCCCTTATATATGTGGGGATTAAGGCAATAGAAGTTGTGGCCCAATACTTTATGACATCCATTGGCCACATCATGGGGGCAAAGATAGAGACTGATATGAGGAGGGACCTTTACGCCCACCTTCAAACTCTTTCGGATACTTTTTATAATGAAACCAAGGTTGGGGTTATTATGTCGAGGATTACCAATGACCTCTTTGACATAACTGAGTTTGCCCACCACTGCCCAGAGGAATATTTTATTGGGGCCATAAAGATAATTATTTCCCTAATTATTCTTTTAAACTTCAACGTAAAGATGACTCTTTTAATTTATATCATGATTCCACTTATGATTTACTTCTCAGGTCACTTTAGGAACAAGATGCGTAAGGCCCAAAAGGACCAAAGAGTCCACGTTGGTAATTTAAACTCTGCCATTGAAGATTCCCTTCTTGGAATAAGGGTTGTAAAATCTTTCGCAAAAGAAGACCTTGAAAAGGAAAAGTTCACTTATGAGAACAACAAGTTCTTGGGAATAAAGAAGATCTACTACAGGTCCATGGCTGGATTTAATACAGTTAATAGGATTTTTGACGGTTTGATGTATCTTATCTTAATAATTTCTGGTGGCTACTTCCTAATGAAGGGTGAAATTGGTCCAGAAGACTTAATCGTCTATGTAATGTACGTTCAATCCCTTCTTGCAACTGTTAGAAGAATTATTGAATTCACAGAGCAATTCCAAAAGGGAATGACAGGTATAGAAAGATTTTCAGAAATTATGTCAATAGAAGCTGACATCAAGGACAAGGAAGATGCCATAGAGATAAAAAGCCTTAGGGGAGAAATTACCTTTGACCATGTAGACTTCTCTTATGGCCAGGGCGAAGAAAAAGTCTTGGAAGATTTTTCAGTTAACATTTCTCCTGGACAAAAGCTTGCCATCGTTGGACCAAGTGGTGCAGGTAAAACCACAATTTGTAACTTAATTCCAAGATTTTACGACGTTGATAAGGGATCAGTAAAGGTGGACGGACTTGATGTAAGAGATGTTCAGCTTAAATCACTTAGAGAAAACATTGGAATAGTCCAACAAGATGTATATCTATTCTCTGGATCAGTTAGGGACAACATTGCCTATGGCAAGGAGGGGGCAAGTGACGAGGAAGTTATAAAAGCTGCCAAACTTGCAGGAGCCTACGACTTTATTAAAAATCTCCCTGATGGTTTTGACACCTATGTGGGAGAACGTGGAGTAAAACTTTCTGGAGGACAAAAGCAAAGAATTTCTATTGCCAGAGTATTCTTAAAGAATCCACCAATTTTAATCCTAGACGAAGCAACTTCTGCCCTTGACAATAAGTCTGAAGTTGTTGTTCAAGATTCTATTGAAAAACTATCAAAGGGAAGGACAACTCTTACTATTGCTCATAGACTTACAACAGTTCAAAACGCAGACCTAATTCTCGTAATGACTAAGGACGGAATAATCGAAAGAGGTACCCACAAGGAATTAATGGAAGAAAAGTCCTACTACTACAACCTCTACACCAAGGGCGGTAGGTTAGAATAAAATCTTTTGGGGTAATATCTTACTAAGATGAAGTTAAAAATCTTGTGAGGTGAACTATGAAAGATTATATAGAAATAATTAAGAAGAGAAGGTCCTACTACAACTTGTCAGAAGATGTGGACCTTACAAATGAAGAAATAAAATATCTTGTGGAAGATGTCATGAACATAACTCCATCCCACATGAATGCAGAGACAACAAGGATTGTCTTGCTATTCGATGATAAGTCCAAGGATTTTTGGACAAGGGTCAATGAAACTTTTGACAACTCTATAAATGAAGAAAAGTTCCATGGCTTTTATCATGCCAAGGGAACAGCCCTAATTTTTATAGATATGAATGAAATTTGGGATCAAGAGATAAATATTCCTTCATATAAAGATTATTTTGAAACTTGGGGTCACCATTCAGCTGCCATGCTTCAACTTAATCTTTGGCAAGCCCTAAGGGATGAAAGTATTGGAGCAAGCAACCAACACTACAACCCAGTAATTGATGAGTGGGTTAAAGAGCTTTACGACCTTCCAGAATATTGGGAGCTTGTGGCACAAATGCCCTTTGGAAAAATCGAGGAAGAACCAGACCCAAAGGATAAAAAACCAATAGAAGAAAAATTAAAAGTTATTGAATAAGAGCTAGGTCCAAGTGACCTAGTTTTTTATTTTCCTATACTTCTTGTAATAAGAAAAACTTATGCTTATAATTAACTTATCAGGGGAGCGCATGCTGAGATTAGGTTTATCCTTAAACCCTTTGAACCGGGACAGGTAATGCTGTCTAGGGAAGGCTGCCTCTATTTGTAGAGGCTTTTTTTATTGGAATTTTTTATAAGGAGGTTAAGATGAAAATATCAGTAGCAATACAAATCCTACCAACTACTGCAGAAGGGACATCTGAATCTGTGGTCCAAGTAGTTGACAAGGTAATAGAATATATTCAAAGTGAAGAAGTTGATTATGTAGTCACTCCATTTGAAACAGTTATAGAGTTAGATGACTTTGACAAGGCCTTTGAAATCTTAAAAAACTGTGTGAAGTTAGCAGGAGAAATTTCAGAACAAGTGGCTTGTTATTCCAAGACTTTTTATTCTGAGAAAGGAATATTGACAATTGAAGAAAAAACAGGCAAGTATCAAGGATAATATCTCAGCAGCTTCTTTGATAATAATTATTTTAGTCCTTTGGCACGTGGCGACAACTTATGGCGGGGTATCGGCCTTTATGCTTCCCAAGCCTCTTGATGTTGTCAAGGCCTTTGTAAATGATTTTCCTACAATTTCATCCCACATGTGGACAACCTTGACAGAAGCCTTTTTAGGTTTATCTGTTGGCGTGACCCTGGGTTTTATAGTGGCACTACTAATGGATTTATCAGACACACTTTATTCTGCTTTTTATCCAATTTTAGTAATTAGTCAGACTGTTCCCACTGTTGCAATTGCACCCCTACTTGTCCTTTGGATGGGTTATGGTGTAATGCCTAAAATTACCTTAATTGTAATTGGAACTTTTTTCCCAATTGCAGTTTCACTCTTAGAAGCCTTTAAGCAAGTTGATCCAGACAAGACAAAACTTTTAAAGGCTATGGGGGCAGGCAAGTATGAAATTTATAAGTATATTAAATTTCCAGAAAGTCTTACAAATTTTTTTGCTGCCTTTAAGATAGCTGTTTCCTATTCAGTTGTAGGTGCAGTTATTGCCGAGTGGCTAGGTGGCTACAAGGGACTGGGAGTATATATGATAAGAGTTCAAAAGAACTACTCCTTTGACAAGATGTTTGCAGTTATATTTTTAATTTCGGCAATTTCGCTAATTTTAATGAAGTTAGTTAGCTTTATCCAAAGAAAGGCAATGCCGTGGACGGAGGTAAAATGAAAAATTTAAGAAAACTATTAATTTTAATCCTTGTTGGACTTTTCTTAACAGGATGTGGCAAGAAAGACGATGCAAAGGCAGGAGAGGGAAAGGACCTTCCAAAGGAAAAGGTAAGCTTCCTACTTGACTGGGAACCAAACGTAAACCACGCAGGTCTTTATGTTGCTATGGACAAGGGCTTCTTTGAAGAAGAAGGCATAGAAGTCGAAGTAAACCAACCACCAGCAAATGGTGCAGAATCTCTTGTAGCATCAGGTAAGGCTGACTTTGGAGTATCCTACCAAGATACAATTGCACCAGCTTTTGCAAGTGACGAGCCACTTCCAGTGACAGCTCTTGCAGCAATAATAAACCACAATACTTCAGGGATTATTTCTATGAAAGAAACTGGCATTGAAAGACCAAAGGATATGGAAGGACACAATTATGCAACTTGGGGACTTCCAATTGAACAAGCAATATTAAAACAAGTAATAACAGATGACGGAGGAGACTTCTCTAAGGTTGAACTACTTCCAGAAAATGTTGTAAATGCAGTCCAAGCTATTAGTGGAAAAATCGATTCAGTTTGGGTCTTCTTCCAAGTTGATGGGGTTCTTGCAGCAAAGGAAAATGTGCCAATTAACTACTTTGCCTTTAGAGATATCAGTCCAGTGTTTGACTACTACACACCAATCCTTATTGCAAACAACGACTTCTTAGAAAATAAGGAAGATGTAGCAAAGAGATTTATGCGTGCCTTTGTAAAGGGTTATGAATACGCAGCAGAAAATCCTAAGGAAGCAGCAGAAATTTTAGTTAAGATAAACCCAGAACTTGACAAGGACTTTGTAGAACAAGGAATGGAATATCTTGCTGACAAGTACCAAGACGATGCAGCTTACTTTGGACAAATTGATCCAGACAGATGGAACAATTTCTACCAATGGCTATGGGAAAACAAACTAATCGACAAGGAAATTCCAAAGGACTTTGGATTCACTGACGATTTTGTAAATCCAGAAAAATTAAAATGAGTGAAAAATTAGAAATTTTAAGAGTAGAAAATGTTGACAAGTCCTTTAATGACAACTTGGTCTTAAAGGACATCAACATTAAATTAAATAAGGGAGAATTAGTTTCTCTTGTGGGAGTCTCTGGCAGTGGTAAGACAACCCTCTTTAATATTATTGCTGGACTCTTGGCTCCAGATAAGGGGAAGGTCTATTTAAAGGGGGAAGATGTGACAGGGAAGGCAGGTAATATATCTTATATGCTTCAAAAGGACATGCTCCTACCCTATATGACAATTATAGACAATGTTTCACTTCCTTTAGTTCTTCGTGGCAAAAAGAAGAAAGAAGCAAGAGAAGAAGTTTATGGACTTTTCGAAGACTTTGGCCTAGAAGGCTGGCAAGAAAAATTTCCATCACAACTTTCTGGTGGAATGGCACAACGTGCAGCTCTTTTGAGGACCTATGTGTTTTCCAATGAAGTGGCTCTTCTTGATGAACCCTTTTCTGCCCTTGATGCAATAACTAAGGCTTCTATTCACAAGTGGTATAAAAATATTATTAATGAAATTGGAATTTCCACGATTTTTATAACTCACGACATAGAAGAAGCAGTAAAATTATCAGACAGAATCTATATTATGGGAAAAAATCCTGGAACAATAATCGAAGAAATACAAATCAGAGAAGATTTTCATGAAAACTTTTTCGAGGATAAAAAATTTATAGAATACAAAAAACATATTATTGAAAAACTTAATAAACTCATATAATAAGGGGCTTAGGCCCCTTTTTTGTTTATAAATATTTTTAAATATATCAAGATTTTTTAAAAGACAATGTTTGCATATTAAGGAAATTTAGATTATAATTTAAATACGTTATTGCAATGATTTATTTGACAAAAGGAGGAAATAGATGCAATACTTTGTAGATTTAAACAGTGACATTGGAGAATCCTTCGGTGCCTACAAAATGGGAATGGACGAAGAGATAGTAAAATACGTTACTAGTATTAACTGTGCTTGTGGTTATCACGCAGGCGATCCACTTATCATGGATGCTACTTGTAAGGCAGCAGCTGATAATGGCGTAGAAATTGGCGCTCACCCAGGTTATCCAGACTTAATGGGATTTGGTAGAAGAAAAATGGCAGTAAAACCTGAAGAAGCTAGAGCTTATATGCTTTATCAAGTTGGAGCTCTTTCAGCTTTTGCTAAGGCTCACGGCAAAAAACTTCAACACATGAAGCTTCACGGTGCATTCTACAACACAGCTTGTAACGATGAAGCTCTTGCAAATGCAGTTTTAGACGCAGTTGAAGAATTTGACAAAGACCTAATCCTAATGGTTCTTAGTGGCTCATACATAGCTAAAGAAGGTAAGAGAAGAGGACTTAGAGTTGCACAAGAAGTTTTCGCTGATAGGGGATACAACGAAGACGGAACTTTAGTTAACAGATCTCTGCCAGGAGCTTTTGTTAAGGATCCAAAGGAAGCAATACCAAGAGTTGTAAAGATGATCAAAGAAAACAAAGTTGTAACTGCTAATGGTAAGGAAATCGATATAGTAGCAGATTCAATTTGTGTTCATGGCGACAATCCAGAAGCTCTTGAATTCGTAAAAAATATTCGTGAAGGACTTGAGGCTGAAGGTATAGAAATAAAACCTTTAATTAGTTTCTTATAATAAGGAGGATAAAATGAGTAAAAACAAAGGTAACTGGTCTGTTCTTTTAGGGGCAGCTTTCCTAATGGCAACATCTGCCGTAGGACCTGGATTTATGACGCAAACTGCAACATTTACTACAAATATTGGAGCAGACTTTGCAGCAGTAATTTTAATTTCGATTATATTTTCTTATATTGCACAACTTAACGTATGGAGAGTAATAGCAGTTTCTAAGATGAGAGGACAAGACATTGCCAACAATGTATTACCTGGACTTGGATATTTTATAGCTTTTCTAGTTGCACTAGGTGGCTTGGCATTTAACATAGGTAATGTTGGTGGAGCTGGACTTGGACTTAATGTTATCTTTGGAATAGATGTAAAAATTGGTGCAGCTATTGGTGGCGTAATTGGTATTATTTTATTCTCATCAAAATCAGCATCTTCAATTATGGATAGGGTAACTCAAGTATTAGGTGCCCTTATGATTATCCTAATTGCTTTTGTAGCAATTAAGACACAACCACCTGTTGGTGAAGCTCTAAAAGCATCTGTAAACCCAGTTGGTGGATTTAACAGCATTGTTTCTCCAACACTTACACTTATTGGTGGTACTGTTGGTGGTTACATTATATTCTCAGGTGGACACAGACTTATTGATGCTGGTATCACTGGAGAAGAAAATCTTGACCAAGTAAATAAATCTGCATCACTAGGTATTGGTGTAGCTTTTGTAGTAAGGGTTTTATTATTCCTTGCAATTCTTGGTGTTACTAAGATGGCTAATGCACAAATTGATCCTGACAATATTGCAGCTTCTTCTTTCTTAGCAGCTTCAGGTGTTGTTGGTTATAAGATATTTGGTTTTGTATTTGCAGCAGCAGCCTTTACTTCTGTAGTAGGTGCAGCATATACATCAGTATCTTTCCTAAAAACTTTATTTAAATTCGTAGCTGATCACGAAAACATGGTTACAATTGCCTTTATCGTAATCTCTACAATTATGTTTATCTTTATTGGACAACCACAAACTCTACTTGTAGTAGTTGGTACACTTAACGGATTAATTCTTCCAGTTACACTTGCAGTAATCCTACTTGCATCTAAGAAAAAGAAAATTGTTGGTGACTATGTTCACTCTAATGTGCTTTTCATCTTAGGTTGGATTGTAGTAGCTGTAACTGCTTTTATGGGTATTCAAACTATAATAGCAAACGTTGGAAAATTATTTGGTTAAGATAAGGATATTTTGACATAAGTATAGGAGTAAAAAATGTATGATAAAATAAAATTTCTAACTGCTGGCGACTCTGCCATAGTAATGGAATTTGGCGACACTATTGAAAAAGAAATAAACGCCAGAATTGCCGCAGTTGTAGAAAGTTTAAAAAAGAAAAATATTGACGGTATCTTAGACATTTTGCCAACTTATAGGTCAATTTTAATTAATTATGACCCAGTAAAGATTTCCTATGGCGAAATGGTTGATACTCTAAAGGGACTTAGCAAAGCTGACTCAGGTGAGCAAAGTGACGAAGTTAGACTTATTGAGATCCCAACAATTTATGGTGGCGAATATGGTCCAGATATTGACTTTGTAGCTGAGCACGCAAAATTATCCAAGGATGAAGTTATAAAGATTCACTCTGGCACAGATTATTTAGTTTATATGATGGGCTTTATCCCAGGTTTTACTTATCTTGGTGGACTTGATGAGAGAATTGCAACTCCAAGACTAAAGAGCCCAAGATTAAAGATTGATGCTGGTTCAGTTGGTATTGCAGCTAATCAAACTGGTATGTATCCACTTGAATCTCCAGGAGGCTGGCAATTAATAGGAAGAACTCCACTTAAACTTTTTGATGATACTAAGGAACCTCCTGTATTCATCCAAGCTGGTGACTACATTAGATATGTCCCAATTGATCAAAAAGAATATGACAGAATCAAAGAAGAAGTGGAAAAAGATACCTACAAGGTTTCAATTAAGAAGGTAAAGAGGGGTGATCTTCATGAGTAGTATCGATGTAATTAACGGTGGAATTCTAACAACAATTCAAGATGCTGGTAGATATGGCTACCAAGAATTAGGTATTCCTACATCAGGTGTCATGGATGATTACAACTACAGACTTGCCAATATCTTAGTTGGAAATAAACTTGATGAAGCTGTCCTTGAAATGACATATTTTGGACCGACTCTTAAATTTAACGAAGAACTTACACTTGCAATCACAGGTTCTGATATGAACCCAAAAATAAATGGTGAACCTGCACCTATGTTTGAAACTATAAAGGTTAAGGCTGGCGATACTTTACAATTTGGAAAGGCCAATGAAGGTGTCAGGGGCTATCTTGCCTTTGGTGGATCTATAGATGTGCCTGTAGTTAATGGTTCTAAGTCAACTCACATGAAGACAAAAATGGGTGGTATTGACGGAAGAGCTTTAAAACCTAAGGATACATTAAAGATTAAAAAATCTAAAGACAAGACAATGAGAAGAATACCTGAAAAGTATCTTCCTAAGTTTAACCACTGTAATGTTCTAAGAGTTGTTCTTGGACCTCAAGATGACTACTTCACAGAAAAGGGAATCCACGACTTATTTAAATCAGGTGGCTACCAAGTGACTAAGGACTTTGACAGGATGGGAATTAGATTAAAAGGAACTGCTATTGAACACAAGGAAACTGCAGATATTATTTCTGACGGAACTAACTTTGGTTCAATCCAAGTGCCTGCTAATGGTCAACCAATTATTCTTGTAGCAGATAGGCAAACTACTGGTGGTTACACAAAGATTGCTAACGTAATTACACCAGACCTTCACAAGCTTGCTAACATGTCCTTCTTAGATAAAATTTTATTCCAAAAAGTTACTATCGAAGAAGCACAAAAGGCAACAGTTGATTACAAGAAAAACTTCGAAACAATTAAGAAGGAGTCTGTAATATGAAATTAAGTGAACTAGGTAAATTACACCCAAGAGATGTAAGAGAACTTATTAGAAAGGGAGAAGTTGACCTTCCAACTTCTGGCATGAGTGAAGGCTACCTACAAGCAAACCTTGCAATCCTTCCAAAGAAATATGCCTATGACTTTCTACTATTTGCTCAAAGAAACCCAAAACCTTGTCCAATCCTTGAAGTTCTAGACGAAGGAAGCCCTCTTACAAAAATAATGGCTGACGGAGCAGACATAAGGACAGACGTGCCAAGATATAGGATTTATAAAAATGGCGAATTTGTTGAAGAAGTTAAGGACCTAAAAGACGTGTGGCAAGATGACTTTGTTACATTTGTTATTGGATGTTCCTTCTCTTTTGAAAAAGCCATGCTAGAAGCAGACGTGCCTGTAAGACACATTGAAGACGAACACAACGTTCCAATGTATATTACTAACATAGCAACAGAACCAGCAGGAGTTTTCCATGGAAACACAGTTGTATCTATGAGGCCAATTCCTTACAAGGATATTGTTAAGGCCACAACTGTAACTGCAAGATTCCCAGCAACTCACGGAGCTCCAATCCACATTGGCGATCCATCTGTTATTGGAATTAAAGATGTTGACAAGCCAGACTTTGGTGAAAGAAGTGAAATTAAAGAAGGAGAAGTGCCAGTATTCTGGGCTTGCGGTGTAACACCTCAAGCAGTAGCTATGGCATCTAAACCTGAAATCATGATCACTCACGCACCAGGTCATATGCTTATCTTAGATAAAAAAGACGCTTACGTTTCAGTATTTTAAAAATAAAATTCTTATCTGCCAGGGAAACTTGGCAGATTTTTTATGTTCAAAATTATATTTTAGTTTTTGTAGATTAAGTTGATTAGGAGTATAATTAAGTAAAGTAATAAAGAGATGGGAGAGGTGGATTATGAAAAAATATTTTAAAATTTTATTAGTCTTTGCAGGTCTTATTCTTTTACTCACTGGATGCGAGAATAAATCTCTTTACTCTATGAAGACAGATTTGTCAAATGAAAAGGGTCTGGAGAAATTAATTGGAAGCATGGACTGGGGGCCTTATAAGCTTGAAGATTATAAGGTAAGAAATAAGAATCTAGAAATTAAAGTAAGTGGAGAGTCTGACATAAGTCAAGACGAGGCTGCAAAGACAGGATTTATATATGGGGTAATCCTACTTATCTTAACTGATGCAGAAGAAGTTAGGTATACAGGAGAAGACCTATACTTTGGTTCCATTGATAAGGACCTTGCCAATGAAGTTTTGAAAATCAAGTATGGGAAAGAAGTAGATGATTATAAGAAGAGCCAAGAAGACTTTGACAACTTAATTGAAAGACTAAAAAATGAAAAATTTGAAACTGGTGCTGCTAAATTTGAAATGATGGAGTGAAGACTATTTTAATAATTTTTAAATTTCATCATCAATTTGTGATATTATAATTTGTAGTTTATAAGTTGAGGATGATTTAATTTGGAAAATATTTATATAGTTATAATTTTGAATTTAATGAATTTTATTCTTTACGGCCTGGACAAGTTTAAAGCCAAGCACAAGATGTGGAGGATAAGTGAGAAGACCCTCCTTACATTTTCTCTTGTTGCAGGTCTTGGTGGACTTGCTGGAATGGAATTTTTTCATCACAAGACTCGTGAGAGAAAGTTTTATATTGCAAATTTGATTGGAATACTTGTGACTATTTATTTGACAGTAAAATAAGGATGCCTAGTTGAAGTTGGCATCCTTTTTTCTTGCAACAATTTATTAATTTGTAGGTCGAAAGAAAATTTAAAGTTTGAAAAAATTCATGTACTTACAAGTCAAAGCTAAGTTAAAATAGAAAAATTTAATAGGATTCAATCTCGCCCAAGATGTCACGACCATCTAACATCTTTAAAATATTTTTGATATCCAAGATTATTACTCTTTCCTTCTTTAACTTCTCCTTAGTTTCTTTTTTCAAGAAGGATGTGTTGATAAAGAGAACGGGAATTATCTTGTCATACAAGCCTGAGAACTTGTCCAAGAGTTTCTGCACTTCTTTTTCTGATAAGACTTCGGTGTTCCTGTATTTTTTAATTTCCAGCGCATACCTCTTAGAACCCTTCTTTACGTAAAAGTCAAAGGAAGTATCCTTGTCTTCATTCTTAAAGCGTTCTAGCTGGTATCCAGTCCTTTGTAGGGCAATTTGTGCTAAGCCTTCTGCTGTTACTTCTTCATCTAAACTTGATAGTCCCCTCAAAAGATTTTTGGGAAAGATTTTAAAGATTCCAGTACAGATTTCTTCTCCGCCAGGCCCATACTTGTAGTCAAAACCAACTAGCATGTCCTCCACGATATTAAAGTTGCCATGGGCCAAGGAGTTTCTTATGTGTCTCAAGAGACAATCTGTTTTTGATTCGCCTTCTGACTTTGTCAAAATAATTTTTTGAGAGTGGGGACAAATTTTTTTGTCGTAAAACTTTACTATGTCACGGTCTATATATTCTAGGAAGGCCACGTCCTTGTTCTCTAAATTCATATAATTTTTTATTATTCCAAAGACAAAATTTTCAAAATTTAATGAAGATGTGAGCTCATTTTCTTGTGACTGGGCTGAATTTATATTGGGAACATACCAAAGAAGGTACTCCAAATTTTTTGTCATTTCTCTTGTCAGGTCCAGGGGCTTTTTCTTGTGTTCTATTGAATAGGGGACCTTCCTCTTGCAATTTTCAAATTCAAATCCAAATTTTTTTAAGTTCACTGGCATTTTTCCACCTCTTTCATCATTCCTTAAGGAAAGTATAACACAGTTTTTAATATTTATTCTTTATAATATTATTGACAAGTAGATGAAAATTTTATTAAATGATTATTAGTGAAAACTTTATTTTAATTGGAGGTAAAAATGGAAAACTTTAATAACTCAGAAAAGAAAAAGAAGTTTGTTCCCTCTATTGAAACAGAACTTAGGAGGAGACAGGTTTCTGTACCTGAAGTAATTTACAGGGCAAGTGGGATAAACTTTATGGGAAAGAGGATAAAGTCTCTCATATTTACTAATGACATACCTATTATCGTCAACAATAACGCCCAGGCAGTTATGTCTGTCTATCCCTTTACACCTCAACTTAAAATTGTATCTGCTATAATGGAAGTTGCGTCAATGCCAGTCTTTGTAGGAATTGGTGGAGGTACAACTTCAGGACTTAGGTCAGTTAACATTGGTCTTCAAGCTGAGCTAATGGGAGCAACTGGAGTTGTCGTAAATGCCCCTATGACTAATGAAAATATTAGTATGATATCCAAGGCTCTTGACATTGCAGTTATAGCTACTGTTATTTCAAGGTATGACGATATAGAGGGTAAGGTTGCAGCTGGTGCCAGAGTTTTAAATATTGCAGGTGGAAAAAACACTGCAGAACTAGTAAGATATACAAGAAAGCTACTTGGAGATGAGTTTCCAATAATAGCTACAGGTGGTCACACTGATGAGCATATTATTGAGACAATCGAAGCAGGAGCTAACGCTATCACCTACACACCAGTATCAAGCTCTGATATTTTTTCTGAAGTAATGGATACTTATAGGGAGAATAAGAGAGAGGAAGAGAGTAAATAGAAAAGGAGAAAAAATGGAATTTGGATTTTTATCGATAGTTCCTCCAATTGTTGCCATTGCCCTGGCACTTATAACTAAAGAAGTAATCACTTCACTGTTAATTGGAATTATAGCTGGAGGACTTATCTTTACAGGTGGAAATATTATTGCCGCCTTAGAAACAGTTTTTACACTTATGGGGACCAAGCTTGGGGACAATGCCCTTATGCTGGTTTTCTTGGCTATGCTTGGATCCTTGGTCATGGTAATGAACATGGCAGGTGGATCTTTTGCCTATGGTAAGTGGGCAAGTAAGAAGATCAAGAGCAAGAAGATGGCAAAACTTGCCACAGCCTTCTTGGGAATTATAATTTTTATTGACGACTACTTTAACTGTCTTACAGTTGGAGCAGTTATGAAACCAATAACTGATGAGAACAAGGTATCTAGGGCCAAGCTTGCTCACATTATAGACTCTTGTGCAGCTCCAGTTTGTATCCTGGCACCAGTTTCATCTTGGGCGGCATCAGTTGTTGCCGTTATTGGAGATACAGGGGTTGCAAACCCAATGAGCGTCTTCCTATCAACAATCCCTATGAATGTTTATCCTCTTATGACCCTTCTTATGATTTTATACTTTTCAACAACGGACATTGAAATGGGAGTAATGGAAAAGTATGAACTAAATGACACATCAAAGATAGTCGAAAAAGAAGATGTTGGTTACGAATATTCAAAAAATGGAAGAGTTTTTGATCTTGTACTTCCAATTGTAGTCTTAATTTTTGTAACAATAATGATGATGTTAAAGACTGGAGGTTTCTTCTCTGATGGAGTAGGAGCTGGAGCAGCCTTTGGAGATGCAAATGTAAACTTGTCTCTTGTAATTGGAGCCTTCTTTGCAATTGTTGTTTCTTTTATCCTTTATATTCCAAGAAAACTTTTAAAGTTTGACGACTTTATGAAGGGGATAGTGGAAGGTATGAAGACAATGGTTTCTGCTATTGTTATCCTATCTCTTGCATGGACAATTGGTGGAATCACAAGTGATGAATACCTAAATACAGGATCTTATATTGCATCACTTATAGCTAATTCAACTATGCCAATGTGGATGCTGCCTGCAATAATCTTTGTAGTAGGTGCCTTCTTGTCCTTCTCAACAGGAACTGCTTGGGGAACTTTTGGTATTTTAATTCCAATTATGGTTCCAATCCTAATGCACACAGACCACATGCACTTCTTGTCAATTATTCTTGCTGCAATCTTCTCAGGATCAGTATTTGGAGACCACTGCTCACCAATTTCTGATACAACAATTTTGTCATCAGCAGGAGCAGGTTGCGACCACATAGCCCACGTATCAAGTCAGTTGCCTTATGCAATTAGCGTTGGTTCTGCATCCTTCTTGGCCTTTCTAGTATCAGGTATACTTGACAAGCCAAACCTTACACTTCCGATAGGCATAGTTTTCTTAGCAGTAATTGTTTTTGTAATGAGAAGACTAACAATAAATAAATATTTAAAAAATGTAAATAATTAAATTTTTTAGGCTGGCTCTGCTGGCCTTTTTTTATTGCTTCAATTGTCAAGTCAAGTTAAAAAGTTTGAATAATAAAATTGTTGGAAATGTGAAAAAGTTTTTTTAACTACTTTAAAAATCCTTTAATGTGGTATATAGTTTATGTAAGAAAAAGAAAGGGGGCTGCTATGACTTTTCAAATTGAAAAGAAAGATATTTTGGACTACGACGTTGACGCAATAGTTAATGCTGCAAATAAAGAGCTTAGACCTGGCGGAGGAGTTTGCGGACAAATCTTTTCTCGTGCAGATGACAAAGAATTAGAAGAAGAATGTAAAAGACTTGCCCCAATAGAGCCTGGCCAAGCTGTTGTGACAAAGGGATATAAGCTAAGGGCGAAAAATATTATCCACGCTGTGGGACCAATTTATTTTGATGGAAAACAAGGAGAGAAAGAAGTTTTACAAAAAGCCTACAAGTCTGCACTTGACTTGGCAGTTGAAAATAATTTTAAATCTCTTGTCTTCCCACTTCTATCTTCAGGGATCTATGGCTATCCACTTGAAGAAGCGGCAGAAGTTGCTGTTTATACTATTAGAGACTTTTTAGAAGATCACGATCTTGATGTCACTATTTCAGTTTTAAATGATAAGTTTCTAAATATTTTAAAAGAAAAAAATAAAGACTGGATGGAAAAATAAAATAAGACAAAAAAAGATAGCTTGTCACAAAAGGCAGGCTATCTTTTTAATTGTTTGTAAAAGTATTCTTTGAAAATTTAAATTACAAGTTCTTTAGTTTCTTGAAAAAACTTTTGAAAATCAAAATTTTTTAACTTATCAATAAAATAATTTCTTTACTTCGTTTCTCATTCTTATCTTGCCAGCGTGGTAGGCAACCTTGCCAGCTCTTTTTGGATTTAAAAGGGCAAGGAAGCTCTTAAGTCTTCTCTTCCTTCTTCTTATCCTTCTTTTTGGTTTAATTAGCTTTATAAAGGCAATAAATTTTATTAAACTAGATAATTTTTTCATACTTCCTCCTAATTAATTTATTTTTTCTTCTTGCTAGACGATTTTGTTTTATCTGAGGATTTTTTTGAATCCTTATCTTTTTTCTTTGAAGACTTGTCATCATTAGACTCATCTTCATCCATATTTTCATTATACCATTCTCTGGTGTGGATATTGCAATAAGACTTAGGAATAGTCATGTAGTCCTCAGGGTATATGCCATAGTGGTCCTTGGCATCGTAGCCTTCCTTTCTCTCAAAGAGAACTGTATAGAGGACAGACTCACTTGGGCAGAATTGGTTGGCCATCTTGCCTGAGTCCTTACATATTAAATATTTTTTAAATAAGTCGTCATTTTCCTTTGGCTCAGTTCCAGAAATAAATTTTTCTGTGTATGAAGCGCCAGCATAATTAGAAAGCTTAGTTGCAAGTTTCCCACTCTTTGATGAAATTTTTCTCGCTACAATGTAGGAAGGGTCTTCTTCAAACCTTTCTTCTTCACCAATATTTTTTGCCATCCTGTTAAAGAGATTAAGGGCATCTTGACTATTGGCTGCAAGTGAAATCTTTGGTGTGTCTGCTCCTAGCCAGAAGGAAACCGTATGGGACTCATTAAAGGCATTTACAAAATAATCTGACTTAGTCTTATTTTGTCCCAAGTAGGCTCCAGTTTCTGAAGAATTTATTTTTGCTCCCTTGGCATTTCCATTTTTAGCATTTCCAATAAAGACATCTCTCAAAAGGTAGGACGATTTCTCGTCAAAGAGCCTCTTATTTTTATTGGAGTTGTCAATAATTATGTTGCCACTTGGGTCCTCAATTTTTAAAATACCAGTTTCTTCTTTATAAATTCCTTGGTTGGCAATAGTTTGGTGCATCTTTGATAAGTCAGATAAGCGAAGGCCTACCTGCATATTGCCAAGAGCTAGAGATTCGAGATTTTCGTCATTTTTATTTTTGTTGTCGGCATGTGAGATGAAGTAGTCCTTGTTATCTTCATTAATTACATCGAACTTCTTCAAGACATCCATGGCCTTGTCCTTGCCAAGCTCTTGTAATATTTTTGCAGGTATTACATTTGATGATGCTTCCATAGACTTGCGAAGGGTCATTAGTCCCTTGAAGGAGTTATAATAATTTGCTGGCCAAAAGTTTCCATCAACAGTCATTGGCACGTCGTCGTAGACATCCCCAAGAGTTTTACCAGATTCAAGAGCCGGAAGATAAACACTAAAGGGTGTAAGAGCAGAGCCTGGCTGTCTAAAAGAATCTGTGGCACGATTTAAAATCTTCGCATTCTTTGTCCTGACATCAAGGCCACCAATGATTCCTTCCACAAAACCTGTTTCATTGTTAACTGCAATCATGGCAGATTGTGGTTGGACTACTGGGTCTTCCTTGTAATCAAAGTACTTATTTGAAATAATTAAATTTTCATTTTCGATTTTATAAAAATCTGGAAAATCCTTTAGATAATCTCCGTCAATAATTAAATAATTATTCTTTAATTCTCCAGCCCCTTCTTCGATTTTTAGACCTCCAAGTTCATAAGTCCTTAAAATTTTATCATCGCCAAGTTCATAGGCATCTATGATGTCAATTTTTTGACCAGTGTCTTTGAAGTAGAGACTCTTTATTTTTAAGTCGCCATGAGATGAAATACTGTAAAGGGACTTTGGAATAATAAGGTTTAATTTGTCGTCTAGGATATTTTCCCTTGCAAAGTATAAGACCTCGTCGCCAAAGATAATATTTTTCCACTCATCGAAGTTTAAGTTTAGCATCCTTGCTCCACCAGCTGATGAATAATTTAAGAGGAGCTTTTGGAAGCCCTCGTACTTGTCTTCTAAGTCCTTTTGTATATTTTCATCAATTGTAGAATAAACCTTGTAACCACCTGTAAAGAGTTTGTGTTCTCCTTCCTCTAGACTAATTTTATAGAAATCAGATAGATATCTTGAAGCTTCTTTTTTTATGTAGTCTGTGGAGTAAGTAGACATGGTGTGGTTTTTAAAATTTTTTGGGTTTAAGTCAGACACAATGTCAAAATTTTTTGCCTTTTCATACTCAGTGTCATTGATGTAGCCTAACTCATGCATCCTCATTAAGACAGTTTTTTGCCTCTTGAAGGCATCGTCGTTTAAAACCATGTAGAGGTCCTTGCCGTCAATCTCACGAGTCCCAATGACCCTGAAGTCATCTTCTAAGTACTCAGGAGGGACTGACTTAAAGGGTGAATAATTTGTTGGTGACTTTGGTATTGATGCAAGAAGGGCAGCTTCTGCAATGTTTAAATCAACAGCAGACTTTGAAAAATAAGTTTGGGCTGCAGCTTCAATCCCATAGGCACCTTGGCCAAGATTAATTCTATTAAGATAGGCCTCAAGGATCTCATCCTTAGTCAAGGCATCTTCAACTCGAAGTGAAAGGTAGGCCTCTTGGATTTTTCTCCCAAGAGTTTTTTGGTTTGTGAGATAAACTGAGCGAACTAATTGCTGAGTTATTGTTGATCCACCACGCACAAGAGACCTTGATTTTATATTTGCAGCAATAGAAGAAGCTATCCCAATGGGGTCAAGGCCCTTGTGCTTGTAGAACCTGTGGTCCTCTATGGCAACAAAGGAATTTTTTATGTCTTCAGGCATATCTGTGATGTCAATAAGACTTCTGTACTCAAGTGATTCAATTTTTTCAATTAAATTTCCATCCTTAGAATAAATATAGGAGCTCTGGTTAAAGGATGAGCTCAAATTATTTAAGTCTGTGGCAGGAGTTTTTGAAATTATTGAAACTATGAGAGCAGAAAAAAATGAAATAAGTAAAACAAAAATCAAAAGCAAGACCAAGAGGCCAATTTTTATTTTTTGATTTTTATTTAAATTTTTACAATTATTTTTTAATTCTCTTAAGTTTTCCATACTTTCTCCTTTGTACAATTATAACATTTTAACAAGCTAAATACTATTAGATGGTTTTTGAAACTGTGAGGGATGTAGTATAATGTTAACTATGGATAATGTTTATTTAGAGAATTTAAATTCAAATAAAAAATTAGAGAGAGTTATAACTGTTGGAACAAATCTTGGGGCCTACCCCCACAGCCTTGAAACTTCTATGCAGGAGCTTAGTGAGCTTGTCTATGCAGACGGGGCTGAAGTTGTGGGCGAGGTAACTCAAAATATTTATAAATTTAACCCAAAGTATCTAATTGGATCTGGTAAGGTTGACGAGATTAAAGAAATGGTTGAGCTTCTAGAAGTTGATGCCGTTGTCTTTAACGACGAGCTTTCTGGTATCCAAGTGAGGAACTTGGAGAAGAGAATCAAGAAGAAGGTCATCGATAGGACAAACTTGATCTTAGATATATTTGGTCTTCGTGCCACAACTTATGAAGCCAAGCTCCAAGTTGAACTGGCAAGACTTGAGTACCAACTCCCAAGGCTTCTTGGTATTGACGGTTGGTCAAGGACTGGTGGTGGAATTGGTACCAGGGGACCAGGTGAGCAAATAATTGAGACTGATAGGAGAAGGTTAAAAAGAGAAATCGATAAGATTAAGGAGAAGCTTGAAAAAGCCAAGAAGACTAGAGACACCACAAGGGAGAGGAGGCTTGACTCTAATATCCCTATTGTGTCCTTAGTTGGTTATACAAACGCAGGCAAGTCTACGATTTTAAACAGACTAAAGGAAGAAGAATCGGGAGAAGTTTCTGTAAAAAATATGCTTTTCGAAACCCTTGACCCATCTTCAAGAAAGGCAAGGCTTCTTTCTGGTCGTGAGTTTATAATTTCTGATACAGTTGGATTTGTTTCTAAGCTTCCCACAAAAATTGTCGAGGCCTTTAAGTCTACCCTTGAAGAAATTAAGTATTCGGACCTAATCCTCCACGTAATTGACGCATCAAGTGAAGATTTAGAAATCCAATACAACACGACTATGGCAATCTTAAAGGACATTGAGGTCTTGGACAAAAATATAATCACTGTCTTTAACAAGGTGGACAGGGTTGACCTCTATGACATCAACTTGCCACTGAGAGTTATGCCAGACAAGAAGGTTTATATTTCTGCTCTCAAGGATGAAAATATGGATTCCCTCTTAAAAATAATTGAGGACAATCTTGATGAAAAATATTTTGATGTGAAATTAAAATTTGCCTACGACGACACAGACCTCCTCTACAAGCTAGTAGAAAAGTTCGATGCAAAACCTATCTACGAAGATGATGGAATTTATTTAGACCTCAAGCTTGAAGAAAGAGAATACGAAAAAGTAAAGGATTATGTTGTAAATGTATAAGACAATTTTAAAAGATGGGAAGGCAGAAATTGAAATAAAAAAATCGATTTTTATTGGTCATGCATTTTTTGTAAAAAGTGAAGAAGAAGCCTTAGAAATTTTAGACAGGGTTAAAGAAGAACACAGGTCGGCAACCCACAACTGCCACGCCTATATAATTGGCGAAGATGGGCTGACACAGAGGTATTCTGATGATGGAGAGCCATCAGGAACAGCAGGTATCCCCATGCTTGAAGTCCTAAAAAAAGAAGAAATGAGAAATGTCCTTGTCATTGTAACCCGTTACTTTGGTGGGACAAAGTTAGGAGCAGGTGGTCTTGTTCGTGCCTACACAGAGGGAGTGGTAAGGGCCCTAGATGAGGCCAAGAGGTGTGAGAGAAAAAATTTTACAAGGACGAAAATTATTTACGACTACACCTTCCACGGTGCTATCGTGAACTTGTTAGCAAATGAAAATTATAAAATCATAGAGGAAAATTACACAGATAAGGTTGAAGTGACAATTGATATTGGTGAGGACAAGTCCATTCTTGATAAGATTAGGGATATTACATCTGCAAATTTTGAAAAAGAAGACTTGGAAGAGATTGAACTTCCAACTATTGATGGAAAAATTATTTATTAAATTTAGGAGAAATTATGGATTATAAAAAATTAACAGAAGACTTAGTTAAGTGGGTAGAAGATTATGCAAAAAAAGTTGGAGCCAAGGGCTTTATCTTTGGTTTATCAGGTGGAATTGACTCAGCAGTGGTTGCTGCCATTGCCAAGAGAGTTTTTCCAGACAATTCTCTTGGATTAATTATGCCTTGCGACAGCATTGACAAGGACAGGGAAGATGCCCTAAAAGTTGCTGAGGCTATAGGTCTTGAAACAAAGACAATTGATTTAACAAAAACTTTTGAAGAACTTATGGATGCTTCCTTCACATCGGATAATAGGATGGCAAGGTCAAACATAAAACCAAGACTTAGGATGACAACACTTTATTATTATGCCCAAGACTTGGGCTACCTAGTCCTTGGTCCGTCAAATGCCAGCGAATGGTATCTAGGTTACTCAACAAAGTATGGTGACTCAGGAGCAGACCTTATGCCAATAGTAAATATTTTAAAGACAGATATCTTTGAAGTGGCAAAGGAATTGGGACTTCCTGATTTTATAATAAATAAAAAGCCATCAGCAGGCCTTTGGGTGGGACAAACTGATGAAGATGAAATGGGCTTCACTTATGATGTTCTCGATTCCTATATCAGGGGAGAAAAAACTCCAGAACCTGAGATAAAGGAAAAAATCGACAGGATGCACAAAAATTCAGATCACAAAAGATCTATGGCTCCAAGTTTTAAGTTCTAAGAGGAGATAAAAATGGGAAATCATCAACTTAGAAATTTATTTATCTTACTAGTTATTATGGGAGCCTTTGATGTCTACAGGTATTTTACAACTGGCATAGTAGTTTCAGATTTAATTTATAAGTATATTTTTGTAATCGGGGTCTTCTTGATTACTTGCTTTGTAGTTTATGTAATATCAAGAAGAAATGAATAAAATAAATTTAAAATTTACAAAAACATCATAATATCTTTACTGTTAATAAAATAATTTTTACTAAAATTTATTTAAGGGTGATGTAAATGTTAAAAGATAGAATTAAAAATTTATTTATACTCATACTTTTTATGATAATTGTTGATGGGTTTATTTATTACAAGACCGGAAGTTTGAGTTCTTCAACAATAAAAAACGACATTTTCGTCATTGGAGTTTATCTAATAACTTGCTTTGTTATTTATGTAATATCAAGGAGAAATGAATAAACTGAAAAATTACATCAAGCATGCCCTAGTCTTATTTGCTTACTTAATACTTGTGAGAAAATTTTTTATTTACAAGTTTGGGACCTATGAGGGAGAAAAATTAAAAATTGCCCTAATAGCCTTTGCCTTGTACCTCTTAACTTACTTTGTCATAGAAAAAATAAAAAATAAAAAAGAAAATTAAAATTTACAAAAACATCACAATATTTTTACTGTTAATAAAAAAGTTTTTACTAAAATTTATTTAATAGAGATGCAAATGTTAAAAGAAAGAGTTAAAAATCTTCCTAAGACAAAATAATAATTCCGTATAGAACTGATTTGTAAATTTACAAAAACATCACAATATTTTTACAGGTAATAAATAAATTATTTATATAATTTGTTAAAAAACAGATATATTTTTAGGAGGATAAAATGAAGAAATCTATAGTTCCAACAATTGTATTAGGTTGTGTTTTACTTACAGTTCCTTCATTTGCAAAAAATTCTGATACAGTTAATAATCAATATAGAGAACAAATCATAGAGTATACTGATAAGGAAGATAAAGAAATCATTCCTTATAGCATGGTTATTACTACAGGCTCTTACAGAGGAATTGAGTATGAAAAATATTGTCAATTGACGAAAGGGAATGGAAGTAAAGTAAACTTTTGGATAAGAAATAATGGCAGGTACCCTGTTGTTATAAAAATTAATGGTGGAAATGCTGTTACTGTAAAAGCAGGAGGACAAGGCTATACATCAACTTCAGTCGGAAGATTTAGTAAAGATTATAAGTTTACAGCTAGTTGTCCTCAAGGTGGAGACATAAATATAGATTATAGAATTGTTCAAAGAGATTAATTTTAATAATTCCAAGAATCTTATAATTTAAAATTGCTATATCTGTTTTTTAATGCCACGAAGTATTTTTTTTGTGGCATTTTTTGTAAATTAAGATTTGGAGGTTTAAAATGAAGAAAAAATTTTTAACTGTTATTGCTGTTTTTTTAGCTTTGATAAGTTTATCAGCATGTGCAAAAAAGACTAACGGTGTAGAAGAAGAAAATAAAAAAGAAACTGCAGAAAATAGCAAACAAAATAGCAAAAAGGACAAAAAATCTAATGAAGAATATATTGTTGAAAATGGAAGTCAAAAAGGTTCTGCTTTCCAACAAGAACGCTCTTTAGAAAAGTCCAATGGAAGTGAAGTGAATTTTTGGATAAAAAATAAGGGTGAATATCCAGTAGAAATTAAAATTGATGGAGATTATCCTGTAATTGTTGAAGCAGGAAAAGATGGAGAGACTTCTGCTCCAATAAAAAAAGACAAAGTTGATTATAAGTTTTCAGCAAGTTCCACTGAAGGTGGAGATATCGACATAGATTTTAAAATTGTTCAAAGAGATTAAATAAAAAATAAGAAATAAAATTAAAATTTTTCTTGACAAATAATTTTCCTGTGTCTATAATACTTTATAATAAAATAATAAATGCGAAGAAAGAGAAAAAGGTATTTAATAAGTCTTAAAGAGAGTGGGGATGGTGAGAGCCCACAGATAAGTTGATGTCATATATTCACTCTAAAGCATGAAGATTGAATAATAGTAGATCTTCACGGAAGTCTCCGTTACCATAGACTAGAGATTGTTAGATCTTTAAAGAGGAAATATTTTTATTTCGAATTTAGGTGGTACCGCGAATCCTTCGCCCTATATGGGGTGAAGGATTTTTTTATTATTTTAAATAATTTTTTGGAGGACAAAAATGAAAAATTTAAAGAAAATGGTAAAAGTTATAAGTATTGGTGCCCTTGCGCTTTCCCTTGTTGGATGTGCAGGTGATAAGAAAGTAGAAAAAGAAAGTGGAGAAAAAATAAAAGTTGGAGCAATCCAATATATTGAACACGTGTCTCTTGACAATGCCCTAAGGGGTTTCCAAGACAGACTAAAGGAAGAAGGACTTGATGTAGAAGTAGAGGTTGAAAACCTACAAGGCGACCAAGCCCTAGCTACAACTGGTCCTAAAAAGTTCCAATCAGATGATTATAAATTAGTTTATGCAATCTCAACACCAGCTGCCCAAGGAGCAAAGACTGCTCTTCCAAATAAAAATATTATTTATTCAGCAGTGACAGATCCAGTGGAAGCAGGACTAATTGAATCGCCAGATAAAATCACAAACATCACAGGAGTTAATGATGCAGTTTCTGCAAGAGACCAATTAGAATCTTTCTTAAAGATTTATCCAGAGGTAAAAACTATTGGAACAATTTTCTCAACTAATGAAGTTAACTCAAAGGTCCAAGTTGAAAATTTAGATAAGGCTTGTGATGAACTTGGACTTAAACTTGAAAGCGTGGGAATCAACAATATAAACGACATTGGCCAAGCCCTTTCAACTATAACTGAAAAGATTGATGCTTACTACGCCCTTACTGACAACACAGTTGCATCTGCTGGCCCAATTCTTGCAGAAAATTTATTAAAGTACAAGATTCCATCACTTTCAGCTGAAGAAGGACAAGTGTCTAAGGGACTTCTTATGAGTGAAGGCGTTGACTACTATGAACATGGAAGGCAAGCTGGAGAAATGGCAATAAAACTTTTAAAGGGAGAAGACATAAAAAATCTTCACGCAGAAGACAACAAGACTTCAAAGAAAAAAATTAATGGCAAAACTGCTGAAGCTCTTGGACTTGACCTAGCTGACGAAAATTTAAAAGATGCAGAAATTCTAAAATAAAAATTAAAGAAACAAGTAAAATAAAAATTTAATAAAAATTTTGGACGAATTTATAAAAAAAGACTTGACTTTGGTCTGCTAGCAGAATATACTAAATATAATTTAAATAAAGCGTTGAAAGAGAAAAAAGAATTTTTAGTGATTTTAAGAGAGTTGCCGGTTGGTGAGAGGCAATACACGGAAATTTAACATACACTCTAAAGCTTATTTGTTGAAGTTAGTAGGCAAGTACGGAAGCCACCGTTATCTGAGGCTAGAGGTTGTTAGACCTTAAAGTGAGGTAATCTTTTTGATTATAAAATCGGGTGGTACCGCGAAGTCAGTCTTTCGTCCCAATGTGGATGAAAGGCTTTTTTTTATTTTATGGAGGTTTTTTATGAAATTTAGAAAGTTGTTTATTTTACTTATGATGTCCCTTGTTCTTGTAGCTTGTGGCAAAAGTGAAAACAGTGTAAATGAAAAAGAAGTAAATGCTGCAGAAACTAGTGGCGGTAAAAAAGTTGGTGTAATTCAAATTGCAGACCACATTGCTCTTGAAAGAGCGAGAAAGGGTTTTGAAGATGAACTTAAAAAGACAAACCCAGATGTGGAAATTATTTCAAAAAATGCCAATGGAGACTTAACAGTTGTACCATCAATTATAAAATCCTTCCAAGACAAAAAGGTTGATTTAATTTACGCTATAGCAACACCAGCTGCCCAAGGAGCAAAGAATGGCGAAAAGGAAATTCCAATTATATTTAACGCAGTTACAGATCCAGCATCAGCAGACCTTGTTAAAAACTTGGAAGAACCAGAAGGAAATATAACAGGAGTTTCTGATTACTTCTCAATAGAAGCTCAACTAGAAGAAATGATTAGCATCTTCCCAGACATTAAAAATATTGGAGTTATGTTCTCAACAAATGAAGCTAATTCAAAATTCCAAGTTGAAGAACTAAAGAAAGCTGCAGATGGTTTTGGACTTAATGTAGTGGAAGTTGGAGTAAATAACATCAATGACGTATCAACAGCAATAAAAACAATTGAAGGAAAGATAGACATCTTCATGGCGATCACAGACAACACAGTTTCATCTGCATCCACAATAATTGCAGAGTCACTAAAGGCTTCAAAGATTCCTTCCTTTGCATCAGAAGAAGGTCCAGTTGAAAATGGAATTCTTGTAAGTGCAGGAGTCGACTATGTTGAACTTGGTATGAAGGCAGCAGGTATGGCAAGTGAAATTCTTGGAGGAAAAGCTGTTAAAGATGTTCCAGTTTTATTCTCAACTGAAACAAGTAAGGTTGTAAACAAGAAAACTGCTGAAGCCCTTGGCCTAGAAGATGATAAGAACTTAATGGAAAATGCAAAAGTAGTTGAATAGATGAAAAATAAGTAAAGAATTAGGAGGAAAAAGTTGAATTCTGTAATAATGGAATCCATTGTCATGGGACTTATATTTTCCATATTGACAATAGGAGTTGTAATAACCTTTAAAATTTTAGATTTCCCTGACATGTCAGTGGAAGGAACATTCCCACTAGGTGCCTTTGCCTTTGCAAAGATGCTCACACTTGGCATGAACCCAATACTTGCTATGTTAGTTTCACTTATAGCAGGAGGACTTGGAGGCTATATCACATATATTTTGTTTAGGAAGTTTAAGATTCAAGCAATCTTATCAGGAATCCTAACAATGACATTTTTATATTCAGTGAATTTAAGAATTACTGGTACTCCAAATGTTACCTTCTTTGATTACAAGACTGTATTTCAACTTTTTGAAAGCCTTCCTAAGATGTTGATTCTTGCAATAATAACACTTGTAATAAAATTAATTCTTGATTGGTTTTTAAAAACTGAAAAGGGCTACCTTCTTTTGGCAACAGGAGATAACGAAACTCTTGTTAAGTCCCTTGGCAAAAATCCAGACAAGTACATTGCAATAGGCCTTGTAATATCAAATGGACTTGCTGCCCTTGCTGGAGCCTTGATGGCACAATCCAATGGTTATGCAGACATAACAATGGGCCAAGCCATAATCGTATCAGCACTTGCATCAGTAATAATTGGAGATGCCTTTTTAAAGAATGCAAACTTTTTAAATAGGACGACAAGAGCCATAATTGGTGCAATAATTTACAGGATTATTTACGGTATCGCCCTTTACCTAGGACTAGCTCCAAGTGATTTAAAGGGAATAACTGCAATAATCGTAGTATTCTTCATAGTTTATAATGATGTTTCTTCAAAGGGACTATCAATTTTAAAAGGAAAGAGGGAAGAAAATGCTAAGAATTAAAAATTTATCAAAAACTTTTTACAAGGGAATGGAAGAAGAAAATCAAATTTTTGATAATTTCTCCCTTGATATAGAAGAAAATAAGTGTGTTGCAATTTTGGGACCTAACGGTTGTGGCAAGTCCACACTATTTAATATGATTTCAGGTTCACTTAACCCTGACTCAGGAGAGATCCTCTTGGGAGATGTGGACATTGCAAAATTATCTGAGGACAAGAGGGCAATAGATATAGGAAAGGTAAACCAAGACCCATCAAAGGGAGTTTGCCAAAGCCTAAATATTTTGGAAAATATGTCTATGGCCTTTAAGAAGGGGCACAAGTTTACCTTCAAGAGATTGATTGACAAGAAGAACAACGATGAGATTATAGAAAAGTTAAAGTCAATTGACCTGGGACTTGAAAATAAATTAAAGACTCAAGTAAAATTCCTATCAGGTGGACAAAGACAGTCACTATCTCTACTTATGGCAACTGTTAAGAGACCAAAAATACTCTTACTTGATGAACACACAGCAGCCCTTGACCCAAAGACTTCTAAGATAATAATGGATAAGACCAATGACCTTATCAAAAAAGAAAAAATCACAACCCTTATGATTACTCACAATCTTAAAAATGCCATTGACTACTCAGACAGAATTATAATGCTCAACAAAGGCAAGGTTGTCTTAGATATTCTTCCAAGTGAGGTTACAGAAGAAGAACTAAATAGGATCTACAACGAAAAGATTGAAGAAGAAAATAATCTAGAAGTAGAAAAGCTTGATAGAGTAAATCAAGTTGAAAGCTTCGCATAAATTTCATAAATAATTGCATGAAAAAGGAACCTTACCCAATAGATAAGTCTATTTAGGAAGGCTCCTTTTTATTTACTATTTAATTTCAAAATAACTTTAAAAATTACTTTACTTTTTATTAGTTTAAAAATATTTATTGATACAATCAAAGGCTTCAGGCATACTTACACATTCTTTTTTAGAAAGATATTTAACTGCATCTAATCTTCTATTTTTTAAAATTAATGAGTATATGTGTAGAATGTCATCATGACTTAAGTTATTAAATTTTTCTCTTAAGTAGCTAAAGTCATCTAACTTATAACTTAGCCATAAAGTCCTCGATACTTTATAATTTATATTTTTTATAAATTTATTTAATCTAATTTCATTATAAATAATATATATTGCGAGTAATCCTATAAGTAAATCTTTCATAATATCACAAAAAAAATAATAACATAGAAAAATAAAAAATAATAGTAAGCATCATTAATGGGATAAAAAAATGATGAGTTAAAAAAATTAAGACTTAAAAATAATAAAAAAGTCCTACTCAAGAAAGAGTAGAATTTTTTGTTTAATATAAAATTTTATTTTAAAGTGAGAGTAAATTCGTCACCAATTGCTTGTTCTCCAGTAGGTATTTCTCTGTTGTCATAGCTGTGGACTGTCACTCTGTATAATTGGCATTTTAGTGTTTTTATTTCATTTAAAAGTTCATCGGCAGTAACTTTACTAATGACTGGTGAAAAGTATAGGTTGGATTTATTTTTCTCTGCTTCGCGAGTTTCAAAGTAAACAAATCTATCTTTGGAATCTCTGGCTTTTATTGAATAAATATATCCATCTTCAGTGTCAGGATAGGTCAATACAAGTTTTTGTGAAGCTGGACTTGTAGTAAAGCTTTCAATGACAATATTATTAGTATTTGGAATAGTAAAGTCCTTTGCTATAAGATGTTTATTCATTTTCATTTGTGACATATCTATATTTGTTGAAAGATTAATTTTTTTCTTGTCTCCTAAAAATTCATCAAAGGAAAATTCTAAATTAACTTTGCCTTCTTTTGGCAAGGAGTCTTCCAAAACATATTCAAGAGTATAGACATTTACTTTTTTATCTTCAGGTAAAGTATATCCAGAGGCACTGGTGCTAAGAATATTATTTTTCTTGCCATTAACTTTAAGTTCAGTTAGGCTAACTTCTCCAGAGAGCATTTTTTCTGAGTCATTTAGACTCAAAATTACAGTGTATAATTTATTATCTTCAATAATAAATTTATCAAAAATATATTTTTTGCCATTTATTTCAAAAGCTTCCTTTAAATTTACGCTGTATTCATCAACTTCCCTTGACAATCCCATGGCATCTGATAAAGTAATTTTAAAGTTACTTGCTAATTCTCTTGTCTTGGCAAAGACATAGCCACCGGATGTGTAATTTGTAATCCCCAAAACTAATATAAAAGATGCTGCTATTGCCGCTACTCTTTTATTAAATTTATTTTTCTTGTTTTTTATTTTTAATGATCTCACAGTTTTTTTAAGATTTTCTCTTTCAAAATCATCAAGGGGAACCTCTTCATATTCTATTTCCATGTCGTTTAACTCATCATAAATATTATTTTTCATAAAAATTTTCCCTCCATTTTTTTAAAAAATTTCTTCCTCTGCTAACTTTTTTATAGGCATTTGCTGTGGAAATATTTTGTTTAAATGCTGCCTCTTTATAGGAAAGACCATGGATAAAAATATTTTCAAAAAGTTTTTTGTCTTCGTTATTTAAAAGCGAAAGAATTTCTTCTATTTCTAAATTTGAAGATAAATCTGAATCGATGATTTTTGAATCTTCATCTAGTCTAAGGCTTTCAAATTTAATTTCTTTTCTAAGGATATCTATGGCTCTATACTTAGCAACAAGGGCACACCAATTTTTAAAAGTAGACCTACTTGGGTCGAAGTATTGGATATTCTGCCATATACTTAAGAGGGCGTCATTCATGGCTTCGTCCCAAAGGTTTGGATATTTCCAAAGTGTTTTTGAAATAACTCCCTTTAATATTTTTCCGTAATCTTCTATAAATATATAGAGGGCATCTTCATCTTTATTTTTTAGCCTTTCTATCAAGTCTTGATTATCCATATTTCCTCCTTCACTTATATATTCGTGATAGAGATAATAATTCTGACAAATTTTTAAAATTAAAATTTATGAAAAATAAATTTGAGCACAAAAAAACTATCCTGGTTACCCAAGATAGTTTTTTAATTAATATTTAAGTTCTTTATTAGAATATATTGAGTAAGTCAATACTATCATCAAGATAAATATCACTGCATTTGCTATTAGGCCAAATAGGTTTAAGTTTGCGCTTACAAAGCTATAAGGTCTAAAAGCTTCGTTAGGGAAGTAAGAAACTACCATAGCGAAAACATCGCCAATAACTTTTCCTACAATTGTAAGTAGAACAATTAGGAATACAAAAAGTGCAGCTACTGCATCTTGGTGTAGGGAAGACTTTGAAATCGCAGAGAAGAAAAATCCTATGGACATAAATACAAGGCCAGAGCCAAGTAGTCCAACGAAAACTTTTACTATTCCTTCTATAATTTCAAAGCTTGTCACTTGTGGAGTGTCGCTTCCAAGAGAAGAGATACCTAGGACAAGTCCAAAACTTGCAAGTGCCATTATAATTAAAAATAAAATATAAATTAAAATATTTGCTGTGAACTTTCCAGTTACAATTTCTGATTTAGAAATTGGGTTTGAATAAATATATTCAATGTTACCTGAAGATTGTTCCTTTGCAAGGGAGTTGGCTCCAAGTTGCATTGCAAATACAAAAATTAATATTGCAAGATAGTGGTAAACTAGGGCAAGATAGTCGCCAATGTTTACTATATCCATGCCTTCATAAAATCCCAAGATATTTCTTGTTGGCTCGTTAAAACTTTCTAAAACTGAATTAAAGAGCGAATTCATTTGTGACTCTGCAAGGAAGGGATAAAAGGCAAGCATAAGTCCCAGTAAAATTATTAGGACAATGGCCCAAGAAATCATCTTTGCAAAGTTTGATTTAAATTCCATATTAAATATCATCTTTGTCCTCCTTTAGCTTTGTTTCTTCACTTGCATTGAAGATGCCATCATTAGAGGTTTCAATAACTATTGTGTCAGGAGAAGTTTTTTCTTCCTTTGGAGCCTCAGATTCTTCTGGAGTCACTTGAGGGCTTTCTTCTCCAAGAACTTTTTCAGAATACTCTTCGTCCATAAAGAGATTTGTCTTTGTGTTGTGGACAGTATCCTTTTCCATTTCAGCAGTGCTTAGGTCTTCAACAGTGTCAAAGTTATTTTCAGCTTGGTCTATCTTAACAGTAGACTCACTTACTCCATTAATAGTTTCTGCTTCCACAGTAGAAGTTTCTTCTAATTTAATGTCCTTTGATTCTTTAGGAGCTTCAGTCTTTTTTCTTGGAAGTTTTGCATTTTCTCCCTTGTAATAAGCTTCAACCTTGTCGCTTAACTGTGCGTCTTCAAGGACATAATTTTCTAGGCCTTCTTCGTAGATAACCTTAGAAAGTTCTGGAAGTGGGCCGTCAAAGTAAAGAATAGTTTCATCTTCTTCGTCTTTGATTATTCTTGATCCAATAGAAGTAAAGTAATTTAAATTACCTCTGAAGGAGTCGATCTTTAAGACCTTATCACCAGCTGCCTTGACATTGTTGTACTCAATGTCTTGTACCTTACCATCAGATAGGTAGGCTATACGGGCAGAATATTTTTTTGCTTCTCTTAGGGATTCAGATAAAAGTAAAACTGTTAGGTTTTCTTGTTCATTTAACTTCTTAACATGAGAGAAGAGTCTGTCTATATCCTTTTCTTCCAAGAACTTGCAAGGATTGTCTAAGATTAAAAGTCTTGGCTTAATAACTAGGGCGTTAATAATAGCTAAGAGTTTTCTTTCCCTGTCTCTCAAATCACAAACTCTTAAATTTGAATTAAATTCAAAATAGTCACATAGAAGGTCAATGTCTTCTGTGTTAGCAAGATTGTGTGCGTTAAGTGTCTTCTTTAATAAGGCAAAAGACTTGATTTTTGAATCGAAAATCATATCTTCTGGCACAAGAGACACACTTTCTTTTATTTCCTTTGATTCTTTAAATGAATCCATATCATAAACCTTAATAGATCCGCTATTAGGTTTTAAAAATCCCATTATAATTCTTGCAAGAGTAGTTTTTCCAGATTTTTCAGTTCCAAGTAGGGAGAAAAATTCTCCGTCCAAGATTTCAAGATTTAAATTTCGTAAAACTTTATCTTTACCCTTGCCCTTTGTCAGGTCATTTATGACGATGGCACTCATACTATTCACCTCTTTAATAATTAATAAACTCATTATACAATAAAAAATATTTAATTAAAAGATTGAAGAGCCTATCTTAGCTAAATATTAACTAAATAATAGAAAAGATTGGAGATAAATTTTAATTTTTATTATAATTTTAAACTTATAAGTCAATAATATTTATGACTTAATAAAAAATTATGACTTTACAAAAATTTATAACTTTATAAAAAACTATGACTTTATAAAAAAATAGGAGGTCATAAAAAACTATAACTTTATAAAAAATTATGACTTAAGATTAGAATATGAAGTGAAAAAAATCTAGGACTTAATAATAAACTGGTAGCTTATAGGTAAAATAAAATGACTAAAAAAGTGCCTTGTGATATAATTTTAATCTGAATGGAGGTTTTTAAATGAAACTTGGAATCGTGGGACTACCTAATGTTGGTAAGTCTACTTTATTTAATGCCCTAACAAGTGCTGGTGCAGAAGCTGCTAACTATCCCTTTGCAACTATCGAGCCAAACGTTGGGGTTGTAAACGTGCCTGATGAAAGATTAGAAGTTCTTTCAAAGATGGCCAACTCACAAAGAATTGTCTACACTAATATAGAATTTTACGACATTGCTGGACTTGTTAAGGGAGCCAGCAAGGGCGAAGGACTTGGCAACCAATTTTTATCAAATATCCGTGAAGTTGATGCCATTGTCCACGTTGTAAGATGTTTTGAAGACGAAAATATTATTCATGTTGATGGATCAGTTGATCCTCTGCGTGATATTGAAAATATAAACCTAGAATTAATTTTTTCTGACCTAGAACAAGTTGAAAATAGGTATTCAAAGGTTGCAAAAAAAGCAAGAGCCGAAAAAAATCTTGCCAAGGAAAGAGACCTTTTAGAAAAAATTAAGACAGCCCTAGAAGAGGGAAGGTCTGCAAGAGAAGTTGAACTTGATGATGAAGAAAAGAAAATCATAAAGAATTACTCTCTCCTAAGTGCAAAGCCTGTTATTTATGTTTGTAACGTTGCAGAAGAAGAACTTACAAAGGAAGACAATGAATATGTAAAGGCAGTTAGGGAATATGCAGAAAAAACTGGCGACGAAGTTGTAGTTATCTCTGCAGAGATTGAATCAGAAATAGCCGCCCTTGATGAAGATGAAAAAGAACTCTTCTTAGAAGAACTTGGCCTTGATTCATCAGGACTTGACAAGTTAATTAAATCAAGTTATAGACTCCTTGGTCTAATATCCTTTATTACAACTGGAGAAATTGAAACAAGAGCTTGGACTGTTAAGAAGGGTTCTAAGGCTCCAACTGCTGCAGGTAAAATCCACACAGATATGGAAAGAGGATTTATCAAGGCAGATACGATTTCTTACCAAGACCTTGTGGACTCTGGCTCTATGGCAAACGCAAGGGATAAGGGACTTATTAGGAGTGAAGGTAAGGACTATGTCGTAGAAGATGGCGACGTAATGGTCTTTAAGTTTAATGTATAAAAAGTTGAAGAAAAAAGGTGATTTATGATTAAGATGCTTTCAATGGACCTAGATGAAACTCTTTTATCTACTGACAAGGTGATGACAGAATCTTTTAGGCCCTTTGTGGAAAAATTAAAAGCCAATAATATTATTCCCGTTGTTGCAACTGGAAGAGAGTTCTACACTGCCCACAGGTTTGTGGGTGAAGACCTAGAAATAGATTTAATTTGTAACAATGGAAATATTATTAAAAATAATAAAACTGGAAAACTTGAATTTGTAAATCCCATGTCAAAGGAAGACGTGGACTTAATTATGTCTTTTGACAAGAATGACAAGGTCTACTCCACAATTCATGTTGAGAGAGAAGATGGGATTGACCTATTATACAAGAAAAAGAATTTTAAATCCTTTGAAGGAGTTTATGTAGATGCCTTCAGGGGAAGAAATCTTGGACTTGATAATTTTGATGACTATGAAGGTCATCCCCTTTCCATTGTCTTTGCAGGGACTCACGACGACTTAATTGAACTTCGTAGGACAATAAAAGAAGGAATTGGAGAAGACAAGGACAAGTTTAACTTCCACCTTATGAAGATTAAGAGAGAGCCAAAGTGGATGCTAGAAATTCTTCAAAAAAATGGAGATAAGTTTTTCGGTATTAAGAAATATGCAGAAAACAGGAATATAAAACTAGAAGAAGTTGCTGCCATTGGTGACGACTCCAACGACAAGATGCTTGTTGAGAATGTTGGACTTGGATTTGCCATGATAAATGCTGTTGATGTTCTAAAGGAAGTTGCCGATGTGGTTTCTGATTACGACAACAACAATGACGGTGCAATAAAAATTTTAGATAAGGTTTTATTTGGTGATTAAATGAATATTAACTGGTACCCTGGTCACATGAAGAAGACCCTAGAGGATATTGAGAAGAAGTTAAAACTCGTTGACTTTGTAATAGAAATTATAGATTCGAGAATTCCCTTCTCAAGTAGGAATCCTCTCTTTGATGACCTTTTAAAAAATAAAAAAAGACTTCTTATTTTTAACAAGTCAGACTTATCTGATCCTAAGTTAAATGACCTTTGGATGGAAAGGCTAACTGATGAGAATAACTTTGCCATCTCTTACAATGCAATGAAACCCAATGTGGGGCTTGTTGTAAATAAGTCTGAAGAACTTATGGCAGATGAAATAAAAAAATTTGAGGACAAGGGACTTAATAAGGGACCCCTTCGTGCCATGATTGTTGGTATCCCAAACTCTGGCAAGTCAACTTTTATAAATTCAATATCAGGCACAAGGTCAGCTAAGACTGGCAACAGGCCAGGAGTTACCAAGGTCAACCAGTGGATAAAGATTCATCCAAAGCTTCACCTTCTTGACACACCAGGAGTTCTTTGGCCAAAGTTTGAAGATAAGGTTGGACTTAACCTTGCCTTCACTGGTGCCATAAAAGATGAAATCATGGACAGGGAAACTCTTGCCCTAAGACTAATAGAGAAGTTAAAGGAAATTGCCCCTTCTTCCTTAGAAGAAAGATATAAGCTAAGTGATATTCATGACAAAACTGGTATTGAAATCATGGATGAAATTGGCAGCAAGAGGGGAGCCCTAATGCGTGGCGGCTACATTGATTATGAAAAAGTCTCAGGCATTGTCCTAGATGAATTTAGGAAGGGAATCCTTGGCAGGATTACATTGGAGGTTCCTGATGAATTTTTATAGTTTTGAAGAAGAATATTATGAAAAAGGCTACAAAAATATTTGTGGCATAGATGAGGTTGGCAGGGGCTGTCTTTTTGGAGACGTGGTTTCTGCAGCAGTAATTATGCCAAGGGGCGAATTCATTGAAGGAGTTAATGACTCCAAAAAATTATCTCCTAAGAAGAGAGAAGAACTTTACCTAAAAATTTTAGAGTCAGCCCTTGCCGTTGGGATTGGAAGGGCAAGTGCCGATATAATTGATAAGGTAAACATAAGGATGGCAACTCACATCTCCATGATCAATGCCCTTGAAAACTTGAGAGATAGCGAGAATAAAAAAATTGAAGCTGACTGTGTATTAATTGATGCAGAAACTATTGAAACGGGAATTTTTCAAAAGGCAATAATCAAGGGTGATGAGTCTTGTTATTCTATTGCTTGTGCATCTATTGTTGCAAAGGTCTACAGGGACAATCTCTGCAAAAAATGGGCAGAAGAGTACCCACAATATGGACTGGAAAAGCACAAGGGCTATGCTACAAAATATCACAGGGAAGCCCTAAAAGCTTATGGCCCAAGTGACATGCACAGAAAAACTTTTTTAAAGAATATAGAATCATGGTAGGACACAATTTATTTTTCGGCAATCGTGGAGAAGATATTGCCACAAAATTTTTAGAGGATAAGGGTTATATTATATTAGATAGAAATTATCGTGCCCTTGGGACTGAAATAGATATTATTGCACGCGACAAGGAGGAACTTGTCTTTGTGGAAGTGAAGTCACGTAACTCGAGAAAATATGGGGACGCCTACGAGGCTGTAACAGAATACAAGATGCAAAATATTATTCAAACTGCCACAGCCTACATAATGGCCAAGGGACTTTTTGACATTATGGTTCGCTTTGACATAATTGAAGTTTATTTTAATGAGAAAGAAATCAATCACATAGAATCTGCATTTATGCTTTCATAAAACTAGGCCTGGCCTAGTTTTTTTATTTGCAATAAATATTTGATTATTAAAGAACTTGTGTTATTATAGTTAATAGTAAAAAACATAGTAATTTTGTATGAATTATTTTTTTAATAAATGGAGGAAGTATGACAGAGTTATTAAGAATAGAAAATTTAAGTGCAGGCGTAGAAGACAAGGAAATTTTAAAAAATATAAATTTAAAAATTAATTACGGAGAAGTACACGTAATTATGGGTCCAAATGGTTCTGGTAAATCTACTCTTGCCAATGTAATCATGGACAATCCTGTTTACAATGTTACAAGTGGAAAAATCTTCTTAGACGGAGAAGACATAACAGACCTTACTACAGACAAGAGAGCAAACAAGGGACTATTTATGTCCTTCCAAACTCCAGAAGAAGTTCCTGGGATTTCTGTAGAAAACTTTATTAGGACTGCAAAGTCTTTAAAGGACGATAAGCCAATTTCTATTTTAAAATTTAAAAAAGAAATTAAAAAAGAAATGGAAGAATTAAAAATGGATTCTTCTTATGCAGAAAGATACTTAAACGTAGGCTTCTCTGGTGGAGAAAAAAAGAAAAATGAAATTCTTCAAATGTTAATGTTAAATCCTAAGCTTGCTATTCTTGATGAAACAGACTCAGGACTTGATGTTGATGCAACAAGAATTGTATCATCTGGTATTGAAAAATATTTAAGCAAGGACAATGCTGTTTTAATTATCACCCACCACAAGGAATTAATTGACAAGATTAAACCTGACTATGTTCACGTAGTATTAGATGGTGAAATTGTAAAAGAAGGAGACGCTTCTCTAATAGATAAAATCGAAAAAGAAGGATTTAACTGGATAAGAGAAGAGGTGAAATAATTTGACTAAAAAAGTAGAAAAAACTTATGTAGAAGACATGGACCGTGGTGTCTATGATATTAAAAATAAATTTACATTTAGGTCAAAGACTGAAAAGGGACTTACAGAAGAAATTGTAAGACAAATTTCTGCTGAAAAGGATGAACCAGAATGGATGCTTGAAAGTAGGTTAAAGGCTCTAAAGATTTTTAATGAAAAAGAAAATCCAAGCTGGGGACCAGACATTTCTGAAGTAGACATGGATGAAATCACAACTTATATAAGACCTGATGCAGATATGTCTGATGACTGGATGAATGTTCCTGATGAAATTAGGGATACCTTTGACAAACTTGGAATACCTGAAGCAGAAAAGGAAGCCATGCTTTCTGGTGTTGGAGCTCAATACGACTCAGAAGTTGTTTACCACTCCATCCAAAAATATCTTTCAGACCAAGGAGTAATTTATACGGACTTTGAAACAGGACTTAAAGAATATCCTGAAATCGTAAAAAAATATTTTAGCAAGTGTATTACACCTAGCCTTCACAAATATGCTGCTCTTCACTATGCAGTTTGGTCTGGTGGATCCTTTGTATATGTGCCAAAGGGAGTAAATGTAGATATTCCTCTACAATCTTACTTTAGACTTAATGCTCCAGGTGCAGGACAATTTGAACACACACTTATTATCATAGAAGACGGAGCCTACTGTCACTTTATAGAAGGTTGCTCTGCTCCAAAATACAATGTTATAAACCTACACGCAGGTGCAGTTGAATTATTCGTTGGAGAAGGTGCAACTCTTAGGTATTCAACAATAGAAAACTGGTCAAGAAATATGTACAACCTTAACACTAAGAGGGCAATTGTAGAAAAAGATGGAAAGATTGAATGGGTTTCAGGATCCTTTGGTTCAAAAGTTTCCATGCTTTACCCTGCATCAATTCTTGTGGGAGAAAATGCATCTAGTGAGTTCACTGGTATTTCCTTTGCAGGTGAAGGACAAAATCTTGACACAGGTGCCCAAGTTGTTCACGCAGCACCACACACTACTTCAACTGTAAACACAAAATCTATTTCAAAATCTGGTGGAGTGGCAATTTACAGGGGACTAGTTGAAATAAAAGAAAACGCAGTTGGTGCAAAGAACTCAACATCTTGTGAATCCTTGATGCTTGACAATAAGTCAAGGTCAGACACAATTCCTACAATAAAAATTGAAAACAATGATATTGATATTGGACACGAAGCAAAAATCGGAAGGATTAGCGACTCAGTTATCTTCTACCTAATGTCTAGGGGTATCTCTGAACAAGAGGCTAAGGAAATGGTAGTAAGAGGTTTTGCTGAGCCAATAGCTAAGGAACTTCCTATGGAATACGCAGTTGAGATGAATAACTTAATCAATCTTGAACTTGTTGGATCAATTGGGTAGGTGAAACATGAATAAAATAATTGGAAATGAAATTGCCTTTAAGACTTTTAACTTCTTAAGGGTAAATGAAACAGAAATAGAAATTCCCCAAATTCAAGGGAAATTATATAGGGAAGTAGGAGAAGACAATCCAGGAGAAATTTCTGAATTTGAAAATATTAAGTATGGCATTTCAAATGAAGTCTTGGATCAAAATAGGAAGTATTTAAATTATTACAAGTCCTACACAAGTGAAGAGGGCAAGACAGAAGAAGATTTCAAGTTATTTGAACTTGATGATGAATATTCTGAATTTTTCGACCTCCACCACATTGTTGCAGAAAAAGATTCAAAATTAAAAGTTGTCCTTGACTACACTTCTACTGGCAAGGACAAAAAATTTAGGAACTCTGTTATTAAAGTTCTTGCAAAGGAAAATTCTGAAGTTGAAGTTTTTGTTATTGCAAGAGATGATGACAAGTCCCTAGTTCTTGAATCTATTGGAGTTTATACAGAAGCTCATGCAAAAGTTAGCGTCCACCAATATGAACTGGGAGCAGCTAGACTTTACACAAATTACAAGTGTGAACTAATTGGAGAATATTCTGAAGGTCATGTTGATTCAATTTACTTTGGTCAAAAGGACGAGTACCTAAACATGAACTACGACATGATTCACAGGGGCAAGAAGACTGAGTCAGATATCTTGGTTAACGGAGCCCTAAAGGATAAATCATCAAAGAACTTTAAGTCAAACCTTCAATTTATAGAAGGGGCTAAGGGTGCTGTTGGGTCAGAAGAAGAATACTCAATCTTACTAGATGACACAGTTCACTCAATTTCAGTTCCCCTAATGCTTGCTCATGAAGATGACGTTGTTGGTAACCACGCGTCTAGTGCTGGTAAGCTTGATAATGACCAAATATTTTATCTAATGTCTAGGGGAATAAGTTTTGATGAAGCAGAAGCCCTAATAGTTGAGTCCAAATTCTCAGGTGCAATTGATGCCCTAGGAGATGAGAAACTAAAGGACGAAGTTTGGGAAGCAGTTAGAGAAATTATAAAGAGAGGAAATTAAATGTTTACTAAAAATGAAATAGAAGAAATCAGAAAAGAGTTTCCTTTTTTAAATCTAAAACCTAATGGGAAGCAAATAGTTTATTTTGACAATGGTGCAACAACACAAAAGCCAAGAGAAATTATTGACAATATAAAAAACTTTTACGAAAGTGAAAATGGAAACCCTCACAGGGGGGCCCACTATCTTGCAATGAAGTCAACTGAAGTTTACGAAGCTGCAAGACAAAAAGTCGCAGACTTTATTGGAGCAAAAAAGGCTTCAGAAGTTGTCTTTTTAAGAAATGCAACTGAAGCCCTAAACCTTCTTGCTTATTCCTATGGACTAAACAACTTAAAGGAAGGCGACGAAATTGTAATTTCTATAATGGAGCACCATTCAAACCTTGTTCCATGGCAAGAAGTTTGCAAGAAAACTGGAGCAAAACTAAAGTTTTTATATCTTGATGATGATATGCAAATTCCTTTTTCTGAAATCGAAGAAAAAGTTACTAAAAATACAAAAATTATTTCCATCACAGGAGCATCTAACGTTGTTGGAACAAATCCTAACATAGAAAAAATTGTTAAGTATGCTAGAGAAAATTCAGATGCAAAAATAATTCTTGATGGAGCACAATTAGTTCCCCACAGGAAGGTCAATGTAAGTGAACTTGATGTTGACTTCATGGCTTTTTCTGGCCACAAGATGTATTCTGCCTTAGGTATTGGTGTCCTTTATGGAAAAGAAGAACTTCTAAACAAGATGGATATCTTCCTATCAGGTGGCGACATGATTGAATATGTCTACGAAGACCATACAACTTTTCTAGATGCACCACAAAGGTTTGAAGCAGGAACTGCCAACGTTGAAGGAGCAGTAAACCTTGCAGCAGCCATTGACTTTATAGAAAAATATGGAATGGAAAAAATCGACGAATATGAAAGATATTTAACTGACTACTGTTACGACAAGCTCAAAAATTTAGACTATCTTGAAGTTTATACAACAAGTGACAATAACAGGGCACCAGTAATTTCTTTCAACTTTAAAGAAGCCCATCCTCACGATGTTGCATCAATTCTTGATACTTATGGAATTGCCATAAGATCAGGCCACCACTGTGCTCAACCTCTTCACAGGTACTTGGGTTCAAACTTCTCATGCAGGGCAAGTTTTGCAATCTATAACACAGTGGAAGAAATTGATTATTTCGTAGAACATCTTGAAGATGTAAGGAGGATTTTAGGAATTGAATCTTGATAATATTTACACAGAACTAATCTTGGAACACTCTAGGAACAAACACAACAGAAGAGAAATAGAAGACTACACAAAAAAAGAACTTGGTCACAATCCAAGCTGTGGAGATGAAATAACTCTTGAAGTTAAGATTCAAGATGACACTATAGAAGATATATCCTACACAGGTCACGGATGTGCCATTTCTCAAGCTTCAACATCAATTATGTGCGACAATGTCAAGGGCATAAAAGTTGAAGAAGCTATTGAAAGGGCAGACAAGTTTATAGGAATGGTTAAGGGAGAGGTTGACGACCCAGATGAGTTGGAAGATCTTGACGATGCCATTGCCTTTGAATCCATTTCAACTTTACCTGCAAGGGTAAAGTGTGCAGTTCTTTCTTGGTATACTCTAAAGAATATGTTAGAGAACAATGAAGAAAAGGGATCCTTTAATCTATCATAAGAGGTGATTAGATGAAATTATCTACAAAGGGTCGTTACGGCCTAATGGCTATGTACAACTTAAAAGAAAATATGGGCAAGGGCCCTATAGCCTTAAAGGATATTGCAAGAGATGAAAATCTTTCAGAATCCTATTTGGAACAACTCTTCACCCTTCTTAGGAGGGCAGACCTAGTTAAATCAATTAGGGGAGCAGGTGGCGGTTACGTCCTTGCAAGAGATCCAAAAAATATTGCAATTGGAGAAATAATAAATGCCCTTGAAGGTGACCTTTCACTTTCTTGTTGCGATCTTGGGAAAAAGTCTGACTGCAACAAGCAAGAGGAATGTGCAACAAGGGACATCTTATCCAAGCTTCAAGGCCAAATTGAAGGTGTCATGGAATCCATGACCCTAGCAGACATGTGAGGTCACTATGATTTACATGGATAATGCTGCCACTACTAGGATCACAGACAGTGTATTTCAAGCTATGCTTCCTTATTTAAAAGAAAATTATGGAAATCCATCGGCAATATACTCTCTTGGTCAAAGATCTAGGGCAGCCATAGAAAATTCAAGAATAAAAATTTCAGAGATCCTGGGAGTAAAGGCAAGTGAAATTTACTTTACTTCCTCTGGATCTGAATCAGATAACTGGGCCTTAAAGGGGTCAATTTTGCCTGATCAAGAAAATCATATTATCTCATCAAAGATTGAGCACCCAGCTATTTTAAATTCTTTAAAGAAGATTGAAAAGTGGGGAGGAGAAACTAGCCTCATTTCAGTTGATAAAGAAGGTTTTGTGGACTTAGATGAAATTGAAAGCTCTATCAAGGACTCCACAAGACTTATTTCAATTATGTTTGCCAACAATGAAATAGGAACTATTGAACCTCTTGCTGAAATTGCAAAAATAGCTAAGGCAAAAAATATTTTATTTCACACAGACGCAGTTCAAGCCATGGGAAATATTAAATTTAAGATAGAAGACATAGGAGTAGATATGCTCTCACTTTCAGGTCACAAGCTTGGAGCACCAAAGGGAGTTGGTCTTCTTTATGTCAAAGAGGGAATTGAACTTGATAGCTTTCTTGATGGTGGTGAACAGGAAAGAGGGCAAAGGGCCTCAACAGAAAATCTTGCATCAATAGTTGGACTTGCAAGAGCCTTAGAAGATGCTTACAATAATATTGAAGAGAATACATCTATTACAAGAGAACTAAGAGATTACACAATAGAAAAACTCTTGAATATAGATGGAGTAATCTTAAATGGTCCCAAAGAAAAAAGACTTCCTGGAAATATAAATATCACTTTAAAAAATACTAAACCACAAACCATGGTTCAGTATCTTGACATGTTTGATATATGTGTTTCTTCTGGATCAGCATGTGCAGCAGGAAGCATTAACCCGTCCCATGTTTTAAGGGCAATAGGTAGGAGTGAAGAAGACTCACTTTCTATGCTAAGGCTCTCACTTAATCACGAAAACACAAAAGAAGAGTGTGATTATGTAGTGGAAAAAATAAACCAGGGGATGAAAAAGTTCAAGAACAGGTGATATTATGTTAGAGCAAATATCTGGTAACGCTGCTAGATTTATGATTTATGCCCTTGCCATTCTTTCTATTCTCTTAATATTTTTAGCAATTTACTATCTAATAAATATTGGAAATAGGTACATCGATGGCAAGAAGAGAATAAATATAGACCTAAGGCTTATCACAAAAATATTTTTGGGGATACTTATTTTTTACTTAATAAATATAATCTTTAATAAGTTCCCTATACTTGGATACACCCTTTCATCGGTAATAATAGCAATAATATTTGCCTACATTATCGACCCAATAGTTAACTACTTAGAGAGGAAGGGAATCAAGAGACAGTTTGGTGTAATAATAGTTTACATCTCAGTCATACTTATTTTTGGAATCTTAATAGTTTCAGTAATACCAAAAACTATCAATGAAATTTCCAACTTGCTTACAAGTCTGCCTGCCATGGTGGATACCCTAATAAGAGAAGTTAATAATTTCGCGTCAAATGTATTTGCCAAGTTTAATATTGAGCTTCCAGAAAACTTTATAAATGTCTACAAGGAGACAAATCCAAAGGTAAATGGGGATGTTGAGACACCACAAATAGTTTCTGATATTTTAAATTCTATTAAGGCGACTATTAACGACCTAATAGTCAAGGCCCAAGGATCACTAATGGGATCTCTTTCCAATGTACTTTCTAAACTTTATGGATTTTTAACTTCGGCCTTTAGACTTGTCTTAATTATAATCTTTTCCTTCTACTTTTCAGTGGACAAGGATAGGTTTATGCATAGAGTAAAAAAGGCCATACCAAATAAATACAGAGACGACATCTCATATTTGACAAGCAATATTGACACAGCCCTTCAACAATTCATAAGGGGAAGAATGCTAATGGCAATCTTTGTAGGTCTACTAACTATGGCCTACCTATTAGTCTTAAGAGTAGACTTTGCCATCATCATTGGTCTTATAACTTGTGTGGCAGATATAATCCCTTATATTGGTCCCTTCCTTGGTTGTGCGCCGGCAGTTTTATTTGCCTTTATGGACTCGCCAATGAAGGCCCTATGGGTTTTGATTTTATTCGTAATAGTTCAATGGGTAGAGAACAATATTCTCGCACCAAAACTCATTGGAGACTCAACTGGTCTCAACCCACTTGTAATTTTAATTTCAATAATTATTGGTGGTGGAATCTTTGGTGTATGGGGAATGGTAATCTCCGTTCCATTGACGTCAATTATCTTTATACTTGTTGATTTTATCAAAATAAAATACAACGACAGATACAGCTCTAATTGACATTCATATTCTTTATAATTATAATATTTATAGCACATCCTCCCAGGGTATGGGAGGATTTTTAATAGGAGTTGTAATATGAAACATTTAGGTTTACACGATATAAGAACTGAATTTTTAAAATTTTTTGAATCAAAGGGACACTTTGTACTACCAAGTTTTTCACTAATTCCAAAGAATGATAAATCACTTCTCTTAATTGGAGCTGGAATGGCACCAATGAAGAAATTTTTCACTGGCGAAGAAGTTCCACCTGCAAAGAGAGTTACTACTTGCCAAAAATGTATTAGGACTGGCGACATAGATAACGTAGGTTTAACTGATAGACACGCAACATTTTTTGAAATGTTAGGTAACTTTTCCTTTGGAGACTACTTTAAGCACGAAGTAATTCCATGGGCTTGGGAATTTTTGACAGTTAATCTCGAAATTCCAAAAGAAGATTTATGGGTTACAGTTTATTATGAAGACGATGAAGCCTACAACATTTGGAAGGATGTAGTGGGAATTGATGAAGAAAAAATCATCAGATTAGGCAAAGAAGATAACTTCTGGGAGCTAGAAGTTGGTCCATCAGGCCCTTGTTCAGAAATTTACGTTGACAGAGGACTAGAACACGGATCAGAAGAAGAAAGACCTGGTGGAGAAGGGGACAGATTTATAGAAATCTGGAATCTTGTATTCACACAATTCGACAAGGATGAAGAAGGAAACTACAATCCTCTAGCTCATCCAAACATTGATACAGGTATGGGACTTGAAAGGATTGCTACAGTCCTACAAGAAACTGACAATATATTTGAAATTGATGCCATAAAAGATATTATCCAAGAAATCGCAAAAGTTTCTGGAGAAGAATATGGCAAGGATAAAGACTTAGATATTTCCTTTAGGGTAATAACAGACCACATTAGGGCAATGACTTTCATGATTTCTGATACAATTGTTCCTTCAAATGAAGGAAGAGGCTATGTCCTAAGAAGACTTATAAGAAGAGCTGCAAGACATGGAAGAAAGCTAGGCATTAAAAGAGCCTTCCTATATGAAATTGCTGACATGGTAATTGACTCTTGGGGTGAGCAATATGAAGAACTCAAGGAAAACAGAGAATCCATCAAGGAAATTATTAGAAGAGAAGAAGAAAAATTCTTAGAAACAATTGATGGTGGACTTGTTAGACTAAGGGCCCACATGGATGAAATGAAGGAAAATAAGGAAAGACTCCTAGATGGTGAAAAAGCCTTTAAACTATATGACACTTATGGTTTCCCAATTGACTTAACAGAAGAAATCCTAAGAGAAGAGGGCTATGACGTTGATATGGATGGCTTTAAGAAGGAAATGGATGACCAAAAGAGAAGGGCTAGAGAAGCTAGAAACGACTCCAACATTGGTTGGGCCAACCAAGACAACAAGCATCTCTTTGAAGGACTTAGTGATGAATTCCTAGGTTATGAAGAAGATGAATGCCAGGCAAATATTGTTAGAATAATTGCCAATGATGAAATAGTTGACTCTCTTAATGAAGGAGAAGAAGGCCTTGTAGTCCTTGACAAGACAACTTTCTACGGAGAAAGTGGTGGTCAAGTTGGAGACACTGGCCAAATTATTTCTGACAACTTTAAGCTAAAAGTTACTGACACAAAGAAAACTAAGGATGGACTTCACCTTCACCTTGTAAAGGTTGAGGAAGGTAGACTGGAAAAAGCTCCAGTTAAGGCTATTATAGATTCTAAGAGAAGAAATAACATTAGGAGAAACCACTCTGTAACTCACTTACTTCACAGGGCCCTTAAAGACGTTTTAGGAAGCCATGTAAACCAAGCAGGATCCCTAGTTATGCCTGATAGGATGAGATTTGACTTTTCCCACTTCGATGCAATGACAAAAGAAGAAATTGCTGAAGTTGAAAGAAAAGTAAATGAAAAAATCTTTGAAGGACTTCCAGTTGAAACAAAGGTAACAGGACTTGAAGAAGCCAAAAAAATGGGTGCAATTGGTTTATTCGAAGGCAAGTACCAAGACCAAGTAAGAGTCCTTTCCATGGGAGATTATTCTCGTGAACTTTGTGGAGGTACTCACGTATCCAACACTTCTGAGATTTCAATGTTTAAGATCCTATCAGAAAGTGGTATAAGTAATGGAGTTAGGAGAATTGAATCTATTACAGGACCAGCTGTTTATGAATACCTAAACAACTTAAGTGAAAAAGAAGAAAAAATAGCTAGTGAATTAAAATCCAACAAGGATGAAATTATTCAAAAGATAAAATTAAATATTAAAAACCTAAAAGAAGCAAATAAATCTATTGAAAAGCTAGAACATGACCTTGCTAAGGATCAAATTTCTGACTTAATAGAGGATGTTAGAGAAAAAAATGGAATCAAGTATGTCATTAAAAAGTTCGATGGAGTAGATGTAAATACTCTTCGTGACCTAGCTGATGAGGTTAGGAGCAAGCTTGGTTCAGTTGTAGTTCTATTTGCAACTGTAAATGATGATAAATTAAACTTTGTATGTGCAGTTTCAAAGGATCTTGTAGAAAAGAAAATTGCTGCAGGCAAACTAATCAAAGAGATCGCCAAAGTAGCTGGCGGTGGCGGCGGTGGTAGACCTGATATGGCAACTGCTGGTGCAAAGGACTTAGATAAGGTTGAAGAAGCTCTAAACAAGCTTGATGAGCTCTTATAAAAATATCAAAATAGATACTTTTATGGTATAATCTATTTGGAGGTAATTATGGGTCAAAATAATAATACACAAATTTTTGAAAAAAGTAGTTTGGAACAAGAGAGAATAAAAAGCATTTTAAAAACAGTATATAATGCTCTAGAAGAAAAGGGATACAACCCAAGTGACCAAATTATAGGATATATATTATCAGGTGATCCAACATATATCACAAGCCATGATAATGCAAGATCCATGATACAAGAAGTAGAGCGTGACGAGCTTTTACAAGAAATGTTAAAAGTTTATTTAGAAAAGATTTAAAAGATTGAGATGGCTTGTCCATCTCTTTTACATATTATATATGTACCTGTAAAGGTTGTGGTTAAATGAATAAAATTTTAGGCTTAGACGTAGGAGATGTGTGGATTGGGGTAGCTATATCAGATGCCCTTTTGCTTACAGCACAACCTCTTATGACAATAAAAAGAGAATCAAATAAGATAGCCTATGAGATAATTCATGAAATTATTTTAGAAAACAATGTAGAAAAAGTAGTGGTAGGTCTTCCAAAGAACATGAACAACACTATTGGGCCGCAAAGTGAAAAAGTAATCAAGTTTGCAGAAAAGCTTAAAAATAAATTTAAGGTAGAGATTGAGTATGTAGACGAGAGAATGACCACTTTAATGGCCGAACAAGTTTTAATAGAGGGTTCAGTTCGAAGAGAGAATAGAAAAAAATATATAGATAAAATTGCAGCGACTTATATCCTGCAATCCTATCTGGATAGATTAAAATTATAGGTGATAAAATGGAAAAAATAAAATTATATGACGAAAATGATAAAGAAGTTGAATTTTTTGTTGATGCAAAATTTTCTGTTGAGGACACTGATTATGTCGCACTCTATACAGACGAAGAAAATCCAGAAATTTATATATTAAAGGTAATTGAAGACGAAAATGGTGACGAACTTCTTGCTGGCATCGATGATGACGAGTTAGAAGTTGCAAGCAAGGCTTATGAAGAACTTTTAGATGAATTAGACGGTGAATAAATGGAAAGAAACATTGAACCTGTCAAAAAGATCTTAAAGAGCAGTGGATATAAATACACTAAACAGAGAGCAAAGGTCTATGAAATTTTTCTGGACAATAAGGATAAACACTTGACTACAGAAGAAGTTTATAACTTAGTTGCAAAGAAGGACCCAGAAATGGGAATTGCAACTATATATAGGACCGTGCAATTATTCCACAAACTTGGAGTCTTAGATCAAATTGCATTTGATGACAATATTTTAAGATATGAACTAAGAGTACCCAATGAAGGCCATAGGCACCACCATCTCGTTTGCATAAATTGCGGCAAAGTAGAAGAAGTTGATATTGACAACTTAAATGAACTAGAAGCAAAGATAGAGAAAGATAAGAATTTTAAAATTGTTGACCACACTCTAAAATTTATGGGTTATTGCGAAGACTGCCAACACAAAATTGAGGAGAAGGCAAATTAATGAGAAACACAAATAAGGTGAAGATAATCCCACTGGGAGGACTTCACGAAATAGGAAAGAATCTTACACTAGTTGAATATAGAGATGATATTATCATCATAGACTGTGGTATGACTTTCCCAGAAGACGAAATGCTTGGTATTGATGTTGTAATACCAGATGTAACTTACCTAGAGAACAACAAGCACAAAATAAGAGGACTTGTCCTAACTCACGGTCACGAAGACCATATTGGTGCTATTCCCTATGTACTAAGAAAGTTAGACCTAGACATTTATGGAACTGGTCTAACAATTGGACTACTAGAAAACAAGTTAAAAGAACATAGACTTTCAAGGGACAAACTCCACGTAGTAAGTGCTGGAGATGTTGTTAAACTTGGCAAGATGGAAGTTGAATGGATTAATGTAAACCACTCTATTCCTGATGCTTGTGCCCTTGCAATAAAGACACCTCTTGGATATGTTTATCACTCAGGTGACTTCAAGGTAGATTTCACTCCAATCAGTGGAGAACCTATTAACTTAACAAGAATTGCAGAAATTGGACAAAAAGGCGTGCTTGCTATGATTGGTGAGTCCACAAACGTCCTAAGAGAAGGCTACACAATGAGTGAGTCTAAGGTTGGAGAAACCTTTAATAGACTTTTCCAAAGTTTATCAGACAACAGAATTATAATTGCAACCTTTGCTTCCAACGTTCACAGGGTTCAACAAATTATTAACTCTGCTGAAAAATATGGCAGAAAGGTTGTCTTGTCTGGTAGGTCCATGGTAAATGTAACAGAAACAGCGAGAAAGCTTGGACAATTTAGGGTCAAAAAAGATACCTTTGTTGACATCAAGGATATGGACAAGTATGATGACAGTGAAATTGTATTAATCACAACTGGTTCACAAGGAGAGCCAATGTCAGCTCTTACAAGAATTGCCTATGGAGAACATAGAAAAATTCAACTTACACCAAATGATGCAGTTATACTTTCAGCAACTCCAATACCAGGAAATGAAAATGCTGTTACAAAGGTAATAAATAGACTTCTTGAAAGAGGAGCAAAGGTAATATATGAAACCCTATCAGAAATTCACGTTTCTGGTCACGCTTGTCAAGAAGAGTTAAAGCTAATATTAAGTCTAGTAAAACCAAAATACTTTATACCTGCCCACGGAGAAGTAAGGCACCTTATGAAGCACGCAAAAATTGCACAGCAAATGGGCATGGATGAAAGAAATATTTTCATAATGGAAAATGGTAATTGTCTTGAGATTTCACAAAAGTCTGCAAAACTTGTGGGAGATGTTCCATCAGGAAATATCCTTGTTGACGGACTTGGAGTAGGTGATGTTGGTAACATCGTCCTAAGAGACAGAAGACACTTATCAGAAGACGGACTAATAATTGTTGTTATCTCCTTGACAAAAGAAGGCAAGGTTGTTTCAGGTCCTGACATTATTTCAAGAGGTTTCGTTTACGTAAGAGAATCAGAAGACCTTATTGAAGACGCAAAGAATGTTGTTAGAAAAATCTTAAATGACGATTCACGTGACAACTTAAAGGACTGGAATGGACTTAAGTCTGATATAAGAGATAACTTGAGATCATATATTTTCAAAAACACAAAGAGAAATCCTATGATTTTACCAATTATTATGGAGGTTTAGGATATTTAGGGAATCTTAGAGGTTCCCTTTTTTAGAGGAATTATGCCAAATATAAATTACGATTATATAGAAAACTATTTAAGAGATTTAAAAGAATTAAAAGATGAAAAGCTTCGTGAGATGATGGATTACGCAGAAGAAAATCACGTTCCAATAGTGGAGAGGGAAAGTGAAGAATTTATTAACTTTCTCCTTGCCATCCACAAGCCAAAGAAGATTCTTGAGCTTGGGACTGCAATAGGCTATTCATCTATTTCCTTTGCCAAGAGAAATAAATGCATAGAAAAAATCGACAGCGTAGAGTTAAGGGAAGAAATGGTAGAAATCGCAAGAAAAAATATTTCTGATGTGGGACTTAATAATATAATTAAAGTTCACCACAGTGATGCCTATGACTTTCTTCTTGACTTGGAAGAAAAATACGACTTTATATTTATAGATGCAGCTAAGGGTCAGTACGAAAAATATTTTGATGAGGCCCTAAAAAATTTAAATAATGGGGGGATAATCCTCTGCGACAATGTCCTCTTTAAGGGAATGATAGCAGAAGACTCCCTAGTTAAGAGAAGAAAAATAACAATTGTAAAAAGACTTAGAAAATTTTTAAAAGATATTTCCAGTGATGAGAGATTTATTTCATCAGTAATTCCCATTGGGGACGGAATACTTTTAGTGAGGAGAAAAGATGAAGAAGATTGAACTTTTAGCACCGGCAGGTGATATAAATAAATTAAAAACTGCAGTGGAATATGGTGCCGATGCAGTTTATCTTGGAGGAGAAAGTTTTGGACTTAGGAAGGCTTCCAAAAATTTCTCTATGGAAGATATTAAATGGGCAACAGACTATCTACACGAGAGGGGAAAGAAGATTCACGTTACACTAAATATTATTCCCCATAACGATGACATGGAAGGCGTAGAAGACTATATCAAAGAACTTTATGAAATAGGAGTTGACGCCCTTATAGTTGCTGACCCAGGAATGTTTATGAAGGTCAAGGAAGTTGCACCAGACTTCCCAATTCACATTTCAACTCAAGGATCAGTTACCAATGTGGAAACTGTAAAATTCTGGCAAAAACTGGGAGCAGAAAGAGTTGTAATGGCAAGAGAGCTTAGCCTAAAGGAAGTTGCCGACATTATAAAAGAAGTTGGCGACAAAATAGAAGTTGAAACTTTTGCTCACGGTGCCATGTGCATGTCCTACTCAGGCAGATGTCTTCTTTCAAATTACATGACAGGAAGAGATGCCAACATGGGTGACTGCGCTCAACCTTGCAGGTACAAGTACAACCTAGTTGAAGAAAAGAGACCTGGAGAATACTTCCCAATAGAAGAACACGAAGAGGGAACTTTTATCATGAACTCCAAGGATCTTTGTATGATTGAACATATAGACGAAATGATTGAAGCTGGTATTGCCAGCCTTAAAATCGAAGGTCGTGTAAAAAGTGAATACTATCTTGCAACAGTAATTAGGTCTTACAGGATGGCAATTGATGCATATTATGCTGATCCAGAAAATTACAAGTACGACCCATCTCTATTAGAAGAAATTAAAAAAGTAAGTCACAGAGACTTCACGACAGGTTTCTTCTATGGACAAGCCAACGAAGACTCACAAGTTTATGAGGACAACTCTTATATCAGAGGTTACGACTTCGTGGGAATTGTCCTAGACTATGATGAGGAAACAAAGATTGCAACAATTGAACAAAGAAATAGGGTCTTTGTTGGGGAAGAAATTGAAATCTTTGGACCTGGCATAAAACACTTTGACTACAAGATAGAAAAGATGTTAGATGACAAGGACAGGGAAATTGACGTTGCAAACAAGGCAAAGCAAATTTTTAAAATTAAAATCGAAGAACCTATTAAAAAGGGATTTATTTTAAGGAGAGAAAATGAAGAATAAGGCCTGCATTATTGGAATATGTGGTGGAAGTGGTAGCGGCAAGAGTACTGTTACCAAGAAACTAATTGAACTAATTGGAAGAGAAAATGTGTCAGTAATTGAACAAGACTCCTACTACAAGGACCAGTCTAATTTGGATTTTGAAGAGAGGGTCAAGACAAACTATGACCATCCTCTTGCCTTTGATAATGACCTTTTATTTCAACACCTACAAATGTTAAAGGAAGGGAAGTCTATTGAGAAGCCAATTTATAACTTTGCCCTCCACAACAGGAGCAAGGAAAAAGAAGTTGTTGATCCAAAACCAATTATTATTCTCGAGGGAATTTTAATTTTTAACGAGATCAACCTAATCGACATCATGGACATAAAAGTTTTTGTGGACACTGATGCTGATGTTAGGATAATAAGAAGGATCAAGAGGGACATGCTTGAGAGGGGAAGGTCCCTTGACTCAGTTATTGAGCAGTATCTTGCAACAGTTAGACCATCACATCTTCAATTTGTTGAGCCTTCAAAGAGGTATGCGGACTTAATCATCCCAGAAGGTGGCGAAAATGAAGTTGCCATTGATATTTTGTACCAAAAAATAAAATCTTTGGTGTAAAATGTTTGACAATGTTCGACATCTGTGCTATCATTGTCTTTGTTATTAAAGAAGAAGTCCGCTTCTCACCTAATGGCACAGTCATTTAGGTTATTTGAAAATTACGATGAATTTGCGGGCATCTTTTTAGGTGCCTGCTTTTTTAATTTACGGAGGTGCTTAGAAATTAAAGAACTTCAAATCAATGAAGAGATAAGAGAAAAGGAAGTCAGATTAGTAGATGATGAGGGCAATCAACTTGGTGTTGTGTCCAAGAATCAAGCCATCGACATGGCTATATCTAAAAAACTGGACCTAGTAAAAGTTGCTCCAAATGCAAAACCACCAGTGTGCCGTATAATGGACTATGGTAAATACAGATACGAGCAAGAGAAAAAAGAAAAAGAAGCTAGAAAAAAGCAAAAGGTAATCAATGTTAAGGAACTTAGATTTAGTCCAAACATTGAAGATCATGACTTGAATACTAAAGCCAATAGAGCTATTGATTTCTTAAAAAACGGTGATAGAGTTAAGGTTTCAGTTAGATTTAGAGGTAGAGAGATGGGTCATACTGATCTTGGAAGAGAAGTTCTCGACAAGTTCTATGATTTAATTTCTGAGTATGGAGTTGTGGACAAAAAACCTAAAATGGAAGGAAGAAGTTTAGTTATGTTCCTTTCAGAAAGAAAAGACAGCGACAAGTCTGATAATTAAGGAGGATTTTTATGGCAAAGATGAAAACTCACAGAGCTTCCGCAAAGAGGTTTAAGAGAACTGGTTCTGGAAAGCTTAAGAGATTTTATGCTTTTAAAGGACATTTAACAGGTAAAAAATCTGCTAAGAGAATAAGAAAATTAAGAAAGAGCAGTACGGTTTCTAAAGGTGATCAAAGAAGAATTGATCACATGATCCCTTAATAGGAGGTAAAAATGGCTAGAGTAAAAAGAGGCGTTAACGCTAAAAAAAGACATAAGAATATACTAAAGCAATCCAAGGGATATTTTGGTGCTAAATCAAAATTATTTAGAACTGCTAACCAAGCTGTTATGAAATCTCTTAACTATGCTTACATTGGTAGAAAACAAAGAAAAAGAGATTTTAGAAAACTTTGGATTACAAGAATTAATGCAGCTGCAAGAATTAATGGCATGAGCTATTCAAAATTCATTAGCGGCCTTAAGAAAGCAAACATCACTATTAACAGAAAGATGCTTTCTGAAATGGCAATCAATGATCCAGCTGCTTTTGCAAAACTAGTTGAAATTGCAAAAGAACAATAAATAATTGCTCCCTTTTGGGAGCTTTTTTTGTATAATAAGTTTGAATAAATTTATTTAAAGAGGAAATTATGATTAGAAAATTAAAAAAGAATCCACCACTTATGGTTTGTCTTTCCTTCTTTGGCTTGATACTATTTGGGGCAATCTTGTTAAATCTTCCCATGGCATCAGCTGATGGAAAGTCCATTGGATTTTTAAATGCCCTATTCACATCAACATCAGCTTCTTGTGTAACGGGACTTATTGTGGCCAACACTGCCACTCAATGGACAGTCTTTGGCAAACTTATAATTATAACTTTGATACAAATTGGTGGGCTGGGAACAATGGTCTTCCTGTCCTTAATTGCTCTTGCCTTTAATAAAAAAATTGGGATCAATGAAAGAAGAATTATAAAGGAACAGACTAATGCTGACACAAGCAAGGGAATTATAAGGCTTGTTATATACATCATCAAGTTTTCTTTAAGTGTGGAACTTATTGGGGCAGTCTTACTTGCCACAAGATTTATACCAGACTTTGGCCTTCAAAAGGGAATTTTATTTTCCCTTTTCCATTCCATCTCAGCCTTTTGTAACGCAGGTTTTGATATTCTTGGCAACTCCCTTGTGGACTATGTAGACAACATAACGGTAAACCTTGTTATTGCCTTTCTAATAATTTTTGGTGGACTAGGCTTTACAGTTTATATTGATATCTATAAGAAGAGGAGATTTAGGAACTTGAGCCTACACTCCAAGGTTGTTATTTCAATTACAGGAATATTGCTCTTACTGGGAACCATAGCCTACTTTATCTTGGAACACAAGAGTGCATCTATGGAAGGCTTGACCCTAAAGGGGAAAATTTTGGCATCCTTCTTTATGTCATCTTCAGCAAGGACAGCTGGTTTTAACTCCATAGACATTGGCAAGATGCAAAAAGGTTCGGTTATAGTTACAATTATGTTAATGTTCATTGGTGCATCACCGGCATCAACTGGTGGTGGTATCAAGACAACAACTTTTGGTGTCTTGTTATTTTCAACCCTATCTGTTTTAAGGGGAAATGACGAAACAGAAATTTTCCACAAGACAATTCCACGTGACGCCCTCTTAAAGAGTCTTTGCATTTTTTCACTGGGCTCTGCCTTGGTAATTTTTTCTTCCCTTTGTATAACAATAATCGAAGGTGGAAAATTTTTGTATCTAGATATTTTATATGAAATTGTATCAGCCATTGGTACAGTAGGAGTTAGTAGAGGATTAACTGCCAACTTAAGTTCTCTTTCAAAGTTGATTATAATTGTTTTAATGTATCTTGGAAGGGTTGGGGCAGCTACTCTTGGAATAGGTCTTTTAAATAGGAAAAATAAGAAGCACACAAGATATTCATATGGGAAAATTATAGTGGGGTAAAAAATGAAGACATTTATTGTATTTGGCTGTGGTAGATTTGGTTCCACTGTGGCCACTAGATTATATGATTTGAAAAATGACGTTGTGGTCGTAGATTCAGACCATGAAAAAATTGATTTAATTAACGACAATGTAACAGAGGCAATTGTATGTGACCTTGAAGATGAAAAGGCAGTAGGAGAATTAGCTTTAAACAATTATGACGTGGCAATAGTCGCCATTGGTGAAAGCCTTGAACCAGCAATTATGGCAGTCCTTGCGTCTAAGGAAGCGGGGATTGGAAAAGTTATCGCCAAGGCAACATCCTATAGGTTTGGAAAAATTTTGTTAAAATGTGGAGCAGATAAAATTATTTTTCCAGAAAGAGATATGGGTTATAGAGTTGCGAATAATTTATCCAACAACAACTTGCTTGACTCCGATGAAATATCCAAGGGATACAGTTTTTATGATTTCAATGCACCTGTAAAAATGAGTGGAAAAGATTTGACTGAACTTGGACTTAGAGAAGACTACAACTTTAACATCTTGATGGTAAAGAGGAATGGTGAAAACTTTGTAAATCCAGGCTCTGATTTTAAGATTAAGGAAGATGACACTTTGACAGTTTTAGGTTCAGACAAGGACATCAAAAAGTTTATAGAAGAAAACTAAAGACAAATAAAATTATAAGGACTAAGTTTTTTGAGACCTAGTCCTTATTTTTTTGCAAATTTTATAAAAATTTTTTTAAGTATAATTCATATAAAACCATTAGCCAAGCTATGACGTGACAAGTAATGTTGACTCTCTTTCTTATTTTTTCATTTTTAATAATTTTTGTGTACTCAGCCAAGAAGTATCCAAACAAAGCAGTAAAATAGACAATTATTTCAAGATATTTATACATAAAACCACCGCCTTATTTAATTTTATCACGAAAAAGCTATTAACCAATAAAAATTTATAAAATCCTCTTATTTACATATCTATATTTATAAACTACAATTAAATTAATACATAAAAGAAATGAAAGAGGTAATCTTATGAAAAAATTAAAAAAATTTTTACTTGTGGGCCTAGCAGCTACAACTTTAGTTGCCTGTGGCAAGATAACAGAAAATAAGACTCCAGAAGTAAAGGAACCAGAAAAAATAGTTTATTACACACCACTAACTCATGAAGAGAGAGATAATGAAGACCAAGCAAAGAAAAAAATCTTTGCAGTTATGCTTGATAACCACGACGACGCAAGGCCTCAAGCACAAATTTCCAAGGCCGACATAATCTATGAGTACAGAGTTGAGGGAGAATTCACAAGATACATGGCCCTCTTCCAAAGTAATTTCCCAGAAAATGTGGGACCAGTTCGTTCTGCAAGACCTTACTTTGTCCAAACTGCCAAGGAATACAATGCAATTTATGCCCACTGGGGTGGATCAGAAGCAGGACTTGCTGAAGTAAGAAGTAGGAATGTTGTTGACCTTGATGGGATTGCACTTGAAAGGATTGTCTTCCACAGAAACAAGGACGTTGGCAAGCGTGCACCCCACAATGGCTATATTTCCCTTCCAGAACTTGAAAATTATCTAGTGGAAAAGGGAGTTGACGTAAATGACAACACTGCATCCCTAAACTTTTATGACAAGGAAGCAAATATCGAAGGTCTTGATGTGGGAGAAATCACTTTAAACTTCAACAAAAACTACAAGACAAACTTTATCTATGATGAAGCTACAGGAAAATACAAGTACATCCGCCAAGGAGAGGCAGTAATTGACGAGGCAACAGGTCAAGAATTTTCTACAGATAACCTTGTAGTCCTCTTCCAAAAGGGAGTAGTTGCTGGACCTAAGGGAACTTTAAAAATGGCAAATATTGGTACAGGCACAGGACTTCTTCTTCAAAAGGGAAAACTTGCCCCAATAACTTGGGAAAAGGAAAATGAGGATGCAGAGACAATCTTAAAATATCCTGATGAAACTGAAGTTAAATTCTATCCAGGCAGAACTTTCTTCTCCATAGTTGATGAAGAAAAGGACGCAGTTTACCAAGTTCCAGAAACTGAAGGTCAAGCAGGTCAAGAAGGAGAAGGAAATAATACAGAAAACCAAAATCCAGGAAATCTTGAAAGTCAAAAATAAAATTAAAAAATCTTCTTTTGGGTAAGAAAGACTTAGAGGTGATTTTATGATTAACATGACAAAAATCGACTATGTAATAAATATAACTGGAGCGTCCTATGACATTGTGAGAAAGGCACTTTTAGATAGCGACGGAGACGTTGATGTGGCAATCTCTTATATTAGAGAAGGCAAGTACGATGTAAACATTGACCCATCAAAGGTTTATGAAAATGAGGAAGAAAAAGAATCTGACCCCAAGGGAGAAAGAAAATCTAGCAAGGACTATGTTGACGATGTTATCAACTATCTTGACGAAATTCTTGAAGCCATAAAGGAAATCTGGAGAAAGGGAAATGCCAGCAGACTATTGGTGGAAAATAAGGGCGAAACTGTCCTATCACTTTCACTTACAACTTCTGCAATTGGTATGCTTCTAGCCCTTCCAGCATCCCTACTTGGACTTTCTGCAGCCTATGTTTATGACTACTCCTTCAAGATCATCATGGACAATGGAGAAGTTATCGACGTCAAAGAATACCTAAAAGATAAGAGCAAATTTTTATAAAATTTATTAAAGTTAAGAGCCCCTCGGGGCTTTTTTCTTTAAGAAATGAGGAAAAAATGATAATTACAAGTAAAAATAACAATACATACAAATTTTTAAAGGGACTTTTGGAGAAAAAACACAGACAAGAGAACAAGCTCTTCATGGTGGAGAAGCCTGTGGTCATAGAAGAGGCTGAGGGAATTGAAATTCATTACCTTGCCCTAAGTGAAACAGCCTACAAGGAAAATAAATTTGAAAATATTGTAAAAAACCTGGACAAAGATAAGATTTTTGTATTTTCCGACAATATTTTCAAAAATCTCTGCGATGCAGTGACATCTCCTGGCATAATAGCCTATTATTCCTACCTTCACAGGGACTTTGACAGGACTTCAGGCAAATTTCTCTACCTTGACGACATAAGGGAGCCAGGCAATCTCGGAGGCATAATTCGTTCTGCCGATGCCCTGGGACTTGACGGTCTTATAATCTCTCCTGAGTCCTGCGACCTTTACAATCCAAAGACTGTGAGGTCTTCCATGTCCTCTATCTTTAGGCTGCCAATTTACTTTATGGCTCGAGAGGACTTGGTTGATTTAGACTTCAATATTATCGCAACTTCATTAGAAAATTCTACTTCCACAAGGGATTATGACTTCAAGGACAAGGACATAGTTGTAATTGGCAACGAAGCCAAGGGGGTTTCGGACTTTTTAATGTCCCATGCAAAAGACTTTTTAAATATCCCAATTTCTGACAAGGTGGACTCCCTCAATGCCAATGTTGCAGCATCAATTATAATTTACGAGATGATGAAATGACCTACGTATTAGTGGCAGAGAACTTTCCAGAAAAAGCTGCAGAGAAATTAAAAGCCTATGGACAAGTGGTGAGGACCAAGGCAAACACAAGAGTATTAAGAGGACTTGATACCCACCCAGACATTTTGGTCCATCCACTTCCTAATGGCGATTTTGTTGTTGACAGAGATAATTTTGACTATTATAAAGAGATTTTTAAGGACAAAAAAATTATCCCCTCACATTCATCTTTGTCAGCAAAATATCCAGGAGACATTCATCTCAATGCCTTTGCCTTTAAGAATATTTTCACCCACAACTTAAAGCACACAGACCAAGTCATCCTAGATTATTACAAAAAATCAGGCTACGAACTGGTAAATATAAAGCAGGGTTATGCAAAATGCTCCTGTCTTGTAACCGAGGACTTTGTCATCACAAGTGATGGGGGAATCTACGAGACTCTAAAGGACTTGATTCCAATATATAAGATAGACCATGGGCAAATTAAACTCCAAAACTTCAACTATGGTTTTATTGGAGGTGCGACTGGAGTCTTGGGCAAAAAAATATTCTTCACAGGAGATTTTTCTCATCATTCATCCTATGAAGAAATTTTAAAAATTATTAATAAATATGATTATGAACTTGAAATTTTGTCAAAAGACCCAATAGAAGACTTTGGTTCTATTTATTTTATTTAAAACTTTTGTAAAAGTGACAAATATAAAAGATGGTATGTAGAAGGGTTAATTCCATTCTTTAATACCATCTTTTATTTATAATATAATTATTAGGATATTTATTAACATATACTATCTATTTATTTTTTTGTGAAGAATTTTTTTATATAAAAACTTATTGTAATCGATATAATCAAACATTAACTTAGAAAGCAAATCTTTAAATAAATCATCTTCTTCAAGGTAAGATTCCTTAGAGACTCCAGAAACATAAGTCATCTCTGTTAAAAGTCTACCACTATTTGTAGACATATATTTAGTCTTTTCTTCAAGTATAAGAAAAAGAAAATCACCATACTCAGCCTCTCGTGGATCTACATATTCTATACTTTTTTCATTTTCTATAATTTTAAAGTAGCGAAAGGACATGTCCTTTATCTCAACATTTAGCTTATCATTTCCCACGAAATACTTTGCACTCTCACTAAGCATATCTCTCTTGTAGGAAGGTAATTCTGAAAAATCAATTTCAACAATATCAAATTTATTTTTGAGATAATTTATAAGGTCTTTTGAATCTCTCTCGCCAATAGGAATTAGGTGTTTGAACATTTTAATTTGAGTCTCATAGTCCATTTTACTTTTACATCTCCTCAAAGGATTATTATATAAAATAATTTTAACTCCTCTTAGGGAGTTTTTTTTATTGGCCTTTAATAAGTAAAGGGACAAGACCAGGCCAAGTACAAAAAATATAATTGAAGTGAAGGAGTAGTCCACGACTTTGAAAAAATAAATAATAAAAAAGTTATTGTAGAGGACTGGTATAAGGAAGACATAGAAAAAATAAAAATTTCTATTTTTATAAATTAAGGGCAAAGAAATTAAAAGTGGCAATACAAAGGAGCTGAGCCCATAAGAATTTATAAAGGCAAAAAATCCATAAAAATTATCTTCCAAAACAGGAAGAATGGGAACAGATCCCATAACAATAAGAGTAATGATAAAATATTTTAACTTGTCCTTCATAAGCCCCTCCATAAATAAGATTTATTAAATTATATCAAAAATCTTTTTTTAAAATGTAGTTTTACCTTATATTGAAATTTAGATAAATTATCTTTTGTATAATTTTTATTCTTTCTTATCAAAATGGTCTTTAATCATTAAATCTAGGTAAATAAGTGATAAGGCAATTAGTGGATACCAATAAAAAGCTGAACTTACACTATTTCCTAAATAGTCAAGAAAATAAAATATAAAACTAAATTTACTGTCTGAGCTACGATAAAAACCATAAAATTCACTTAAGGCTGTATAAAGTCTAAATAGGATTGGAATAAGAAATAATAAGGTTAATACAATTCTCTTTTTAGTTTTTATTTTCATAATTACCTCCAAATATTTATTTCTTCTTAAATTATATCAAAAAAATAATAAAAATCTTGTTTTAAATAAATTCTCCTGGGTAATATATAGGAGCGAGAGAAATGATAATTTCTCTTATAATTATTCTTGAAGATATAAAAACTTTGTGTTATTATAGAAACAATTTTAAAAGAGACTTTGATAAGAAGAGTAGGATCTATAAAATTCTAAGAGAGGAAATGGCTGGTGAAAATTTCCAATTTTATATTTTTGAAAACTAACTTGGAGTCCCATAGCAAACTATGGCGTCAGGACGCGTTAAGTCCCTAGAGTTTAATTAAGGTGGAACCACGGTCATCGTCCTTTGGGATGGTGGCTTTTTTTATTATTAATTTTTAGGAGGATAAAATGATTATAAAATACCCAGACGGATCAGAAAAAGAATACCAAAGTGGAGTTAAGGTATCTGAAATCACTGGAGACATATCCCAAGGTCTTTTAAGACAATCTCTTGGAGCAGTAGTTAACGGTGAAATCCTTGGCCTTGATGACAAGGTTTATGAAGATAGCGACTTCAAAGTTGTAAAATTTGAAGACAAGGAAGGAAAGCAAATTTTCTGGCACACTGCATCCCACATTATGGCTTATGCAATCCAAGAACTTTACCCAGATACAAAATTTGCCATTGGACCTTCAACTGAAACAGGCTTCTACTACGACCTTGACCTTGAACACAGATTCGTAGAAGAAGACTTCAAGGCAATAGAAGACAAGATGAAGGAAATTGCCAAGAAAGACCTTCCAGTAGAAAGAATTGAAATTTCAAGAGAAGAAGCTCTAGCTTACTTCAAAGAAAAAAACCAAGATTATAAGGTTGAACTAATAAATGACCTTCCAGAAGATGAAAAAATCACAATGTATAAGATTGGTGACTTCACTGACCTTTGCAAGGGACCTCACCTTCTTTCAACTAAAAAAATCAAGGCTATTAAACTTCTTTCAATAGCTGGTGCTTATTGGAGAGGGGACTCTGACAATAAGATGCTACAAAGAATTTATGGTATTGCCTTTGAAAAACAAAAACAATTAGACGAATACATTGAAAGACGTGAAGAAGCTGAAAAGAGAGACCACAGAAAACTTGGTAAGGAACTTGACCTCTTTAGCATGCACGAAGAAGGACCTGGCTTCCCATTCTTCCACCCAAATGGAATGGTTTTAAGAAACAATCTACTAAACTGGTGGAGAGAAGTACTTGAAGAAAATGGATACGGAGAAATCTTAACTCCAATAATCCTAAACGAAGCCCTATGGCACAGATCAGGCCACTGGGACCACTACAAGGACAATATGTACTTCACAAAGATTGACGACGGCGACTACGCAGTTAAACCAATGAACTGCCCAGGCTCAATCCTTGTTTACAATTCCAACAACCACTCTTATAGGGACCTTCCTATTAGACTTGCAGAATATGGTGTTGTTCACAGACACGAACTTTCTGGAGCATTACACGGCCTATTCAGAGTAAGAACATTCACTCAAGATGATGCTCACGTTTACTGCTTGTTCTCACAAGTTAAAGACGAAGTATTCAAGATGATTGACCTTGCAGATTATTTATATTCAACATTTGGATTTAAATATTCAATTGAACTTTCTACAAGACCAGATGACTACATGGGAGACCTTGACGCTTGGAACCTTGCAGAAAAGAACCTAAAAGAAGCCCTAGAGGAAAAGAACCTTCCATACACAATTAACGAAGGCGACGGAGCTTTCTACGGTCCTAAGATTGACTTCCACCTAGAAGATGCCATTGGTAGAACTTGGCAATGTGGTACAATCCAACTTGACTTCCAACTTCCAGAAAACTTTGATTTAACTTACGTTGATGAAAATGGAGAAAGACAAAGACCAGTTATGCTTCACAGGGCCCTACTTGGATCAGTTGAAAGATTTATGGGTATCCTAATCGAACACTTTGCTGGTAAATTCCCACTATGGTTATCTCCAGTTCAAGTTGAAATTATTCCAGTGTCTGATAAGTTCAAAGACTATGCTCAGTCTATTGCAGATAAACTTCACGCAGAAGGACTAAGAGTTCACCTAGACGGACGTACTGAAAAAGTTGGTTACAAGATTAGGGAAGCGCAAGTTAAGAAGATCAACTACATGCTAGTAATTGGTGAAAAAGAAGAAACTTCTGGCAAGCTATCTGTTAGAAAGAGAAGCGGCGAAGAAGTTCAAGATGTTGATGTAGATGAATTTATAGCATCACTTAAAGAAGAAATTAAAAATAAGACAATAACTGAATAAGTTATACTTGAAAAACTTATAAATAAAAGATAAAATCACAGCAGGTCCTTGGGGCCTGCTATTTTTGTGGACTTTTAAATTTAAGAACAACCCTCATGCCCGAATATCTCATTACAAAAATTGAAGTTTTCCATGGGATATTCTTGGCAAGAAGTTTTTAATTTGCAATAGTCTAAGCAAATTATTTTTTATTCTAAAATCACAAATAATTACAAAGTCATAAGTTTTTATGGACTGATAAATAATTATAGGGTATTAGTTTTTTATGACTTGACAAAAATTTATAAAGCTACAGTTTCTTCTGATTCATCAAAAATTTATTAACTTACAAATATGTGTAAGCTCACAAATTTTTATGAAATTAGAAGCAATTACAAGCTCATAAATTTTTATAAAATAATAATAAAAACTAAAGCCATAAATTTTTATAAAATAATAAAAAAACGAAAGCCATAAATATTTATAAAATTTCTTTACAATCCTATATTCATGTGATAAAATACATTGATGTAACCGCACAGAATAGGTTTTAAACTTCGGTGCCTAGGATGGCGAGTCTTGTAATGAGGAGGTGCTACAAATGTACGCAATTATTGAAACAGGCGGAAAGCAATATACTGTTGAAGCTGGTAACAAACTTAGAGTTGAAAAACTAGATGCAAAAGAAGGCGACGTTGTAACTTTTGACAAGGTTGTTTTTGTATCAGGTGACGAACCAAAAGTTGGTACTCCATATGTAGAGGGTGCTAAGGTTGAAGCTAAGGTACTAGCTCAAGATAAAGCTAAAAAAGTTATCGTTTATAAATACAAAGCTAAGAAAAACGAAAGAAAGAAAAAGGGTCACCGTCAACCATACACTTTAGTTGAAATCACAGGTATTAACTAATGACTAGGATTGACCTTTACAAAAAGGGCGATTATTACTATGGATTTAAGTCTTGTGGCCACGCAGAGGGAGACTTTGACACACTTGTCTGCTCCAGCATATCCACTCTCACTCAAACCCTATACTTTACCTTGATTGATAAGTTGGGGATAAGCGAAAGTGACATAAGTGACACACAGGGCGACGGACTGTTAAAAATAGAAATTTTAAAAAGTGAAATTTTTAAAAGAAATGATATTCAAACTTGTTTTGAATTTATGATTAAGGGGATAGAACTCATTGATGAGGCCTATCCAGGATATTTGACACTAAAGAAGGTGGAGGTGCAAAATGATTAAATTTGATTTATTGCTTTTTTCTTCTAAAAAAGGAGCAGGTTCTTCTAAGAACGGTCGTGACTCAAACTCAAAGAGACTTGGAGTTAAGAGAGGCGACGGACAATTTGTTCTAGCAGGTAACATCATCGTTAGACAAAGAGGAACAAAAATCCATCCAGGTGAAAATGTAATGAAAGGGTCAGATGACACTTTATTTGCAACAGCTGATGGAATTTTAAGATTCACAACTAAGGGCAAAGGCGGAAAGAAATTCGCTAATGTTTACCAAGAAGAAAAAGTTGAATTAGCATAAAGATAAAGCAAGGGAAACCTTGCTTTTATTTTTTTAAGAGTAAAGTCTAATTTTCACAAAGATTTTACATATTTGACATAAGGTTCAAGTTTTCACTACAATTCTGTGCTAATTCTGTGATATAATTTTAGAAAATGCGAGGTAAAAATGTTTATAGATATAGCTAAAATAAAATTAAAGGCCGGAAAAGGTGGAGATGGCGCTGTCGCTTGGAGAAGAGAAAAATTCGAACCAGCAGGAGGACCAGCTGGCGGCGACGGAGGCAGAGGTGGCAATGTAATTGTAATGACAGACTCTGGACTTCACACTTTGATGGACTTTAGATACAAAAGAGAATACAAGGCCGAAAATGGTCAAAATGGCATGAGCAAGTTAAAATTTGGAAAAGATGGAGAAGATATTATCCTAAAGGTACCAGTTGGGACCCTTATTAGGGACGCCAACACTAATGGGGTTATATACGACCTAAAGGAAAATAATATGTCTGTCACTGTCTGCAAGGGTGGACGTGGCGGCATGGGCAATGCCAGGTTCAAGACTTCCACTAGACAGGCACCAGCCTTTGCCCAAGCAGGCAACATGGGAGAAGAAAGAGAGATAATCTTGGAACTTAAACTCCTTGCCGATGTGGGACTAGTTGGGTTTCCTAACGTAGGTAAGTCAACCCTTCTTTCCATAGTTACATCTGCTAGGCCAAAGATTGCCAACTATCACTTTACAACCCTTTCTCCAAACCTAGGTGTTGTAAAAATTGATGAAGGCGAATCCTTTGTTATAGCAGACATACCTGGACTAATTGAGGGAGCATCAGAAGGGATTGGTCTCGGAGACGAATTCCTAAAACACGTTGAGAGGACAGGGATTTTAATCCACGTCCTAGATGTTTCTGGTTCAGAATACAGGGATCCAGTAGAAGATTTCCACAAGATCAATGAAGAACTTGTGAGATACAATGAAAAACTGGGAGAAAAGAAGCAAATTATTTTTGCCAACAAGACAGATGTCCCAGGTGCAGAAGAAAATCTAAAAAAACTAAGAGAAGAACTTGGGGATAAGTATGAGATAATTGCAGGCTCATGTGCCACAACAGAAAATGTAGACAAGCTAATGAAGGAAACTTATAGGCTCCTTCAAGAAGTGGACTACGAAGACCACGAAACTTATGACATAGTACACGTAGAAGAAGTTAAGAGAGAAGAAGGCATCAGTGTCTTCAAGGAACATGGCGAATATTTTGTTGAAGGACCTTACATTGACAAACTCCTTCGCTCCACAAACTTCGACGATTACGATTCACTTAAATACTTCCAAGAAAACCTTAGAAAGAATAAGGTTGTAGAAAAACTAGAAGAACTTGGGGCCCACGATGGCTGTTCAGTATTTATTGGCGAATACGAATTTGAATTTTTTGAATAAGCAGGTGATAGAATGTTAACAGGAAAAGAAAGATCTTATTTAAAGAGCCTTGCCCACAACATGGATCCACTTATCCAACTAGGAAAAGACGGGATCAACCAAGGCTTTTTAAATCAAATAGATAAACTTTTAGAAGACCACGAAATTGTAAAGATTAATGTCCTACAAAATGCACCAGTGGAAGTTGACGAAATAGTTGACGATATCCTTGATGCAACAGGGGCAGAATTTGTCCAAAAAATTGGCAAGAAACTTACAATTTACAGGGAATCTAAAGAAAACAAACAAATAGAATTATAATGAAAAAGTACGGAATTTTTGGAGGCAGCTTTAACCCCATCCACTATGGTCACCTCATGATATGTGAGTACATCAAGGAGGAAATGGGCCTGGATAAGGTAATCTTTATCCCAACAGGCAACCCTCCCCACAAGGACCTTGGGGTTTCAGCAGAAGATAGGTACGAGATGGTAAAGCTTGCCATCTCTCCAAACCCAGACTTTGAAATATCTGACATAGAGACTACTAGGGTCAAGTTGTCCTACACAGTGGATACCATTAGGGAATTAAAAAAAATCTACAAGGAAGAAAAATTATACTTCTTAATAGGCTTGGACTCCCTTTTCCAATTAAAGACATGGAAGAAGATAGGAGACCTTTCCCAGGAGATAGAATTTGTAGTTGCCTTACGACCAGGCTATATTGACAAAGAAGAAATAAATAATGAGATAGACTTTTTGAGAGAGAACTTTGGAACAAAGATAAATCTCATAAAGACCCCTCTCTATGAAATTTCTTCCACAGACTTAAGGGACCGAATTCATGAGGGAAAGTCTCTCAGATACCTAATTCCAAAAAAAGTTCTAAATTATATAGAAGAAAGTGGGTTTTACAAAGGTGACCTATAAACTTAAAAAATATGAAAAAGAAATACGTGAAAGGATAGGAGAAAAAAGATTTCTCCACACCCTTAGGGTGAGAGACACTGCTCTAGAACTTGCAAGGATCCATGGAGTAGACCAAGAAAAGGCAGAAGTGGCAGGGTTTTTGCACGACTGTGCTAAAATAAGAGACCATGAGGACCTTATAAAGGCTGCCAAAAAATCTGGCCTTCTCCTCACAAAAGAGATGCATAAGGCACCCCAAATCATCCATTCCTATCTTGGGGCCCTTTATGCCAGAGACCTCTATGGAATAGAAGATGAAGAAATCCTAAATGCCATCACTTACCACACAACAGGCAGGGCAAATATGTCAGACCTAGAAAAGATAATTTTCTTGGCAGACTACATTGAGCCCATGAGAAACTTTGACGGAGTGGAAAGGGCAAGAGAACTTGCAAGAGTTGACCTTGATGCAGCCATGTATTTCGCCTTAAATAATACATTAAAATTTTTAGTTGACCACGACACTTATATTGTGCCGGCAACAGTTACAGCTAGAAATTTTTATAAGGAGTTGAATCCTTGAAAACTTTTTTTAAAGCTTTTTTTACAACAATAATACTAATAATCATCCTTGCCCTAGGAGGGTTTGCAGCCTACTACTACTTCTTTGAAGGAGAAGATGCAGATAAAATTGATGAGGGCGGCGAAAACCTACAATTCTTGATGCTGGGAGTGGACTCCCTTGACTCAAAGAAGGCAGACAATGCAAGATCCGACACCATAATGGTTGTAAACCTAGATGGGAAGACAGGAAAAGTAAATATAATTTCAATCCCAAGAGACACTTACACAAAGATAAATGGTTACAAGAAAACCAAAATCAACCACTCTTTCAAGTACGGAGGAAGTGAACTTACCCTTGACACAGTGAACAAACTACTTGGGACAGATATAAAATATTACGTCACAGTTGACTACAGGTTTGTAGAAGACGTGGTAGACAAAATTGGTGGAGTAGAAGTTGACGTCCCAATAGATATGAAGTACGAGGACCCAACAGCAGACCCACCACTTACAATAGACATTAAGGCAGGCAGACAAAACCTAAAGGGCTACGATGCTATAGGATTTTTGAGATTTAGGAAGGGCTACAAGGATGCAGACCTTGGAAGGGTAAAGGCTCAACAACAATTTATGTCAGCCATCCTATCCAAGATGAAAGAACCAAAAACCCTAGCTAGGTCACCCCTCTTGCTATCATCCTATGTATCCTACACAGAAAACAATATACCTGTGAAGAAACTCATAAAGATGGCAGCAAAAATGCGTCACGTGACAAGTGAAGACATAGTGACCAACACCCTACCAGGAACACCTAAGTACATGGGAGGAGTGTCCTACTTCGTGCCAAACGAAAATAAAATACAAGTAATGCTATTAGAAAATAATTTTAAATAGGAGGTAAAATGACAACTCAAGAGAAATTAGATATCATAGTAAAATCATGTGAAGACAAAAAGGGAATCGACATCAAGGTCCTAGACATCCAAGGCATGACATCAATTGCAGACTACTTCGTAGTAGTAAGTGGTAACTCATCTACACAAGTAGATGCCCTAGCAAGAGAAATTGATGAAAAATTATCTGAAAAGGGAGAAGGACCACAAAACCTAGAAGGCAAAAACTCATCAAGATGGATTATCTTGGACTTTGGCGACATAATAGTCCACGTATTCCACAAGGACGAGAGAGAATACTACAACCTAGAAAGATTGTGGGAAGATAATCAAGACCCACAAGAGGAGGAGTAAAATTATGGTAAAAACATTACACACAGACAAGGCACCAGGAGCAGTGGGACCTTACTCACAAGCAACAGAAGTTAACGGATTTATATTCACATCAGGTCAACTTCCACTAGTACCAGAAACAGGAGAACTAATCTCAGACGACATCAAAAAAGCAACAGCAAGAAGTCTTGACAACATCAAGGCAATCCTAGAAGAAGCAGGCTCAAGCATGGAAAAAGTTGTAAAAGTTAACATCTTCCTAGACGATGTAAATGACTTTGCACAAGTAAACGAAGTCTATGCAGAATATTTCACAAACCACAAACCAGCAAGATCTTGCGTAGAAGTAGCAAAACTACCAAAGGGTGGCCTTCTAGAAATCGAAGCAATAGCAGTAAAATAATTTCTAAAGAGGACCCGAGAGGGTTCTTTTTTTATAAAAAAGAGGTAAACAAGATGAAAGAAATAAATGTAAATGAAATAGATAGGATTGTGGACCCAATAGTAATAGACGTGCGTGAAGACTACGAGCTAGAAGAAACAGGAACCATAAAGGGCGCCATCCACATCCCCATGAATGAGGTCCCAAATAGACTTAACGAAATCACAAAAGAAAGAGAAATCTATATCCTCTGCAGGTCAGGGGTGAGGTCCTACAACGTGGCAAAATATCTAAATGAGTTGGGATATGAAGCTATAAACCTTGACGGCGGCATAATAAACTATAAGGGAGAGCTTTTTAAGTAAACCCTATAAAATTATAAAGTCATAAAAATTTCTTACCCAAAGATTACTTGGGACATGATAAGACATTATGAAGTCAATAATATTTTTGAACCAAGAAGAGAAGAACAATTTGCGAAAATTTAATAGAAAAAACTAATCCCACAAGACAAGTCTTGTGGGAATTTTTTATGAAGAAAGAAAAAATCAATGCAAAAGATCAAGCTTAAAAATTATTAAGTTAACACATATTGAAAAATACCAATAAATAATAAATTATAAATACTAAAAAATTAAATTTTAAAATTAAATAGATTATGACACATATACTGAAGTGAAAAATTGTACAAAATAAATGCAATTTTTATCTGGGGGGGGGGTATAAAATCCTTAAAACAATGTAATTTAGGGCATTTATAATATATATAAGTAGATTAAATTATAATAATCTGCTATAATTATAAAATATAAATAGAAGACTATGAAAATCTCTATCTATTAGATTTATAGTTTGTCAAAACCATAAATCATTAAGAAAAACTTATTGAAAGGGGATAGATAAATTACAGTTTGTAGGTATAAGAAGTAGGATAAAAAAATTACGAAAAACTATAATCCAAATTAGAAAGGAGAAATAATGGATAATAAAAAGAAGAAATTCAACACCAATAGGGTTGCAGCCTATGCCCTATCAGGTGTAATGCTAGCAAGCGTTATACCATATAACGTATTTGCTAATGTAGAAAAAGCAGAAAATGCAATAAATACTTTCGCAGCTGCAAGTAGATCAAATTTAGACGTTGCACCGGAGAAAGCACCAGTAGCTGTAGGAGATGCTGCAGAACCAGAAGATACATCTACAAGTTCAGATGCAAAAAATGCAGTTCACGGTTTTGTAGGTGTCCTAGTTGGGGGCGACATAAACGCTAACCTAGCAGAAGAAACAGGCCAAAGATTTAAGCCAATAGAAGGAGTAAAAGTTTACTTCCAATGGTATGAAAAAAAAGGAAACAGAACTTCACCAACTTATTACGCAGTTTCAGGAGCCGACGGACAGTTCCATATTAAGGTGAAGTCCTACATCGGCCAAGATGGAAAATTAGTTAAATTCGACGCTGACACAACAGTATCAGCAGGAAGTGAATCCTATAAGATGTGGGTAGACGAGTCTACTATTCCAGAAGGCTACCAACTTCAATATTCAACAGGTGAAGGTGTAGAATTTACAGATAGAAGGGTTGCAGGTGGTGGCTACAACTTAGGACCAAATACTCTTGTAAACTACAGAGTCCTTCTGATGGAAAAACAAGATGAAGCTAAGATGCATAAAGGAGCTACCGAAACAGGACCTTGGATTTCTTCTACAGGTCAAGGAGCTGTATGGGGAAAAGTTTCTTGGGACTATGAATCTGCAGGCGGTGTTCAATGGGGTATCGTATCAACTCCTACATCACCAGCTGAAGGTGTAACAGTAACTGCATCCTACCTATCTGACTATGCCTTGAAACAAATATACAGTCCTAAAACAGCTACTATGTTGGGACTTTCAAGACCTAGTGATATTCGTGGATCAGGTTGGACATTTAAACTTGAAACCCAACTACAAGAATGGATTGCTGAACAAGTAGCAGCCGATAAGGAAAATTGGATTGCTGAAACTGTAAGTGCTGTTACAAACAATGAAGGTGACTACAAGATTCAATTTAAGGGAACTTGGGGTCCTTATAGAAATAATCATAAAGTAGCAGAATACGAAAGAGTAGCAGGAAAATACTATGCTGGCGATGCTCATAGATGGTCTGAAGAAGAAGTAAATCGTCTTGCTACAGTTGCAGAAAATGCCAAAGATGGATCCTTTTTAACAGGTGCACTTGACTGGAATGAAAAACACGTTAACTCTGACTGGTTATTTATATCCACTAAAGATACAGATGATGTGGTAAAGAGAACACCTTGGAACTACAACTGGTATACAGGATCTAACAATGCCTGGGGTATCCACGGTGGTTGGGCTCAAGCAGCCTTTGGAGTAACTACAGTCCAAGCTGCTAACTCTACAAGAGCAGACTTTAACCTTGCACCAGCAGAAATCAAGTTCAACATCACAAACTTTGATACCCAACTAAATACAGCAACGCCGGGCGATGTGGCGGTAACAAAAACTGCAGGACTTCCTTACAAAAACACTAATGATTCATTTAAAATCGTTTGGTATGACCAAGATGGAAAAATAGTAAAAGAACAAAAAGAAGCAGAAAAACCTACATCAACAGGTGCATTAGCAGAATCAACTTTTGACACTAAAGATGTAAAAGAAACAAAAACATTTATAGCAAAACTTCACTATGTTAAACCAGGTGGAGGTCTAGGACCAGTTTTAGCCCAAGATGCCTTTACTGTTAAGGTAGGTAAGATTGTAGTGTCTGCCTATGATGATGTAAATATTGCAAACCCTGGTGCTAAAGAAAACGAAGGAGCAACTTACAAGGCTGAAGGCCTTCCAGAAGGACTTACAATAGATAAAAACACAGGTACAGTATCAGGAAAGGCAAAAGTTCCTGGAAAATACACTGTAACTGTTACAACCTCTATTCTTGATGAAGATTCTGGAGAAATAATGGAAGGAACATCTAACTACACAGCCCTTGTTACAGACTCGCCATTAGAACATGGAGAAGTTGGCCTTGAATATAATAAAACTGTAAAACCAGCAGAAGTCGAAGGTTATGTATTCAAAGAGGTTTCAGCTAAGTTTATTGATGGAAAAGTTATTGAAGGCCTAACAATTACGGGAGATAAAATTTCAGGAACTCCAAAAGCAGAAGTTGCAGCTACTCAAGAAGGTCCAAATGTAGAGGTAACCTATGATATCTACAAGCTAAATTCTAAGGGCGATGCAGTCCTTATAAAAGAAGGTCACAAGGATTTAGTACCTTTAGAAATCACCAAGGCAGCTTCTCAAGCACCAAAATATGAACCAGCATATACTGATGTGGAAGGAACACCGGGAGCAGAAGCAATAGTTGCAGCTCCGAAATTCCTAGACCAAAAGAGTGAAGCTGATCCAAAACCAGAAGTTACAAAACCAAGCAATGTCAAATTTGCTTTAGGCGATGGTGCTCCTGAAGGTGCTACTATTGATGCAAATACAGGTGCGGTAACTTACACACCAACTGCAAGAGATGCCAACACTACTGTAAATATTCCAGTTAAGGTAACTTATTCTGACGGAACTATTGATGAAACTCTTGCTAAAATCAAGGTTGGACAAGCACAAGCTGATTCTTACCAACCAGAATATACTGAAGCTGAAGGAAAAGCAGGAACAGAAGCAACAGTAAGTGCTCCAAACTTCAAAGACGCAAAAGGCCAAGCAACAACAAAACCAGAAGGTGTTGAATTTACCATAGGTAAAGATGCTCCAACAGGTGCAACAGTTGATAAAACAACTGGTGAAGTTAAATACACACCATCAATAGATGATGCAGGTACTGTAGTAAATATTCCAGTAATAGTAATTTACAAGGACGGCTCAGCAGATGAAGTTAAAGCGCCTATTAAGGTTGCACAAGGAGACAACTTAAACTACGAACCAGATTACAAGTCAGTCGTAGCCCAAGTTGCACACGAAGTAACAGTAGCATCTCCAGACTTCTTAGACACTGATGGCAACAAAGTTGCACAAAAACCAGCAGTTGCTAAGTACGAACTAGGTGAAGGTGCTAAATCAGGTGTTACAATCGATGAAACAACTGGAGAAATCAAATACACAGCTGTAGATGCTGACAAAGACACTGTAATTGAAGTACCGGTAGTAGTAACTTATGCAGATGGATCAAAAGAAAGCGTAACTGCAAAAATCGACGTTCCATCCGATGCAAACTTCTATGATCCAAAACCGTTTAAATTAACGACGGAACAAGGTACTGTTCCAGCTGCCAAAGATGGCGTTAAGTTTGAATTTACTCCTCCAGCAGATACAAAATATGAATGGCAAGCAGTGCCGAAAGTTAATGAAGCTGGCGAAACAACAGGCATAGTAAAGGTAACTTACCCAGACGGAACTGAAGACTTTGTAGAAGTTCCAGTAACTGTAAAAGCAAGTGCTTCTAAGAAAACAACTGTTGACGATACAAACAAAAAACCGGTAGACCCGACAGGTCAAAAACAAGGAACTGAAATTGTTGTTACAAATCCAGATGAAACGACAACAGTTACTGCTAAAGATAAAGATGGAAACAATGTACCGGCAGAAATCAATAAAGTAACTGGCGAAATTGAAGTTACTCCAGGAACAGATGCCACTGGTCCAATCACTGTAACCGTAACAGATAGTGATCTACCGGAAGGTAAGAAAGACATTGAAGTTCCAGTAGCGGAAAAAAGTGAAAAACCTGGAATCACAGCACCTACAGCGGGAGACCAAACAATCTCAGGAACAGGAACTCCAGGCGCAAGAGTAAATCTAGCGTTAAAAAGAGTTGAAGACATACCAATTGCTAATGACGTAGCAGTTAAAGATGATGGAACTTGGACAGCCGACGTTCCAGCTGGAATACTCTTAAAAGAAAATGACACAGTTGTAGCTACACAAAAAGAAGATGGCAAATCTGTGTCCGATCCAGTAGAAGCAAAAGTTGGAGCAAAAACACCAGAAGAAAAGACAGAAGCACCAACAGTAACAGCACCAAAAGCTGGTGACAAAGAAATTAAAGGAACAGCCCCAGCAGGATCTGATGTAACAGTAACACTTCCAGATGGAACAGAAATCAAGACAAAAGCTGATGACAAAGGAAACTGGACAGCAACAGTACCAGCAGACAAAGAATTAGCAGAAAATGATGAAATCAAAGTCGTAGCAAAAGACGGAGATAAAGAACCATCAGAAGCAGCAAAAGCAACAGTTGGAGCAAAAACACCAGAAGAAAAGACAGAAGCACCAACAGTAACAGCACCAAAAGCTGGTGACAAAGAAATTAAAGGAACAGCCCCAGCAGGATCTGATGTAACAGTAACACTTCCAGATGGAACAGAAATCAAGACAAAAGCTGATGACAAAGGAAACTGGACAGCAACAGTACCAGCAGACAAAGAATTAGCAGAAAATGATGAAATCAAAGTCGTAGCAAAAGACGGAGATAAAGAACCATCAGAAGCAGCAAAAGCAACAGTTGGAGCAAAAACACCAGAAGAAAATACAGAAGCACCAACAGTAACTGAACCAAAAGCAGGAGATACAACAGTATCAGGAACAGCAACACCAGGTGCAACAGTAAAAGTAACACTTCCAGACGGAACAGTGAAAGAAACAAAAGCAAATGATAAAGGTAACTGGACAGTAGATACACCAGCTCTTACAAAAGATCAAACTGTAAAAGCAGTAGCTCAAGAAGATGGAAAAGACCCATCAGAAGAAGCAACAGCAACAGTAGCAGAAGCTGAAGCACCAGCAGTTGACAAAAAGCCACTTCAAGATGAAGTAGATAAAGAAAATGCTACTAAGGATACAGACAAGTACAAGAATGCAGACAAGGATAAGAAGGATGCATACAACAAGGCATTAGAAGATGCTAAGAAAGTACTTGAAGATCCGAATGCATCTCAAGAAGACATTAATAAAGCAAAAGATGCATTAAAGGCTGCAGAAGATGCTTTAAATGGAAAAACATCTGACAATGACAACACTGGTGGAAATGATGGATATAGACCTGGACACGGTGGAAGTGATGTATTTGATCGTCTATTCAGAAGACATGACTACACTCCAACTTACCCAGTTAAGACTGTAGTTCCTGAAAAGACTGAAGCTGCTACTCCAGTTCGTGATACTCTATGGTATGTATTCCACATCAACGAGTTCCAATACGAAGTTGTTAGAAATGGCGTTGTTACTAAGAGATTAATGGACGTAACTCCAGTTATCCAAAATGGTAGAACAATGCTTCCACTTAGATATGTAGCTGAAGCTCTTCAAGCTGACGTCACTTGGGATGCTAAGACAAGAACTGCAACATTCACTAAGGATGGCTTAACTGCTTCAATCCAAATCGACAGTGATGAGATAGTTCTTTCTAACGGCAAGACTGTTAAGATGGACTCTAAACCACTTAATATCAACGACAGAATCCTAGTTTCTGTTACTAACGTAGCCAATGTATTTGGTCTAACTAACGGAAATACTAAAGATAATGCAGATCAAGATATTGAATGGGAACAACAAGATAAGAGCGCAACAATTTATATTAGAAGATAAGTTGTTGATAATTAAGAGGAACCCTTAGGGGTTCTTCTTTTTTTACATATTTTTTGGTTTATGATTAGTATGTAGCAAGAATGTGCATAATGGTGTATAAAATGTGTATGTTTCAGGCGCAAAAAATAATTTACGTTTTATTTCAGACGTAAAAGCAAACGCAAAAGCAGACGTAAAATTATACGTTTGTTTTAAGCTTCTTTTTTGTTTATAAATTTTCAACTCTATATAATTTTTTGCTTGATTAAGTAACTAATAATATGAAGGAAGATATAGAAAGAAAGATGAGATAAGAAAAAATTCAAAAAATCTCAAAAATATAAATAAATAAGGTATATATCTCATATAGTTTATTTTTTTAAAACTCTTTGAGAAAGAAATTTTTAGAAAATAACAAAAATTTATTTTTTTAAGGTATTAGGAATATAAAGATACAAATTGAGGAATAATAATTGTTTAATAATTAGAAAAATTTTCAAAAAATCTAAATTTCTAAGTTTTTATTGGTATATTCCCTATGTATTAAAAATTAATTGCAGATGAGGTGGTTATATGACTTAAGATAAATATTTAATTAATAGAGAAAAAATTATTATAAATATAAATTTATTGCTAATTATAAGGAGCGTTTTTATATTGATATATTGTATTATTAAAAATAATTTAAATATAACAGGTTTAATAATTGAACAGGCTGTGAATGAAATTAATCGATGGAGGAATAACTATGAATCAAAAATTAAATTTTAAAGGAATTATATTTCAAGATAACAAATTTAATGAGTTAGGACTAAATAAGTATATTAAAAATATTACAAAAGATAATGATATTGGAAAGGATATAATTAGTATATTATCAGACAAAAACTGCAATAACCATAATCTTAAATTAATTAAATTAAGTGAAAAAAAGTCAGAAGCTAAACATAAATATGATGGCTTGAATGGAATTTTGATTTCAATGATTTTATTTATTGGGAGTTTTGTTATGGATTTATTTTTAGAAAATAGCTCTTCACTTTCTAGGTTTATAATTTTAATGATAGCAGAAATATTATTATTTATTATTCTGTCTATTAATTTAAAAAATTTTTATAAAAAGCCAGAAGAAAAAAGAGCAGAAGCATATTTTTGGTTAGAAAGTGAGATGGAGAAAAGAATAAAAGAATTAAAGAAAAAACACAAGAAGAAAGACAAGAAGAAAAACAAAAAGCATTGACAAAGCATTGACATATTATAGATATTTGATAAAATAAAGAAAAAAGGGGTTTAATTATGTCAAAGTCATCGAATTTAAATATAAGAATGAAACCAGAAGTAAAAGATGGTGCAGAAAATATATTAAAAAAACTTGGCATTCCACCATCTAGTGCCATAGATATGTTTTACAGACAAATAATCATGAATAAAGGATTACCATTCGAAGTAAAACTTCCTAATGAAAGTTTAATAGATATTTCAGAAATTTCTACTGAAGAGCTTAACAATCTGTTGGATGAGGGTTTTGAAAGCATTGAGAAAGGGCAGTATCAGAGTGTTGATGATGCCTTTAAAAGTATTTATGATGAAATAGAAAACTTATAGGCTATATTATGAAGAAGTATGAAGTAATAGTATCAGATTCAGCTAAAAAGGATCTTAGAGATATATATACCTATATCTCTAATAATCTTTTCTATCCAAATGATGCTCTCAATCTTATAAAATTAATAGAAAGAAATATAAAAAATTTAGATGTAATGCCCGAGAGATTTAGAAAATATGAGGAATATGAAGATAAAAATATTAGAATTTGTAGAGTAAAGAAATATCTTATTTTTTATGATGTAAATGATGACAAAGATCGTGTAGAGGTAATTAGAGTTCTTTATTCATCGAGAAATTATGATGAAATTTTTAAGTAAATTTTTGACAAGATTGTAGATTTATGTAGACCTGTAACTTTTTATGGGTCTATATTTTTTACGACTTTACAATTTTTAATGGATTTATAATTTTTTGAAAGTCCATGAAGTCCTACAACTTCATAACTATTTATAAACTAATAATTTTTTATAAACACACAATATTTTATGTAACTTGTAATCTTAGGAGATTTTTATTTTTTTTTGTGTTATAATATCAAAAGAAAGAACTTGAAGGACCGAGGGAATCTCGGTCTTTTTTTATTTTTATAATAGATTAGGAGAATATATTGAGATTTAGTGATTTAAATTTATCTAGTGAACTTTTGCGTGCCATTGATGATTTGGGTTTTGAAAGCCCGTCTGAGGTTCAAGAGGCAAGCATACCAATAATTTTAGAAGGTTGTGACGTCCTTGCTCAGGCTCAGACTGGTACTGGCAAGACTGCATCTTTTGGGATTCCAATAATTGAGGGAATGGAAGAAGATGCTGATGACTTGCAGGCTCTTGTCCTTGTTCCTACAAGAGAGCTTGCTAGACAAGTATCTGAAGAATTAAAGAAACTTGCAAAATATAAAAAATTCATTAATATAGTTCCAATTTATGGTGGGGCTGACATGGGCAAGCAACTGCGTGACTTAAAGAAGGGAGCCAGCATTGTTGTTGGGACTCCTGGCAGGGTCATGGACCACATGAAGAGAAAGACTATTAGGCTTGATGTACTAAAGTTTTTGACCTTTGATGAGGCTGACGAGATGTTTGACATGGGCTTTAGGGATGATATGAAGACTATTATCGAAAAGACCAACCCAGACAGACAAACTTTATTTTTCTCGGCAACTTTTGACAATGACATAAGGGAGTTTTCTAGACTTTATCAAAGGGATCCTGCCAAAGTTATTATTGAAAAGAAGGAACTTACTGCTGAGAAGATTGAGCAATTCTACCTTGAACTCAACAGGAATATGAAGACAGAAATCTTGAATAGGCTTATCCTCATCCACAAGCCTAAGAAGTCTATTATATTCTGCAATACCAAGAGGATGGTTGAGGCCCTTGAGGTTGAGATTGCCCAAAGGGGTTACAAGGTTGACTCCCTTCACGGTGATATGCGTCAGTCATCAAGGGACAATGTTATGAAGAAGTTTAGGAAGGGGACTATTGATGTCTTGATTGCCACTGATGTTGCTGCTCGTGGCCTTGATGTGTCTGATATTGACCTTGTCTTTAACTACGACTTGCCACAACAAGCTGAGTATTATGTTCACAGGATTGGCCGTACGGCAAGGGCTGGCAAGAAGGGGGCATCTTTTACTTTTGTAACTAGCAGGGACTATCCTAAGTTTAGGGAGATTGAAAAGTATGCGAATATTAAGATGGAAAAGATGAAGCTTCCTACTAAGGCTGATGTTGAGAGGAAAAGTCTTGATAATCTCTTTGACAAGGTCAACAAGAATATCTTAAAAGCAGAAGACCAAGCAAGCTACACAGAAGTATTAAATAAGCTCTTGGCAGAGGGGCACAGCCTCTATGATATCTCTGCTTCTCTTCTAAAGTTGGTGAACGAGGCCACTAACAAGACTAAGATCAAGGATCTTGACAGGGTTGACTATGGAAAGAAGTTTGAAATGTCCAAAAAGTCTAAATCCTCTGATAGGTCCAGGGACAAGAAATCCAAGGGAATGATGAAGATTAAGGGGCCAAAGATTTTTATTAACAAGGGCAAGAGGGACGGTCTTGACTCTCGTGAAGTCATTAGGCTCCTTGGCAGACACACTGATATCAATCCAAGTGACATTGGAAGGATCAACATCATGCCAAACTTTTCCTTTGTTGAAGTCCCAAAAAATATGATTAAGGATGCCATAAGAGACCTTGATGGCAAAAAGGTCAAGGGCAAGTCCTTAAAGGCAGAGTATTCTGAAAAATAAATTTTATAAATTTAAAAATTTTCCCCGAGTGATTTCACTTGGGGATTTTATTTGCAAATTTTATTTATTTCAATCTTTGTTATAATGTAGTTAGGAGGTTTTTATGGATAACAAATTTTTAATTATAGATGGAAGTTCGCTTTTCTTCAGGGCCTTTTACGCCCTCCCACTTCTTAAAACTAAGAGAGGACTTTATACCAATGCCATTTACGGTTTTGTCATGATGGTGGAAAATGCAATTGAAAAGATCAAGCCTAGTCATGTGGCAGTTTGCTTTGACATGAAGGGAAAGACTTTTAGATCAGATATCTACAAGGACTACAAGGGAACTAGGCAAAAGACTCCCAATGAGTTGGAACAACAATGGCCTCTTGTGCGTGACATCTTGGGACACATGAATATAAAAATTCTTGAGTCGCCAGTTTATGAAGCTGATGATATTGCTGGAACTCTTGCTAAGCTTGGGTCTGAGGAAGGTTTCGAAAATTATCTTTTGACAGGGGATAAGGATTATTTTCAACTTGTAAATGAAAATACAAAAGTCCTCTTCACTCGCAAGGGAATCACTGACATGGATATTGTAACTGTTGATAAGATAGAGGAAGATTATGGGATTGAGCCCCTTGAATTTATTGAGTTAAAGGCCCTCATGGGTGACTCATCTGATAACATTCCAGGAATTTATGGGATTGGAGAAAAGACTGGCTTAAAACTTGTTCGCCAGTTCCATACTCTTGAGAATCTTTATGATAATATTGATGATGTTTCTGGCAAGAAGTTAAAGGAAAAATTAGTTGATGGCAAAACTGCTGCCTTTATGAGCAAGAAGCTGGGAACAATTGTGAGGGACGTTCCTATTGAAGAAAGTCTTGATGACTTAAAAAAACTTGACTACGACTATGAAAAGCTTTCAGAACTTTACCGTGAATTTGAGTTTAACTCAATGTTAGACAGGCTTCCAGAAGAATATCGCAAGGAAGAAGTGGAGGAAATCTCCCAAGACAATTTTGAATTTGTTGAAATAAAAGACCTAAGAGATATTGAAAAAGAAATTAAGGATAAAAAATATTTTGCCTTTAAATTTATTACAGATGGAAAGATTTATGAAGATGTGAAGCCGATTTATCTTGCAGTCAAGGTCAAGGACTTAGAAGTCAAGATAATCTCTTATGATGATATAGACTTTGACTTCTTGAAGGACCTTATGGAAGATGAAGATGTAGAAAAACTTGGTTATTCTTTAAAGGAAGACATAATTATCTTAATGGATTTGGGAATTGACATAAAAAATTATTCTCATGACGTTGAAATTGCAGAATATTTGTTAAATTCAACTAAGTCTGACTACGATATCAACAAAATTTCCATGGAATACTTCAAGAATGGTTACTTGGACCTTGAAGACCTGCTTGGCAAGGGTGCAAAGAAGAAGACTTATGCTGACCTAGACAAGGAAGATTTATTTAAGTATTTTGCCTTTGCCTTAAATACAATTTACAGGTTGGAAGATATCCAAAAGGAAAAAATAGAGGAAGAAGAGATGACTTCTCTCTACCAAGACATGGAGCTACCTCTTGTTGAGGTCCTTGCATCAATGGAATATGTGGGCATCAACACTGACGAGTCTGTGCTTGATGAAATTGACGAGCAAATAATTGAAAAGCTAAAGAACTTGGAAGAAGAAATTTATGGAGAAGCTGGGGAAGAATTTAATATAAATTCGCCAAAACAATTGGGAATTATCTTATTCGAGAAGATGGACTTCCCTGTTATTAAGAAGACAAAAACTGGTTACTCAACTTCTGCTGATGTCTTGGAAAAACTTCGTGGCAAGGGCGAGATAATCGACAAGATTTTGGACTACAGGAAGTTTTCCAAGCTTAAGTCAACTTATATTGACGGCCTAAAGTCTGTTATAAACAAGAAGACTAAGAGGATCCACTCAAGATTTATGCAGACAGTGACTGCTACGGGTAGAATTTCTTCTACTGATCCAAACTTACAAAACATTCCAATAAAAACTGAAGAGGGACGACTAATAAGAAAGGCCTTCCTTGCATCAGAGGGTGGAGTCCTAGTTGACGCCGACTATTCACAAATCGAACTTAGGGTCTTAGCTGCCCTATCAGATGACAAGGAGATGCTTGATGCCTTTAAGCATGGTCTAGACATTCACAGGAAGACTGCATCAGAAGTTTTCCACGTTGATTATGACGATGTCAACGACTTACAAAGGTCAGAAGCCAAGGCAGTAAACTTTGGAATTGTCTATGGAATATCTGACTACGGACTTTCACAAAACCTGAACATCCCAAGAAAGGCTGCCAAGGAATATATTGACAACTATCTTGGTCACTTTGTGGGAATAAAAGATTATATGTCAGAAGAAATTAAAAATGGCAAGGACAAGGGTTATGTGGAAACCATCTTTAAGAGAAGGAGATACATCCCAGAACTCAATGCCAAGAACTTCAACATCAGGAGTTTTGGAGAGAGAATTGCCCTTAACACTCCTATCCAGGGTTCAGCTGCTGACATTATAAAAATTGCCATGGTGAAAGTTTACAATGAACTTAAGAAGAGAAATTTAAAATCAAAATTAATAATTCAAATCCATGACGAACTTGTTGTTGATACTGCAGAAGATGAACTTGAAGAAGTGAAGGAACTTATGAAGGACCTAATGGAAAATTCTGTGGACCTAAATGTAAAATTGTCTGTGGATATGAATACAGGGAAAAATCTTTATGAGTCAAAATAAAATTATTGGTCTAACTGGGTCTATCTCAACGGGCAAGACCCAGGTGTCAAACTATCTAAGAGATAGGGGAGAAAAGGTAATTGATGCCGACTTAATTGCAAGAGAAGTTGTGGATCTTGGGGCAGTTAAGGAAAAAATAAAAGAAGCCTTCGGTCATGATATCTATAAGGATGATGAGCTTGACAGGAAGGCCTTGGGAGAAATTGTCTTTAGGGACAAGGAGAAGAGACAGGTTTTAAATGAAATTGAGCATCCAGAGATTTATAAGATAATCTTGGAAGAGGTAAAAAATTCTAAGGGGAGGGTCTTTGTGGATATACCACTACTCTTTGAGTCCCAGCATTTGAATGAAAAATATGGCCTGGACTTTGATGAAGTTTGGCTGGTTTATGTAAGTAGGGAAACTCAAGTGAAGAGACTAATAAAAAGAGATAGGATATCTAAAGGCTATGCCCTAGAAAAAATAAATTCTCAAATGTCTGTTGAGGATAAAAAAATTATGGCCGACGTAATAATAGATAATTCAGGCAGTCTGGGAAATACCTTTAAACAAGTAGAAGAAAATTTAAAAAGATTATAACAAATAGCTGTATTAGCAGAGTGAGCTAATACAGCTATTTAACTATTTCACAAAAAAAATTATTAAAATTATTAAAATTATTAGTATAAAAGTAGATATTTTTTTAAACATTTTAGAATCATCTGTATCAAGAGATAATGTAATAAGTATCATAAAAATAATGGAAATTACATTTATAATTATCTTAGTTGTTCTATTAAAAATAAGATAATTATGATTATTGAGAAAGATAATTATTAAACTTATTAAATATAACAATTTATATATTTTATCAAATTTTTTCATGTTAATATTTTTCGATATTTGCAATATATTTATCAGTCCTATACACTGTTCTCATATCAACTCTTGTTCTGTGATACTTAACAGTTTTAAACGTAAAGATTAGTCCATGACTAGAATCATTTGGTACAAATAAATTAGCACCACCTATAAGTGTACTAACAGTGCCAATTAAACCACCAACGGGTTCAGCACCAGGCACTAAAGCTACAGCTAATCCAACGACTCCTCCTGCAGATGCTCTATCGCCTATATAGCTTCTTATCTCACTATAAGACATTCTAAAAGAGCTATAAGAACTTTTAGAATAAGTTGAAATTCCAGAAGCTTTATCAACAAAGTTTGAATAAGATTCAGTTTTACCAGTAAAACTTGAATATATAGTATCATCTTTGTAGTTAACAATTATAAAGTTTTATGTATCAGCATCCAAATTTTTTATAGAAATTTTTTTAAAATTATTATTTTCTATAACTTCAACTTTTTCAGAAGAAATATTATTTTGAAAATTAGAATTACTGATTTCTGAATTTTCAAATTGATCATATATGTAATATGACTGGTTTAGTTTCTCTGCAAAAACATTTGTATTCATAGACATTGGAATTAAGCTTGCAAAAGCTAATATAAAACTTACTTTAGAATGAAAATTTTTCATAAAAAACTCATTTATATTTATAATAATTAAATATTAACCAATAAACACATAAAGCAGTTAAAAATCTAAAAATAATATATTTAAAAAATAAAAAAACTTTACAAATGATGAAATTTTTGTTATCATAATAAAGTATCTTAGGGGTATAGTTCAGTTGGTAGAACATTGGTCTCCAAAACCAAGTGCCGTGGGTTCGAGTCCTGCTACCCCTGCCAATTACTGATTGCGCAAGCAGTCAGTTTTTTTATGCCCATTTTTAAAATTTATATTTTAATCACTCTACATATTGCTAAAAAGGCATTTACTTGAATTTATTTAAAAATCTTTTGCAACTATGATATAATTGTATATTATGAATTGGAGGTCAACATGAAAGAAAAATTAATTGGAATCAAAGATGAATCCATGAAACTTTTAAATGAAGTTAAGACAATTAAAGATATAGATGAACTGAAAGTTAAGTACTTAGGCAAGAAGGGTGAAATAACTCAAATCTTAAAGGGAATGAAGGATCTTTCCAAGGAAGAGAGACCTGTTATGGGTGCCCTTGTCAATGAAGTCCGTGAAGAAATTGAAAAGGCTCTTGAAGACAAGAGGACTGAGTTAAATGAAAAGATTTTGGAACAAAAACTTCACGACGAGAGAATTGACGTTACTTTAAAGACTGATGAAATCTTTTTAGGACACAGACACCCTCTAAAGAAGACTCTTGAGGATCTTGAAGACTTATTTACTCACATGGGCTTTACTGTATATGATGGTCCAGAGATTGAAACTGTTGAAAACAACTTTGATCTTCTTAATGCTCCTAAGGACCACCCATCTAGGGATATGTCTGATACTTTTTATTTTGATAAAAACACAATTCTTAGATCACAAACGTCTCCTGTCCAAGTTAGGGCAATGAAGGAACATGGCGCTCCAATTCGCATGATATGTTCTGGTAGAGTTTTTAGGTCTGATGAAGTTGATGCAACTCACTCACCAATGTTCCACCAACTTGAGGGACTTGTTGTTGATGAAAAGATTTCTGTTGCCAACTTAATTGACACTTTAAACTACTTTGTTAAAGCCTTCTTTGGTGAAGAAGTGAAGACGAGATTTAGACCTCACTACTTCCCATTTACTGAGCCAAGTCTTGAAGTTGATACTACTTGTACTTCTTGTGGCGGCAAGGGATGTAAGGCTTGTAACTACACTGGCTGGTCCATGGAACTTTTAGGTTGCGGCATGGTTCATCCAAATGTTTTAAGAAACTGCGGCATTGACCCTGAAAAATACTCTGGTTTTGCCTTTGGTATGGGTATTGACAGGATTGCAATGGTTAGGTACAAGATTACAGATATTAGAATGATGTTTGAAAACAACAAGAAGTTCTTGGAACAATTTTAAGGAGATATAGATGTTATTACCGATTAAATGGCTTAAAGATTATGTTGATTTCGATTTTGATGTAAAAAAACTTGCAGATGGACTTTCTAATTCTGGTTCTCACGTTGAATCTATTATAATTCCATCTGAAGGCTTAGATAAAATTGTAGTTGGAAGGATAGAAAAGATTGAAAACCACCCAGATGCAGACAAGCTTGTTATTTGTTCTGTAAATGTTGGTGACGAGGTCCTTCAAATAGTTACTGGTGCTAAAAATGTTTTTGAGGGAGCTATTGTTCCTGTTGCCCTTCACGGATCTACTGTGGCTGGCGGACAAAAAATTAAAAAGGGCAAACTTCGTGGTGTTGAATCCAATGGTATGCTATGTTCTCTAGAAGAATTGGGTTACGAAAATTCAGTCATTCCTAAGGAAGCTCGTAACGGAATTTTTATCTTCCCTGAAGGAACTGAAATTGGCGGCTCTGCCATGGAAGCTCTTTTCATGGACAATGAAATTCTTGAACTTGAGATCACACCAAATAGGCCTGACTGCCTTAGCATGATGGGAATGGCCGTGGAAACTGCTGCATCTTTTGACCTAAAGGCTAAGCACAATGAAATAAAAATTGAAAATCAAGTTGATGATTTTTCTGATTACTTTGATGATATTGAAATAGAGACAGAAAACTGCACTAGATATTATTCAAAAATACTTAAAAATATAAAAATTGGACCTTCTCCACTTTGGCTACAAGCTTACTTAATGCAGGCTGGAGTTAGACCAATTTCTAATATTGTTGACCTTACAAACTTTGTCATGCTTGAATATGGTCAACCTCTTCACGCCTTTGACCTAGACAGTCTTCACTCAAAGAAGATTGTGGTTAGGATGGCAGAAGATGGGGAAGAAACTGTTACTCTTGATGGAGAAACAAGAAAGTTAGAGTCATCAGATATTTTAATCACTGATGGCCAAGAAATTATTGGTCTTGCAGGAGTTATGGGAGGTCTTGATTCTGAAGTTACTGACAAAACTGTTAACGTCTTATTAGAAGGTGCCAACTTCAACAAGGAAAATATAAGAAAGACTTCTAGAAGACTTAACCTAAGAAGTGAGGCTTCATCAAGATTTGAAAAGGGACTTGACCCTAACCTTGCCAAGATTGCTGTAGATAGGGTTTGTCAACTTGCATCTGAAATGGGAATTGCTGAAGTAGTAGATGGATCTAAGGACGTTGGAAACTTCTCTAAGGAAGAAAAGGAAATTAAACTTAGACACCAAAAAGTTGTTGACTTAATTGGAGTTGACTTCACAATTGAAGAAGTTGCTAATATTTTAAATAGATTAGAAATTGAAACTGAAATAAAAGAAGACTACCTTGTAGCAAAAATTCCTAGTGTAAGACTTGACCTTGACATAGAAGAAGACCTAATTGAAGAAGTTGCAAGAGTTTATGGCTACGACAATATTGAACCTAAAAAACTTGTGGGAACTTTGACAGTTGGTAAAAAACCAAGATTTAGAAATGTTGAAGACAGGATTAAAAATCTTTTAACTGGTCTTGGATATTCTGAATTTATGACTTACTCCTTTGTGAGTCCATCTTCTTATGAAAAGGCAAACTACACAGAAGATGAGAAAAATATTATAAAAATTCTAAATCCACTGGGAGAAGATTACTCAGTTATGAGGACAACTCTTGTTCCTTCAATGATTGATGCCCTTGCTAAAAACTATGTTAGGGGCAACGAAAATGTTGGTGGATTTGAAATTGGAAATACCTTCTTCCCAACAGAAGATGAACTTCCAAGCGAAAAGTTAAAATTGATTATGGGCTTCTACGACCTAGGTGACTTCTACTATCTTAAAGAGTCAATAGAAAAAATTCTTTGGTTCTTGGGAATTAACAACTTAGAAGTTAGGAGAAAGGAAGCAAGCTTCTTGCACCCAGGCAGGTCTGCAGAATTCTTATTAAATGGTGAAAGTCTTGGAGTATTTGGAGAAGTACATCCAAGGGTCCTAGGAAATTATGGACTTAAGAAAAAGGCCTATGTTGCAGAGCTAGACTTTGACAAAATCGTAGAAAATACAATTGACAACTACACTTACAAGGACCTTCCTAAGTATCCAACAATGAAGAGGGACTTTGCCTTCATCATGGATAGGGAAGTGGACTCAGTTGACCTTGAAAAAGTTGCGAAAAAACATGGAAAAGACCTTCTTGAATCCTTTAAGGTATTCGACATTTACGAAGGTGAAAATATAGAAGAAGGAAAGAAATCTGTTGCCTTCTCCCTAGTATTTAGGGCTGCAGACAGGACTCTTGAAGAAGGCGAAGTTACAGAAATTTGTGAAAAAGTAGTTGCTGAAATTGAAAGTGAATTTAAAGCTAAACTAAGATCCTAAGGAGGCTATTATGTCCCATGCGAAGAGAATCGAAGTCACTATCGATGGCATGAAGTTTTATGTCATGGGTAATGACAACGAAAAGTATATCAAGGACCTTGCAGCTGACCTCAATGAAAAGATTCAGGAAACTGCGAGAACTAATTATAGGTTAAATCAAGTGCAAACTCTTGTCCTTTGTGCCCTTAATGTCCTAGATGACTTTGAAAAGATGAAGTCTGATAAGGACGACCTGGCAAGTGCCAGCGATGACAAAAGGGAAATTATGGAGAAGATGGAAGAAATAAAAGATTTGAAAAAGCAGCTTTCCATTTTTGAAGAAGAAAACAAGAAGGCCAACAAATCTTTTAGGGACCTTCAAGAGAAGACTAATGATTTAGAAGATAGAAACAGAAAACTGAATAGGGAACTTATGGATAAAAATCAAGCCTTAATGGAATCTAAAGAGGAAATTAAAAAGCTTGAGGGAAGTATCTCTAATCTTGAAGAAAAAAACAACTCCGCATCTAGAAGGATAATTGACCTATCAAGAGAATTGGAAAATATTTATGAAGAGAAATAAATATGAATTGTTAGCACCTGCAGGTGATATGGCAGCATTAAAGGCTGCTGTGTCAGCAGGTGCTAATGCCGTTTATTTGGGATATGATGAATTCTCTGCTAGGGCCAAGGCCAAGAACTTTAACAGGGAAGAACTTGAAGAAGCAATAGACTATGCCCACCTAAGAGATGTGGATATTTATGTAACCTTTAACATTTTAATTGCAGACTTTGAAGTCAAGAGGGCAATGAAAAGTGTTAAGATGCTTTATGACATTGGAGTTGACGCCCTAATATTACAAGATATTGGGATTGCGGCAAAAATAAGGGAGGACTTCCCAGACTTTGAACTTCACGCATCTACACAAATGGCAGTAAATAATTATTACGGAGCAAAATTTTTAAAAGAAATGGGTTTTTCAAGAGTTGTACTTGCTCGTGAAACTCCTATTTTTGAAATAGAAAAAATTAAAGAACTAGATTTAGATGTTGAGACCTTTATTCACGGAGCCCTTTGCGTCTCTTATTCAGGAGAATGCCTTATGTCATCAATGATTGGTGGCAAGTCAGGTAATCGTGGCGAATGTGCCCAGGCCTGTAGGAGGTCTTATGAAATCATTGACTTTGATGGAAGGAAACTGGCCAATAGACTTTATTATCTTTCGCCCAAGGACCTAAACACTCTTGATGATGTGGCAAAAATTATAAGAGCCGGTGGTTATTCGCTTAAAATCGAAGGAAGGATGAAGAATCCAGAGTACGTCTACACCGTAGTTTCATCTTATAAAAAGTCTCTTGAAGGAAAGTTAAGAGAAGAGGATAGGGAAGATACTCTTCAAGTTTTTAATAGGGGCTTTACTAAGGGCCTCTTCAACGGAGACTTTGGTCGAGACTTTATTTCCTACGATAGGCCTGATAACAGGGGAATTGAAATAGGAAGGGTAATTGAAGTTGGAAGAAACTCAGCGAAAATAATTTTTGATCAAGATGTTTTTGAAGGTGACGGACTAGAATTTAATTCTTCTAAGAAAAGATTTGGGATGAAGTCTAGAGACTTTTATGAAGCTGGAAAAACCTACCAAGTTGAATTATTTAAGAGACCTCTTGAAAATTCAAAAATTAATAGGACTTACTCAAAGAAACTCTATGAAAAAATTGATGAAAAAATAGATTCTTATGATTACAAGAGAAAAGTCTATGTGGATTTAAAGATAAAAATTGGAAAAAAACCAGTAATCAATCTTAAGTTAGATGACCTTGAAGGAACTTACATCCTAGATAGGTTAGTTGAGCCTGCAAAGAAGGCTGGCCTTGAGAGAGAAAGAGTTCTTGAAAATATTTCAAAAACTGGAGACAGTATTTTTGAAGTTGAGAATATAAACTTGGACTTAGATGACAATGCCTTTCTTCCAATTTCTGCTATTAATGAACTTAGAAGAGAAGGCCTAAAGATTTTAGAAGATAAAATTCTAAGTAGATCCATTGAAAGAGTTAGAGTTGATAATAAATTAGAAGGTCATAAAAATAATTTAAAAAGAGAGAAATCACTTGTTAAGGTGTTTTTCAATAAGTTTGAAGATCTTAAAAAGACAGACTTAAATAAAATAGATGAAATTATTATTAGGGCCAAGGACTTGGAAAAGTTTAAAAAGTCTTATGGAAATAGGGAAGTCTCAATTTATCTTGACAAGTTCTATTCCTATGATGAGCTTGAAAGGCTTAGGGCCTATATTCTTAAGAACAGGAATGTTAAGGGACTTTGGATAAATAACCTTTCAGAATATTATATCTTTAAGGACGATGGACTTGAACTTAACGCAGACCTTGGTCTTAATATTTTCAACAGAATTTCACTGGATTTCTTTAAAGAGCTAGGATTTAAGTCAGCAACTCTTTCGCCAGAGATGAATAGCGGGCAAATTCAAAATATAATTAAGGGAGAAGACATGGAGGTCAACGTGATTTCCTATGGAAGAGTCCCAGTTATGACTATGAAGCACTGTCCTTATTCCATTGAGAAAAATTGCCTGGACGAGAGAAATTGTCCAACTTGTAAATTCAAAAATTACCTTCTAAGAGATGAAAAGTCAGTAGACTTTGAAGTCCTAAGACAAAATACCTTTACAGAAATTTTTAATTCATATCCAATTTTATTAGACGGTTACGTGAATAAATTAAAAGAAAATAAAATTAGCTTATTATTGTTGGCAGATGAATTTATTAATGAAGTCATTGACTTATACAAGGACTACAAGGAAGAAGATTTTTATAAACTAAAAGAAAAACTAGAAGACAAGTACAAAGAAGTTACTAAGGGACACATAAATAGGGGGATTGTCAGTGGATAATTCTTTGCAAAGAGCATCAAAGACCTTGGAGTTTGACAAGGTTTTAGTTGAACTTAAAAAACTTGCCAGTGCAAGTATCACAAGTGAATATATTGACCAGGTTGAAATTTCTACCCAATATGAGGTCGTAAAAAATAGGCTTAATGAGACTAACGAAGCCTTAAAATTAATTATTGCCAAGGGGGAGCCACAATTATTTGGAATTGTTGACATTAGATCTATTATTAAGCGTACAGAAATTGGCGGTTCTCTAACGGCTGGAAGCCTTTTACAAGTTTCTGATTTTTTAAGAGTTTCTCGTGGCCTAAAGACTTATCTCAAAAAAGATTCTTACAATAAAGACGAAGAAGTAAAATTAGAATACATTGACAAATTAATTGAAGATCTTTACACAGACAAGAGATTAGAAGATGAGATAAATTCAAAAATTATTTCTGAAGAAGAAATTGCAGACGACGCTTCTCGTGAACTTTTAAGAATTAGAAGGGGAATTGTTGCAAAGAAGGATTCCATAAAAAATAGATTAAATGGAATTTTATCTTCTCATGCTGATTTCTTGCAAGATGCCATTGTCACTTTGCGTGATGGAAGGTATGTTGTTCCTGTAAAAATTGAAAACAAGTCTAGGGTTAAGGGTCTTGTTCATGACATTTCTGGTTCTGGACAGACAGCATACATTGAACCTATGGCAGTTGTGGAAGCCAACAACGACTTAAAGGAATTATATATAAAAGAAAATTTAGAAATCGAAAAAATACTTAGGGAACTTTCAGAATTAGTTGGTGAAACTAGCGAAGAAATAAAATCAAATCAAGAAAAGTTAATTGAGCTTGATTTTATTTTTGCCAAGGCAAGGCTGGCTCTAAACTATCATGCCAACATGCCGAAACTAAATCGTGAAGGCAGGATAAACTTAATCAAGGCCTACCATCCTTTCTTAGACAGGAAAATTGCAGTTCCCATTGACATAAATCTTGGAATAGACTTCACCTCACTTATTGTCACAGGACCTAACACTGGTGGTAAGACTGTAAGTATAAAAACTGTGGGACTATTGACCCTTATGACACAATTTGGTCTCTTGATACCAGCTGATGAGGCATCAGAAATTGCAGTTTTTGAAAAAGTTTTTGCAGACATTGGAGATGAGCAATCAATTGAGCAATCTCTTTCAACTTTTTCATCCCACATGGTTAACATTGTCTACATCTTAAAAAATGTAAGTCCAAATTCTCTTGTTCTCTTTGACGAACTTGGAGCAGGAACAGACCCAACAGAGGGTGCTGCCCTTGCAAGGTCTATTATGGACTTTATGCTTGAGAGAAAGATAAGGTGTATTTCCACATCTCACTACAATCAATTAAAAGTTTATGCCATGACAACTGATGGAGTTGCCAATGCCAGCATGGAATTTGATGTGGATAGCCTTTCTCCAACTTATAGACTATTAATTGGGGTCCCAGGTAAGTCCAACGCCTTTGAAATTTCTAGAAGGTTGGGACTGCCTGATGAGATAATTGGAGAGGCGAAGAAACTCTTGAGTTCTGAAAATATTGAATTCGAAGATGTCCTTCAATCCATTGATGAGGACAGGACAAAAATTCGCGAGTATAAGGAAGAACTTGAGAGAGAAAAGATTGATTTAGAAAAAGAAAACAAGAGGCTTCAATCAAAAATTAAAAAATTAGAAGATCAAAAGGAAAAAATCTTAGAAAAATCTCGTGAAGAAGCCAAGAGACTTTTATTAAATACAAAAGAAAATGTTGATATAATTTTATCTGAAATAAATGAAGCTAGGGACAATATAAGTTCTGAAAATTCTAAAAAAATTCAAGAGGCCCAAGACCTCTTGCGTGAAAGCATAAAAAATGCCAGAGATAAATCTGAACTTGAAATAGCTAAGGCAAAAAACCCAATAAGAGAAATAAAAATTGGCGACAAGGTTAGGACATCTCTTGGAAATATTGCAACAGTCTTGGAGCTTCCAGACAAAAAAGGAAATGTTCTAGTACAATCGGGCATAATGAAGATGAATATGCCAAAGGATTCTCTAACAAGGATTGATGTCCAAGAAGACACAACTAAGCACAATACTAGGAGCATTTTGCAGAACAAGGCAACAAATGTTAAAAGTGAAATTGACATCAGGGGCAAGAATTTTGAAGATGCTAAAGATATTGTTGATAAATATTTAGATGATGCCTATCTTTCTGGCCTAAAATCCGTTAGAATAATTCATGGAAAGGGCACAGGTGTCCTTAGAAAAAAATTGAGAGAACATTTTAGAAGTGTTAAGACTATAAAGTCCTATAAAGATGCAGAATATAATGAGGGTGGCGACGGTGTAACTGTTGTTATCCTAAAGTAAGGAGTCAAGATGATAAATTTTAGAGAAGAAATAATAAAAATACTTGATGAAAAAATCGACGGCCTTGATGCCAAAGAAATTGATAAGATGATAGAAGTGCCGCCAAACTATGAACTTGGTGACTTTGCCTTCCCAGTTTTTAGTTTAGCAAAGATTTATAGAAAAAATCCTGCTATGATTGCAGAAGAACTGGCAGGACAAATCGATTCAAAATATTTTGAAAAAGTTGAAAACAAAAATGCCTACCTTAACTTTTACATTAACAAGTCTATCTTAGTAGAAGAAATTTTAAGAGATGCTGCTGATAGAAAAGAAAACTTTGGCAAGACAAATTATGGAGATAACAAAAATGTAATTGTGGAATACTCTTCAACAAATATTGCAAAGCCCTTCCACATTGGTCACATTAGATCAACTGTAATTGGAGATTCTTTAAAGAGAATTTATGATTTCTTGGGCTTTAACACAATTGCCATCAACCACCTTGGGGACTATGGAACTCAATTTGGTATGTTAATCTATGCATACAAGACTTGGGGCAGCAAGGAGGCAATTGAAAAGGATCCAATCAATGAACTTCTAAAACTTTATGTAAAAGTTAATGGTGTTTGTGAAGAAGACGAAAGTGTTAAGGATGAGTGTCGTTATTGGTTCAAGGAACTTGAAAATGGAAATCCAGAAGCTGTAGAAATCTGGCAATGGTTTAAAGAAGTTTCGTTAAAGGAATTCAACAGGGTTTACGATATGCTTGACATCCACTTCGATTCTTACAATGGAGAATCTTTCTATTCTGACAAGATGCCAGGTCTTATTGAAGAATTAAGAGAAAGAAATGTACTCGAAGAGTCTCAAGGTGCAGAAGTTATTAACCTTGAAGAGTATGACCTTCCACCAGCAATTGTTGTTAAATCTGATGGAACAACAATATATCTCACAAGAGACTTAGCTGCTGCAAAATATAGACACGAAACTTACAAACCTTATAAAAATATCTATGTTGTAGGAAGTCAACAAAGTCTTCACTTCAACCAACTTAAGTCTGCCTTAAAGAAGGCTGGCTATGACTGGTACGATGAAATTGTTCACGTTCCTTTCGGAATGGTTTCTCTTGAAGATGGAACTCTTTCAACGAGAAGAGGTAAGGTAGTTTACCTTGAAGATGTGCTTAACAAGGCAACAGACAAGGTTCGCGAAATCTTAGATGCAAGAGAAGAAGAACAAGGTCAAAAAATTGAAAACAAGGAAGAACTTGCACAAACTGTTGGTATTGGTGCAATTAAGTTCCAAGAACTTTTCAATGGTAGGATCAAGGACTACACTTTTAATTGGGACAAGACACTTTCCTTTGAAGGAGAAACTGGACCTTACGTTCAATATGTTCATGCAAGAATTTCCTCTCTATTAAAGAAGGGTGACTTTGACATAAATAATGAAATCGACCCAAGCCTTCTTACAGAAGAAAGTGAAATAAATATCATTAGAAGTCTTTACAACTTCACTGACGTAGTTGTTGATGCTTGTGAAAAATATGAACCATACTTCATCACAAGATACACAGTTGAACTTGCAAAGAACTTCAACAAATTCTACAACCAAACTCAAATCTTAGTTGAAGATGAAAAATTAAAGAACACAAGACTTATGCTTTGCTATGCAGTTAAGAATGTAATTGCAAGTGGACTTAACTTGCTTGGTATAAAAGCACCTGAAAAGATGTGATGTGATGAACTTTTTTGAAGATTTACAATTAGTTTATAAGAAGGCAGGCAAGGATACCCTTTTAAAAATAAAGAAGGCCCCACGCTTTTTAATCTTTCCTTTTATTTACGGAGTGGTTTATATGTTGGGGATGGTTTTAATTGGAAGGTTACTTGCAAGAAGCTACGCCCCTATAATTGGTTTTATCATTCCACTTTTGACATCTTTGATCCTTTCGAGTTATTTTTCTGTTTTAAGTGATTTGATTTATTACAATAGAATTAGCTTTAGGAATTTTTCAAAGACTTTTATGGCTTACTTTGCATCAATTTATTCGGTGTTTTTTATCCTAATGATAATTTCGTTTTTCATGCCAGGTATAGGTGTCATGATGGGAGCTACTACTCTTGTTGGGGCAGTGATTACCCTTGCTCTCAACCCAATTGCTGAGTCAATTTATATTAGGGGAGAGTATTACACTTCAGCCTACACTCACTCACTGGAGTTTATGAAGGAAAATTTCCTGCTTTGGACTATACCATTTTTGATTTACCTTGGCATCCTTCATCTCTTGGGATTCGATTTTGCCTTTATGATTGTATCGAATTCAATTGTAGATATTCCACTTGGTCAGGAAATTATGACAGGTTTATCATATACGAATCCTCTTGATCCACAAAACATTAAAATCCTGCTTGCCAGCATCATCACTGCTGTCTATGCAATCTTTAGGGGGAATCTCTACAGGATTTTAGTTGGATCAACAAGAAGGAAGAGAGCCTACATGGGCGAGTTATAAAATTTAAATCAAGACTTGACTTAGGTCAGGTCTTTTTTTATTGAATAATTTTTGCGATTTAATAAATAATTATGAAGTAATAAATAATTATGAAGTAATAAATAATTATGAAGTAATAAATAATTATGAAGTAATAAATACTTATGAAGTAATGAATTTTTGTGAAATAATAAAAAACTATGAAGTTATAAAAAATTATCAAGTTAAATTCAAATCTTGATAAATAAAATCAAATTAAGATTGAATGAGAAATTTCTATTTGATAGGATTGAAGTATAAAATAAAAATGGAGGAATAAAATGAAAATAATTTCGTGGAATATAGATTCAGTTAATGCTGCCCTAACAAGCGACTCAAACAGGGCAAAGATGTCGAGAGAAGTGCTCGCAACAATTTTAAAAGAAGACCCAGATATAATTGCCATCCAAGAGACAAAACTTCCTAAGAATGGTCCAAGCAAAAAACACAAGGAAATTATGGCAGATATGTTCGTCGATTATGACTATGTTTTTGTTTCATCAGAAGAACCAGCTCGTAAGGGTTATGCTGGCAACATGGCTTTTTACAAGAAGGTCCTAGAACCAGTAGTGACTTTCCCGAAAATTGATGCACCAGACACAATGGACTTTGAGGGAAGAATTATAACTTTAGAATTTGAAGATTTTTTTCTTACACAAGTTTACACACCAAATGCAGGTGGTGAATTAAAAAGACTTCCATTGAGACAAATTTGGGATGAAAAATATGGCGAATACCTATCAAGTCTTGATGAAATAAAACCTGTCATTGCAACAGGCGACTTCAACGTGGCTCATAAGGAAATCGACCTTGCAAACCCAGAGAGCAATAGGATGTCAGCAGGCTTTACTGATGAAGAAAGACGAGGTTTCACAAATTTATTATCCAGGGGCTTTACTGATACTTTTAGACATATCCATGGAGATGTTGAAGGAGTTTACACTTGGTGGGCACAAAGGGTTAGGACTTCAAAGATAAATAATTCTGGCTGGAGGATTGACTACTTTATAGTAAGTGACAGGATAAAAGACAATGTCACTGAATCAAATATGGTTGACTCAGGAGAAAGACAAGACCACACACCAATTCTATTGGAAATTAATTTTGAAAAATGAGAAAATAAAATGAAATCAAAGTTTTTAGAAGAAAATGGAATTATAAACCTAATAAGTGGAATGGAATACTCTCTTTCTTATGCCAAGGAAGGTGACAAGGTAAGAGATTATGTAGAGGATATGCTAGAGAGGATGAAGATCGCACCTGATGAAATCTATTCTTGCATCCAAACCCACACCGATAAAATTGCCTATTGTGATGGGGAAAATGGAAATGACTTTGTCTACGGGAGAAACTTTCCTGACACAGATGGCCTTGTGACAGATAAGAAAAATCTTGCTCTCTTGCTAAAGTTTGCCGACTGCACTCCAATAGTTCTATATGATAAAAAGAAAGAAGTTCTTTCTATAGTACATTCAGGTTGGAGGGGTGCAAAAAAGAAAATCCTTGCCAAGGCCATAGATAAGATGCAAAAAGACTTTGGGTCAGACCCGAAAGATATTATTGCCTACATTGGCCCTAGTATTGATATAAAAAACTATGAAGTTGGAGATGAAGTCTATGAAGAATTTAAGAATTTCAAAAATAGAGATTTCTTCTTTAAAAAAATGGGAGAAAAATGGCATCTTTCAATGACAAAAGTAAATAAGGAAATACTACTAGAGTCAGGAATAAATAAGAAAAATATAGATATTTGCCAGGAGTCAACTTATAATAACCTGGACTTACACTCAGCAAGGAGAGAAGGAAAAGCCTACGGCTTAAACTCCATGATAGTCATGATGAGATAAAATTGAAATTCTAATTTTAATCTGTTAGTATTTTAAATATTATTAAAGTATGAATAAAATTAGAAATAGGGGAGATTTAATGGAAAATCTTTTTAAAGAAGAAATAAATAAAAAATTAAAAAATCTAGTTTTTATAGATTTAAAAGAAGACTACCAGCTGGGAGAAGTGAATCTATCAGCGGGTCTTTCCATGCCCATAAAGTTGGACTATCTTATAGAAGGAATAAAAGAAAAGGAACTAGAAGAAGAGATAAACTTAGAAAAAATTGTAGAGGCTATGATTTATTTACTTGGAATTGACAGTGACTTTAAATATTCTAAGAAGTATAAAGAAATCTTAAAAAAATTAGACATAGACTTAAAGAACTATGCCATGCATAAGGCTTTTATAAATCAAGATGAAGATCCTTTTGAATCTTATATATTTTTAAAGGGATATGAAGAAGTAGGGGGAGAAGATCCAGATATAATTTTTAAGGAAGCAAATATCCTAGAGGCCCTTTACAATAAAATTCATGAAGAAGAATATGAAAAAAGCGAAAAACTACTAAATATAATAATTAAAAAATACAATCAAGTCCTAAACCTAGATGAGGGATATGCCTTGGCCTATTATAGGCTGGCCTACATCAACCTGGCACTAGGAAAGTTTATAAAGGCAAACATGTACTTTGAAAAGTTTATAAACCTATCAAAGGATGAAGAGTTAAAGGATCAAGTTAGGAAGGAAATAGAAGTAATAAGAGATAAGGTAAACTTCGATTCAGCTAAGACCTATTTATCATATGGGGAATACGACAAGGCCATTAATCTGTTAGATAGCGTAAGCGAAGACTTTAATATGGATGAATCCTTCTATTATACTTATGCAATTTCCTATTACAATATGGGAGACTTTGATAAGTCAAAAGAATATGCAAAACTTTCTGTTGAAAAGAAAACTACAGAAGAGAATATAAATATCCTTGCAACAATATATGCAGGAAGACAAGAATTTACAAAAGCCATTGATATATTAAATTTGGGTTTAGAAGAATTAGAAGATTCTTATCCCTTGACATATAACATAGGTATAATTTACCTAAATATGAATGAAAGAGAAAAGGGATTAGAATATCTAGAGAAGGCTAATAAGCTTAGTCCAAATGAAGAGTTAGAAAACTTTATTAAAAATTTAAAATAATTATTGACAGGATAAAAATAAAAGAGTATTATATAACAGTTGTCGAAAAAGACAGCTGTTATATTTTTTTAAAAACAAAAAAAGATTAAAAAAAATAAAAAAACAGTTGACAGATAACTTCTCAGATGATAATATATAGAAGTTGTCACTTAAGACAGCAAAAAATATTACCGAGTTTCAAGTAAAAACAATTTAAATAAATTGTAAAAAATACTTGACAAAGAAAAAACGCGGTAGTATAATAAACAAGCTA
>OIFD01000035.1_pt1 | contig 160492 bp, 148 predicted proteins | sample 1582021 | NCBI WGS metagenome assembly OIFD01 (sample SAMN07501059, study PRJEB24779) | human gut metagenome | isolation source: stool | host: human infant | place: USA: Pittsburgh, PA | reverse complement strand
TAGCTTGTTTATTATACTACCGCGTTTTTTCTTTGTCAAGTATTTTTTACAATTTATTTAAATTGTTTTTACTTGAATATCGGCAATATTTTTTTGCTGTCTTAAGTGACAACTTCTATATATTAGCATCTAGAAAATCATCTGTCAACTGTTTTTTTATTTTTTAAAATCTTTTTTTCCAAAAAATAACAGCTGCATTTCTTACAGCTGTTTTATATTACTATTTATATTTTTCTTTGTCAAGCAGTTTATAAAAACTTTTTAAAATTAATTTACACTGCCTTTACTTGATAGTCTAGATCCTTAATTCTCTTCATATCATCTTCTATACTTATGCCCTTTGTTGTAAGAAGTACTCCTGATATAGCTGCATTGGCACCAGACTTAAATGCTGATTCACCAAATTCTTCCATTAGGGCTCTTCCTCCAGCTAGTCTAATTAGGGCCTTAGGCATAATGAATCTAAAGGTTGCACAAGTCCTATTTACTTCTTCCATTGGCAATGGTTCATTATTTTCTAAGGGAGTGTTCTTAATAGGATTTAATAGATTAATAGGTACTGAGTGTACATCTAGGTCTCTTAGTTCTAGTGCCATGTCAATTCTATCTTTGAAGTCTTCTCCTAATCCTATGAGTCCTCCTGAGCATATTTCCATTCCTGCTTCCTGAGCTGCCTTTATTGTTTCTATCTTTTGATCGTAAGTATGTGTCGTGCAAATTTCTGGGAAGAAGTTTCTTGATGTTTCAAGATTGTTGTGGATTCTTGTTATACCAGCTGCCTTTAATTTTTCAAAGGATTCTTCTGATATTATTCCTCCTGAAATACATACCTTTATTCCCGGTGCTTGTTCATATATCTTTCTCGTAATGCTGCATATCTTGTCTATATCTTTTGGTGTGAGTCCCTTTCCACTTGCTACCATTGAGTATCTTGGAATTCCCCTATTGTATTTATCTAGGGCATCCTTTACTATTACGTCTTCATCTAGAAGATCGTATTCTTTTACATTTGTATGATAGTGACCTGATTGGGCACAAAATTTACAGTTTTCTGAACACTTACCACTTTTGGCATTTATAATAGTACAAACATCAAAGTCATTGCCACAGAAATATTCTCTAAGTTCATCTGCAGCCTTTGTTAGTTCATCGTAGTCGCTATTATAAACTTCTATTGCTTCTTCTCTTGTTATTACGTAACCATTTTTTATTTTTTCTTTTAAATTATTTATGTCCATATCTTCAACTCCTGAAATTCATTATATATTTCAGGAGTTTTATTGTCAATTTATTTTAAATTTTAGTTAACGTAATGCTCGAAGACTCCAAACTTTATTTTTTCTCCCATTCCTCTAAACTTGCTTTCGTATTCTGTCACAATGTTTTGTGGATATTCTTCAAGCTTCATGTCAAATTCTTTTACAAGTGTGGAGAAGCCTTGGTCTTTAAAGTAATCTAAACTTTCTTCAAACAGCTCCAAGTCATCTGTCTTAAAATAAATTTGTGACTTTGGTTTTAATATAAGCTTGTATTTTTCTAAAAATCTTGGGTAAGTCAATCTTCTCTTCTTATGTCTTAGCTTTGGCCAAGGGTTACAGAAGTTTATATAGATCCTGTCTAGTTCGTTTTCGTCAAAGTAGTCTAAGATGTTTTCAGCATTAATGGGCATTGCCCTAACATTGGTAAGCTCTTCGTCTAATATTTTTCTTGTTGCATAAATAAGTGCATTAGTTTCAATATCTACCATTATATAATTTATATTTTTATTTAATTTAGCTGATTCGATGGTAAAAGTTCCCTTGCCAGCACCAATTTCTAAATATATTGGGTTGTCGTTGCCAAAGATTTCTTTCCATTTGCCCTTGTTTTCTTGTCCGTTAAAAAAAACGTAGGGGTTTTCAGCCATTTCAGGTATTGCAAAATGTTTTTTTCTAAGTCTCATTTTCATTCTCCTTTTTGTCCTATGGAATTATAACATAAGCTATCTTAGTGTCAACAAGATTTGTATTTTCTTTTGATTATTTTCAAATATAAACAATAAAAAAAGCCGACCTCTTTGGCCGACTCTCTCCTATTAGAATATTTCTTTCTATATAATAATGAATTTATATTTTCCATCTACTTGGCAAAAATTTATGACTTCATAATTATTATCTAGTTAACAAAAAACTATGACTTCATATTTTTTTATTAACTAAGGAAAATTTATAACTTTCCTAAAATTTTTAAGTCATCACTTCTTTTAGCTATCCTAGTCCTTCCAGTCTTGTAGTCTATGTCTACGCCTTCTTCAATATTTTTCGCAAAGACCCTGAAGTTAATTTTCTTGCCGCCATCTTCAATGCTATAGGCTTCCATAATAACTCCCCTTGCCACAAGTTCGTCATCTACAAAAACTGGAGTCACTCTATACCTTACCTTCTTGCCAGTATCCTTTATGTAAGAAGCAACAGCATTCTCAAAGGGAAGCATACCCTTGGTATTAAAGGATCTTGTCCCAGTCATGAGATTCTTCCAATTGTCGTTCTCCCCAGTCATCTGATAGGCAATGAGGTGGCACCTGTTATAGACTGCACCACCGTCAACAAAGTCATAAAACTTTTGATGCCAACCTGAAGGATATACTTTCGATATATCACCCCTTGGTTCTTTAGGCATTGACTCACGACTTAAGAGTGCATTGGCAGGCCCAACCCTGTTTAAGTGATCCAGGTTTGAATATTGGGCGAAGTCTGGACCCATCTTTAAATCCTCTTCAGTGAAATTAGGCGGATTTTTATCTATCTCATAGTAGATGCTTGATTCATTGACCTCGTAGGGGTTATCAAATATTGATAAAAATCTTTCTAGTTTATTTAAGTATGGTCCATTGTAGTTTACGTCAAAGTCCTGAAGTTGCTCTTGTCCAAATAAAAAACCAATTAAGGTGAGGACTAGGGCTCCTATGACTTTAAAATTTTTATTTTTCTTCAATAATGTTGTCCCCTCTCTAAATTAATTTTTTTAATTTAAAAATGCTGTCAAATTTTACAGTATTTTCCATTATATATGATAAAGTCAATTTAAAAAAGTTAATGAGAGGCCAGAAATCTTAAAAATGCTTAAAAATAGGACAAAAGACTTCACAAAAAAATTTTTTAATAATATAATATCCTTGCTTTATTTATAATTATTATGTATTTTACATAAAATATTAGGAGGAAAAATGGAAAATCAAAATAATAAACCTGGGCCAAGTTTGGCAGCTCTCCTTCCCTTTCTTGTCTTTGTACTAGTTTACATGGCTACGGGAATCGTCTTAAACCACCTAGGCGTTGAAATGGCATTTTACCAAGTGCCAGCCCCAGTATGTATCTTGCCAGCAATTATACTTGCCTTCATTATGTTTGAGGGAAGTGTCGACGACAAGTTTAACGACTTCGTAAGAGGTTGCGGCGACGAAAATATTATTATAATGTGCCTCATCTACATATTGGCTGGCGCTTTTGCAACAGTCTCTAAGGAATCAGGAGGAGTCGACTCAGTTGTTAACTTTGCCCTATCAGTTATTCCCCTTCAATTTATAACAGGTGGAATCTTCTTAATTGGCTGTTTCATTTCTATATCAACAGGAACTTCTGTAGGTACAATCTCTACAGTTGGCCCAATTGCAGTTGGACTTGCTCAAAAGGGAAACCTTCCACTAGCCCTAGTCTTGGGTTCTCTTGTTGGAGGAGCAATGTTTGGAGACAACCTATCAGTTATTTCTGACACAACAATTGCTGCAACAAGAACTCAAAATGTAGATATGAAGGACAAGTTTAAGGCAAACATAAGGATGGCCCTTCCTGCAGCTATTATTACCTTTGTAATTTTATTGGTAGTTGGAAAACCAGAAGCCCTTCCTACATTAGAAGACCGTCCTTATAATCCGATCCTAATCATCCCTTACTTATTTGTTCTCATATCCGCTATAGCAGGCATGAATGTATTTTTAGTTTTAACAAGTGGGATAATTTTATCAGGAGTAATTGGGATAGCAACAGGTGCCCTTGACCTAATGACCTTTGCCCAAAATATTTTCACAGGCTTCTCTGGTATGTTTGAAATATTTTTATTATCCATGCTAACTGGTGGACTTTCCTATATGGTTTCCAAAAATGGAGGAATAGAGTGGCTAGTCCAAAAGATAAGGAGCTTTGCAAGAGGACAAAAATCCGCAGAAGTTTCCATCGCCCTTCTCACAGCCTTAACAGATGCTGCAACAGCCAACAACACAGTTGCAATAATAATCGACGGACCAGTTGCAAAGGAAATATCAAATGATTTTAAAATTGATCCAAGAAGATCAGCTGCACTTTTGGATACCTTCTCTTGCGTTATGCAGGGGATAATCCCTTACGGAGCACAAATCCTAATAGCAGCAGGACTTACAAAAGAGCTTGGTGCCGGCGCAGTTTCACCAATGGAAATAATCCCCTTCTTGTGGTACCAAGGAATACTTGCAATCTTTGCGATCGCATCTATCTTTATTAGATATGCAGACCCAAGTGGCGATTGGGACTTTGAAAAAGATGAGTTAAAAGAAGAAAATTAAATCACAAAATAATGTAAGAGAACCCCAGACCTAAGCCTGGAGTTCTTTTTTCATTTCATTATATATTTTATTTATCTTTATCCTACATTCTGTAAAATTATCTATATAACTCATCTCTGCGATTACATCTTGCATCTCATATCCTAAGTCAGATACCCTTTCACTTTCTTTAAAAATCATCTCGTTGTTATCTATAAAATAGTCTTCTAAATCATTAAATAAATCCCAATCATTGTTGGAAGCTTCAGCAAATAAGGCCTTCTCTATTTCTTTAAAAAAATCATCAATTATACTCATAAGCTTATTGCACTCCTTCCTGAAAACAAAATTTACTATATAAGCTTTAAAACAAAAACACCCCAACTTAAATGTTAGTGTACCTTATTAGCTTCCTTTATCTTGTCTAGTATCCTCTTTATCCTGACTAATCTTTCTTGATTATCTCCACCTGATTCTAGTTCCACTATTTCTGTTTGCAGATCAAAACCTAGTTGAGCCACCTCGTCGTTTTCCTTATTAACTTCATCGAAGTTATCTAAAAAGAAGCTTTCAACCCCGCCAATGCTACGGACTGCATCTACATTATCAAATCTTTCCAGACCCTCTTCTATTTCCTTTATGAACATATCAATTATTTTTTTCACAATCTTTTCTAACCTTTCTTTCTTTTTTCATCGGAGATAACTTTAACAACTTCCGTTTTTGTAAAATTAACCCTGCATGTGCGGGGACTACTTTGAAGAAAGTAACGATAAAACTTATAGGTGGGGATCACCCCTGCATATGCGGGGACTACGGACTTTGCAATTCTCAATATGTGCTTCTTTTAGGATCACCCCTGCATATGCGGGGACTACTTTCTATAAAACTTTTTTCTCCTTTATAGTCTAGGATCACCCCTGTATATGCGGGGACTACAAGTAAAGTACTTATAGTAATCATTTAATTTGAGGATCACCCCTGCATATGCGGGGACTACACCGAAAGTCTTATAAGAGACTTGATAAATCAGGGATCACCCCTGCATATGCGGGGACTACTTGCCCGTTCAAGTAGTTTGCGTCATGACGAGGGATCACCCCTGCATGTGCGGGGACTACCAGACGACAGAGTTTTTGTAGCTGATGGCGATGGGATCACCCCTGCATGTGCGGGGACTACTCAAACAGGGCTTATTTTTATTATGCTTTATAAGGATCACCCCTGCATGTGCGGGGACTACCTACATGAGCATACATTTTTTGAATATCATAAGGGATCACCCCTGCATGTGCGGGGACTACAACTACTGTGGTGATACAACTATAGTTGCACCAGGATCACCCCTGCATATGCGGGGACTACTACTGAAAGTCCTAATGTATCTTTAAATTTAGAGGATCACCCCTGCATATGCGGGGACTACTGCTGATTCTCTTTTTGATTATAAGATGACTGAGGATCACCCCTGCATATGCGGGGACTACTTAACTTATTATCTTTACAATACTGACTAATAAGGATCACCCCTGCATATGCGGGGACTACCAGTTGGAAAGCTAGATTACTTCAACAGGGACAGGATCACCCCTGCATATGCGGGGACTACTCATGCCTTACCTCACATAAACTGGCTCTCCTAGGATCACCCCTGCATATGCGGGGACTACAACTTTATTGTAAATTCCATGCACTCTATGTCAGGATCACCCCTGCATATGCGGGGACTACTGAAGCAATAATACCTATTGAAAAACTTAAGGAGGATCACCCCTGCATATGCGGGGACTACCTACCCAAAGCCAAACCGCTTAAAAAATCAGTAGGATCACCCCTGCATATGCGGGGACTACATGCAATTTTTCGACCAAAGCACCTTTGCGATGGGATCACCCCTGCATATGCGGGGACTACGAATAAGAGTTATAGATAGGGATAACAACTGTAGGATCACCCCTGCATATGCGGGGACTACTGCTTCTGGCATTGTTACTGTCGCAAAAATTAAGGATCACCCCTGCATATGCGGGGACTACCTAAGGCAGTCTATCCGATAAACTCTAGTAGCGGGATCACCCCTGCATATGCGGGGACTACTGATGGAAAAGTTGATAATTTTAGAAAACATTAGGATCACCCCTGCATATGCGGGGACTACTTATTCTCTCTGTGATACTTTTCATTAAAGTCAGGATCACCCCTGCATATGCGGGGACTACTCTTATTTTTTTGTTTTAAATTTTTTAGAATTGGGATCACCCCTGCATATGCGGGGACTACTCATCAGTTGCAGCTGCTTCGTGTTCATTTGCAGGATCACCCCTGCATATGCGGGGACTACAGATTTACCTTCCAAAAAGGTACTAAGTCAGAGGGATCACCCCTGCATATGCGGGGACTACAGGCGGGGAAATCATTCCTCGCCCTTATTATTGGGATCACCCCTGCATATGCGGGGACTACCTCAGCATTTGCTTTAGCTTTAATCATGCTTTGGGATCACCCCTGCATATGCGGGGACTACAGCAGCAAGATCCAACGACAAAGCCTGGTATTAGGATCACCCCTGCATATGCGGGGACTACTCTTCCTGCTCTTCTTTGCTTGCTTCTTTTAAAGGATCACCCCTGCATATGCGGGGACTACTCTCCACAAATGTTACCGCTTAATATTACAATAGGATCACCCCTGCATATGCGGGGACTACAAAGAGATGAGTGAGCCGACAAAAAACTTTTTAGGATCACCCCTGCATATGCGGGGACTACAAGACTAATAAGGAAAAAATAATGCTTTCATCAGGATCACCCCTGCATATGCGGGGACTACATAGAAGTTGATTAATTTGTTATTTGATAGCGAGGATCACCCCTGCATATGCGGGGACTACACTTAAAAGATCCCGTAACTATCTCATTTCCATTATAAAATATCCCATAATTTATTCACTTTATGAATTAATTTTTCTTCCAGAATTGCATCTTCAAGAGCTCTGTGAGGAACTTTTTCATCAATGCCATAGGATTTTAAAACAGTTTCTAGCTTGTAGTTATTCAAAAATAAGTTATCTTTTTTTACAAACTGCATGATATCATAAACTTTATTATTTATTTTTGCCAAGCCTTCTTTTTCTAATGAGGAGTTTAAAAATTTTATATCGAAAGCAACATTATACCCTAGTATTATTGTGTCACCAATAAAATCAATAAACTCTTCTAATGCTCTTTTTAGTGGAATTCCTTTTTCCTCTAGCATTTCATCGTCAATTCTTGTTAAACTTTTTATTTCTTCTGGTAATTTTCCTTCAATTTTTATAAATCTTTGAAAGTTTTCTTGTTTTTCTCCAACTTTTACTACTCCAATCTCTATTATATTGTCATTGATTGGATTTAGTCCATCGGTTTCTAAGTCCAAGACTGCATATTTTTTTATCTCTTTTTTATTAATGGATTTTTTCACTTTGCTATGCTCTATGTTTTTTATTTTTTTAAATTGAGCTGCTTTTGAAAATCCTTCTTTTAGGCTTTTATCTTTTTCTTTGATTTCTTTTTTTATTAATACTAAAGGCAAGCCTTCAGAATCCAAAACTTCTCTGTCTCCATTAATAGTCTCAAAATTATAACCAATTTCATTTCTATAATAGTAAGATATTGTTGCTTCTCCGTCTTTTAAGTTATCTTTTACTCGATCCCAGAGCTTTTCTCTTACTTTTGTATTTAAGTTACCAACATAGACTCCACTTGCAACTTCTTGGAGCCATTTTGTTAAATCTCCTCTTAGTGAACTTGGAACTTTGGAAAGAGTTATTACTGTAAAAGGCATTACAAATCACCTTCTGTATAATTAACTCCATATTTTACAAATTTACCTTTCTCATCCCATAGATTTATTGTCTCTATTTTTATATCATCCTCTGGATTTATTTCCATTAAGTACTGCAGGTCTTTCACGATTTTTTTCATTAATTTTCCATCTACACATTTATCTCTAAGTCTAAGTCTGGCCAGTCTTCCTATATCCTCATCTTCTGTGACTTCACTTGCTAATTTAAATGCAAGGGGTATGGTGTATTCAGCTTTATAGAGGTCGGCTATATCATATACAAAGGATTTATCGTGTCCTGTATGAACAAATCCTAATCCCGGTGACATTCCCAAAGCAACAATTACACTGTGACAAATGCCGTAGAGAGCTACATTGGCAGCAGAGAGTGCTTTATTAACAGGGCTCCCATCTTCGTAATTGTTTGGATCATAGTCTCTTTTTGTCCAATCAATTTCATATCTCTTGGCTTCTTGTCTATAAAGATTTCTTATTCTAGCTCCTTCTCTTCCTCTTAATTGTTGCATTGTTAGTTTCATTACATCTTCACCAGGAAATCTCATTTGATACATTTTTCTTGCAACTAATAGTCTTGTATTTCTATTAGAAAATAGGACTGCTTGTTTCTCTAGATATTTAGTTGAATGAGCAAGAGGCCTACCATTGGCATAGAACCTAACTCCTCGTTCACCAACCCAAATAATTGATGTTCCTGTGTCTCCTAATAGTTCTACTGCCCTATGGCTTATGTCTGTACCTGGTCCTAATAAAAGTATTCCAATTATGGCAGCAGGTATCCTCACAATACCTTTGGAGTCCATTACAGTAAGGGCACCATCTTGCCTATTGATTTTTGCATGCTCTACATAAATAAAGCTAACCCTATCTTCAATACGTGGGAGTTCAGTGAGTTCTGGCTTTTTTGGTCCAATTAATTCTGTCATATCACTTCACCGGTATGACTGTAATCATTCCAAATCCGTAAGCTTTTTCTCTGCCCATTCCATGGGTAAGAATCTTTAAAAACTTTTCTTTATCAATAATTTTTAGTTTACCTTCATAAACTACCTTATTTAATTTTATATGTCTTGTACCCTTCCTTCTGAGTATTGGATGGGATTTTTCTACAATTTGAAATCCATTTTCCTCAAGTTCAAATCCATTTTTTTCTGACCTATCAAGTAAAAATTTCATTTGATCCTCTGTGTTATAGCAAGGGTAAATTTTTCCTCTTTTTCTTTCTTCTTCTTTTTTTGAAACTATTGGATTAAGTGCTGCTCTAAATCTTAAAATCTGTCCTTCCTTCAAACTTTCTAAAAAAGTTTCATAATCTTTTGTTCTTGCTGAGTTAGCTACTCCATACTTTTCCAATATTTCTAAATCGGGTTTGCTCTCCGATACGACCAATAAAAAACTTTTGCCATTAATTTTATCAATCCTCCAAAGTTTTCTACTTCTATTTTCTTTTTCTATTTCATCTGGAAAACTCATTTCTACCCAATTATGGTAGGCTCCCAGGTGGGTTAGGTCTCTAGTTTTTCTTCTGTTATTAAGGTCAATTTCAACTTGTGATATATACATATTAACCCCCAACTGCTCCAAAAGCATCATGATCAGTTTCTCCAACATCCCTATCAACTTCAACATATATAGTTGACTCGCCCCTATACTGGAACTTCCTTTCTTTTTGAGAGAATGAAACCACATCATCCTTTTTAAGTTTTTCTTTTCCAGTTTTTAAAATTTTAGAATCTCCATAAATTTTTAAATTATTATTCTTATTTTGTCTATAAAATTTGTTGGCCTGCCATTTGGTCTTTTTTAAAAGTTTAAGTGGATCCTCTTCAAAACAACCTATAATAAAATCATAATTTACAGGACAAGATCTCCTTCCAAGAAAATTTTGGAAATAAGGTCTTTTTAAAGCCTCATAAATTTTATCGATGAAGTCATTATCTTCGTGACTTAAGACAACTAAAAATATAGCATCCGATAGGTAATATCTATTTGTAACATAATTCCTTTCGAGTCTGCCATCCTTTTTATATTTCTTGGCAATCTGATAGTCTCTTAAGAGAATACCTGCTTGATCAACCCTAGTTGCAAAATTTATTTCTCTTAATCTATTTATTTTTTCGTCTTCATGTCGCCTATAACCAAGGGCAGCTGCTAGCATACCAATAACTCCACTTTTTGAAGGGTAGTCATCCGTATGTCTTGTCTCGAAATTCGAGCTTGTCCCCCAGGATTGTAAGGGACCTTGAAATTTTAATAAAATACTTTTCAATTTACTCACCCAATTCGTCAGGTATTATTTCACCAAGTTTATCTCCTAATTCTTTTAATAGTTCCTTAAAATTATCTTCCTTCTTTACGCCTTCTATCAATTCAAAATCATCTAATGATATACAGAAAGTAGCTATAGGTTCTTCAACAAATTTTTCAGCCTTCTTATATTCTTTTAAAAGCTTTTCAACAGATTCTTTGACAAAACCTTGATTTTTATATGCTTTTACTGGATTTTCAAAGGCACTTACTAGGTTAACTGGTCTGTCTTTTCTCAAGCTAACCATAATAAATGATGGAATTGTAGTGTTTGCAAAAGTGTTTACCTTGCCTGTTGGAAGTGACTTTGCAAAAGCTTCTACAAAAAGTTTTATGGCATTAATTGTTTCTTCTTTATCTGATAATTGTTTATAGAATTCATGAACTGCCACATTTGCATACCTGTAAAGGGTTGATGAATTATATTCTATTGTTCCAAGCATTCCTGCACCTGCATTGTCCTCTTCTTGTAAGTCATCTACAGCAGTGAAAAAATCAAATTCAGTTTCAACTGAGTGAGTAGAAATTGCATGTGCAACTTGACATGAAGCGTCTTCATTTAGTGATGGATCGTCTGCGACCATTCTTCCAAAAAGTGCAATATCAACAGCTGGGTCATCTTTTAACATTTCTTTAATAAGATTTTTATCCTTTACTCCATCTACTGCTGCCCTTGCTAATTTTTCTGCCTGAGTATTTCCCATAAAGAAAAGAGCTGTCGTTTTATTTTCTTTCGTTTTTAGTCCACCAAGTTTTAGAAGGTCATTAGCCATTTTTATAGCATCTTCTTCTGAGATGTTTCCATCTATTTTTTCAATCTTTGATCCTATATATTCTGGGATTTTATAACTTCTTATGCCGACATTACTATTTTTTGAATCTTCCAAGAAGTATGACCTAATTGCCCTTTTCCAACTTTGGGAACTCACTCTTGATCTTCTAACTCCACCATATTGTGCAGTTTTTGGACTTCCTGTATCATCTCTATTAATGTTTGATGGTGGCAATGTTTGAATTGCATTTACGTCTAGATAGATATTGTTATTTTTCATTTTTCTTTTCTCCTTCTTTTTCACTATTAACAAAATAATACCTGCTTGCCCATGAAAATTTTACTTCTTCTCCATAACCTCTCAAATACCTATATAAATCTCTAGATAGCCTTGGATAGTCCACCTTTGCATCAGTTTTTGACTTTAATATCTTTATCATTTGTCTTAGATGGTGAGAAAGTTCTTGGAAAGTTGTTGATGTTACCATACTATTAAATCTTCTATCCACAGCTACAGAATCCCCATCTTTCCTTAAAGACCTAAGGGAATAGCCCAAATTTTTCCACTTTTCACTATTCTCTTCTAGTAGTACACTTTCTGTTTTAGACTGTTGGTGTATTGCGTATAATTGAATAGTTGTTATAACTGCTCTCTCTTCATCAGATATTTTCCCATCAGTACTTAAAAAGTCCTCTGGCATGTATCTGAATAGAAGGGCTAATAAATCAGTTGACTCTGTAAGTGGTCTATTAACTGAATTTCTAATATTAGCCATTGTTGCCCTAGCATTTGCAGAGCTAGTGTCAGAGTTAATTTCTTTGATAATATTTCTTGTAACTGACTCCACTCTGAAAGTTTTATTACTAGTTTTTGTCATTTTCTCCTCCTATCCTATTGTTTTGTTTAAAATATTTATAAACTTATTATAAATTGTGGCTATATTTATAATTTTTCCATCTTTTTCTATTCCCCTATAGTCTCTTGTATTGGCTTGCGAAACCATTTCTCTCGCGTCATTTATGGCAAGAGACTTTAAAGTTACCCTCCACTCTCTTATCTTTTTATTTTTTTCATCTTCTTTATTTATGCTGGCAAGCCAATCTTTAAAGGGTTCGTTTAATTTATAATAAAGTTCTTCAACTTTTTGCTTTTTAAAATCCTTGCTCTTGTCATTTCTAACAGTCATTAAATCAGAAATAAAATATCCATAAATTCCACCCACAACTTTCTTAGCCAAATTAACTTCAGAGTCTATAAGGGGAACCCATCCTTCTTTATCGATGTCTGTCAAAACTTCTTCCTTGATTGCTAAGGAGTCAAAAACTTCATCCACTGGAACCCATGAAGTGGCATTTCCATCATCCTTCATGCTTATTGATTTTATAATTAGATTATATTCTCCAATTTCTTCTTTTCTTTTGTTGACATACTCAATAAGTCCTGGAGCTTTCACTTCATTATTATCTTCACTTATATTTGCTATTGTTCCAAAGGATCTCCAAAGTGCTTCACCCGAATTGTGTTTTTTTGGCTTAAATTTATCTTTTTCCGGTCCATTTGTATCTAATCTCCAAAGAGTCATGGGTTCTAAAAAAGCATCCAAGTGATTTATCTCAGGTATTTTTACAATTTCAAAATTAAAAGCATCATTAAAATCTTTTTCACTATCAATATATATTGCCCTAGACCAGTTCGTATAGAGTTCTGCAAGATTGTCTGGATCTCTATAAGATAAATAATTTGATATAGTTTCAGAGCTGTCAAATTCCCAACAAGGTTTTTCAACTATCCCAATATATTCTTGTATAGGATTTGGCAAAATTAAGTTCAACACTAAAGTGTCAAATAAGTTATTAGCTTCAAAATAAATCCCTCCTATATCAAAAAGCCAACCCTTTGAATTTGGTATTTCATATTTTTCTTTTCCAAAGATTACCTTATCTGATAAACCCGAATAAGCTTGAAAAGTCAAAAGCCATCTCAAAGCCTCATCTTCTTTTAATATTTCTTTGTTTTTTCCCTTGTCATACTTAGGTGAGAAGAGGGCAACTTTATTCCCACTTTCTGAAATCATACGATTAATATTTTTCCCACTAACAGAACTTGGATTTGCTTTATTAATTTTTGATCCATCTATTTCTTCCTTCCTAACTTGATAGAAGGGATATTTGTCATCAAGAAAATAGAAGTGGTCCTCCCACATTCTCAAGTAGTCACTGACAATTTCAGGGAACTTTTTAGTCGACCAGAGTTTTTTCCATGTCTCCTCTAGGCTGTTGGTATATTCATCATCTTCTAAGTAATCTTCATCTACATCTTCAACCTGTCTAAATTTTTCATCTAGGATAATACCAGGATGAGGCTTTCCATGATAATCAAACCTTGAAAAGACTGTTTGAAGGACTGCTAGCAGAAGTCTAGTCATTGCAAAGTCTTGGGTCTTCGTATCTCCAGCCAAGCCCTTATATTTTTCTGCATTTTCAAAAATTTCAATGAGGGAAACTTTTTTGTTTTTCAAACTTTCATTTTCAATAACAGGAATCCACGACTCATTTAGTAAATTGTATTTTCCCAAAATCTCTCACCCTTTCATAAAATAAGCCAAATTTTTCATCATATGTTAGCTTATAACCATTTAAAACAAAGCTATTATCTTCATCAAAAATAACTCCCAATGACCCCCTTAACCAGGTCTGCCTTTGCCAGTCTGATAAATTTTTCCTATTGTATTCTTCAAGTTCTTTTATAGTCTCCTCAAAAACTTCTGGATACCTGCTTAAAGCTAAAGGAAGTCTTAGAGATTCTCTCGCAATAATTTTTGCTGTACTTGGATTGTCTATATCTTTTGATAAATCGAGGCCTTCTGAAAAAGTCCCATAACCTTCCGAAAGCTTCTTTAAGGCTATAACTTCTATAGTGTCCTCAATATCTCTTACTCTTGCATAACCAATTTCTTCACTATCTATTGGAACTGGAGTCTCAAGCAAACCAACTAAAGTTTTCTTAAAATTTTTGTCTGGCTTATCTAGTCTGTAAGTCCTAGCTCTTTGTTCCTTATTATTTATTTTTACCTCTCTCTTTTTACAACTTTCCTTCATAAGACTTAGTAGTTCATCTTCTAGTTTAACTTCTCCATCCTCATAAACCTTGTTAACTAAACTCGGTATATCACTTGGTATCATTATAGAATCCGGTAAAAAATACTGACTTCTCATAAGTATGTATTCATCATAGACTACTTTGGACTTCTCTTCATATTTAAATTCATCATTAGTTCCTATTACATAAAGAGTAGGACTTTTATAAAAATCACTTCTTTTTATTTCATGCCTTTGAAGCCTGCCAACTCTTTGAATTAAAAGATCTATGGGACAAAGTTCACTAATCATTACATCAAAATCTAGGTCCAAACTTTGCTCAATAACTTGTGTTCCAATTATAATTTTTCTTTTGGGTCTTTCTGAATTTTTTGATACCAAACTGAGAAGTAAATTTTCTTTTTTAACCCTATCTGTTGCAATAAAATTTGAGTGGAGAAGTTCTACTGCGTCTTCTCCAAAGTGTAGCTCACATTCTTTTGCTAGGTCTTGGGAGTCCTTCACTGTGTTCATAATAACCCCTATTACTCCTTCATTTTTATAGAGCTCAGAAATTATATTAATTAAATTTTCCTTTTCTTCTCTAATCACTTTTATCTCTTTGTCAACAGATATATTGAAGTAATTTTTAAATTTTATCTCATCACCATCTGTAAAAGTAATTAGTGGATAATCAGTAGATTGAACTTCTTCTGGTTTTTTCACTTCCTTCCACTTAAGTCCTCTTCCTCTCATATAGTTTTCGATTAACTTAATTCTACTATTAATAGGAAGAGTTGCTGATAAAATAATCACAGGTATCTTATAGGCACCCATCCAACGTAGTGCTTGGTCTAAATATTGCATCATATAGCTATCATAGGCATGCGCCTCATCTATAATTACAACTTTTTTTGTAAATCCAAGATGCCTCAAAGCCAGGTGCTTTTGTTTTAAGGAAGTAAGTAAAAATTGGTCAACTGTCCCAACAATAAAATCATCTAGGGCAGTTTGCTTTCTACCTGAGAACCATTCATTTGTAATTACACTTCCCTCAATACTATCTTGGTCAATATTTTTTGCTAAGCTAGTGAAATTTTCATTTAAAGCAGCTTTACTATGTACCAATCTTAAACTAGTATTGCTGGCTAATTCTCTTGATAAATTTTCCAGCCAGTCTTCAACTCTAGAAAACATTCCATTAGAAGTTGCTTGCGTTGGTAGACCAAAGAATAAACCACTTCTACTCGTCTTATACATTAATTCTTCTGCTGCTACCAAGGCAGCCTCAGTCTTACCAATTCCCATTGGGGCTTCTAATATTATAAGTCCCGGATCTTTAGATTGATCAATAGCTTCTACAAGGCCTCTTTGTATATCATTAGGTGCATCGAACCCAAACCTATTTTTAAAAATTTCTTCTATACTTTCCAGATTACTTATTTCTATGCAATCGTTTTTGTACCACTTATACCAAGCTTTCTGGAATCTACCTATCATGTCATCTACTTCAAAAGACTCAATATCTATTAGTGGAAAATATTCTTCATTGCTTGCAATCCAATCCGCCATAATTAATAGACCAGATAGGATAAATGCTCCAGCCTGGGAAATTTTTGGGATATCTTCAACTCCAGAAAACCCGGCTTCATCTAAGGCCCAATCAAAAATCTTTTTCTGTTCTTTTTTCCACTTTTTATGTACTTCACTCTCTTCGTCTTCAACTTGAAAATAATTTACACCATAGGAAGTCTTTTGAGTCTCAATAAGTCTTACACTGTCAATAGGCTTACCGTGATGACCTCCAACAATTGATGCTACATCTTCTCCTACTCCAAAAAAAGAAAGTATGGATTGTCCAACAATAGTATGGTGGCTCTTGTTAGCAAGGACTCTGTCAAAATTTTTCAGATTCTTGTATCCACTTGACTCCAATCTTTCCATTAAATAATCATCAAGATCTTTAGAATTATTATAACCCCTCATCGTTTGGAAGGCTGGGGTACACTTACCTATATCATGAGTTAAGGCTAAAAAAATAGAGAGGTTCTTTGCTACTTCCTCTCCACTCTTTCCATTATTTTCAAAAATCATGGAGTCTACGATAAATCTTTTCTGACCTCTACTTAAAAAATGCTCCCAAAGGCCATTCATAATATTTTTTGTGTCCTCTAAGTGTTGTCTTAAAGGAAGCCATTTAAAAAGTCCATTCTTCTCTTCTTTCTTCGCCCACAAAAATTTATTTATCATATTTTACTCCTGTCAATAAAAAATATTATTGTCTATAATAAAAGTTTAACACATTAATTTCTTATTTCAATTATTTGCTTTGATCTTTATTTGCTTTTTCTCATTCAAACTTTTATTTATATAAAATTTTTTTTGAAGTAAAAAATAGTTTATCAATCCCTATTTTTGTAATTTTCTTCTATTTAAAGTACAATATTATTTATCGTTAATTAAGTATTTGTATCAAAATTTAGGATGATTTAAAATTGAAAGCTAAATCTATATCAAATGTTGAAAAAAATTTAATGACTTCGGGATCTATTTGGAAGACTATTCTTTTATTTTCCCTTCCCCTAATTTTTGGAAATCTTCTCCAACAAACCTACAACACAATCGACTCCATGATTGTTGGAAATTATGTGGGGAGTAACGCCTTGGCAGCTGTTGGGTCAAGTACCCATCTTATTAATCTCTTAATTTCTTTTAGCCAGGGGATTGCCGTAGGTTGCGGAGTTCTAGTTTCGCAATCCATGGGTGGATCAAATCAAAAGAATATGAGACTTGCCGTCCACACTTCTCTTGCTCTTGCAGTTGCCTTTGGACTTTTAATTTCCATAATGGGCTACATCTTTGCACCCTGGCTCCTAGAAAAAATGGACACACCAGCTGAGGTTATGGGAGAGTCGATTGCTTATCTTAGGTTTTTTTCCTTTGGACTAGTCTTTAATATTATTTACAACATGGAGGCAGGAATCTTAAATGCTGTGGGAAATTCTAAGAGGTCGCTTCTCTATCTTGGGATTGCTTCTTTTACAAATGTGATCTTAGACTTTTTACTTATTAAAAGATTTGGAATGGGAGTTAAAGGAGCTGCTATTGCTACTAATATTAGTCAGGCCCTTTCAGCCCTTCTTGCCCTCCTGTTCTTAATTAGGGTTCCAGATATTTACAAGGTTCATCTTTCTAGGATAAAAATACATAAGGACATGGCACTAAATATTTTAAAGGTTGGGGTTCCAACTGCAATTCAAAACACAGTTATTTCTCTTTCAAATGTAATTATGCAATCCTCTGTCAACGTCTTTGGCGCCTTACCAATGGCAGGTTTTGGTGCCTTTGTAAAGATTGACGGTTTTAACATCTTACCTGTTTTAAGTCTTAGCATGGCAATCACAACTTTTGTTGGTCAAAACTACGGTGCAGGTCAAATCGAAAGAATTAAAAAGGGTATGTGGACCACTCTTGCCATGACAGTTTTTTATACAATCATAAGCGGGACTCTTCTTTATAATTTTGCACCAAAATTAATCGGCCTTTTTACAAATGATGTAAGGGTTATCGAAGCTGGTGTTCTCGCCAGCAGGTTCTTCTGTCCCTTCTATTTCTTGCTTGCAATTATGCACTCACTTGCCGGCACAGTGAGGGGGACTGGAAAAACAATTCCGCCTATGATTATTCTCATCTTGTCACTTTGCATCTTTAGGATGGCGGCTGCAAAATTTGTAATTCCCCACTACCACACAATAGAAAATGTCTATAGGCTTTATCCCATCTCCTGGATTATTGGGGTCATCTTAATGGTTGCTTACACCATGAAATCCGACTGGCTTGGTGAAAAATAAAATTTCATACAAATAAAAGCATTGATTGAAAATCTCAACCAATGCTTTTTTGTTTCTCTAATTTTTAATTTATTAGTTTTCTTTGAAACCTTCGTAAAGATTTCCTTCCATTTCATCAACATATTTTTGAGCGTTCATGGCTGCAACTGCACCATCGCCTGCTGCGTTTACAACTTGACGAACTGTCTTCTTCCTAATGTCTCCAGCTGCAAAAACGCCTGGCACATTAGTCCTCATTTCTTCGTCAGTCTTGATATACCTGTCATCTGTAAGTTCAACCTTGCCTTCAAACATTTCTGTGCTTGGGATATAACCAATGAAGACAAAAATTCCAAAAGGATCATCGGACTTAATTGACCTATCTTCTCCTGTCTTTGTGTCGTGTAAGATCATTTCATTTACAATCTTGTCGCCCTTGATTTCCTTAACTGTTGTATTCCAGATAAAGTCAATCTTGTCATTGTTAAAGGCTTGTTCTTGAAGAACCTTTGAAGCCCTAAGCTCGTCTCTTCTGTGGATAATGTAAACTTTCTTTGCAAAGTTTGTGATGAAAAGTGCTTCCTGAACAGCAGAGTCACCGCCACCAACTACATAAACAACTTCATCTTCATAGAAAGCTGCGTCACAGGTTGAACAATAGCTTACGCCACGACCCTTGTATTCTTTTTCTCCAGGTGCACCAATTTCTCTTGGAGATGCTCCAGTTGCAATAATCACAGACTTAGCTTCGTAAGAATCTACATAGCCCTTGATCTTTTTTACTTCTCCATCAAGTTCCATGTCTTCTACTTGGTCCATTACAATTTCTGCACCAAACTTCTTAGCTTGGTCTGCCATTTTTTTACCAAGTTCAACACCATCTATTGAATCAATGCCTGGATAGTTTTCTACTTGAGTAGTTTCAGCTATTTGGCCGCCTTCAATTCCCTTTTCTATGATTAAAGTTTTCTTTTTACTTCTTGCTGCATAAAGACCTGCAGTTAAACCTGCTGGACCTCCACCAATTATTATAATATCGTACATTCTATCCCTCCAATTCTTATTATACCCAAAAATATTTTTTTGTATATAATAGAAGAAGGTGATTAAATGGAATTAAAAATGAATTTTTCAACGACATACTTTTTACTAATAAATATTTTGGTCTTTGGCCTATCTCTTATTATGTATTATCTCCTAAAGAAAAAAGGAACCAAGACCTATGAAGAGAAGCTTGACTTAAATTATTATGAGAAGGCCTACCTATATAAGGGCCCGAACTTTATCTATAACTCCATCATAGCTATGATTTTAAAAGCAAAGGCAACTGGGAGTATTGAAGTAGAAAAAAATTATTACCAGACAAAAGGAAATGAAGACAAGGTTGAGTTTATATTAAAAAACTTAAATTCAGCTGGGCTGGACAAAGGAGAAAGGAAACTTTTTGAGATACTCTTTTCCCTTGGAGATGGGTCTTCGGTTTCAACAAGGCAAATGGACAAACTAAGACGAACTGAAGCAGACAACTACAACAAAAAATTCAATGACTTCATCTACTTCTTAGAAGATGAGATGGTGGCGAAAAAACTCTTCTCAAGAGAAAAAAATACCCTAAAGATCTTTCTCTCCTTTGTAGTTTTTTCAATTTTATTTTTTGTGGGAATAGTGACAGTTTATAACCAAAGATTTTTTGGAATAGCAAGTATTGTTGCCTCCCTTTTCTTTTACGCATCACTAATAACCACTTTCTCCAAGATGACAGACCTTGGCAACAAAAAATTTAGAGAACTAGAAAAAGTAGAAGAAGAATTAAAAGCTAGAAGAGGAACAAGTGAAGATGACCTTCTACTTGCCCTTGGCCTTGGACTTAAGTACGAAAATATAAAAAATATTTATGAAAAACTGGGTGATGAAGCCTACGAAATTTATCTCGATGAGGACTTTTATAAGACCTTTAAGACAGCCCTAGTAGGCGACCACCTCTTAGTTAGAAATTAAATAAAATTTCCATTAAAAAAACTGTGATTTTACTCACAGTTTCTTTTTTTATTTAAAATTCGCAAATTATTATTTTTCCCTGGCCTTCTATTTGCACTTTTTCTTCTTCAAGATAGATGGCTGAGAATTTTTCAAAGTCCTTACCTTCAACTTTTAGGTCTGAATCGTAGTTAAAGATTACTGCCCTCTTGTCTGCCTTAAATTCAAAATTATTTATGTTTAGGGCAAACATCTTGGCATCTTGGCCCTTTTTATAAATTAGGTTAAAGTCTCTGACGTCTCCTGATGATTTTGTTGAGTCATCTCCGTCAAAAAATAATACTTCAAAGGGATCTAATGTAAATTTATTCCCATCACTTTCAATATTCATCACATTGTCAATTGGTGTGATGTACCTATAAAAGCCTGTGTAAAGTGTGTAGACTGATTCTTTGTCATTACAAGTTGCTGTTGAAATCCTAAAGTCAAAGTTTTTTTCACCAACGCTTGCATCTTCTGGGTAGATAAAAACTTCTGTTGTTACACCTGCAGACCATTTTGAATCCTTAAATTCTTCTTTTTTTATAAATTTCATTTAGTCCTCCAATAATTCTCTAAGCTTTCCTGTCACCTTGTAATCAACTTTTTGAAGTTCAGAAATATTCCTTGCTCCATTTAACATCATTAGCATCTTAGTCTTTTCCATTAGACCGTCAATATATTTTAAGGTGTATTCGTATCCACCACGAACTATATAGGAAAGAATTTCTCCACTAATTGCTGTCATGTCTGCTCCAAGGCAGATACTCTTCACTATATCCAAGGAAGTTTTTATTCCACCTGACCCTATTAAATACATGTCATCATAGGCAAGTTTTTTTGCTTCAATTAAACTTAGGGCAGTTGGTATCCCCCAAGAAAATAAATCTGATATATCTGCATTGGGTTCTCTTAGATTTTCGATTTCAAAAAAGTTTGATCCACCATAGCCAGATATGTCTACATATTTAACTCCAACATCATGAAGTTTTTTCACTGTCTTTTGCGACATTCCAAAGCCAACTTCCTTTACTATTACAGGGACTTCAGATTTTTTTACAATCCTTTCTATATTATTTAAGATTCCACAAAAGTTTCTTTCGCCCTCAACTTGGACAAGCTCTTGGGCTGGGTTTAGGTGGATTTGGATTGCATCTGCCTTTAAGAGGTCAACTGCTAGTTTTGCATCTTCTGTGCTAGAGAAGCCAGATAGGTTTGAGATGACAATTCCATCTTTTATAATTTCTCTTACAATTTCAAAGGACTTTCTTGAGTCTTCGTCTTCTAGGGCAATAGTTTGTGATCCAACAGCCATGGGAAGGTCGTACTCCACCGCAACATTTGCAAGAGATCTATTTATTTCCTCTGAAAGATTTGAGCCGCCAGTCATGGCGTTAATCATAAGGGGAAACTTTACTTTTTTATCTAAAAAATTAACACTTGTATCAATTTCATCATAATTTATCTCTGGAAGAGAGTCATTGTACAAAAAGATATCAGAAAAAAGCGGGTCGCCAACATAGGTTGAGCGAAGGAAATTTTCTATATGTTCTGTCTTTCTATATTTCCTCATTACATCCTCCTTTATAACAAATAAATAATATCATCTTTAAATTCTTTTTACAAGAAAGGACTTTCAAAAATGCTGGCCCCAATCTTGTCTCCATCATGTCTTATAAAGCCATCTTTAATTTCTATGAATTCCCCTTCTGTTAGCCTTACATTTTTATCTTTAAAATATTTTCTGTCTTCTTCTGTGGCAAAGATGGGTCTTGATTCATCCTTATTGTAATAATTTTGGTAAATCTCTTCTGTTGCCCTTAGGTCATTGGCTATGACTTCATCAATAAATTCATAATTTGAATGTTTTAATATGGCTTCGAAGTGGTCTTTCAAAGAATAGTCTTTTGTCTCTCCCTTTTGAGTCATGGCATTGGCAATATAAATCACCCTGGCCTTGGTATCTCTTAGGGCTTCATTGATTCCTCCTACTAAAAAGTTGGGCATAATCGAAGTATAGAGAGATCCTGGCCCAATAATTACAACGTCAGATGATAAAATCGCTTTCACAGCTTCATCATTTGCCTTTGGATAGTGGGGAATCATAGACATTTTTTCAATTTTCGTGTTCAACCTATAACACATTTTTGGAATATAGGACTCTCCCACAACCTTATCCTTAGACGCGAACTCTGCAACAAGATGAGTTTCATCAAGGGTTACGGGAATTACCTTGCCTGTCACATTAAAAACACTGGACATTTCAAGTAGAGCCTTGTCAAAGGACCCAAAAATATCTGTCAGTGCAGCAATTAAAATATTTCCCACATTTTGATCCTTCAAAGATCCCGATTTAAACCTATAATTCAACAAGTCCCTCATAGTCTTGTCGGTGTTGGAAAGAGCAATGAGACATCTTCTCACATCTCCTGGTGGAAGAATATTTAGTTCCTGCCTTAATATTCCACTTCCACCACCGTCATCAGACATGGAGACAACAGCCGAAATATCCTCGCTATAATCTTTAAGTCCACGCAAAATAGTGGAGATACCTGTACCTCCACCTAGGACTACTATCTTTTTTTCCATAAATTTTTCTCCATATCCCTATGAGTTACATAGGTAGACTTGTATTCATCCTTTAGGAGTCTACCTATCTCCTCAGCTATAGCAACAGATCTGTGAAAACCTCCAGTGCAACCAATCCCAATTGTAAGGACTCTCTTTTGCTCCGCCATATAATTTGGTATCAAAAACTTCAAGAGGTCAATAGTCTTATCAATAAATTCTTTGGTCACATCCCACTTCATTACATAGGACTTCACTTCTTCAGTCTTTCCATTTAAGTCCTTAAGCTCTTTTATATAAAAAGGGTTTGGTAAAAATCTCACATCAAAAACAAGGTCAGCATCCCTTAAGATGCCAGACTTAAAGCCAAAACTCGAAACCTCAATGGCAAAGTTGTCCTTTTCATTATAGGACACAAAGGCCATTAATTGCTTTCTCAGATTTTTAGTAGAAAGTCCTGTGGTGTCAATGACAAAGTCAGCGCTGTCTTTGATTTTTGAAAGAGTTGCTTCCTCAAAATTATAACCATCAACAATGGACCTGTTCATTGGGTGAGGCCTTCTCAGCTCCTTGTACCTTGCAATAATAGTTTCCATATCGGCATAGAGGAACAAGAGCCTGATTTTTAAATTCATCCCTTTTAGCTCTTCATAAGCAGAATAGAAATCATTAAAAAGTTCCCCACTCCTCATATCTACAACAGCAGCCACCTTTTCAAAGTTTTTGCTCTTTGCATCAAGTGCAATGTTGCAAAACTTTGGCAAAAGAGCTGGTGCAAGATTGTCCATGGCATAGTATCCAAGGTCTTCAAAGACATCTAGGGCATAGGATTTGCCCGATCCGCTCATTCCCGTAATAATTATAATTTCCATTTCATCACCAACTTAAAGACTCCTAATCACCAATAATTTTAACTTCCCTCTCTAAAGTAACGTCAAACTTATCGTGAACGACTTTTTGTACAATTTCTATAGTTTCAAGTATATCTTGGGCAGTAGCCTTATTCTTATTTACAACGAAGCCGCAGTGCTTTTGACTAATTCCTGCTCCCTTATGAGTAAAGCCCCTTAGGCCCGAATCATCAATTAGCTTTCCAGCGAAATAACCTGTAGGCCTTTTGAAGGTAGAGCCAGCAGAAGGCATATCAAGAGGTTGCTTGTCAGCTCTTCTTTGGTCAAATTCTTCATATTTTTCTCTTATTTCATCTTTGTTTCCATCTTCAAGAGAAAAAGTTGCACCGAGGACAATTAAGTCCCTCTCTTGAACTAGAGAATGCCTGTAGGCAAAATTCATCTCATCTCCAGGAACTTCAATAACCTCTAGGTTTTCATCAAGAAGCCTTACGCTCTTACAAACATTTTTTATTTCACCATCATAGGCACCAGCATTCATAACAATGGCACCACCAAGAGAACCTGGGATACCATGAGCAAACTCAAGACCAGTAAGAGAATTTTCCATGGCAAACTCACTAATCTTTTTCATGCTGGCACCAGTTCCTGCAAAAATTTCCTTGTCAGAAACTTTTTTCACATCATTTAATTTATTTTTTAACTTTATAATAATTCCATCAAAGCCCTTGTCCTTGACAATAATATTAGTACAGTTTCCAAGAATATAATACTTGTAATTATTTTTTCTAATAGATTTTAAAATTTCTATAAGAGACTCTTCATCATTGGGTTTAATGAGAAGCTTAGCAGGACCACCAACACAAAAAGAAGTGTGGTTCTTCATTGGCTCATCATAGAAAAAATCTCCCAAATTTTCATTTATATCAAATAACATAAAACACCTCAATTAAATACTAGATTAATTATATCATTGAAAGAGGGGAAAAGAAAAAGAGAATTGGTATCCTCTTTTAGATCTTCAAAAAAGCTTAGTAAAAATTTTTAAAAGCTGACGCTTTTACATTCCTTTATAAGGAGGGGTGCAAGGGGCGGGCGAGGCCCCTTTCCCCCTCCTTATACCTCCCCCCTATCCCCTCGCCCTGGCAGGGGCCCAACCCTTTAATACGCAAAAAGCTCTCCGACTAAAAATTTCAAACTCACTTCGTTCAAACAATGAAATTTTTTTAACGTCTCCGAACTTTTTGCTTACTGCTTTATAAGCTTGCGGTTTATTGGCAAGCTTTACGACCTTATAATATTTCAACGAGCTGGGGCACTCCATCAGCTCACTGTTTAAGTATGAAGTTGTAATTTGTTGTGAAGTCACAAAAAATTTCAAGATCACATTTTTTTCTTAAGTCATAGTTTATTATGAAGTCAGAGTTTTTTATTAAGTCATAAAAAAATACAACTTCACAAATAATTATGAAATTATAAAAAAAGAAGCTTAACAATTTACTATTTAAGCTTCTTTTAATAAAAAAATTTATCCGACTTGTAAGATTGGCTTAAGTAATTCAACATAAGTTTGAATTCATGTAAAGGTAAAACCGTGAACTAAGGTTGAAGAACCCCGTAAGGCAAGACAGCCGTTAAGAAAATTCAATGTGCTTGAGCAATTTATTGCTCAACCGATGAACCTTACAACGAAAAGGAGCAAAGCGAACTTTGAGTTGATTAGGTTCACGCGAAGCTCGCAATTAAAAAATAGAGCGAGGTGCTTCTGACTATATTGATAAGTTATCTTTAGTTTGTAAAAATTTGTAGCGAGCAAGTTTTGAATTTTTAGGATGGCTGCCGCTCGGGGTTGTAAGCAAAGGCCCCTGCCAGGTCGTTGAAGGTGTTGGGGGTGGCCCGGAGGGGGAAGGACCAATCGAAAGGTCCTAACCCCCTCCGGAAAAAGAATCGTAAAGCCTAGCTTTACAAAAACTTATTTAAAATAAAAAGCTTATCGAAAAATAAGAATTATAAAAGCGAAGCTTTTACTAAAACTTTTCACTAAAAAAGCAGCCTTTTCTCTCGGCTGCTTTCATTTTTCTTAATTTTTATTTTTCTAAAATTCTATTTTTCCTTTAATATCTCTAAGGCCTTTTGAAGCTGTGTATCTGTCTCTTGATAGTCTATACCTATACCCTTAATATTTTCGGGAAGGTCTACTTCCACGTCTGGCTCTACTCCCAATTTATTTATTGAGTCGCCACTTGGTGTGAAGTATTCTGATGTTGTCAGTTTTAATCCGTCTCCTTCTGGCAAAGCAATTACATTTTGAACTACTCCCTTGCCATAGGTTTTTTTGCCAACAATTTTTGCCCTATCTAGGTCACTTATTGCTCCTGCCAAAATTTCTGAGGCTGATGCTGATCCTTCGTTGACGAGGACTACCATCTTGATGTCATTGTACTTGCCATCTGTCTTGTAGTCTTCTATGACTTCTCCCTTGTTGTTTTTCAAGGTTACAAAGCTTGTCTTTGGAAGTATTGCGTCTCCAATTTCATAGGCAGCGTCAACTACTCCTCCAGGGTTGCCCCTCATGTCTAGGACTATTCCCTTGACTCCATCGTCAGTGAGTTCTTGTAAAACTTTTTTGAAGTCCTTACCTGTCTCTTCGTCAAACATTGTTATACCAATGTAGCCATAGTCTCCGATTTTATTTTTTAAGACAGAGTCGATTTTTATCTCTTCTCTTTTGATTTCAACTTCTTCTGTCTTTAGAGTTTTCTTTTTTAAAAGTAAAATCTTGACGCTTGTTCCTGCTTCTCCACGCATCTCCTTTGAGGCCTGATCAATTTTTTCTGCCGAGAAGTCCTTGCCATTGATTTTTAAAATCTTATCTCCAGATTCAACCCCAGCCCTATCAGCTGGCGATCCCTTTATTGGCGAAACTACAGTTACACTTCCATCTTCTGCAGGAGAAATTATAACTCCAACACCTTGAAACTTGCCCGTAGTTTGTTCTGACAATTTTTTCATCTCATCTTTTGTAAGATATTGTGAATAAGGATCTTCTAACCCTGCAACTAATCCCTTTAAGATTCCTGCCTCAAGATTTTCTTCTTTTATATCCTTATTGTAAAGATAATTTTCTTTTAAATATTTCTCAAGAAGAACTACCTTTCCAAAGTTTTCATTTGTTCCTAAAATGCTTTTTACTGTGTATATTCTCGTAACAACAGCAGTTGCCAATATTAAAATTGCAACTGCTGCCACTTTTAAAAATTTATTCTTTTTCATTATACATATCCCAATGGATTTACTGGTGATCCATTTACCCTAACTTCGAAGTGAAGGTGAGGTCCTGTGGATAGACCTGTTGAACCTACAAAGGCTACAACATCTCCTGCTGATACAGAGTCACCTACTGACTTATTAAGTGCAGAACAGTGAGCGTAAACTGTAACAGTATCACCGTGATCAATCATAATAACATTTCCATATCCACTCATAAGTCTTGATAAAATTACTGTACCTGACTTAGCAGCAACTATAGGTGTTCCACTTGGTGCTGGTATATCTACACCTGAGTGGAATTTAGAATAACCTAAGATAGGGTGAGTTCTATAGCCAAATGGTGATGATATTGAGTAGTGACCTGGAACTGGCCAAGTATATGCTTGTCCATCTCTTGGTCTTGATGCAACGCTTATGTTGCTGTTAACTCTATTTGTCCTGTTTGCTGAAGCTCTTTCAGCCCTCTTCTTAGCTTCTTCTTCTCTTTTCTTTTGGACTTCAATTTCTTTTTGAAGTTTTAAAATTTCAAGGTCTAGGTTTTGCCAGTCTGATTGAGCCTTTTCAAATTCAATCTTGTAAGCATCAATGTTTTTTTCAAGAACTTTCATGTACTCATTCTTTGCATTAACTGCATCTTGGTAGCCTTGTCTTTCAGACTCAACTTCTGCCTTAGTAACTGTAACTTTTTCTCTATCAACTTTTAATCTTTCTTCAGTCTTTTTTATTGTGTCAATTTGAGTTTTTATGTACTCAATAAGTTCTCTGTCAGCCTTTGCGATTGAAGAAATAATTTCGTTGTTTCTAAGTAATTCTTCTATATCCTTTGAGTTTAATAAAACTTCAATATAGTTGACATTGCCCCTCTTATACATTTCTCTAAGTCTTGACCTTAAAGACTTTGTATTGGCCTCAAGATTTGCTTGAGCTTCTTCCAATTTCTTTTGGTTAGCAGCAATATCTTGATTTAATTTATTTATTTCTTTTTCAAGAGACGCTATCTTATTAGACTTCTCTTGAATCTTTGCATCAAGGCTCGCTATTTCATCTGTTACAGACTTTTTTTCTGATTCTGTATTAGAAATATTAGCCTTTTGCTCCTTAATTTTTGAATTAACCTGTTTTCTTTGTTCAATTTTTTTATCTTTTTCAATAGTTAGACTCTTCGAAGACTTAGCAAAACTTGCACTTGGAGCAGCCATTATGGCAGCCAGGCAAATTGCAAGAATCTTTCTCTTACTATACATTCTTTCACCTACACATCTAAAAACTTTTTAGTTGAGAACAAGGATCCGAAAAATCCAATTCCAACTCCAATGCATAAAAACATTATATACAAGTCAGTTCTAACAGACAAGGCACTTATCATATCCACGCCTGTGATCTCGTTAAGTTGGGGATTTAACCTATCAAATATTATTCCGTAAAGTCTCAGTGTCAGAAATCCCGAAAGGGCTGAACCTAGAATTCCGAAAATAATTCCATTTATTAAGAAGGGTCCTCTTATATAAGTATTGGTTGCTCCAACATACTTCATTATGTTTATTTCCTTTTCCATGTTTGAAATTGCAATCTTAATTGTATTGTGGATAATTAAAATTGAAATTAAAACTAGGATTAGGACAATTGCTGCTCCCACATACTTAACTCCATTTTGAAGTTTCATCATTTGAGTGACAAAGTCATAATAATAATTGTGGTCTTCAACTATTGGAAGGTCCTTGTACTTATCTTCAATTTCCTTTCCATAGGAAAGTTCCTTCATTTCTACTGTAATGGAAGCTGGTAGAGGATTTCCTCCAGGAATATTTTCTAAAATTGTGGAGTTTTCTCCAAAACCTTCTTTAAACTCTTCTAGAGCTTCTTCTTTAGATACATAGGAAACTTTTTTTACCTTTTTATTGCCGTCAAGTTCATCGATAAATTCATTTACATCCTTGGGGTTTACATCGTCCTTTAAGAAAAATACAACTTTATCGAGTTTTTCTCCTGTTTGATAGACCATTCCATTTATATTTAAAATCATAAGCATAACTACACCAAAAAGTGTGAGCATAGCTGTTATGGAAATTACAGATGTAAAGGACATAGTCTTGTTTCTCCAAAGGCTGGAGAAGGATTCTCTCAAAAGATTAAAGAACTGTCTTATTGCCTTCATAGTAACCTCCTTCTCTTATATCCGAAACAATGGAACCATTATCAAGGGTAACAACCCTCTTATTAAATTTATCAACAATATTAACTGCGTGAGTTGCCATAATAATAGTCTTGCCATCATCATTAATGTTTTTTAAGGCAGACATAATGTCCCAGGCAGTGGACTCGTCAAGGTTACCTGTTGGCTCATCACAAACTAGATAAGGAGCATCGTTTACAATTGCTCTTGCAATGGCAACCCTTTGTGATTCTCCACCAGAAAGTTCAGATGGATAATCCTTTACCTTATCACTTAAGTTTACAAGGTCAAGTGCATATTCCACTTTTTTATTAATTTCTTTTTTTGATTCTCCAAGAATTTCTAGGGCAAAGGCCACATTTTCAAAAACAGTCTTTTTCTCTAAAAGCCTGAAGTCTTGGAAGACAACAGATATATTCCTCCTAAGTTTAGGAATCATATATTTAGAAATTTTAGTTATATCATCATCGCCAATAAAAATCTTTCCACGATTTACCTTCTCTTCTCTAATGAGGAGCTTTATCATAGTAGATTTTCCAGCACCAGATGGACCAACTAAGAAAACAAAATCGCCGCGTGGCACTTCAATATTAATATTTGAAAGTGCAGCAACGCCGTTGTTGTATTCCTTATATACATTTTCAAATTTTATCATAAAAACACCTTTCTATAATCTTAATCAATTATATTACAAAGTGGTTACAAATGTACAGTGCTTTTGTTAATTTTCCCAATTAAGCTCACAATATAGTAATATTTTTAAGACTTAAAAGCAAATTTATAAAAATAAATAAAAAAATATTTTACATTTCCTTACACTTCGTGTATAATTTTGAAGTAAAAAAGTAATTTATTTAAATGTAGGAGGAATTATGCAAAGATACATTGGTACAGTAGTACGTGGAATCCGTACACCTATTGTAAAAAGTGGAGACAATCTAGTAAATATTGTCGTTGATTCCCTAGGAAAAGCTCTTGAATCAGAAAATATTTCTGTTAGAGATAAGGATATTGTTGCAGTAACTGAATCTCTAGTTGCTAGAGCTCAAAATAACTATGCAACAATAGATGATATTGCAGAAGATATTAATAAAAAATTCGACAAGGAAATCGGAATTGTGTTCCCAATCCTTAGCCGTAACAGATTTTCAACAATCCTTAGAGGAATTGCAAAATCAGGAAAAAAAGTACATTTTCTCTTCTCCTACCCATCTGACGAAGTTGGAAATTCACTAATGGATCCAAGTCTTCTTTATGAAGCAAAGATAAATCCATTTGCAGATGTCCTAGAAGAAAAAGATTACAGAAGAATCTTTGGCGAAGAAGTTAAGCACGAATTCACAGGAATTGATTATGTGACACTTTACAAGGAAATTTGTGGTGGTAACTGCGAAATCCACTTCTCAAATGATCCTAAGACTATCTTAAACTACACAGACGAAGTTCTTATTGGATCAACTCACACAAGATTTTCAATAAAAAGACTTTTAAAAGACGAAGGAGCAAAAGTTGTTCTTGGTCTTGACGATATATTAAATGAATCCATCAATGGAAGTGGCTACAACGAAGAGTTTGGTTTACTTGGCTCAAACTTTGCATCTGATACAAGATTAAAATTGTTCCCAAGAGATGGAGAAACTTTTGTAAATGCAGTACAAAAGAAATTAATCGAAAAATACAACAAGCAAGTTGAAGTTATGATCTACGGCGACGGTGCCTTCAAAGATCCAGTTGGAAAAATCTGGGAACTTGCAGATCCAGTTGTATCACCTGCCCACACTGATGGACTTGCTGGCCAACCAAGCGAACTTAAAATCAAATACATTGCAGACACTGACCTAAAGGATATGGATACTGAACACGCAACTGCTGCTATGAAAGAAAAAATCTCTCATAAGAACAAGGACCTTGTTGGTAAAGACGAAACTCTTGGAACTACTCCAAGAAGAATTACTGACTTACTTGGAAGTCTCTGTGACCTTACAAGTGGTTCAGGAGACAAGGGTACTCCAGTAGTTTATATCCAAGGTTACTTCGATAACTTTGCAAGTGAATAATATATAAAATTTATGCCACCCATGAGGGTGGCTTTTTTTTCTTGCAGATTTTTTTATTTTTGCTTAAATTTTTTTCATCTCTATCACGTTTTTAATCCTTTACTTTCTCTAAAAACTTATTAACTTATTCTTATCCTACTTCTCTTTAGTAAAACTCTTACTATAACTCAAGAATTTGTTAACTCAAGAATTTGTTTCTATAATATAAATTAAATCTAATAAACTTTCCTAGACATTACTCAAATTTTTACAACTTCACAATCTTTTATTACTTCATAAAAAATTGTAACTCTATAATAAATTTTTAATTCGTAGGACTTTCTCGCATAAAAATAATAAATACATTCTCTAATAATAAAATAAGCTAGCACAAAGGATAAATAAATTTTTGCAATAAAAAACAGGTGTCATAAACACCTGCCACATCTCTAATATAAAAAGATTTTATGAAATCATCTTTGCGTCTTTATATGTTACATCTTCGTCTAAAACTGTAACTTGAACTGTTGATGTCAAAACGTCAGAATAAGTGTAACTTGCTGTTACTAATTCTTCTCCGTTAAAAACCTCAAGTACAAAAAGACTTGGGTAAGTTGCCTTTAGAATTCCCTTTCTAGTTACAATTTTCTTCCTGCCCTTGTTGGCCCTTACGATAACTTTCTTTCCTATGTGGTTCTCAAGTTCTTTCTTGATTATTTGCATTTGATTCATTCGATACCCATTCCTTCCAGACCTATTAATATTGATTAATTATACATTAAAAAAGTCCTCTTGTCAAATAAATCTATAATTTTACTCCATAAAAAAAACTTTGTCAATAAAATTTTACAAGAAATTTTATAATAAGTTAAAAATATTTTTATGACCTTAAGAATAAACTAACAATATTTTTTACACGTTAATTTTTTTACATAATTTTTTTATTTCTTTCTTCAAATGCCTTGCAAACTTGTATTTTCTTAAATAAAGGTGGATTTTTCTAAACAACTATTGTATAATTATGTATTGTTATTGAGTGGATTGGAGGTATTGATGCAAGAAAAGAAAAAAGTCATTCTTGGAATGAGTGGCGGTGTTGATTCATCTGTCTCTGCAATTCTCTTAAAGGAAGCTGGCTACGACGTTACAGCAGTCTTTATGAGGAACTGGGCAGAAGATGACGGCATGTGTACTGCTCGAGAAGATTATATAGATGTTGTCTCTGTATGCTCTCAGCTTGGCATTAAATATTTTACTGTCAACTTTGAAAAAGAGTATAGAGATAGGGTTTTTTCTTATTTCCTAAGTGAATATAAAAAAGGCAGAACTCCAAATCCAGATGTTATGTGCAATACTGAAATAAAATTCAAGGCCTTCCTTGACTATGCAATGGATTTTGATGCTGATTATATTGCTATGGGTCACTATGCCAGGACAAAAAAAGTCGATGGCAAGACTTACCTCTTAAAGGGCTTAGATAATAATAAGGACCAATCCTACTTTTTATCAAGAGTTAAGTCAGAAGCACTTGAAAAAACTCTCTTCCCTGTTGGTGATTTAACTAAGGATGAAGTAAGGCGCATCGCAGAAAAATATGAACTCTCTACTGCTTCTAAGAAGGATTCGACTGGAATCTGTTTTATTGGAGAAAGAGATTTCAATGAGTTTTTAGATCAATTTCTATTTACCAAGCCCGGTAAAATTGTGGACGAAAAGGGCAAGGTATTGGGAGAACACTCCGGCCTTATGCACTACACTATTGGTCAAAGGCGTGGAATTGGCATTGGTGGCGTAGGAAGTGGAGAACCCTTCTTCGTTGCTGATAAGGATTTAAAAAACAATCTTTTAATTGTGGCTCAAGGTATTAACAACCCCGTTCTTTATAAGGACGAGTTTGAAGTGGAAGATATTTTCTGGATTACAGAAAATCCTTCTCTTCCAGTGGACTTATCTGTTAAAATAAGATACAGGGCAAATGATCAGGCTGCCACATTGGAAAAAGTAAATGATAAATATGTTGTTAAACTGAAAAAACCACTTAAGGGTGTCACACCTGGTCAAGTGTGTGTTTTTTATCAAGGCGATGTTTGTCTTGGTTCAGGTATTATAAAATAATTTTTGGAGGTATATATGAAACTAGTTTTAAACAAAAGAGATGCTAAGGGTAAAAACAAAGTTGATAAACTTAGAGCAAATGGTGAAATCCCAGGAGTTCTTTACTCAAAGGGTAATGAAGCAAGAATGGTAAGTGGTCTTGAAAAAGATCTTCTAAAGGCTTATAGCCAAGAAGGATACTCAAACATTTTCGAAATCGAACTTGATGGAGAAACTGTATCTGTACTTTTCAAGGAAGTTCAAATGCACCACATTAAAAATGCTATGGTTCACTTTGACCTATACGAAATCGATATGAACACTGAAATCACTGTTGAAGTACCAGTTGTTCTTGAAGGTAGAGATGAAGTAAGAGTTCAACCTTCTTCATTAATCCAAGTACTAAACGAAATCACTGTTACTTGTCTACCAAAATATCTTCCATCTGAAGCTGTTGTAAATGTTGTTGAAATGCAAATTGGTGACGCTAAGACAATTGCTGACCTTGACATTTATGGTGACGAAAATATTACCATTGAACACTTCGAAGCAGATGAAACTGTTGCAACTCTTGTTGAACCAACTGAAGAAGAACCAGAAGAAGAAGCAGAAGAAGTTTCTGCAGAAGTTCCTACTGTTTCTGAAACTGAAGAAAAAGAAGAAGAGGAAGAATAATTTTAAATATTATAAAAAGGGCTCGTGGAGCCCTTTTTTTTTGCCCTAAATTAGGGCATTTTTTATAAACTTCTTAAATTATATTTCTAAAATTTTAATAATCTTTTTATAAGCCTACAAGAATTCCAAAATTTCACTAGGATCATTAATTATATTATCTGTGTAGGCTTCTAGCATTTCTCTTGACCCAGTCCCACAGAGGACTCCTATTTTCACTGTGTCTTCTCCAAAAACCATATCAACCCTTGAGTCTCCAACAATTATTATTTCTTGGTCCTTAAGGGAATACTTTTCTTTAAAGACTTCGAGGCTCTCTCTATTAGGCTTCTTCTCATAAATATCTGCAGCTGCATAAAAATCTATATAAGAATCAAGATTTAAGTACTCCATGGAATACTTGGCCTGCCTATAGTTGTCCGATGTGAAAATCCCAATTAAGATATCTCTTCTCTTCAAGACTTCAAAAAGACTTTTTAAGTCACAAGTTTCCCTTATAAAATTATTGTTTTCCTTTAAATAATTTAAGAGGTGGTCATCAATCTCTTTATAAATTTTCCCTAAGTCTTCGTCAAGATACTTAGAAAAAATTATTGCCAGGTCCATAGCAGTTTCTGATGAGAGAATAGAATTTTCCTCTACCCCACCATCTTCTCTGATGCCAATTTCCTTAAAGAGTTTTTTCCTCTTACCTTCATCTATGGTTTTTTCTTCCAAAAATTCTACAATAGAATCTACCCATCCATCTGTATACTCCAGGAGGGTCCCATCCTTGTCAAATAATATTGCCTTTATCATACTAAATCTTTAAGTTCCTTCCAAGTTTTTATTTTTTTCTCACTTTTGTCTAAATTATAAAAGTAGGGATTAGTGAATCCATAGAGTTCTCCATCTTCACATCTAACATTTGCTCTGACATAGTGATAATTCTCGTCTAAGTTTAATTTCTCATACAAAGTATTTTCATAAATTTTATAAATATCACCATCTACTATTAATTCTATATGAAGTTTTTTGTCGTGAAAAGTGCTTTCTTCTAATTCCAAAGTAAATTCGGTCTCATTAACTTTTTTTAACTCAATTAATTTTTCACGGGAGATAGAAATTTTCCCTGCTAACATTGCCTTTTTGATTTCATTTTTTGAAAGATTCTTCGCAAAAATATAGGTCTTTGGATCTCCAAGAAGTGATGGATAGTCTGCATTTTCATATTTTTCATCCGGGTAAAGATGAGAGTCACTTCCACCTATACCATAAATTTTATAGCCATTTTGAAGAAGTAAGTCCCAAGCTTTTAAAGCTTTTTCCATGGCATCAATAGAAGTCATATAAGTTGGATCATTTATTATTTCCATAAATTTTAAGTCATCTAAAGAATAATCATCAACTAAAAATTCAAAAGTTTCCATAAAGGGATGATTAATTGAATAAATTTCATCCTTTATTTCCCTTAAAACTTTTAATAACCACTCTTCAGTGTTAAGTCCCTCTACAGAATATTTTTTAAAAACAGAATCATTAGTGAAAAATACATTGATGTGGCCGTACTTCGATGTTATTTCTGTTCCTTCAATAATTAATAAGTCAGTTTCAGGAAATCTTGTCTGATTAAAGTTGTGGTCTGTTGGAGAAAAGAAGGACAGGCCTCTTTTTTTTGCTACTTCAATATTTTCTTCTGGAGATAACTTACCATCAGAGTAAAAAGTATGAGTGTGAAAGTCACCAGCATACCACTTTTCTTCACTGCATTTGACTTCATCTTTTTCTATGTCCACTTCTTTTTTAGAATCAATAGGGTTTTTTTCATCTTCAATTTTTAAAATGACATCTCCTTCTTTGTGAAGAAGATAAGTTATTCTATAATCGCCACTCTCTAAATTTTTAAAGCCATTAGAGGACTTTAAGATATCCTTTGACATAAATCTTTCTGCATCTCTATTTGCTGTAATGCTACCCACAATTTCATTTTCTTTATAGACAAATAGACTTATGAAAAATTTTTCTCCTTTTAGACTAAACTTGATTGAATCCTTTATTAATTCATCCAAATTTATTTTTAACTCTATTTCATTGTATCCTTCTCTTAAATTTTTTATTATATTTTCCATATTTCTCCTTAAAAAAAGCTCTGGGACTTAACCCAAAGCTTGATTTTAAATTTTTTATTTTTACTTATTTATTTCATCAAGAGCTGCCTGTGCAGTTTTTGCTGCTTCATCAAGGGCAGTCTTTGCATCAATATTTTGAAGCTCAACCTTATCAGCAGCAATTGAAAGTGCGTCTGTTATTTTTCCATCAGTTGGATCAATGAAAGCTGGTGAAGCATGCATTGCTTGTTCATAAGGAACCCCTGCATAAGGGTTTTCTTCGATAAACTTTTTGTATTCAGCTACATTTGCCGCAGATTTTCTTACTGGAATGTATCCAATTTTTTCTGACCACTTAGCAGAAACTTCTGGACTTGTGAAATAAGCTATCCATTCATAGGCTGCCTTTTGTTGTTCTTCACTTGCTGCTGCAGGAACAAGTAGTGAGTGTGCACCAGCCACTGGCTTTCCTGGGTTTCCATTAAGTCCCGGTTGTGGAAGTGATGAAATTTTTGTAAAGTCAAGATCTCCCTTGTCTCCTGATGAACCAGTGTAGGACATTGCTTCACCATTCATTACATCATCAATTGTTCTATACCAATATTCCCAGCCTTGTCCACCAGATTCAATTTTTGTAGTTTTGTTTTCAAAAATTTGTTGTCTTACAAAGTTCCATGAGTCAACCCATTCTTTGCTATTAATTAAAACTTTTTTCCATCATCAGATAAAATTTTACCACCATTAGATAGAGCTATATCTATTAAGTTTTCATGATTATACATTACAAGGTGACCCCATTTTGCTATGCCCTTGTCTTGGATTTCCTTTGAATATTTAAAAGTATTTTCCCAAGTGTTAAATACTTCTTTTGGATCAAGTCCTGCCTTTTCAAGTAAGTCTTTTCTGTAATAAATTACTTGAGTTGTGCCATATGCTGGGAACCCGTAAACTTTGTCATCAACCATTGCCGGTTTCATAAAAACTTCAAGATAGTCGTCAATAGGAGTTCTATCATCCATATATTTTGTTAAATCTGCAAGCATTCCGTCCTTTACTCTTAGTTCAATATTTGATCCAATGTAAACTGCTGGTGGCTCATTTGCTGCAATAGCTGCCTGAACTTTTTGGAAAGTTTCATTGTAGTCAGCTTGTTGAACACCAACAACCTTTACCTTATCTTGTGACTCGTTAAATTCTTTTATAATCTCTTCCATTGTTTCTCCAGCAACTGATCCAAGTCCATACCAAAATTGGATTTCAGTTTTGCCTTTTGAATCTGCTGTCTTTTCTTCCGTCTTCATTGCATTTTTTGCAGAACTTGAACATCCTGTAAAAATCATAAGTGCACATAGCATAAGTAATGCTGTCTTAAAAATTTTTTTCATGTTTTCTCCTTTTTAATTAAATTTTATCCTTTTATTCCACTATCAGATATTCCTTTTATAAACCATTTTTGTAAGACAATAAATAGTATTAAAAGTGGAAGAACTGATATAGTATTTCCTGCCATTAAAAGAGGTAAGTTTTCTCCAAAATTTCCCTGTGATGTGAAAAATTTATTTAGTCCAACGCTTATCAAATACTTTGATTTTGAATTTGTAATAAGTGATGGCCACATATAATTGTTATACATTGTTACAAATTGGATAAGTGCATTAGTAAGTATAGTTGATTTAGAAATAGGAAGTACAACTTTTAAAAGTATATCCATGTCACTTGCTCCATCCATTTCAGCAGCTTCTATTAGCTCCTTTGGCACCTCCTTAAAAGTGTTGTAGAGCATATAAATTGTAAAGACTGCCACTGAATTTGAAATAATAATTCCAGTCAAAGTGTCTATTAAATTTAATTTTGCAATTATTACATAGCTTGGAACATATGTTGTTGCAGCAGGAAGCATATAAGTCAAAAGAATCCCTTTAAACATCATGCCTCTTAGTTTAAAGGAAAATCTGTACATGCCATATGCAAGTAAAACCCCTGTGATAATTTGAAGAATAACTATTATAATTGATGTGACAATTGAATTTATAATATATAAATCAAAAGGTGCTAAATTTAATGCCCCAATAAAATTCCTAAAGTCTAAAAAATCTGGCATAAAGCTAAGGGGCTTTCGCATAATTGATTCAGTAGTTTTAAAGGAATTTGAAATCATCCACATAAGTGGAAAAAATGTTATTATTGATAAAAATATAAGCACAAGGTGTCTCGCTATTTTTTTCATCATGCCTCCAACTTCTTTCTCATAAATATCATTAATAATGACAAAATTGCTGTTATTATTACAATGATAAGTGATATTGCACTTGCCTTACCCATATTAAACTCTTCAAACGCCATTTGATAGAACAGATATAGTAGAGTTCTAGTTGAACCTGCTGGACCACCTCTTGTCAAAACTGAAAACTGATCATAAGCTTGAATTGAGGTTATAAGATTCATAATTAGTAGGAAAAATGTGGTGCTCTTTGTCATTGGAAAATAAATATATTTTATTTTTTCAAAAATATTTATCCCTTCAAGTTTTCCTACTTCAAACAAGCTGTTTGGAATTTTACTCATGGCATCTGTATAAAATAACATTGCCCAGCCAGCATTCTTCCAAATTGTAACTATAATTACTGCAAGCATGGCTGTATTTTCATTACTTAACCAGTTGGGACCATCTATTCCAACTGTGGCAAGAATCCTATTTATTAGACCAACATCCCCTCTTAGCATCCATGACCAGACAATTGACATGGCAACCATTGGGGTTACCCAAGGAGAAAATAAAAAGCCTTGATAAATCAATTTACCTCTGAAATTTCCTTGCAAAAATAGGGCAAATATAAATCCCAAAAGTAAGACAGGCACCACTGTTCCAATTCCAAATACCAAAGTATTTTTAACAGCTTGCCAAAAAAAACCGTCTTGCAAGATGTACTTGTAATTACCCAGTCCAACAATATCGAAGTTTGGACTCACATAATTCCAATTTGTAAAAGAAATAATAAGTGATGCAAGCATTGGCAAAAACCAAAAAATTAAAAGTGGCAACATGGGAATTAAGAAGTAAGTCAAAAACTCTTTAAGTCCAAGCTTTCTCTCATAAGATTTTCTTATGCTAGTCTTCATAGTTTTCACCTATAAAAATTCTATCTCCAGAAAGCCTGTCAAAGAAGTAAGCCTTATCTTTTGGTATTTTTACAAAAAATCCACCATTATCCTTTAGATTTTTATCTAAATCGCATTTCAAAATTATTTTGTTGGAAAATAAATTTCCTGAGATATTGTAATCAGATCCCAAAAGCTCAATTAAATTGACACTAAAAGGCAATCCGACGCTCTTTGAAAATTCAAGAGATTCTGGCCTTACTCCTAAAGTAATTTTCCCGTCAGCTAAACTTATCCCGCTTAAAATTTTATTACCTTCATCATCATAGAAGTCACCAGCTTTAACTTCACCATTAATAAAATTCATGGCTGGAGAACCTAAAAATCCTGCAACAAAGGCATTAATAGGATTGGTGTAAAGCTCTCTTGGGCTTCCAATTTGCTGAATTACTCCATTGTTTAAACAGACAATTCTCGTTGCCATAGTCATAGCCTCAGTTTGATCATGAGTGACATAAATGACAGTTGACCCCAGCTTGTTTTTTAAATTAACAATTTCTTCACGCATTTCAACTCTTAGTTTTGCATCTAAATTTGAAAGTGGCTCATCCATTAAAAATATGTCAGATTCTTTTACTATTGCCCTGCCCAATGCCACTCTTTGCATTTGACCACCAGATAAATCCTTGGGCTTCCTATTTAAGTAATTAGTCAAGTTTAAAATTTCTGCAGTACTTCTCACTTTTTCGTCAATTAATTTTTTGTCTAGTTTTCTAATTTTTAATCCAAAAGCTATATTTTCATAGACGCTTAAATGAGGATAAAGTGCATAGGACTGAAATACCATGGCAATATTTCTATCCTTTGGCAAAACATCGTTAGATAATTTCCCATCGATGTAAAGTTCTCCACTAGTTATATCTTCAAGACCAGCAATCATCCTAAGACTTGTTGACTTTCCGCAACCAGAAGGACCAACAAATACAATAAATTCATTTTCTTTTATGTCAATGGAAAAATCTTTAACTGCATATTCCTCATTTTCTTCATATTTTTTGCATATATTTTTTAAGCTGATTTTGGACAAATCCTCTCCTCCTTTCACCTAGTTTATTCTACGTTTAATTTAAATATAAAAAATATATGGAAGGTAAATTATTTGTAAATTAGATAAAATTCATATCTTTAAAAAAAATTTGCAATTAAAAAGAGCTCACTCTAAATTAAGTGAACTCTAAAAAATATTTTTTTATTTATTTTCAAACCATTCCTTCATGGTTCTCATTACTTTCCTAAGTTCTTCTTCTGTGATTACATAGGGAACCATGGAGTAAATATATTTCACAAAGGGCCTTGAGAAGACTCCTCTTTCATAGGCAAATTCTTGGAAGCCTTCTATGTCCTTGCCATCTTTAACTTCTATACAGACACAGGCTCCCATAATTCTCACTTCTTCAATTTTTTCGTGAGTGAAGCCTTCCATCTCTTCTCTTTCGATTTCTTCAATCCTCTTGATCTTGCTCATAAAATCTTCTTCTTGGAAGATTTCAAGACACTTAGACCCAACAGCACAAGCAAGGGGATTTCCCATAAAAGTTGGTCCATGCATAAGGGCATGTCTTGGATCGTCATCATAAAAGGCATCAAAGACCTTCTTGTTGGCAACTGTTGCTGCATGGCCAAGATAACCACCTGTTAGGGCCTTGCCAAGACATATTATGTCTGGTAGGACTAGGTCTGCAACAAATCTGTTGCCAGTTCTTCCAAAGCCTGTTGCTACTTCATCAAATATTAGCAATACATTGTGCTCGTCGCAAAGTTCTCTTGCCCTTTCCAAAAAGGAAATGTCATACATCCTCATGCCACCAGCTCCTTGTAAGAGTGGTTCAACTATAAAGGAATTTAGCTTGTCCCCGTATTTTTCAAAGGCTTCTTCAAGGGCATCAATTTCTGTTGGAATGTTTACAACATACTTGCTCTTGCCATAGGCTTCTAGGACAAAATGATAGTCTTCGTCGTCACCCACCTCCATAGTCTTAAAGGTATCTCCATGATAGGCATTGGATAGGGCAAGGATCATGGTCCTGTCACTTTCTCCCTTGTTCATGTAGTATTGAAGGGCCATCTTTAGGGCAACTTCTACTGCCACAGAACCTGAGTCAGAGAAGAAGGGATAGTCTAGGTCTCCTGGCAAAAATTCCTTTAACTGGTTGGAAAGTCTTTCCACTGGCTCGTGAGTTAGGCCACCAAGCATAACGTGAGAAAATTTCTTAACTTGATCTATTAGGGCTTCATTTATTTTTTCATTTTTATAGCCGTAAATTGTTGACCACCAAGATGAAACTGAGTCAATCATGTCATTATCTTCTGTATAAAGGTGGACTCCCTTAGCATCTATGACCTTGTAAGGTGGCTTCATAGTTTTTAGTTGTTCATATGGATACCAAATCATTTTATATCTTAACTCCTATTCGTAAATCTCTTTCAGCTTTTCAACATCAATATCTAGGTCCTTGTCGCCCTTCTTTACACAAGCTAGGACTTCAAGACCTGACATATGCTCGCACATTTTTATATTATCTTCTTGCATGACATCTCCTGGTATAAAGTTGTTGAAAATTATTCCCTTGATCTTCATTCCCTTTTCCTTCATGTAAAAGGCTGTCAAGACCACATTATTTATAGTTCCAAGTCCTGCATCAGCAACAATAATAGTAGAAAGATTTGCTTTCTTTATGAAGTCTTCTAAATAAATCTCTTGATCATCAAATCTTAAGGGACAAAGAATGCCACCAGACCCTTCAAGAGTTATGTAGTCGTACTTGTCCTTTAGGTCTTCAAATTTTTCTATTGTATAATCAAGGTCTATTGGATTGCCTTCTATTTGTGCAGCTAAGTGAGGAGAGTAGGCATGCTCATAAACGTAGTGACACATTTCTTCAAGAGGCTGATCAATTCCTCCAAACTCTTTTACAAACTTCGCATCACCAGGTATGAGCTTTCCATCATCATCCTTGTCATTTCCACTCATAGCAGCCTTATAGTAGGCAGACTTTTCTCCTGCTTCGTGAAGTTTCTTCACTAGAAGACCAGCTACATAGGTCTTTCCAATTTCTGTTCCTGTTCCTGTTACAAAAATATTTTTACTCATTTTTTCTCCTTTAATTATAAGCCTTGTTAATAACTGGAATTAATCTCTTGCCAAGAAAGGCGCCTAAAAAGCACAAAACAATGTCTCCTGGCACTGCAAGTAAGAAGCAATAAATAATAATTGCCTTAACTCCAATAGGCGATCCCAAATAAAAATTGCTAATAAAGTAGTAATAAACCATGCCCATGATATAAACTATGGCGAGTCCCACAAAATTTGCCTTGAGAAGTCTCTTCATATCAGGTCTCTTGTCCTTGTTTGCAATCTTACCCGTAGCATAAGCACCAAAGGCAAAACCAATTATGTAACCAAAAGATGGCTTAAGGACATAGGCAAAACCCCCGCCTTCAGTAAAGACTGGGAGGCCTATTAGACCCAAGATTATGTAGACAAGGACTGCTGTGGCACCAAGCTCTGGTCCCAACAAAAGACCTGCAAGCATGGTAAATAAAAGTTGCAGGGTAAAGGGCAAGACTGGTATAGGTACTCTTATAAAAGTTCCCACAATAATAAGGGCAACAAATAGTGAACACATCACCAAGTCTCTCGCTTTTAAATTTTTCACACTAACCTCCAAATTTTTATTAGTAAACAATTACTTTAAATAAGTTAACATTTTCCTCTTTGTTTGTCAACTTATAAATTTTTATAGTTAACCTCACTTTTCTTACTTAATATTATTCTATTTCTTAAAAATCATTTTTAAAAAATAAAAAATTTACTTAATCCCAATTCCAATTCAGATAAAAATAAAAAATCCCATCTCATTAATATGAAATAGGATTTCAAATTCACATATTATAAATTTTCTCACTTTATAAAATTATTTATTTCTTTCACTTAAAAATTTTTCATTGGCTTCTAATAGTTTTTTGTAATATTCATCATAAGAAGGTGATATTTTTCTAATCAAAGGGATAACTAGATCATAATAATTATTTTCCACCATATAAGTTCGTATCTTGTCAGAAATTTTTTTGACCTGGCTATACTTATAGTTCTCACTCTCTTTAAAGTCTTCATAGGCCTTGACCTTGTCCCTATTATTTTCCATCCATTCCTCGTAATTATAGACAGCTTGGATCTTTCCCTGGTTAATAGCTTCTAAATCTTCCAAGTCAAAGTCTCTAGTCATCTTTTCAATATAGGCCTTCTCTTCTTCTGTAAAATTAAATTCTGGCAGGAAATCCAAAATTTTTATAAGTTCATTAAAGGCAGGTTCTTGGTCTTCTCCTAGCTTGTCCCCTAAGAAGGGCTTGTAGGAAATAAAGAAAATCTGGCCAAAGTATCCAGGGAAAACTCTTGTGAGTCTTTCATATATGGTCTCTTTCTTTTCTAAATCTTCAAGCTCTTTAGATACTTCTTCTAAGTCCTGTGATTTAATTAGCCTTTCTAATAAGTTCTTCTTAGCCTCTTCAAGTTCAAGACGATACTGTCGGTCTCTTAAAATGCTTCCAAGGTCTTCTTCCTTTGAATCTAAAATTTTTTTTATTTCAGAAATACTGAGACCTAACTTCCTATATATAGAAATTTTTAAAAGCTTCTTCACGTCATCTTGTGTGTAAGCCCTATAATTATTTTCTCCCTTATGAGGTCTTATTAGTCCCTTGTCTTCATAATATAAAATTGCCTTCCTAGTTAAGCCAGTAATTTTTTCCACTTCACTTCGCTTCATAATCCACCTCCATGTATAGGATAAGCCTGATCCCTGGGGCCAAGTCAATAGCTTTTAATTACATAAAAAAAGATACCCCTAAGGGTATCTCTTAAAATTAATTTTAAATTATCTTCTTCCAAGTTCTGCATCGTAGATATAAAGTCCAGACCAGCTTTCGTTAATTCTTTCAAGTCTTTCAACGATGTCTCTAAAGTTATCTTCTTCTTCAACTTGTTCGTCAACATACCATTGTAGAAGTGAAGTAACTCTGTGGTCGTTTTCTTCTACAGAAAGATCTACAAGATCGTGTATTCTTTTTGTAACTTCTTTTTCGTGTTCTAATGCAGTCTTAAATGTTTCTGTGAAAGTACCAAATTCAGTTTCAGGTTTATCAATTCCTTCAAGGTCTGGTCTTACATCAATTTCAAATAAGAATCTTCTTAATTTTTCAGCGTGTTCAAATTCTTCTTCTGCTTGTTTGTTAAAGAAGTGAGCAAATCCGCTCATGCCCTTGTCTTCAACATAGTTTGCCATTGAATAATAAATATATCCTGATTCAACTTCGAAATTGTATTGTTCAATAAGTCCTTTAATTAGTTTACTTTCCATTATTAAAAACCTCCAAGTTTTATATTTTCATTTTAAGCTCATCGCTTCTATTCTTAAGTTACCCAGAGAGATTATTTCTAAACAATTTATTTTAAAATTCCTATATTATCTATAGAGATTTTAATATTATTTTTGAATTTGAATTCCAGCTTATTTATCTCATCTGTATTTAAATTATTATTTTGTTTCTTAAAGTCTTCTAGTGGGATTATAAGGGTTTGAGGGCCAAACCTTTCATAATAATCATCATCAAGATAGTCAATTTTATAGAGATAAGACCTTGTCATAGGTATAAGTTTTTTATAATCACTTAGACTTAAAGTCGAAGCATTGCCCCAAGTATCTTGGATTTCTAAATCAATATCTCCTTCTATCTCTTCAAAGTTTAAATTTTCTATATCAAATTGTAAAAACTTTCCACTAGGAATTTTTTCTGTAAACCTCAAGGCGTAATTTGAATTTTTATTTGCATCAATAAAAACTCCTGTTGTCTTAGAATTCTTCTCTCCATATTCGTGGCTGTCTTCATATATTTTTGCCAAGTTAGAAAAACTTATTATGCCACCAGGAATCGATGTGCTTGTAATGTCATAGTCCTCTTCAAAGTCTGCAAGTTTTATAAAATCCGAATCCATATACCTTGTGTAGTAATTTGTCTCTGGAAGGTCGCCGTACTTGTAAGGACCTTCTTTAAATATTTCCCTGTTATAAGTCTTACCAAAGACATTTTCCAAAAAGTTTAGGGTGTAGATCGAAAGGATCTCTCTTTGTTTATCTCCATCAAGGAGCTCCTTCCTATTTAAGAAGAGTCCTTCACCTGGATCTGCGTCAAAGTTTCCCCAAAGTTTATTGAAGTTACCATGGTTAGCATATCCAAGATAGACTCCCGCCTTAAAATTATCTTTTTCACCAGAGAAAATTACATTGTCAGATAGGAGCATGCCCTCGAATCCATCAACATCTGCGTCATTTGTCCCAGCAATAGTCAAGTAATTTACATCTCTTAAAATTAAATTTTTGCCACCTGGTTTGTATTGATTATAAGTTGGTGCAACACTTATTATTCCCTTGATATCAAAGTCATACTTGTGAGAAATTTTCCCATCATCTGGATTAAGCTTAAGCTCATTAAAGTTATAGGCAATGGCTGCTGCCTCTCCACCTCTTGAGTGACCCATTAGGGCAATATTATTTCTATCAAATCTCTTGTAAAGGACACTGTCTTTATTCCTATTTCTCTTAAAGATATTTTCCATATTTTCAAGAAGAAGAACTGCCCTTGCATCATTTTCATTTCCAAGACCATAAGACATAAATCCATTTAACATGTTCATGTCCACAGAAACCATGGCTATCCCCCTCTTGGCAAGATAGTGACCAAGGTAGTCATAACCAAGATAATTTTTTGTTGTGAACCTGTGGTTGCCATGGGCTACAAATAAGACTGGGGCATTCTCCAAGTCTTTTGGAGCGTATATCCTTCCCTTGACTTCTGTCTTGTTAAGACCCTTGCCAAAGAACTTGTCCCTTATTTTTCTTGTCCTGCCAGAATAATAAACAAAGTCTCTTAAGTTTACTGGGTCGGCTTCATAGTCAATGACTTCTACCTTATATCTCTCTGCCTTGCCGGCAATTTTATTTTTTTCTCCCTCAATTTTATAAATTTCTCCAGAATCAAAACCTGGGAAAACCATAAAATATATTGAAGCGCCCAAGATTATTCCACTTGGCAATAAAAATAAAAGTGCCAATTTTTTCTTATTTCTCCCAAAAGAAATTAAAGATTTTGAAAAAGTCACAAGGACTATAAAGGCTGCAGCAATAAAAATAATTTCAAAATAATTTATGTCTACATAATAAAGGCATTCATCATAAAAATATTTTAAACCAAATATTAGCATTCCATAGATGGCAAGATTTTTTGCTCTAACTCTTTTTAAAAGTAAAAATCCTATTTTTAAAACTTGCCAAAGGATAAAGTAGGCAAGATAAAATAAGCCTGCAAGACCTAAGAAGGCCAGGCTCTTCGGAATATTAAAGTCCGAAATATAGTAATAAAAAAAGGTGGCAGAAAATAAAGATATTATTGCCACCATTATAAGGGCAAAACCATTAGCCCTGCCAAAATGTCTCTTAAAAAAATTATTTATTTTATTGGAAATTTTAACTAAAAAATTATTTATCTTCATAACAAAGGGGATAAGACCTCATCCTATCCCTAATCCCTCTCTAACTCTACTAGTTCTTTTTCATCGTACTCTTCTACATTTAAGTTTCTTGATCCATCTATAAAGGACTTGTTAAACTCTCGAGTCCTCTTTATTTCAGAAAGTTCCATATAGACAGTTTCTTTTTCGTCATCAACTTCAAACATAACCTTTACAAGTTCTTGTATTGTATAAGTCGATACAACTGTTCCTTTTCCTTTTTCTGTCTTTACGATCTCACCAGGTCTTGGCATCCTCTTGTTAATACATTCGTAGCCGTCCTGCTCATATTTTAGACAGCACATAAGCCTGCCGCAAATTCCAGAAATTTTTGTTGGGTTAAGACTTAGGTTTTGGTCCTTAGCCATCTTTATTGAAACTGGCGAAAACTCACTTAAGAAAGTTGAGCAGCAAGTTGGTCTGCCACAACATCCAAGTCCACCAACATATTTGGCCTCATCACGAACCCCAATTTGTCTAAGCTCTATCCTAGTCCTAAAGATTGAAGCCAAGTCTCTTACAAGCTCCCTAAAATCTACCCTTCCATCAGCTGTGAAGTAAAACAATAATTTTGACCTGTCAAAGGTATACTCACAAGAAATCAACTTCATGTCAAGTCCATGTTCTTCCACCTTTTGCTCGCAAATTATTATTGCTTCTTTGGCCTTATTCCTATTTTCCACATTGATATTTTTATCTTCGTCAGTTGCAAGTCGAATCACAGGTTTTAGTTCTCCCTTGATCGTCTCCTCTTCCACTTCTTTTAAAAGCTCAACTGCTCCAAACTCAAGGCCCCTCACAGTTTCAACAATAACATAATCTCCAATATTTAAATCTATATCAATGGGATCAAAATAATAGATTTTTCCAGTTCTCTTGAACCTTACTCCTGCTATTTCTATCATCTAATTCCCCCTAAATCTATTAAAAGCTTCTCTATATTTAAATCGAAATTCACATTTTTTTCCTTGCGACCCAGGGCATTAATAAGGGCATCATAGGACTCAACTGCCCTATCAATGGACAAGTCTTGGAGCTTCAAGAGGTCTAGCTTGTCGATATTTACAACAAGGTCCCCTCTCCCACTCTTAACATAAACTAAGTCCAGATACCAGACTATCATGAAGTTTAAAATATCTTTAAAGTCATCTTTATTGTCTTTAAAAAACTTCATCTCATCAAAAATAAACTCTGTCTGTCTTATTACCCTATCAGTCATATTTATTATATTTTCTCTTTTTGATAGGAGTTCAGGATCTTCAGAATATTTTATGGCAAGACTCACATCTCCATTGGATAGTCTAGAAAAAAGTTTGGCATTCCTAGGAGATACCTTCCTAGAAAGCAAAAATTCTTCAATCCTATCTTGAGTTAAGTCTTGAAATTTTAAAATCCTACACCTTGAAATAATTGTTGGAAGAATATTTCTCATGTTGCTTGAAATTAAAATTAGGATCAAATAATCCATGGGTTCTTCCAAGGTCTTTAAGAGGGCATTTTGTCCCTCAGCTGTTACCCTATCGAAGTCATCAATAATAACGATCTTGTGACTCCCAGAAAAGGGTTTTGCAAAAGAATTTTCGATTATCTCTTCTATATCTTGTTTTTTTATCGTGTCCTTCTTTTGTACCACATAGAGGTCTGCATCTTCAAAGTCGTCAATCCCACTAAAAAATCTTATGCCTTCAGGATCTTCATTTAAGATGGACCTGGCAAAGTTTTTTGCATGGGAAAATTTACCTATGCCCTTGCTGCCTGAAAAAAGATAGGCATGGCTATATGACTTGTTTAAAAGATCTCCCTCTAAGCTATTTATTACGGACCTATTCTCTAAAAACATTAAATTCTCTTTGACTCTTCCAAATCAACTACAAAAATTGTAGCCCCAGAAACCTTAAAGTCCCCTTCTTCCATGTGGACATCTTCAGATTCTGTTTCTTCTTTAAAGATTTCATAAATCCTATCAATTTCATCTTCCTTACAACCTAAGAGAAGGGTAGTATTTCCTGATTTGAAAAAACCACCAGTTGAGGAAAGTCTAGTTACATAAATGTCTTCATCTAAAAATCTATCTATAAGTCCATCAGTATATTTTTCTTGGACTATTGCAATCATCATTTTCATAATATCACCTAAAACCTCTTGAAATCTACAACATTAGTTACAAAAATTGTGGCTCCCCCAACCTTTACTGTTATAGGCACTGGGATCATGGCTTGACCAGGAATGTTAACTGGTTGGATTGTCCTCTTTACCTCCCTAGTCTTGGAGTTTTCTTCAAGTATTTGCATAAACTTGTCAAGTTCTTCATCTTCTATACCTGAAAGGATTGTCACATTTCCCGCCTTTAAAAACCCACCAGTGGAACTAATCTTAGTAACCTTAAAATTATTGTCATTAAGATTTTTTATTAGATTTTCGCTGTCCTCATCTTGGACAATTGCGATTACAAGTTTCACAAAATCTTCCTTTCTTTAAGAATCTTCATGCAGTCGCCGAAGACCTCTTCTATAGTCTGATTCACATCTATAAAATAATAATTTTCTTCTTTTTCTAAATTATTATAGTAGTCCCTTACCTTCTTGTGGAAGTCATCTCCCTCGCATTCTAACCTGTCGTAGCAGGCTTGGTCCTTCCTCGTTAAGGTAGAGTTATTTGCCCTAAATATAAAAACTATGTCTGGCTTCTTGCCACCAGTTGCAAAATCATTTATCACCCTAATGTCTTCTAGTTTTTGCCCCCTAGCGTGACCTTGGTAGGCTAGAGACGATAGGACATATCTCTCACAGAGAACTGTGGTCCCATCTTCTAGGGCAGGAATAATTTTTTCATAAGTATGCTGAGCTCTTGAAGCAGAGTAAAGTAGGGCTTCTGTCCTCATATCCATTTCTTTTAGGTCCTTATCCAGGATAATTTCCCTAATTTTTTCTGAAATCCTAGTTCCTCCTGGTTCCCTAGTCTTTATAGTCCTTATATTATTTTTCAAAAGTTCGTCGTATACTAAGTTGCAAATTGTAGACTTTCCAGACCCATCTGGACCTTCAAATGTTATAAAAGCGCTCATTTAACTACCTCAATCATATCTCCTAAAAGTCCAATGACTTCTATTCCTTCATCTAAAAATTTATCTATTGTCTCAATTATTTCTTCTGTTATTACTTCCCCAAAGGCCACCAAGGGAACTCCTGGTGGGTAGGCCCCAATAATTTCCTTTGAAATCCTGCCTTTTGCATCCTTATAAGAAATTCTCTCGCCCTCACTTAAGAAAGCCTCTTTTGGCAAGAGCCTCTTCTCTGGAAGGGGAAAGTCTTGGGGAATAATTTTTTTATAAGGACCATCTCCGTAGGATAAAATTGCATCTCTTAAAGTCTCTAGGTCTTCACTTGTGTTAATAGGAGAAACAATTCCCAGGGCATAATAGAGGTCTCCCATTTCAAGCCTTATTTCCTTATTTAAAATAAAATCTTCAACCACTTCTTCTCCAGTCATGCCAGCTATCCTAAATAAAAACTTCATGGGGTCATTGGCAATTATAGACTGGTGGCTCAAATCTAGGTCATAATTTATTGCATCTTTAAGATTTTTTATTTCCTCAGTTCTTTTTTTTAATTCACTTCTTCCTTCCCTATCCATGTAGGCAAGACCTGCTTCAATTGAGAGCATGACTAAGTAAGATGGGGAAGTTGTGTTATAAATATTTATATACTTTAAAAGATCATCATGAGAAAACCTGTCTGTCCCCCTGTGAATAAGAGCAGCTTGAGTAAGAGACGGAATCATCTTGTGGGTTGAATTTATAACAAGGTCAGCACCTGCATCCAGGGCCGAATATTTTTTCAAGTCCGAAAAATAAAGGTGGGCTCCATGAGCCTCATCAACAATCACTGGAATATCTTTTTCATGTAAGATTTCAATAATTTCCTTTAGCTTTAAGATTCCACCAAAATAATTTGGAGAAACCAAAACGCAGGCTGTGATTTTATTTTTCTCTATTTTTTCTCTAAGCTCATCTAAATCAATGCCAAAATACATGGCACGGTCCTTGTCGTAAATTGTGTTTAGATAAACTGGGTCCAGGTCATTAAGTAAAAGGCCATTGTAAATAGACTTGTGGGTGTTTCTCTGTATCAAAACCTTATCCCCTGGTCTAGTAGCCATGGCCATGGCAATGTGAAGGGCTCCAGTTGAACCATTTGTCGTCATAAAGGATTCTTTTGAGCCAAAGACCTTGCTTATTTCCTTATGGAGGTCATCTATTACCCCAGATGGATTTAACAAGTTGTCTGTTCCATAAATTTCTGTCAAATCTCTTTTTATGTCCAAGTCAAAAAAGTCTTTGCCCTTGTGACCTGGCATCCCAAAGGATATTTTATTTTTTACTTCATTTATCTTTTCACTTAAAGGCCTCTTCATCTCTTCTCCTAACTTCTCTTAATTATACTATAATTTGGAGGACTTTAAAAGTTGGGACCTATTTATAAAAGTTCCCCTTTATGGAAACTTCTCCACTGGAAAGGGTGATTTTCTCTTCTCCTGTGTCGACGATTAGGTTGCCCTTTTCATTAATATCGTAGCCCACAGCAGAGTACTTCTTGCCGTTTAATTCAAAGGTCAAGTCCTTGCCGATAACAAGTGAATGAGTCTTGTAGTAATCTATAATTTCTTCGTCGGACCTATTATAATTATTTTCATAAAAGGCATTTAAGATGGATGATAGAATTTCATTTCTAATTACATCTGTTCCAATATAACCAGCAATATCTTTTAAGTCCTTGAAGCTGTCGTCTTTTGGCTCATTTACATTTATTCCAATTCCAACAATAACTGATTTTACACTTCTTGACTCAAAGTCTGCATCAAGCTCTGATAGGATTCCACAAATTTTCTTACCATTAATAAATAAATCATTGACCCACTTTATTTCTGCTTGCTCGCCCGTTGCTTCTTTAATTCCCTGGGCAACAGAAACGGCAGCCTTAACTGTAATCAAATCAAAGTATGAAAAGTCAAAGAAGTCCTTTGGATGAAGAACTATGCTAAAGTAAACTCCACTTCCCTTAGGAGATGCGAAGGACTTGCCCGTTCTTCCCCTGCCACCCTTTTGCATGTCAGAAACTATTACTGTAAAATCTTTGACATCTTGAGAGTAAAGCTTTCTCTTGGCCTCTGTATTTGTTGAGTCAATTTCATCAAAGACTATAATATCTATGTCCTTTAACTCTTCTCTTAGTCCCTTTCTTATTCCCTCATCAGAAAGTTTGTCGTCGCTTTCTATGAGCTTATATCCAAGTTTTGTTTGAGATTCTATTTGAAATCCTTCTTCTTTTAAATTGTTAATCGCCTTCCAAATGGCAGTTCTTGAAATATTTAATTTTTCTGCCAATTCTTGACCAGAAATATAGGAAGCCCTATTTCTTTCTAATTCTTTTAGTACTATATCCTTAGTTTTCAATTTATCACCTTATTCTTGACATTATTTATTTTCTACTGTACAATAAGTTTCTAGGCCGTGGAGAGATGTCCGAGAGGTTGAAGGAGCCCGCCTGGAAAGCGAGTATACACGAAAGTGTATCGGGGGTTCGAATCCCCCTCTCTCCGCCATCGCCATGCTAAGCGGGAAATTAGCGATGTCCTGTACCTGCGATTCGCTACAGCAGGGCTGAATTCCCATTAGAGGATTTTAATTTTGCAGTCTGCCCCTTATAAGTGGTGTTGATGATTGGGTCCTGCGCAACAGAAACTTGTGAACCGTGTCAGATCTTGATCGAAGCAGCACTAAGCAAGACCTTTTGTGTGCCGCATGGGTCGCCTAATCTGAGCTAACTGTAAGGGTAACGTGTGAGATTAACTTTCGACTTTGGGTGCATGGCTACATATTTAGTCCCAGTAATGGGACTTTTTTTATTGCCCTTTTTTAAAAAGTCTAGAAACATTTAAGAGTTCTCTCTCTTTTAGAATTCCTTTTTCTCTTAAATACTTTTCAGCCCTAGAGTAAAAGGCCCTCTTGGACTCAGTTACATAAAAATAATCCCTTATATAATTTTCCTTCTTATAGGTATAGTCTTCTAAAATCCCATCAACATTGGAATAAATTTCTATTTCCAAAACTTTTTTTGCAAAATAATTTATGAAAAAGTCCTTCTTCAAATGAAGACCACTTGAGGCAAGAAAAATCATATTATATTTTGAAAAATCAAAATCCTTGAAGTATTCGTCAGAGATCATCTTCATTATGTCATCAGCTATTCCATCATTAGCTCCATTTATCAAAAGTGGAACATCTAGATAATCTACTGGAGAGTCTGTAAAGTTTTTTAAAGTTTCTTCTTTACAAGTTAACATCGATCCAAGACAGAGGACTTTTTTATTTTTTAGCTTTTTCTTTAGGGCATCTTGACCATAAAAGGCTCTTGATGAATTTTTAAAATAGTTAATGGCATCGAAGTCCATAACTATTATTTTTTTTGCCTTCTTAAAGGATTTTCCCAAAAATTTTATCCTCTCATCAACCACTTCTCGCCTATAAAGTCCATAATATTCAAATTTATCATCAACATAATAGTTTAAGTAGTCCCTGTGGACTTCGTAAAGTCCAACGATTCCTGGACCTGTATCAAAAACTGCCAAATTTCTCACCCACTCTCAGCTTATAGGTCTTGTCATAAGTTTTTTTGAAATGCCTGTAGGCATCTTCTAAGTCATTTTTATTTTCAAAAATTCCAAAAATTGTTGCCCCACTCCCACTCATAAGAGGAGCAGAATTAAAGTCCCTCATCTTATTTTTTATGTCTAAAAGGTCCTTGTGACTTTCAAAAACCACTTCTTCCATTTTATTTTCTAAGACTTCATTTAGTCTTTTTATATCTAAATCATAAAGACCTTGAAGGACTTCATCAAAATCTATTCTCCTATCATCTATTTTGATTTTTTCATAGACATCCTTGGTAGACACTCCATAGCCAGGATTAACTATTAGGACATTGTCAAGTTCTATTGGCTTCACTTTTTCGAGAATTTCTCCAATACCAGAAGCAAGCTTGGTCCCTCCCGTCATCATATAGGTGAAGTCTGCTCCAAGGTTTGAGGATAATTTTATCAAATCTTTTTTTGGAATTTTTAAATCGTACAATTCATTTAAGGCGTAAAAAGTCCCAGCTCCATTAGATGTCCCTCCTGCAAGTCCAGCTGCCAGGGGAATATTTTTTTCTATTTCAACCTTAAAGGGAAGATCTTTTCCTACAAAATCTCTTAGGACATGATAGGCCTTGTAAATAAAATTTTCTTTCATATCAAAATCAAAATCTCCAAGAATTTCAACTTTATCGCTTTTAGAAAATTTCATCTCATCATAAAGATCTGTCATCACCATTAAAGTTTTTATGTCATGGTAAGCATTTTCTCTCTTGCCTGTCACGTCGAGAGATAAGTTTAACTTTGCATGGGCTTTCTTCGTAATCATAAAACACCTCTAAATAATTATAATTCATTGAGAATATTTTTTCATCTATATAGAAATTTATTATTCCTTCTAAAAATTAAAAATCGACTTTAATATTATAAAATAAGAATATTTTCATAAAATTATAATAATATTTTTAAAAAGTCCCTCTATTTCTTTGCTAAAACATTTTCCTTGTATTACAATAAAGTAAGAGGTGATATTTATGGATCTTAAGACCTTAGGTTTAGATGAAGCCCTTTTAAAAAGTTTAAAGGACTACATAGATACTTTTGACGACAAGGAAAACAATATTATAAGTATACTCCACTACGCCCAAGATATTTTTGGCTACCTTCCAAAGGAACTCCAAATTTATATTGCTAGGCTAACTGACCTGCCAGCATCTAGGATCAACGGCATTGTAACTTTTTACTCCTTCTTTAGTGAAAAGAAAGTTGGAGCCTTTAAGGTGGACGTCTGCCTAGGTACTGCTTGCTTTGTTGATGACAGCAAGACTCTCTTAGATGCCTTTAAGGACCAACTAAAGGTTGATGAAGATGGACTAAGTCAAGATGGCCTCTTCAATGTCAACTCCATTAGGTGTCTTGGTGCCTGCGGGATTGGTCCTGTTGTAAGAGTAAACGACAAAATTTACGGCCATGTTAAGCCCCAAGACGTAAAGGAAATTATAAAGGTCCACAGGCAAGAGTTAGAAGAAGCAAAAAAATAGGAAAGAGGAGATTATTATGGCAAAAATAGATTCCTTAGAAAAACTTCTGGAAATAAAAGAATCTAGGCATCACAAGACCATTCTCCGTGACATAGGAAACATGTCTGACGATGATGTTATAGAAATCTTTATTAGGGGAAATGAAAAAGAAAAATATGCGGAGATAGAAAATCTTTTTGACGAGCTCAAGTCCTTTGTGAGGGACAAGGGAATGAGAAATTGTAAATTTTTATTTCAAGATGACCCAGACCAAAAGGAGAATTTTAATATAGAAATTTCCTTTAGGGTTAGGACAAATATAAAATCTAACACTCTGGACCTCGCTGATATTAAGGACTTTATCGACCACATTGCATCAATAAAAGATCAAGCCCACAACTATGATAAAGAGGTGGACCATGAATAACTTGAGATTACAAATATTAATTTGCAAGGGAACTGGTTGCGTGTCTGCAAGAAGTGACCTTATAAAAGAAAATTTTGACAAGGCCTTAGAAGACTATAAGATTAATGATGTTGAAGCCCTAATAACTGGTTGCTTTGGCTTTTGTGGAGAGGGACCTATTGTCAAGGTGGAACCTGACAATGTCTTCTACACTCACGTTAGCCCAGAGGACGTAAACGAAATTGTAGCTGAACACATTATTCACGGAAGACCTGTTAAGAGACTTCTATACAGGAATCCAAAGAACAATGAAGTCATCTACAACCAACGTGACATGAACTTCTACGGCAAGCAAACTCGTCTTGCTTTAAAAAATTGTGGCAAGATTGATCCAGAAAATATTTACGACTACATATCCTATGACGGTTACCAAGCTCTTTTCAAAGTTTTAACAGAAATGAGCCCCCAAGATGTAATCGACGTCATTAAGGCATCAGGCCTTCGTGGCCGTGGTGGCGGCGGATTCCCTACTGGTATCAAGTGGCAAAATACCTACATGAGTCCTGGCGACGAAAAATATATTTTCTGTAACGCCGACGAAGGTGACCCAGGCGCCTTTATGGATAGGTCAATACTTGAAGGTGACCCCAATTCCATTGTCGAAGCCATGACTATTGGTGGTTATGCAACTGGTGCAAATCATGGAGTTATTTATATAAGAGCAGAATATCCTCTTGCTATCCACAGGCTAAAGACAGCTATTGGTCAGGCAAGAAAGTATGGCTTCTTAGGTAAAAATATTTTTAATTCTGGTTTTGATTTTGATATAGAAATAAGATACGGAGCTGGAGCCTTTGTATGTGGTGAAGAAACTGCCCTTATCCATTCAGTTGAAGGTAAAAGAGGAGAGCCAACAAGAAAACCGCCCTTCCCTTCAGTCAAGGGTTACATGGGAAAACCAACTACAGTTAATAACGTAGAAACCTATGCCAATATTCCTCAAATTATTTTAAAGGGATCTGACTGGTTTGCCTCCATGGGTACAGAAAAGTCCAAGGGAACAAAGGTCTTTGCCCTAGCAGGTAAGGTCAACAACGTTGGACTTGTTGAAGTCCCTATGGGAATTACTATAAGAGAAATTGTCTACGACATTGGCGGAGGAATACCAAATGGCAAAAAATTTAAGGCCGTTCAAATTGGTGGACCTTCTGGTGGTATGATCACCAAGGAAAATATTGACACCCCAATTGATTACGAAAACCTTAAGGAAATTGGTGCCATGATGGGCTCTGGTGGGCTTATTGTCATGGACGAAGACAACGACATGGTGGACATAGCCAAATTCTACCTAGAATTTACCCAAGACGAGTCCTGTGGCAAGTGTACTCCTTGTAGGATTGGAACTAAGAGGTTACTTGAAATGTTGGAAAAACTTTTGGACAACAAGGGTTCAGAAGAAGACCTCCAAAAAATCGAAGACCTCTGCCACAACATAATTAACTCAGCAGCTTGTGGACTTGGTCAAACTGCACCAAACCCAATCCTATCTACAATGAGATACTTCCCCGACGAATACTTAAAATATGCAAGACGTGAAATGAAAAAATTCTATAAAATTGATAAGGACAAATGCGTTGGCTGTCACAAGTGTGCAGGACTTTGTCCAGTTAAGTGCATAAGTGGCGAAGTTAAAGAAAAGCACGAGATTGACAAGGAAAAATGTATAGCTTGTGGAACTTGTGCCAAGGCTTGTCCAGTTAATGCTATAGCCATGGGAAGGTAGGGATGAATTATGATTAATTGTGTGATAAATGATAAAAAATTACAAGTCAAAGAAGGAAGCACCATCCTAGAAGCGGCAAAGGAAGTTGGAATTGAGATTCCTACCCTTTGTCATATGAAGCTTCCCAACTTTAATTATGAAAATATGCCTTCATCATGCAGGATTTGTATGGTAGAAGTTGTTGGCAGGCCAAAACTATGTACTGCCTGTTCCGAAGAAATAACCGAAGGCATGGTAATAAAAACTGACACAGTAAAGGCAGTTGAAGCAAGAAGGTTAAATTTGGAACTTCTTCTTTCCAACCACCCAAAGGACTGCTTGGTCTGTCCTAAAAATTTAAATTGTGAGCTTCAAGCACTTGCAGAAAAAATGGGCATAAGAGAAATTGCCTACAAGGGTGACAAAGCAGGTCACAAGGTGGACTCATCTTCAGATTCAATTTACAGAAATCCCAACAAATGTATTATGTGCAGAAGATGTGAAACTATGTGCAATGAAGTTCAAACTGTGGGCACTCTTGGTGGTCTAAACCGTGGCTTTAACGCCATAGTCTCCCCTGCCTTTAATCTTCCACTTGCAGATTCATCTTGTACCTTCTGCGGCCAATGTGTGGCAGTTTGCCCAACTGGAGCAATTGTAGAAGTTGATGCAACTGCAAGAGTCTTTAAAGAAATTAAAAATCCAAGAAAGCACCTTGTAGTCCAAGTTGCCCCATCAATAAGAGTTGCCATAGGAGAACTCTTTGGCATGGAACCAGGTCAGGTTACGACAGGTAAACTAGTTACAGCCTTGAGAAAACTCGGCTTTGATACAGTTTTCGACACAGACTTTTCAGCAGACTTGACAGTTATGGAAGAAGCCAGTGAGCTAGTTGATAGGATTCAAAATGACAAGACAATGCCAATCTTAACATCTTGCTGTCCAGCCTGGGTTAGGTTTATAGAAATGAATTATCCAGACATGTTAGATATTCCATCATCATGTAAGTCACCACAAATGATGATGGGGTCAATGGTGAAAACTTATTACGCAGAAAAAACTGGCATACCTGCCAAGGACATTGTTATGGTTTCAGTTATGCCTTGTACTGCCAAGAAGGCAGAAGCAGACAGGGCTGAACTTGGATCTAATGATATGAAGGACGTGGACTATGTCCTTTCAACAAGAGAGCTTGGCAGAATGATAAACTTATATGGAATTGACTTTGAAGGACTTGAAGAAGGCGAATTTGACCAAATCATGGGAGAATCCTCTGGGGCAGGAACAATTTTTGGAACAACTGGCGGCGTAATCGAAGCAGCAATAAGAACTGCATCCGAATGGCTAACTGGAGAAGAGTTAGAAAAAATTGAATTCCAAGAACTAAGAGGATTAAAGGGCATAAGGTCAGCAGAAGTTGCTATTGGCGATATGCACCTAAGAGTTGGAATCGCCCATGGACTTGGCAATGCTAGAAAACTTCTTGATGGTATAAAAGATGGAACTTATAATTTTGATGCCATAGAAATAATGGCTTGTCCAGGTGGATGTATTGGCGGAGGCGGCCAACCTTACCACCACGGCAAGGAAGAAGTCTTACTTAAGAGACAAAAAGCCCTCTATGAAATAGATAAAAATAAAGAAATAAGAAAAGCTCACGAAAACCCAATGATTAAGAAGATTTATAAAGACTACTTGGGAAGGCCTTATGGAGAAAGAGCCCATAAATTGCTTCATACAAAATATCAAGCGAGAGAGAGGATTTAGGGGAAAATTATTTTAAAAGCTTCGCTTTTATAAATCTTATAAAGAGTTTTCTTTAAGAATTTTTTGTAAAGCTAAGCTTTACTATTTATCTATTGGAGGGGACTTAGGGCGTTTCGATTCGCCCTTGTCCCCTCCAAACCTCCCCTTAACACCCCCAACGACCTGGCAGGGGCCTTTGCAAACAACCCCGAGCGGCAGCCATCCTAAAAATTCAAAACTTGCTCGCTACAAACTTTTAAAATTTTAAAATAATTTATCAATAGAGTCGGAAGCACCTGACTCTATTTTTTATCTGCGAGCTTCGCGTGAACCTAATCAACTCAAAGTTCGCTTCGCTCCTTTTCGCTGTAAGGTTCATCGGCTGAGCAATAAATTGCTCAAGCACATTGAATTTTTTACGGCTGACTTGCCTTACGGGGTTTTTCACCTTTAGTTCACAGTTTTACCATTACACAGATTAAAATTTATCTTAAGTTACTTTAACCAACCTAACTATCCAAATTAAGTTTTGCATCAAAAAAAGCTTAATCAGTATCGATTAAGCTTTATATTTTTACAACTTTCTATTTAATTATAACTTTACAGCTTTTCATGATTCATAAAGAAACTATGACTTAATAATTAGTTGTAAAGTTACAAATTTTTATAACTTTATAACTAAAATCAACTTTAGGTTTAAACCGTGAGCTGATAAAGTGCATATAATGAGCAAAAAAATTGGTTATGCGTTAAAAATTTTCAACTGTTTGAATTCGCGAAGCGAATGAGTTTTGAAAATTTAGCATGACCGATTTTTTTGGACTCAACGTACGTGGGGTGAAGGGGGTGGTTTGGAGGGGCAAGGGGCCTCACGATGCCCCTAGGCCCCTCCAAAAGATGAATTAAAGCCTTAGGCTTTAGAAAAATCAAATCTTAAATATTGATTCTAAAAGCTTAGCTTTTACTCCCCTTAATTTACTGAAATTCTCCTCTTATGCATATAATAAACTGCAGCAAACAAGGCTATTGTTTCTAAAAGCATTGGGATTAGTATTCCTATCCCCATCCCCCTCATAAATACATCGCCATTGTTTAGGAAGAGTTCCATATTTGTAAATAAGTCTAATTTATCTAAGCCATATAGGACTGCTCCTTCTATCATTCCTAGCCCTATATATACAAGGACTGGTCCGCCTAGTCCAAATCTTCTAAATTTTTTTCCACCGCCAAATGTCACTGCGAAGATTATTCCAATGATGTTGTTAAATAAAAACATTAGAACCCAAGCAACAAGCACTAATATGTTTCTTATTCCAACTTCATTTATTAGCTCATTTATATCTGCCCAAGTTATATATATTACTCCACCATCAACAGATGGAACAAACATAAATAGGAAACAAATTAATCCTACATAAATTGAATAGATAATAAACATTATAAGATAATATAAAAATCTTGAAAAAGTTTTTGCTGAAGGACTTATTGGTGTTGATTCATAAAATAAGGCACTGTCGCCAAAGAACATATTGTAGTCGCCAACTATAACTGTTATAGCTGCTGCCATGTAACCAAACATTAGCGCCATCATGCCTAAAACAAATGCACTGTCTCCAATTGAATGATTAACATTTGAAAATAATAATCCAAAAATAATTAGGGCTACTGGCAAGACTGGAATAAACCAATTATTTTTAAAGTGATTTCTTATTTGATGTCCAAGTAATTTTCCCATTAAAATACCTCCGTAAAGTAGTCTTCTATACTCATATTTTTTTCACTTCTTATTTCATCTACTGTCTTGTTGAGGGTAATCTTGCCTTCTGAAAGGAAGAGGACCCTATCAAGGAGTGGCTCAATTTGATTTATTAAATGAGTGGATAAAATAATTAGAGAGTCTTCTTCAAAATTATCTAAAATAGTTTGGATGATGGCCTTTCTCGCTGAAGGGTCAACTCCAGAAATGGGTTCGTCTAAGAGGAAGATCTCTGCCTTTCTTGAAAGACTTAGGGCAATTTGCATTTTTTCCCTCATACCCTTACTCATTTCCTTTACCTTGGCTCCTTGTGGAAGTTTGAATTCTTCATAAATCCTATAAAATTTATCTTCGTCAAAGTCCTTGAAGAATTTTTTGTAAGTTCTCACAACTTCCTTTACTGAAAGTTTGTCGCTAAGAGAAAACTTATCTGGTTGGTAGGATAAAATTTCTCCTGTCTTGTAAGAAATTTCTTCTCCATCTATGATTACACTTCCCTTGTAGGTTTTTTCTAGACCTGCAAGGATCCTAAGTAGGGTTGACTTACCTGCCCCGTTGGGGCCAACTAGGCCCACAATTTGTCCCTTATCAAGTTCTAGGTTTAGGTCGTCAAGGACCTTGTTCTTGTAGCCCATATTCAAATTTTTTATCTCTAGCTTGCTCATACTTCCCTCCAATATTTATCTAAAAGTTTCAGTGATTTTTCCTTTGTCATCTTGAGTTCTTCTGCAACTAATATTAAATCGTCGCAGGACCTATAAAAGGCACCCTTTGCAATTTCTTCTATTAGTTCTTCGTCATCTGTTATAAATCTGCCGCTAGTCCTATTTGACTTGGCAAGACCCTCTCTCTCAAGTTCCTGCAAGGCCCTTTGGACTGTGTTGGGGTTGACCCCATAGGCTTGGGCAAGGTTTCTAACAGTTTCCATCTTCTCTCCACTCTTCCACTCTCCGCTTGAAATTTTTAATTTAAAATCTTCAAAGAGCTGGATGTAGATGGGTCTGTTGTTATCAAATTCCATATTAACCTCCCTTTTGGATCCCTTTTGAATAATTTTTTATTTAAAAGTCCTCATCTCTTTTATATTAAGTAATTTTTTGATTTCATCTTCAAATCTTAATTTCTTATCTTTTTACATATTTTAATAAAATCCAAGATAAGTTTTTGTATTGTTGTATCAACTCCTTAATACAATAGTTATTATATACAAGTTTTTTTATTTTTGCAAGACTTTTTATTAAAAATTTTTAAATTTATAAAATATATTGTTTTTCTTAAGCTAAACTTGTAAACCTAGAGATTTTAAAATTTTTGTGAAAATCTTTTCATTTTTCATAGGTTCATAGAGGCTTTTTAATTCTACCAACTTCCTTTACTTCGAATTTTTATAGTGCTATCATAAAAAACCTAGGGAAGAATTATAAGGAGGTATTATATGAATGAATTATTAATCATATTTTTGATAATGGTCTTGGGTTACGCCCTTGGTCATGTTAACTTTTTTGGAATAAAATTTGGTGCATCGGCAATTTTAATTGTGGCCCTCTTCTTTGGTCACTTTGGCTTTACTGTTCCAAAGTTCTTGGCTAAGATTGGCCTTGTGCTTTTCCTTGCACCTATTGGTCTAATGGCAGGTCCAAGTTTTATGGCAAACATCAAGAAGAATGGACTTTCCTTTTTGGCAATTTCTTTTATCACAGTTGCTATTGGAGGGATTTTAATTGTATTAGTATCTAAGTTCTTTGACATTGATCTAGCCCTATCAATGGGACTTGCAACTGGAGCCATGACTTCAACATCAATGCTTGGTACAGTAAAGAGTCTTACTACATCAAGCTTACCTGGTGTTGGCTATGGAATTGCTTATGCCTTCGGTGTTGTTGGCGTTGTACTTATTGTTCAACTTATGCCAAAAATTTTAAAGGTCGATGTTGATGAAGAAATTAATAAATTAGTTTTACCAAAAGACAATCCAAATCTAAATAAAAAGGATGTTGGAAATTTAATTAATTTTGAAAAAAATGGACTCTTTCCAGTAGCTCTTGCTTCAACTCTTGGCATCCTACTTGGTTCAATTAAGATTCCTATAGGAAGCGTAAGCCTTTCACTTGGAGCAGGTGGTGGCGCTTTAATCGCTGGTCTTGTACTTGGTCACTATGGAAGACTTGGCAGGATTAACTTAGTTGTTTCTAACGAGAGACTTTCTCTTGTTCGTGACCTTGGTCTTGCCTTCTTCTTATTAGAGTCAGGCGTTAGTGCAGGAACAGGTTTTGTTGAAGTTGTAAGTCAATATGGAATAAAATTATTTTTTGCAGGAGTTATCTTAACACTTGTGCCTGCACTTATTTCACTTTTTGTTTCTTACAAGGTCTTCAAGCTACCACTTTTTGCAGCCCTTGGTGCCACAACTGGATCAATGACTTCTGCCCCATCTCTTGGAGCCCTACTCCAAGTTACTAATGGGGACGACAAGGTTTCATCTTTCTATGCAGCTACACAACCAACTGCAACAGTTATGATGGTATTCTTGCCACAGATAATTAACATCTTCTTCCCAGTGAGTTAATATTAAAAAATTATAAAGACACAAAAAAATCCCAAGCTGAATTTATTTTCAACTTGGGATTTTTTTATTATCTTATTTATTTTGTTCTACTTTTCTATTCTTTTTATTTTTTACCTTCTTAAGTCTAAAGAAGTCTTCTCTTTCTTTTTCCGCCAAAATTTCTTCGATCTCTCTAATAATACTTTTGTACTTAGGTATTTGAATCTTGTCAAGGGCATTGGCTCTCTTGGCAGTCTTTTTTATTTCATTGGCTAGCCTAAAGACAGAAGTTTCTATCTCTGCAAGTTCATAGATTACAGGAAGAATTTCTGAAATATTTATCTTTGCCCTGTCAAAGGCTGCATTAGATTGGTGAAGGGAATAGTCTGCCCTAGCACTTGGCTTTTCATATTTTATTTTTGGAAGCTCTAGCCCCATAACTGAACGTGAAATAATTTCGTAGTCCTTTTCTAATGGAGCTGACTCTCCCATATCTTTTAGGGACAAGGCTCCCATAGATATAGTTGCCATTACAAGTTCAGAGTAAGACTTATCAAACTTTTCTTCTATTTCATCCTGTAAGGCCTTGGCATTTTTATTTAAGTCCATCATTTCCTTTATAAGGACTGTCCTCTTCTTGTCAAGAAGGTCGTAACCCTTCTCAGCAAGGACAAGGGCATTTTTTGACGCAATTAAATTTGCCTTAGTAGGTGTTACCTTAATCGCCATTATTATCACCTAGATATTTTTCTTTTAACTTAGGATCAATTCTATCAATCATTTGACTTGGAAGAATCTTTAGCAGTTCCCAACCTAAATCTAGGGTTTCTTCAATGTCTCTATTTTCATTTTGGTCTTGAGTTAAAAATCTCTTTTCAAACTCTTCACCAAATTTTAAAATTAATTTTTCGTCATCAGAAATGTCATCTTCACCAATAATTTGGGCGAGGGCCCTAGTTTCCTGTACCTTTGAGTAGGATGCAAAGAGTTGTGATGATAGGTCTGGATGGTCCTCCCTTGTATAACCTTCTCCAATACCGTCCTTCATAAGTCTTGATAGTGAAGGAAGGACATCAATTGGTGGATAAACTCCCTTGGAGAATAAGTCACGACTTACTACAATTTGACCTTCAGTGATGTAACCTGTAAGGTCAGGGATTGGGTGGGTGATATCATCATTAGGCATTGTCAAAATTGGAATAAGAGTCACAGACCCATCGCTATCCTTAATCATACCTGCCCTTTCATAAAGAGCTGCTAGGTCTGAGTAAAGGTGACCTGGATAGCCCTTTCTTGATGGAACTTCTTCTCTTGAAGATGAAACTTCTCTTAGGGCTTCTGCATAGGAAGTGATATCTGTCATAATTACAAGAACTTGCATGTTCTTTTCAAAGGCAAGGTACTCTGCTGCAGTTAAGGCACACTTAGGTGCAATAAGTCTTTCCATAATTGGGTCATCGGCATAGTTGATATACATAACAACCTTGTCGATTACTCCAGAATTTTTAAAACTTTCCCTAAAGAAGTCAGCTTCATCGTGCTTTACACCAATTGCAGCAAAGACAATGGCAAAGTTATTTTCTCCGCCCTCGTCTGCAATCTTAGCTTGTCTTACAATTTGAGCAGCAACTTCGTTGTGAGGAAGTCCTGATCCTGAAAAGATTGGAAGTTTTTGTCCTCTGATTAGGGTCATTAGTCCATCAATAGAAGAGATACCTGTTTGGATAAAGTTCCTTGGGTACTCTCTTGCTGATGGGTTAATTGGTCTACCATTTATGTTGTAAACGTCCTTTGAATAAATAGCACCGCCCTTGTCAATTGGGACTGCTGTACCATTAAATACCCTTCCCAAGATATCTGATGAAAGTGGTATTTCAAAAGGGTGGGCAGAGAATTCTACCTTTGTGTTTTTTGTTGACACGCCAAGGTTGTTGCCAAATACTTGGACAATTGCCCTGTCTTCATCGATTTTTATAACTTGACCAATTTCAGATCTCTTGCCGTCTTTTGAAATAATTTTTACAACTTCACCATAGCTAACTCTGTGAAGATTTGAAAGTTCTAGTAGGGATCCTTCAATTCTATCAAGTGTTAAATATTCTTTTTTCATTCTACATCACCATAAGTTGAGGCAAGCTCTACATAAAAGTCGTTAATTTCATTGTTCAAGCTTACAAATTTCTTTAAGTTTTCGTTTTCTATATCGTACTTCATGTTAATTACTTTTCCATAAAGTTTGTTGTTCTTAATTACAGAAATAGGAATCTTTAGCTTTAAGGCTTCCTTTCCTCTTTCGTATAAGTTGTCTATAGTCTTTAACATTTCAAATTGCTTTTCCAGTGGTACAAAGGTGTCAATTGGGTTAAAAGCATTTTGTTGTAAGAAGCCAACTTTTACGACACGACAGATTTCAAGGACAAGTCTTTCTTCGTCGGGAAGGACGTCTTCACCAACAAGCATAACTATTTCATTTAACTTGGCTTCTTTGTGAAGGAGGTCAAGATATTTTATTCTTAAATCTGGCAAGTCCCCATCAAGTCTCATGTCGTAATAGTTTTTAAGAAGTGGAATGTAACCTGAGTAAGAGTTCATCCAGTTAATAGCTGGATAGTGCCTTGAGTAGGCTAATTCCTTGTCAAGTGCCAAGAATACATTGACAAACCTCTTTGTGTTTTCTGTAACTGGTTCAGAGAAGTCACCACCTGCTGGTGAAACTGCACCAATAAGAGTTACAGATCCTTCAGCTCCTGAAAGGGTATTTACATAACCAGCCCTTTCATAGAAGCCTGCAATTCTTGATGGAAGATAGGCTGGGTAACCTTCTTCGGCTGGCATTTCCTCTAGACGACCAGAAATTTCACGAAGGGCTTCTGCCCAACGAGAAGTTGAGTCACCCATTAGGGCAACGTGATAGCCCATGTCCCTAAAGTATTCTGCCATAGTTACACCAGTGTAAATTGATGCTTCACGGGCAGCTACTGGCATGTTAGAAGTGTTGGCAATAAGGATTGTCCTATCCATTAGGGCCTTTCCAGTGTTAGGGTCAATTAGTTGTGGGAAGTCTTCCAAAACTTCTGTCATTTCGTTACCACGTTCACCACAACCAATGTAGATAATGATGTCGGCGTCACAATACTTGGCAATTTGGTGCTGAGTCATTGTCTTTCCAGTACCAAATCCTCCTGGGACAGCAGTTGTTCCACCCTTGGCAATTGGAAAGAAAACATCGAAGACTCTTTGACCAGTTACAAGCAACTTGTCAATGGGAAGTCTTTCCTTAACTGGTCTTGGAATTCTTACTGGCCAGTTTTGGTACATCTTAACTTCATTTATCTTTCCAAATTCGTCCTTAACCTTTAAGAGGACTGTTTCTATATTGTATTTGCCGTCATCAAGAATTTCTACAATTTCACCAGACACATCTGGAGGAATCATAACCTTGTGAGTGATGATGTCTGTTTCAGGAACTTCAGCAAAAATTTGTCCTCCATGGACTTTGTCGTGAAGTTTTACCTTGAAACTTACGTCCCAAAGTTTTTCTTCATCAAGAGAAATAAGTCCAATACCTTCTGGCATAAAAGATCCATGTTCCTTTTTTATAGATTCAAGTGGCCTCTCTATACCATCGAAGATACCTCTTATCATCCCAGGTCCAAGCTTTACAGAAAGTGGTGCTCCTGTTGAGATAATATCTTCGTCACGTCTTAGGCCTTCAGTTTCTTCATAAACTTGAACAGTGCCTAGGTCTCCGTCAATAGAAATAACTTCTCCAATTAATTTTTTCTCACCAACTAGGACCATCTCTCTAATCTTGTAGTCAGCCATGTTTTTGCCAATTACAACAGGTCCGTCAACTGATTTAATCTTCGCTCTTTCCAATGACTTCACCCCTTTTCTTTAGTCTTTCATGTAGCATTGATCCAATTTCATATTTCATGTCGTCAAGTTTATTCTTTAGAGAAAGGTTGATGTTGTAAGTTTTGTTGATATCAGACACAATGAAACCACCAAGGTGGTATTCATATAGCTGGTCAATCTTAAGTTCAACTCCTTTTTCCTCTGCAATTTCCTTAAACTTGTCCACTAATTCTTTTTTCTCATCATCCTTTACATAAAGGTAGATGGCCTCTTCATCTATTTCTTCTAAAATATCTCTAAAGCTTTCAACTTCTTTTTCTACATATTCATCTGTCTTTGTAAATTCTAAGAGTTTTTCTGAAAGAGTTTCAAGAAGTTCATTTAAGAGTTTTTCATCTTCTTCAAGAAAGAGTACCCTCTTTTGTTCTTCAACAGAGGCAATAAGTTCATATCCCCTTCTCTTGGCAAGATTGACCCTCCTATCAACAAAGGCCTTTTCGTCTTCTTCAAGAGACTTTAGCTTTTCTTCAAGGATCTTTGCTGCCTTTTCTCTTTCTTCCTTTATTCTTCTTTCACACTCTTCTTTTTGCTTTAGAAAAACAATTTTGTTGAATATGGCAATTTTGTTTTCAAGTAAAATCATTTAATCACCTACAGCTTTCACACCAACAGATTCTCTGACGTATTTTAAAATAAAGTCATCTTCCATCTTGCCGTCAAGGTCTGGGATAGTTACCACTAGGGGAAGGTCGCCAGATAATTTAAAGTCTAGGACCTCCTCTTTTATTTCATTAAAAGAAGAATAAGTTAGGATGATTATTCCAATGTCTTCTTCCTTGGTGTAAGACTTAAAATTTTTTAAAAGTTCAGATCTGTTATTACATTTAACAGACCTTACGCCAGCTAGGCGAAGGCCGTTAATAATATCGTCATTTGATGTTAAAAGAATTGATCTCATTATAGTCTTCCAAGAATCATAATTGAAATGATAAGACCATAGATAGCGATACCTTCTGCAAGTCCTAGATAAATCATTGATTTACCAAGAATGTTAGGATCTTCTGACACAGCTCCAATTGCTGCAGAACCTACATTAGAAACGGCAACACCAGCACCTAGTGAAGCAAGACCTGTTGAAAGACCTGCTGCTAAGAAGCCTAGTCCGTTTCCACCTGTTGGAGCAGCTGCAGCTGATGCCATTTGTGGAACTAAAGATATAAGACCAAATACAAAAACCGGTGCAAAAACAAATAGGTTTAATTTCATAAAGGCACGGGCAAATTTTCTGTTTTTGTCTGTTCCCTTATAAATAAAATAAAAACCTGAAACTACCATTGAAAATACTGTTAAAACTCCTAAAATAATAATTTTTTCCATTACTAAACTCCTTATCAATAAATTTTGTCGGCTTTAAATAAAACGCCGTCACCACTATAATACTTACTAAACATTTCATAATACTCAAGTCTAAGAGATTGAATAAATACAATAAGACCTTCTAGACCAAGGATTAGGATATTGCCGAAAATTAAGACTGCAATATTTCCTCCTCTTGAACCAAGCATTTCCCCAAGAGTTTTAAAGGCCAAGAACAAACCAACGTGGTTTATTGCAAAGGCACCAACCCTTATAAAAGAAATAATTGAAGACATAGTAGATAGAAGGGCTTCCAAGAGTCCAAAGGAGGACTCAATATAATAGTCTGAAGCAGATTCTTCTGGCTCTTTCTTAAATAAAAGCTTAAGAATAGGCCTCTTTAGTAGCATGATCACAAGAGATCCAAGTAAAATTCCTATAGAAATATTCTTAGGAAGAGGAGCAGATCCTCCCATTACGGAAATACCAATGTTAATCATGGCTATAAAAATTAGAACTCCCAAGAATCCTTCCTTTGCAAAGAAGGCTTCGTCAGGTCTACCACTCTTTAATCTATTGTAAATACCAATACCATAGGCTATGGCAAGTAAAATAATGCCGAAATAAATAGCTGTTACAAGTGTGCCATTTATATCATCAAAGGGCCTAAACCAAATAGCAGGAATAATCTCTTCCAAGCCAAAGACTGACCCATACATTAAACCAAAGAACATGGAGGAGGCTCCCATCCTAAGTAGAAGACCACCAAAGTCCTTGTTCTTCTTAGCTAAGATTAGTCCAGCAACTGCAAATACTGCCCCTTGACCTAAGTCGCCAAACATTGCACCAAAAAGAATCATGTAGGTAATTCCAAAAATCACTGTTGGGTCAAATTCCCCATAGGCTGGAGTGCCATACATGTTAATTAATAGCTCAAAGGGCTTGAAAAAATTTGCATTTTTAAGCTTTGTAGGTGTCTTCTTACTTCCTTCTTTAGGATCAAAATATTCAATATCAATATCCTCGTACTTGGATAGCTTTTCTTCTAATTTTTTTGTATCGCTAACTCCAATCCAGCCTGAAAGATAAAAATACTTATTTGACCTAAGCATATATTTCTTTGCTTTTTCAATTTCTTCATAAGAGAGCATGTGGGCAAGGCTTGTCCTTAGCTCTTCATTCATGGATTCCAAAAGATTCTTCTTATATTCCTCAATTTCAAAAATCTTTCTCTTTACATTTTCTTCCTCTTCTTCAAGATTCTTGAAAATTAAGCTGGCAGTACCCTCAACATTTTCGCCAAGAAGGTCAACTTCTGTGAAGTTTAAACTATTTAGGACCCTGTTAATATCCTTTTCAGTTTCCTTTGGATAGATAACAAGGAAAAGTTCCCTATTGTTAACTGTTCCTGTATGATAAATCATGGCGAGGATATTTCCATAATTTTTCTTTAACCTAGCCCTGGCATCCTTGTCTAGGAAGCCAAACCTAGTGTTAAAATATTTTAAGTCAGCAATATCCTTAAGATCTATATCAACGTTCTTGAAAAGTTCATAGTTTTCCTTTAGGGTATCTAAAATCTTTAGGCTTTCCTTTGTATTTTCATACTCGTCCATTTTTTTACTTATATTTTTGACAAAGGAATCCACATCTTCATTTACATCAATTTTTTCAAAATACTTGTCCTCAATCTTTTCAATGCCCAAAAACTCCATGATTTCTTCTGCTTTTTTTGCACTGACCTTGTGGGACTCATCTTCTTCAATAGGTTCAATATAATTAAGCTCAAGATTTCTCTCTAGGTTCTTTTCTAGATTTTTTTCATCATCTAGACTGAAGACAAACTTGTTTTCTTGAAGATTTGTCTCAGCAGACATAAATTGCATACATTTCAAATTTAAAATATCCAAAATGATGGAATCCATATCTTGAATCTTGCCCATTATATTGGCGACCTTCATTCTTTCAACGGCCAACTTCTTCACTTTCCTTTCTATCGACGATCATATATTTTAATTTTTCTTCTTTACTTAGGCCAAACCTAGTAGCTTCCAAAATTCTTTCAATGTTTTCAATTTCAGAATCCAAAAGAATTAAGAAGCTCATAAATTTTCCAATCCCATCTGTTCTTCTAAAATTCTTGTTTGCAATAGAATACATTAGCTTTTTAGAAGTCCTTCCAGTTCTTATAACCCTACCATCGGCAAAAAGAATAGAATACTTAGACTTTTTAATCTCTTCTTCAAATTCTTCTTCATCAATATAGGATAGGTGGAGGAGCTTTTCAGAATTGTAGTTGCCTCCAAAGATGGTAAAGTTGAAAATTTCTTCTGGTGAAATATCGTAATACTTCTTGGCTCTGTATATCCAGATAATATTTAATAAATCTATCTTGACCCCAAAGATCTTTTTGAACTCGTCCCTATCAGCCTTTGACAAAGACTTTATTGACTCAGTCAAGTTCCTGTAATAGTACTTGTCAAGATTCATCTCAATGGAAAAAAGGGAATCCTCATCTCTTGATGACTTGTAGTTTTTCATGTAGTCGTAATAATGCGTGTCCTTTAAATTATCTATAAAAGATTCAAAGTTTTCTTCCTTAAAGGGAATATTTCTTCCATTTATTACTAATTTTTCAACCCTTGGCTCTTTATTCATCCTTAGAGACCTTAAGATTTTTACAATTTTCTCGACCTTTTCTCTTTCCATATAGGCCTTGATAAAATCTGAATACTTACCAGGCAAAAATCCTTGAAGTTTTTTTATTTGACTTCTTCTGTAATCTTGCAAAAACTCTTCAATTTCATAAATATCTGAAAAGGAATCTATATTTGGAAATTTCTTTTCCTTTAAGTAGGATAGGCAAAACCTAACATTGTCGCCCTCTGCCATATTTACAAAATCTTCGTAGACTAAAAAGTCCGAATACATTTTTAAAATCTTAGCATTTAAAGCCTTTAGACCTTCAAACATTGGAGTCCCTTCCAATCAATTTATCAAAGGCAACTCTTATTAGGTCGTCAGAATTTTTTTCATAAAAAGCTTCGATTTCTTCTAGATTTTTTTGATTTTCTTTCCTAAGGTCATCGGCCTTATTTTCAAAGTCTTTTAAAATCTCATCGCTTTTCTCCTTGCCAAGGAGCTTTGACTTTTCTATTGATTCATTTTCAAGATCTGTTAACTTTTCTCGCAGGTCTTTTTTTATTTCTTCTATTTCTTTATCAGTATTTTCGACAAGTTCTCTGGTTTTTTTATCTATTGCCAAAATACTATCTATACTTTCTTTCAAAAATATCACCACTCTTTTTATTTCCTTGTGCAATTCTCATTATATTACTTTCAGTTTCTAATTCAAGGGCTTTATAGGAGTTTGAAATATTTCACATTTCTATCACATTCCATATATTGAAAATTTATTCTCCTTTGTGAAAATCTCTTTCATTAGTTTTTAATAATAAATAATTTTCTTATTATTTATCTTCTTTAGGATTCTCATAATATCCCATTTCTTGACCTGTAAAATTGAATTTTTAAAATTCAAAAATTTTGTTTACAAAACTCTAATTCTTATACTAAGGACTACTCGTTAATAATAAGTGAAAAGCTAATAGATTTTTTAAGTTTATTCTCATAAGTATTAGATTTAAAAAAGTACCTAACAAGGAGAGACAAGGTGTTAAGTTTTTTGTAAGTGATATGTCTAATACCTTTAAGTCTGTTAAGAATAGGTTCTTTAAAACTTCTATCCATATTGTTGACAGGTATCAATTCATAAGGCAAGTTTCTTGGGCTTTGGAGAATGTTAGAAAGAGAATTCAAAAGGATATTTCTTATAAGCTAAGAAAGTATTTTAAGAGAAGTAGGTGCCTATTTATAAAACCTGCTTCTAAGCTAACAACTGACCAAGCTAAAGAGGTTTCTTTAATGCTTGGTTTTGTGAAGATTTAAAATTAGCATATAGGTTAAAAGAATTATTTTACTGTGTGCCCTATTGGTACCAATATGTTCTTATTCAACCCAATAGAGTTAGAGCCACTAAATCTTTAAGAGAATGGATAAAAAGAGCTGAGGAATCTAATTTAAAAGAATTTAAATCTTGTACCACTGCTTTTAATAAATGGTTTGATGAAATATGTAACTCTTTTGATTATCCTTGGTCTAATGGTCCACTTGAAGTTACTCACACTAAGATAAAGACTTTAAAGAGAAATTGTTTTGGTATGAAAAATTTCAATTTGTTTAGAAAGAGAATCATGTTTGCTTGTAAGTAGGGATAAGAAAATGGGAAAATTTCGCAAAACCCCTAGGAGTCTTGTTTGCTATGTTTATTTTTAGTAGTTTTTTGTTGTTTTAAAATTGATAGTTTAATTAGCGTCTAAGTATTGATTTTTAAATGAAAAGAGAGACTCGAGTTAACGAGTCTCCGCAATATTTGACATAGAGACTTTTTTAATCATTATCTCTTTGCATCAATAATAATTCTACTTTATTTATTTTATTAATAGCAATAATTGAAGATATTGGTCCTAACAAGGTTCCTAAAATTATTACTATTATTAACATTAAAATCATAAGGAATATATTCGGTCTTAAAAAAGGCATATTCAAAAGTGATGAAAATACATTATTGAAAGTTATACTTAAAACAAAGGAAAGCACAGAACCTATGACTGCACCTGTACCATTAATTAGCATAGATTCAATAAGAACTACTTCACTGAGTTTTTTCTTTGTTGCTCCTAATATCCTTATGGTTGCAAATTCTCTTTTCCTTTCCTTAACTGATAAGGTATTTACAAGACTTAAAATAAAGAAAGCTAGTATCCAAATCAAAGCTATCAATATATACACATACACAAGCATGTTTTTTGCTGAATCTGAAACTTGTGTCATTATTTTTCTTGGCAATAAAGGATACACTTTTTCTTTTTTAAATTCTTCTTTAATAAGTTTTTGAATTGTTTTTGGATCTTTGTTTTTTTCAACTTTTACTAAAATAGAAGATATATCATCTTTTCTTGCCACCGGATGATTAATTATCTTTTCATATTCCTTGGCTAATCTATGAGTTTCATCTATTGTCATAAAAACTGAATTATCAAAACCCATGCCAGTTTTTGCAAGCCTACCTCTTATATCAAATTCTTGATTAAAAAATTTAACCTTATGATTAATATCCCCCACAATGTTAGCACCTACAACAACTTGCCCAGCTTTAATTGGAGTTTTAATCTGTTTTTCAAGCCAAGGTTTAACGCTAAAGTCATCAGAAAAGTCAATTCCTATAACTTGAATGGGAAAAGAACAGCATCCAGCAGAAAGTGTAGCTAGATAAACTTGACCACAGGCTTTTTCAACTCCTGGTATTTTTTTTACTCTATTTAATATATCCTTGTCAAAAAAGAATGTATTAGGTTCTCCCCTTAATATTGCACCTGTAATTTTGGAATCATAACCTTCTGGGACTACTATAATGTCTGCTCCCATCCTATCTGATAGAGATTTCATGCCGTTTTTAAGAGAAAAAATTATAAATGATGACATGAATAATATAAAAGTTAAAATTCCTACAAGTAAAATCAAGGTAATTGACCTTGCCTTTTTATTTTCTATATTCTTTTTTGCTAAATTAACTGTGTATAAATCTTTCATTATTTTGCATCAGCAAGAGCATTGTTGCAAGCTTCAATAAATTGCTTGTAGGTTTCTGTTGCCCCCGAAATAACGTCCACTCCTTCAGGGCTTCCTTTTTCCACTAATCTATCTGGGTATGACTTTGCAAGATTTATAGCTTGTTGGGCAATCTTATATAGTCCTTCATTTTGGCTTTGACCATAAGATTCATCCTTTTCTTTTCCATCTCCATCAATGTTTTGCATTGTGCAAGATTCAATCTTATTGTCTTTAACACTTATATCCACTTTTACAAGTCCGCCTCTTTCATCTTTGGCAGATTCTCCATGATATGTGCCGTCCTTATAGCTTACGCTTGGAGCTTCTTCTTTTTTATCTCCTCCACAAGCAACTAGGACAAGCCCCAAAGATAAAATTATTAATGCATTTATAATTTTTCTCATATAAACTCCTTAAGTTTTTCGTCTTTTATTGTAGAATCAAGAACAGGTCTTTTTCTTTTCATTTTTTCTTCTTTTGTAATCTTACCATGTTCAAGAGTTATCATTCTTTCAGATTCTTCACCGACTTCAGGGTCGTGAGTTACAACAATAATTGTTGAACCTGCATTGTGAAGTTTTTCAAATATGTCAAGAACTATATATTCATTCTTTTCATCCAAATTTCCCGTAGGTTCATCAGCTAAAAGTATAGCAGGATGATTGATAAGAGCTCTAGCTATACATACTCTTTGTTGTTCCCCACCTGATAATTGGTTGGGTAAGTGCTTGGCTCTATCAGCAAGACCTACTGCAGCCAAAGCTTCCATTGCTTCTTGTGCATCTGGCATAGAATGATAATATTGTGACATCATTACATTTTCCAAAGCACTTAAATAATTAACTAAATGAAATTGTTGGAAAATAAGTCCTATCTTATCCCTTCTAATAACTGTTAGTTCCTTAGGTGATTTTTTTGCTATATCTTCACCATCCAAAATAACTTCGCCAAGTGAAGGTTTATCCATGGCACCAATAATATTCATCATTGTTGTTTTACCAGAACCTGATGGACCCATTATAGAAATCCATTCGCCCTTTTCTACACTTAAATTGATTTTGTCAAGGGCTTTAAGTTCACCATAAATTTTTGAAACATCTACGAGTTTTAATATATCCATAAAATTCCTTTCTATTCTCCACGAAGCACTAAAGCTGGATCAATATCAACAGTTTTAGATACTGGTATTAAAGATGCAACTATAGTTATTACTATACAGACAATAATTGTCATAGGTACTAAAAGAGGCAAGAAACTTACCTTTCTAGCAAATACCGAAATACTTACTCTATTGGCAAATATATATCCTAATGCAACGCCTAAAAGTCCACCAAAAACCCCCAAAAATGCTCCTTCACCTAAAAAGTCAACAATTACTGACGAATTTGTGGCGCCCAAAGCTTTCTTAAGACCTATTTCTTTACGCCTTTCAGTTACAACAGCCATCATTGTTGTGGATACACATATCATCATTATGAATAATACTATTATCGTTACAATGAAGACAAGAGCTTGTAATTTATTCAAAACTATATCTTGTGAGGCGGTAACTCTTTTTACCATTTGTGGAGTTAGAGATCCATCCTTTTGTGAAATATTTGATACTATTTTTGAAAGTTCATTTTGTTCAGCTTCTACTGAATATTCTACGACATCATAATTTTTGTCTTTAACAAGCTGTGAAATATCATCAATACCCATAAAAATAAGTTCTTCTTCTTTACCGCCTGTTGTTACAACTCCTGAAACAACAAAATTAGTATCTATAGAACCTTCTCCATTAACTTTGGGAGTATTTATAATAATTTTATCTCCCTCTTTTAATTCCAAAGCCTTTGAAACTTCATTACCTATTAAAACTTCTCTTGGTTTTTCAGGCCATGAACCATCAATAAGCCAGTATGGAGAATTTTCTTTCGCTCCCTTTAAATCTGTACCTGCAAGCATATAAGGTTGTTCATTAATTTTTGCATTTGTATAAATATAGGGTGCCTGACCGACAAGCTTTCCCGATGGAATTAACGATTTAATTTCATCTAACTGTTCATTGGTAATTTTTTTATCAGGGTTAGTGGGAATTACCAACATATTTGCACCATAAGACCTAAACTCCTTACCCATTTGTCTAGGAATATCATAGTAAATAGTAACAAGTCCTGAAATAATTGTTGCTCCCATAGCTATAGCAAGTAGTGCTGTTAACATTCTTGCACGTCTCCTTGCCAAGGAAGTCATTATCATTTTTAAGTAAAATTTATTTTTACTTTGTTTATCTGCCATGTAGTACCTCCGTTGGATTTAAATTCAAAAGGTATCTTATAGCTGGTATTGAACCCAATATTGTAACAAGAATAATAAGTATTGCTACAATAGGAACTACCATAGCTGTTGGAGCTATTGCTGAGCCAAAAACTGTTAGACCAATAATCTGAGTAAGTAGCAGACCAACACCGTAACCTATAACTGTTCCAAATATCGCTGTCAAAATTATTTCCACAAGAATTATACCAATTATTCTTCCATTTGACGCCCCTATAGCTTTTTGAAGTCCAATTTCATTAGATCTTTCCATTACAGATGCTGTAATAAGATTAGAAATACCAAAGCCTGAACCAATCAAAGTTAATACTGTAATTAAAACCATAAGAAGAGTAGTCTTATTTAAAATATCTCCTTCACTTTCTGCAACTTGGCGAATTGGCTTAGCTACAGAATCAGTCATTACTTCTGTTATTTGATAACAAATAGCAGAAACATAAGCTGTACAATACCATACTTCCCATTCCTTAATAGTTAAAGATAGTGGGTTTTTGGCAGCCTTTCTTGCTAAGTCATTGTCTGGTGTAGTAAGAGCTGATACTTCAACTTTATTTACAACTCCAGTAACTCCAGCAAATTCTTGTGCTGTTTTTAAAGTAGCATATATAAATGCATCTTCATCAGAACCTGATGAGAAAATACCCTTAACTTTTAATTTTTTGTCTAAATTATTGCTTTTTAGTTGGATTTCATCACCAACTTTAAATCCATTTCTGTCTGCAAAAACCTTTCCAAGCATAACTGAATCGCTATCATTTTCTGATAACCACTCGCCTTGAACTTCCCACCAGTTTTTAAGTCTAATCATACCAGTATCAACTGATTCTCCAGTAGGCAAATCCATATGATTATTAAACCATGTTCCTACCATCTTAGTATGTTTAGAATCATTATTATAAGAAACCCAAGTGTTAAGATATGGCGTATAGTCTACAATATTGTAAGCCCAAAAAATAGTTTTAATGTTAGGAAGTTCTGATTCCTTTAAATATTTTTGAACCTGCCCCTCTTTTTCTTGCATGCCATACAAATCATCAAGAAGGGAAGCTTCCTTAGGCAATACATTAATATTGGCTCCATAGGTCTTTAATTCTTGATTAACTTTATCTCCAACACCGAGCATGGTATTTAACATTGAAGTGGCAAGAGAAGCTCCGAGGGCAACTGTAAATGCAATAAGAGCCATCTTTCCCTTTTGTCTAAAAAGCGCTCCTTTAACTATTCTCCAAAACATAAGCCCTCCTACTTAAATACATAAGACAATGCGTCAAGATCCTTTGGCGCAATCTTTATCTTTTTATCATGGACAATGTATGGGAAAGGTATCGGGTTACATCCACCCTTAAAACCTATTGTACCCCTATTCATTACAACGTCGCACAACTTACAAATAACATCATCGCCTCTTTCAAAATATCCAGATGGACCACATATCTCGCAGGCATCAAGTACAACTCCATAGGAACCTTCTGATTTTTTAATGCAGAAAAATCTCATTTGTGCACCATCCTTTGCCTTATACAAATATCTGTGCAAATGCATATCCTCTAAGCTACTTAAAGGAATAACAATCATTCCATTTTCAGTTTGATAATCTTCAGGTGGTGAAAGGACCTGTTCCTTATTAGCATATGCCTTTCCAACCGTTAATGAAAAAGTATTAATAAATAGAACGGCAAGGAAAAAAATTGCCCAATGTCTTTTATTCTTCATTCTATACTTTATTTTTCTTAACTGAGCCCTATTGCTATATTCTTCATTAACTTTAATATTTTGCTTATATAAAATTACTGGAATAGCTATCATAATTAACATTGTTGCAAATAAAAACACATTTTCGTGATTAGCTATAAATGCAATAACTCTAAAAAAGTTAACATTTCTAGGAATGATTCCTTTAGAATAAAACCTTTGAATTATGATATTAAATTGGCTGATACCTGAACATATCAAGCTCAAAAAAACAATAATCTTTAAGTTTTTACCTTCAAGTTTAACGGAGGACTTATATATGGCAAGTCCTGATAAAATCATCATGATTATCCCAAAAACAAAGCCTAAAATCCTAAAAAGTACAATAGTTGAAACAGCACTTTCGCCATAATATACAAATTTGTTTGATTGGTTAAATACATACGGTAAATAATAAAAACAAATTCCTACAAGATAAACAACAACCGATGCCGAAATGAAATTATCATAAATTTTAGCATTTATCTTATCTTCAAATATCATAAAAATTAATATTAAAAATACCGAGATAACTATGGGCACCATAGACCAGAAATTCAATTCTGTTCTATTAATAAAATTAGGTATATTTCTTATAATTATTGAAACAATTGCTGCAATTACCCCTAAAACTAAAGAAATTATAATAACATGCTTTTTATATTTACTTTCTTTAGTTATATAATAGGCAAGTATTAAAGAAATCATTAGAGAAAAGGCTATTCCCGCCTCCATAACTTTAATAAAAATTTTTAAAATAATTTCACCCCCGATAAATGTATATAAGGGGAACATGAATTCCCCTTATAAATATTATAAATTTTTAAAACTTTACCATTGTGGTCCGTTCCATTCGAAGTCAGTCCATTCTGCAACAAGTGGTTCTGTCCAGAATCTACCTGTTACACCAGTTTCTTTATCTACGTGTAGTAAGTAGTCATTACCTGGTGCAGTAACTTCAAATTTTACATTATAAACGCCAACACCTTCGTCAAATTTAACATTTGCACCATAGTGTGGACCATCAGATGCGTTCATTGGCATGAAGGCTACTTCTTGAACATGGTCTGAACCTTCCTTTTGTAAATAAGCTTTTACTTGTAACCATGGAACGAAATCACCAACACCATAACCTAATGTCGCACCTTCTTGTGATGCTGTAATGTCAGCTTCAATATGGCAATCAGCTTCTTCTTTAGGAATTGAGTTTCCTGCTGGTTCCATATCTACTGGTTGGAAATATACACCTGAGATTACTAGAGGTCCTTCAGTATGATCATCGCCAATTGGAAATTCTTCAAATCCTGCATCTTCTCCTGGAGCTGCAGCTTTTGCATCTCCTGTTTCTTTTTTGTTTTCTTCAGCTGGTGTTTTTTCTTCTGTAGAAGTTTTAGCTGTATTATTAGCTTTTGTATCTTCTTTTTTACCACAAGCTGTAAACATTAATGCACACACAAGCGTCATAACAACAAGAAATAAACTTTTCTTTTTTAACATAATACCCTCCTATTTTTTTTCTTGGCTGGCTTCAAGCTCAGCTCTAATTTTTTTGTTTCTATTATTTTGATAGATAACAGAAACAATGGTTACTACTAATAGAATAATTTGTGGAATAAGATTTTCATACCTATCGTATATACCTATAACTTCAGCAGACCATCCATTCATCCAAGGAACTACAGTTCTGCCAATTACATCTGCTTCTTGTAATTCTCCTATGCCCTTTCCTAAGAAAGACAAGCAAAGTATAAACATTAGCCAAGAAGTAAATGTAAAGAATGGTTTTAATGGTAGCCTTACAGAAACTTTAGCAATTAAATAATATACAATTGCAAGTATTATCGCGGCAACTAAAAGTCCAATCCACATATGCATCGGATTATCAGAAATGCCTGTTCTCATACCTTGGAAAAACAAAATAAGTTCTGCACCCTCTCTTGCTACTGCTAAGAATGAAGTGAAAGATAAGGCAAAATAATTACCCTTGGAAACAGATTGTTCAACTTTGTTTTTAATGTATCTATTCCAAACTTCAACTTCAGATTTAGAAAGCATCCAATTGGATACATAAAATAGTACGATAACAGCAAGAAACATCGCAATTCCTTCGAATATTTCTTGTCCCATTCCAGACTCAACTTCTCCCACTGTATTGGCGATGATATTAAATACTCCAGCTAGGACTGCTGAAAAAACAATACCTAGCAAGGCTCCAATATATACACCCTTTAAATAAATTCTATTATTAGTCTTTGATAAATATGCAGCAATGGCAGCTACAACTAAAATGGCTTCAAGTCCTTCACGAAGTGTAAGTCCAAGAACTGCAAAAAATGTGCCATATCTTTTTAGAAGCTCTCCCAACAATTGACCTGTTGAAAGGCTGTTTGCATCTTCTTGACTTTGACCACTGGACTTAGAATCTCCAGAGGTTCCATCAAGAGTATGGGCATCTTCATGAAGATAAGTTATAAGTGCATCAATTTCATCTTTAACTTCTTTTGGGTCTGCATCTTCTTTGATAGAATTTTTTGCTCTGTAAAATTGATGTTCAACCATTGAACCCCTTTGGCCTGAGATTGCAGACATAGTTGTTTTTTCAAATCCAATTTTTTCATAGAATTTAAAGTAAGCAACATTAATTGCATCTGTGGCTGCTTTTTTAGCATCCTTATCTCCAGGCTTGTAAACTTCCACAGCTTTTTGTAAATGTTCTGACATAGCATCAGCGACTTCAACCCAGTTAGCATAATTTGTTTCTGCTGCAAAAGCAGGCATGAAAGTGAGGCTAATCATGATTACTATCATTGCGAAAATGCTAGCCCTTTTCTTTAATAAATTCATCTCTATCCCTCTTTTTTTATTAAACTTCCATCTTCCATTTGGCAAAGCGTATTGCCATATTTTAAAATATCAAGCTCATGAGTAACTATAATAAGTGCAGTACCTTTAGAATTTATTTTTTTTAATAAATCCATTATCTCCATAGTAGTATTTTTATCCAAATCACTTGTAGGCTCATCTAAAATCAAAAGTTCCGGCGAATTAATCATAGATCTGGCTATCAGCACTCTTTTTAGCTCTCCTCCAGATAAATTTTTAGGAAAATCATCTTTCAAATGCAAAATTCCCATCTCATCAAGAAGCATAGCTGCTTTTTCATAAGCAGAGTCATCTCTTTTAAATAGATAATAAGGAAGAGATACATTCTCTAAAACATTTAAATTTGGAAGTGTTCCTAGACTTTGTGGCACAAAACCTATGACTTCATTCCTATATTTGCTAATTTCTCTATCAGAAAAATCACTCATATCTTTGCCCTTAGCAAAAATTTTACCTTCAGTCGGTTTTAATAAACCAGACAAAAGATTTAAAAAAGTTGACTTCCCAGAACCACTTCTGCCAATTATATTGACAAAATCTCCCTCCTCCAAGGTAAAGTTTACATTTTTAACTGCAAAAAGTGTATTAGAACCTCTCTTAAAACTCTTGCTTAAATTTTCAGTTTTAATTATTGATTCCATTATGAATTTCTTTCTTTCATACAATAATAAATATTAACTAAAACCAATATGCCTGACAACAATGTGCAAAATGGAATGGTTTTTGCTCTGCAAGCCATATCAGCTTTCATGCATCCACCAATAAGTACATGAGCGTTTAGTATCTCTAAAATACCAATTGCTATATTTGAAATAGATAATCCTAAAGATATTTTTGAATCTTTAACTACAATAAGAATGATTGCTAATACTAAAATGACTGCGCCAATACCCATAGTCATATTTCCCATCCAATGGCATTTCATGAACATCCCATTTTCCATAGGAGGACAAACTGGTGTTATAAATTTTGGTGCAAGCACTAACAAGAGACCTATAATAGCAGAAATATATCCTAAAATCTTTTTTCTACTCATTTTAATTATCCTTTCTACTTATCTTTATTGATGACATTGTAATATAAAAACGTGTTTATATTTTTTTGAAAATTACATTAATTAAATGTAAATTGGTAATTAATATCATTTAATCATCATTTTTAATTATAGTGTGTAATTTTATTAAATTTTTACAAGATTTTCTTAAAATATATTTAATAAAATTTAAAAGAATTTAGATCTTGTGTCACTGCTTTTAATAAGTGGTTTGATGAAATATGCAATTCTTTTGACTATCCTTGGTCTAATGGTCCACTTGAAGGTACTCATACTAAGATAAAGACTTTAAAGAGAAATTGTTTTGGTATGAAAAACTTCAATTTGTTTAGAAAAAGAATTATGTTTGCTTGTAAGTAATGATGGGAAAACAGGAAAATTCCGCAAAACCCCTAGGGGTTTGATTTGCTATGCTCATTTTTAAAGTTTTTTAGTTGTTTTAGGATTGATAGTTTAATTAGCGTCTAAGTGTTGATTTTTAAATGAAAAGAGAGACTCGAGTTAACGAGTCTCCCCAATATTTGACATAGAGCCAAAAAGAATACTCCCTAAGAAGTATTCTTCAAAAATTATTTTTCTATTTCATGACTAGGACATGCAGAGTGACAAGAGTCACATCCGCAACCGCATCCATCTTTTTTACTAAAAACTCTTCTTCCTGCAAGTATAAGTGCAAGAATAATTACTAGACCAATAACAATATTAATTGGATTCATACTTTACCACCTCGTCATTTTCCTTGTTTGAAAAATTTTTATTTTCAAGCTTTGACCTATCCTTCCTAAAGAGTAAATATCCGTAGATAAATAATACTACTACTGCAATACCTGTCATTAGGTTAAAGGATCCGCCTTCGATTACTCTTCCAAATTGGTAAATCATAAAGGCAACTGTGTAAGAGAAAAGTAATTGGTAACCAATTGCTAGTCCAAACCACTTATTTGAACCCATTTCTTCTTTTATTGCTCCCGTTGCTGCAAAGCAAGGAACTGTAAGTTGATTAAAGAAGACAAAGGCAAAGGCTGATGCCACAGAGAATTTAGAAGCTACAAGAGCAACCATGCTGGAATCCTCTGCTCCAACTTCTCCTATACCTGCAAGAACTCCATAAGTTCCTACTACAATTTCTTTGGCAACTAGGCCAAGGATTGTAGCAACACTTGCCATCCAATCTCCAAATCCAAGTGGAGCAAAGATTGGTGCAATAATTTTACCAAATCCTGCTAAAATTGAATCTTCTGGATCTGCATTGAAATCCACGAAGTGTCCATCAAGGGAGATAGATTTTAATAAGAAGACTGCAACTGTTGCAAGAAGGATTACTGTACCTGCCTTAACAATAAAGGCCTTACATCTAAACCAAGTTGCTTTGAAAATATTTCTTGCACTTGGCATATGATATTCAGGAAGTTCCATTACAAAAGGTGCAGGATCTCCTGAGAAGAACTTAGTCTTCTTTAAGATTATACCTGAAACAACTACTGCCATTATCCCTCCGAAGTACCAAATAGGTGCGTACCACCAGCTGCCACCTAAGAAGGCAGCAAACATGGCAATAACATCAAGCTTTGCACCACATGGCATGAAGGAGGCAGTCATTATTGTCATCCTTCTGTCGTTGTCTGACTCAATTGTCCTTGTTCCCATAATGGCAGGAACTGAACAACCTGTTCCCATAAGAATTGGAATGAAAGACTTACCTGATAGACCAAACTTTCTAAATACCCTGTCTAGGATAAAGGCAATTCTTGACATATAACCAATATCTTCAAGGATTGCAATAAATAGGAATAAAACTGCAATTACTGGTAAGAAACCAAGTACAGCCCCAACACCAGCAATAATACCATCAACTAATAGTGATGATAGGAATTCTGATGTGCCAGCATTTTCTAAAAATCCTCTAAAGTTTTCGCCAATAATTTCTGTGAAGAAAACGTCATTTACCCAGTCAGTCACTGGACCTCCAACGAAGTTAATGGCAATTATATAAACAAGAGTTATAACTCCAACAAAAATTGGAATTGAAAGGAATCTGTTTGTGACAATCCTGTCGATTTTGTCAGAGGTTGTCATTCCCTTTCTTCCCTTTTTCACGGTGTCCTTTGTAACATTTGAAACAAAGTTGTACCTTCCATCTGTGATTATTCCCTCTCCATCGTCGTCATACTTTTCTTCAGCTTCTTCAATAATTTCTTCAAGCCTTCTAGTTTCTTTGCCATAAAGAGGATATTCTTCTATTATTTTTTCATCTTGTTCAAAGAATTTTACTGCAAGCCATCTCTTTGCTGGGTTATCTTTTATAACAGAAAATTCTTCGATTTCTTTAATATATTTTTCTACATCTTCTTCAAACTCTTGATAAGTCATCTTCTTTTGACCTGCCACTGACTTGGCAGTTTCAATTAACTTATCGATGTTTTCATTTTTAAGAGCAGAAATCTCAATAATCTTACAACCAAGATCTTTTTCTAACTTCTTAATGTCAATGAAGTCGTTGTTCTTTCTCACAACATCCATCATATTTAGGGCAATCACAACAGGGATTCCCAGTTCAAGAAGTTGAGTTGCTAAAAATAAGTTTCTCTCGATATTTGTTGCATCTACAACGTCTATAATTACGTCAGGTCTTTCATTTACAAGATAGTCTCTTGATACAACTTCTTCCAAAGTGTAGGGAGAAAGGGAATAAATTCCCGGCAAATCTGTAAAGTGAACTTCCTTGTCTTTTTTATACTTACCAGTCTTTTGTTCAACAGTTACCCCTGGCCAGTTACCAACATATTGGTTGGAACCAGTTAAACTGTTGAAAAGTGTGGACTTACCACTATTGGGATTACCAGCAAGTGCAATAGTTATTGCCATCTTAATCCTCCTTTTCTATTTCTTCGACAGAAATCAGTTCAGCATCAGCTCGTCTTAGGCTGAGCTCATAATTTCTTATATTAATTTGAATAGGGTCACCTAGGGGTGCAACCTTTCTTATGTAAACCTCAGCATTTTTTGTTATACCCATGTCCATAATCCTTCTCTTTAGAGGACCTGTACCATTAATTTTTTTCACTCTATAGTATTTTCCTACTACTGCATCTTTTAAAGTTTGCAAGCTCACATCTCCTCTACCATAATTTTTTTCGCTATGTCTTTACCAATTGCAACTCTTGCATCCTTAATGGAAACAATTAAGTTGCCGTCATTTTCATTTACAACTTTTATAACTGCGCCTTTAACAAAACCTAGATTTGCCAGGTGAGACTCTGTTACATCACTGTTCCTAAGAGCCTTAACCCTTAAAATCTTAAAATTTACATTTAAGGGAGCCATTAATAAGCTAAGCATTTGATCACTCGTTTCTAATTTATATAAATCCATTAAACTTAAATCAATATTTGAATTTGATTATCATTTGCTTAATTATTATAACATAGGTAATTGAAAATTTAAATCAATTCCCCCAATTTTTTTAAAAAATTGAATATTTTTAAGATTGAGAATATTTTTGATTTCTCTTTCTTATGTTGCCTTGTATATTATAATTTTCTTTTTTTATTGGCCAATATAATAGAAGAATTTTAATAAGAAAGGCTCGTTTATTTTTTGTTAGATAGTAAATTTTAGTAATTTCTTTAATTTTTATTGCCTGATAAATTTTTATAATCTATTTGAATTCTATTACTTAATAATTTCTTATAGCTTATTTGAACTCTATGGCCTAATGAATTTTTAATTCTAATAGCCTTACTAATACTTGCAGGGCCATAAACTTTTACAAGTTTATAAAAATTTGTGACCTTGTATTTTTTATTAACTCTATAAGCCTTAATAGGTCTATAATTTTTTATAACTTACCTATTATTTAAAGCTCAAACTTTTTTACTGTGTCACTTGTCTTTTCTAAGTCCATAATTGTTTACGACTTCATAATTTTTATATCAAAGAAAATATTCCAATAAAAAAAGACAGTCTCTCGACTGTCAAATTTTTATTATTTTGCTTCTCCATTTAAGGTTCTGTAACTTATCCATCCATTACCTACATTACACCAAGTTCTTCCATCAGCTCTTCTTGTGTCGTAAACGTAAACTGGGTCTCCCTTGTGAAGAACATAAGAGATAGTGTAGGCAAATCCTGGTCCACTTCTCACATTGGCCTTGCCTGAGGTTACAAATTGATAAGTGCCAATAAGACTTGATACTTCACGGTTTTGAAGTTTCTTTATTTGAGCTTCTAACTCATCAGCTCTTGCCTTTTGCTTTGTGGCTTCACTTTCTTCTTGAGCCTTCTTTTCGTTGTTTGTCTTTTCAAGATTTATATCTTCAAGCATTTTTTTAAAGTCTGCGTTTTCGGGATCAAGAGCTATATATTCATTTAACCTATTGATGGCTCCGTCATAATTTTTGCTAGATTTTAACTGATTTATTTCTGCCTTCATTCCAGCGTAGTTCTTTTCAATAAGGGCGTCAACTTTTTCTCTTAAGTCATCGTCTTCTTCCACTTGAATATCCTTTAGGTTGGCAAGTGAAGCTTCATAGTCTCTAGCCTCATATTTTTTATCGGCCTTATTTAGAAGTTCTTTATTTTCTAAGATTTTATCAATATTGTTAATTTCGTCTAAGTACTCTTTCTTAGAAGACTTTTCATAAAGTTGGCTAAATTTTTCTCTGGCTTCCTTATAATTTTTGGCCTCAAGATTAGCCCTTGCAGATGTCTCAAGTTTTGAGTATTTGTATTTGCTAAATCCAAAATTAAATATTAGGGAAAAAGCCAATAGTCCAACAACTACTAAGCCAAAAACTAATCCCTTTTGCTTAAGGCTCATGGAGTCATCTTTGAAGGAATTGTTATTGACTATGTTATCATGGTCTTCTTCATAATAATCATGCTTATCTTTTATTATTTCTGTTTTAGAAAAATCTCTATCTTCTCTCAAATCGTGACCACATTCCATACAAAATAAAGCATCTTCCTTATTTTCTTTTCCACAATTTTTGCACTTCATCTTAAACCTCCTAACTATTCTTTTTCGTCATATCATGTTTTAATTTCTTGAGCTTATGAATTATATCTTCATCAAGGGCTGTAACCCTTTCTTCCTTTAATTTCTTGGCCACGTAGTTAACCTTGTTCTTGGAATTATTCACTTCAGCTTCAAGCTCCCTTGCTGAAATCCTAGTTCCACCACGAGATAAAATTATCTGCTGCTCTACATTGTCGCTTGTAGCTACTCTGACATTGGTTAGCTTGCCTATTTCATCAAGTTGCCTCTCAATATAGTGGTCTGCCGTTTCAAATTCCTTGGTAAAGATTACATCAATCCCATCTCTCTTGTAGGTCTTGCCGCCAGATTTTTTCACCAAGTAGGCATCAAAGACTAGGATGATGTGCTCCTTTGTTGAGTGAGAAAATTCAATCATAGTGTCTATTAATTCATTTCTCGCATCTTCAAGAGATACATTTTTTAATTCAATTAAGGATTGCCAAGAATTTATTATATTGTATCCATCGACAAAGAGATAATTTACATCCCTTCTGTACCTACTCTTTCGCCTTCTCATTTTTATGCTCTGTTATCTTCTAATCTCATACATAACAATAGCTGCTGCTACTGAAGCGTTAAGTGAGTCGAAGTCAGAAAAATTTGGAATAGTTATAATCTTGTCGGAATTCTTCAAAATATTTTTTGAAACTCCCTTACCTTCATTGCCTATAACTATGGCTGCCTTGCCAGAGAAGTCGCATTCCCTTATGTCTTCTCCCTCAAGGTCTGTTGCATATATCCAAAAGCCTGCGTCTTTTAACTTGTCAATGGATTGAGAAATATTTGAAACCTTGCAGACATCAATATCATAAATTGCTCCAGCAGAAGATTTTACTACAGTGTCATTTACTGTTGCAGCCCTCCTGTTGGGGAAGATTATGGCATCAACCCCAAAGAAATTGGAACTTCTTGCAATAGCTCCAAAGTTGTGGGGATCTTCTATCTTATCTAGGATGAAAATCCTTGCATCTTCCTTGCCTTCCAATTTTCTTATTAGGTCCTCAAGTTCAATATATTCAAAGTCACTTACAAGGGCCACTACTGCCTGGTGATTTTTTGTGCCAGCAAGCTCTTCTAGCTTTTCATTGTCACTTGTAACTGCAGGGATCCTTGCATCTCTAGCCATGCCAAGGATTTTCTTTATAGATCCACTGGCATTTTTCCCAACATAAATTTTTTCTACTTCTTTATTTTTAATGGCCTCCATAACGGGGCCTCTTCCGTATATATATTTCATTTTAAATTCTTAAACTTCTCTCTAATTTCCTTTGCCTTGCCACAAGTCATCTTTCCTTCAGGACATGGTCCACTTACACAAGCCGGTCCTTGGTCCCTAAATAATAGTGGGGCAACTTCCTTTACTTCTTTTAACATTTCTGTTGCAAGTTCTCTTATTTCCCATTGGGCCCTTTCACAACATCTCACAGTGAAGAAGTGCCTTAGAGTCCTAACATTCATTGTGACAACAATTTTTGTCTCACAAGCATTAGGGAAGACATATCTAGCATCTTCTATGGACATTTTTTCCACAGACTTTCTTGCCTTGGCTTCATCCATTCCCTCTGCTATAAGAGGTCTTGCATTTTCTTCTACTAATATATCAACTAACTTATCATAGTCCTCTTGATCCCTCTTCATAGCTTCTATAAAAACTTTTTTTGCTTCCTCATTTTTTTCTATTTGAGGTGGAATAATATATTCAAAGGAATCAAGCTTTACATACCTTTGGGATTGTTGTGAATAAGAGGCAAGTCTGTGTCTTACAAGTTGATGAGTAAGGGTCCTTGAAACTCCTTCAATGGCAAAGGTAAAGCTAACGTGTTCTAGTGGAGATAAGTGAGAAAAAGACATAAGTCTATCTAAAAACTTTTCTGTAGATTCTTCTGTCAAATTTTCCGTAATCTCTTCAACACCAACTCTTGAATAGCAAAGTTTTGCAGCTGCAGCAATGGTCTTGTCAGGATCCATTGTGTGCGAAATAATTTTTACCTTCATCCTATCATCTCCTTAAATAAGTCTCTAATCCTATCGTATCTCTTTAAGAGGTAGAGGTAGCCGAAAAGGGCCTCAACTCCAGTTGCAATCCTGTAGTCAATTGGATCTGCGTTCTTTGGCACTGTGTGAGACTTGGCGTTTCGTCCCCTCTTAAAAATCCTATATTCATCCTCTGTCAAGAGGTCTTCTATTTTTTCAAAAAGCTCTCTTTGGCCCTTGGCCCTGACATATTTTATGCTTTCCCTGTGAAGCTTGTTGGGGTTCTTTCTCAAATCTAGGATTTCACTCCTGACTAAGATTTCAAAACAAGCATCACCTATGTAAGCTAGGGCAAGAGGACTTAGCTCCCTTACCTCAGCTTCACTATAATTTTTAACTTCTAAAAAATTTAAATTCTCTTCCAAGTTGTTCCACTTCTCGTATCTTCTATTTCAATGCCCATGTTCTTCAACTCATCACGGATTTCATCGGCCCTGGCAAAGTCCTTGTTCTTCCTAGCCTCATTTCTTTCCTTGATAAGTTCTTCAATATCATTTGATATTTCTTCTCTTTCTTCTTCCATAATTCCAAGAACCTTAGTTAGTTTCTTTAAAAGCTCTAAGGATTTTTCTAGGATTTCTTTGGAAGAATTTTCGTCTAAGTTTAAGTTGATGTCCTTAACTAAGTCAAAGATTGCTGTAATTGCATCAGCTGTATTTAGGTCGTCTTCCATAGCTGATTCAAATTTTTCAATATGCTTGTCATAACCCTTTAATAAGGCTTCTTCATCTTCTGTCATTTTTTCTACAGAAGTTTTTTCTATAGCATCTTCAAGCTTGTACTTTGCATTGTAAAGTCTTTTGCTTGAATTTTTTGTCTGTTCCATTACTTCTCTTGAGAAGTTAATTGGTGAACGGTATTGAGTTGTCAAAAGGAAAAATCTCAAGACTTCTAGGTCAAACTCTTCAGAGATTTCCCTAACTGTGAAGAAGTTGCCCTTAGATTTTGACATCTTTTCATTATCAACAGTTATCATTCCATTGTGAAGCCAGTAGTTGGCAAAGGGAACGTCGTTGCAAGTTTCTGATTGGGCAATTTCATTTTCATGGTGAGGGAATTGTAGGTCCTCGCCACCTGTGTGGATGTCGATGTTGTCGCCAATAATAGTCTTGGCCATTACAGAACACTCAATATGCCATCCAGGTCTGCCTTCCCCCCAAGGTGCCTTCCAGAAGGGTTCCCCCTCTTTTTTGTTCTTCCAAAGGGCAAAGTCTTGTGGGTTTTTCTTATTATCATTTACATCAACCCTGTGGCCAGAAATTAGGTCTTCAAGATTTTTCCTTGAAAGCTTGCCATAGTCCTTGGCGTGACTAATGTCAAAGTAAACATCACCATTGGATACATAAGCTGCACCCTTGTCTACAAGAGTTTGAATAAAAGCAATGATTTCATCAATGTGTTCAGTAGCCCTAGGATTTATAGTTTCATAATCATAAAGGTGGAGGCCACCTGCATCCTTTTTAAATTCTTTTATATATCTTTCGGCAATGTCAGAAACCTTAACACCTTCGTCATTTGCCTTGTTGATCATCTTGTCGTCAATATCTGTAAAGTTAACTACAAATTTAACCTTCATGCCCTTGTAGTCAAAGTACCTTCTCAAGGTATCAAATACAACAAGAGGTCTTGCGTTACCAACGTGGATAAAGTTATAAACAGTTGGACCACAGTTGTAGATTCCAACTTCGCCCTCCTTAATTGGCACAAAGTCTTCTTTTTTTCTCGTTAGAGTATTGTATAATTTCATAAATCCTCCTATAAAAAAACGCCTCATTTGAGACGATTATATACCTCTGAAAAATTTTTCGTAGTAATCAAGTCCAATAAAAGTTTTGTCTTCAACCATTTTTTGAATCTTTTCCACGCTGGCTATGTCAACATCCATAACCTCTTCCTCCTGCATGACTATTTCATCAAGAGAAACATTCTTACGCACTAGAAAAATATAAAATATTGTGTTTTTTTCAGTGATTATCCTCTTTAGCTTGAGCTCATCTTCACTTATGTCAATGCCAAGCTCTTCCTTAAATTCACGTACCATGCCCTCCTTGGGAGTCTCTCTAGATATAACAGACCCACCTGCAGAGCAATACCACATGCCAGCAAAGGATTTTTTGTTAAGAGACCTTCTCTGGATAATAAAATTTCCATCATCTCTTAAAATCCAACCCTCAACTATAAGGTGGTAATCACTATTTCTAAGACGCTGTCCTTTTCTTATGACCCGTCTCTTCCATTTTCCATTTTTATCATATACATCCCAATATTCCACGACAAAACTCCTCATAGTTATTTTACACTATTTAGGCTTGTTTTTAAAGATTATGAAGACTTTATTTAAGTAAAATCTGCTCTCTTATTAAGAATATTTTTGCAAAATAAAAAAGTGGAATTTTTCATCCACTTAATCTTAAATATTTTTTAAAGACTTATAATCAAATCCTTTTCTATATTCTACAAAAGTCCCATCTTCTTTATAGACATAATCTCTTAGGGTTTTTTCTACAAGTCTTATATTAAATTTTTCATCTTTGGAATTATAAATTTCCTTTACATAAATATCTGTATCAGAAAATTTTAATTTTCTCTCAGCCTTTACCATTGCAAGAAGAGAGTTTTGTAAATGTTCTTTAAAAATTATAAATCTTGCCTTTGTTGAAAATTTTGAGTTTTCATTGTCTAAAAAACATTCAAAAACAAAGTACTCATCTTCCCAATATCCAAAAACCTCATCCTTTTCCTCGCTCATTGTAAAATCATCTAGACTATCAACTATGTCGACGAAAAGTTCTCCTGTCTCATCATCATGAGAAAGTATGTATTTCCTTTTTTTTAATTCTAAATCTTTTACACAATCTTTTTCGATAACTTTTAAATTCTTCATGCCCTAACAATCCTTTTTGAAAATACTTCTAAGGTATATCTAGAAACAAGGTATCCAATTAAATATATTACAATTGTGACTATAAGAGTTGGAATAATTCCTGCTTGGACAAATCTAGATTGTGGTACAAAAATTTTTACTATAAAAAAGGAAGTCCACACGCCAAAAGCACTTTTTGTTGGTACTGAATAGTATATATTTCTGTCCTTATTATAATTTTTAAAGACTATTAAGGTTAAAATATCACTTAAGACTCCGCTCGCTAGTCCAGCCAAGGCTCCAAAGACAGAAAACCTAAGCATATAAATGGCATAGCACAAGGAAATTAAGGACACAGTTCCAATTTTTCTAGTTTTTAAAATTGTTGCTGTATATATAAAGGCAAAGGCTGGCGCTGTCGTAAGCACTCTTGATGATGGTATTGGTAAACTCAAGGATATTGTATAAAGAATTTTACCAACAACAATCATCACGGCCAGAGAAAGGCCCATTAAAACCCAATCTTTCACTCTAAATTTTTTCATCTAATCACCTAAAACACAATAATTATCAAATTCTAAATAATCTCCAGTGTTTGCAAAAGCCCTGGCCCTACATCCACCACAAATATTATTAAAATTACAAGTTCTACACCTTCCCTTATAGGATGAAGGATCCCTAAGTTTTTTAAAGACCTCACTATTATTCCAAATATTATAAAAAGAATCTTCTTTTACATTGCCGGCCTCTACTTCTGCATAGGGACAGATATTTACCCTTCCATCGTAAACCAAGCTGCAATAACTTGTACCTGCAATACAAGACTTTTTAACTCTTGGGTCTAAATTTAATTTTTTGGCCAAGACAGTTGATTGGGGTGCACAAGTTGGCTTTATAAATAAGTCTGACTCATACTCCAAAACTTTTTTAATAGCTTCTGTGTACTCTTCCTTTGTTAGGTAGACATTTTCTAAGTTTTTTCCTCTGCCTGTCATAACTAAGAATAAAACATGTACTGAAGATGCTCCCAGCTCACTTGCAAAATCCAAAAGACTTTCTATTTCTTTTAAATTAATTTTAGAGATAGTGGTGTTAATCTGAAACTTAACCTCATTTTCCTTTAATATCTCTATACCTCTCATGCTTTCATCAAAGGCTCCCTCGTATCCCCTAAAGGAATCGTGAACATTTTTATCCCTTGAGTCTATAGAAATAGCAACTGATCTTATATATTTTTTTATAAGTCCTATGTTGTCTTCATTTATAAGGGTCCCATTAGTGCCCAGGCAAGTATAAAGTCCTAGGCTAGAAGCAAATTCTGCAAGTTCAAAAATATCCTCCCTCATTAGTGGTTCTCCACCACTTAATTTGAGCATATTAAAGCCAGCTTTTTTTATATCCCTAAAGACTTCCTTTGCCTCTTCAGTAGATAACTCATCTGACAAATCCACATCTTCTTTAGAATTCCTATAGCAGTGTTCACAGTAGAGGTTGCATTTTTTTGTAACATTATAAGATACAATTTTCATTTTTCTTATAACCTCCTAAAGAAATTGCCTCATAAAAGAGGCAATTCCAATATTATTTAATTTATTTTCTTATCAAAGTAGATATGGGTCATCTTCCCAAGCAATTAATGTTGTTGGGTCCTTGGCATTTGTATCTCTTCCTTCAGGTGGAAGGTCTTTTGCAGATTCTGGTTCAGCAGGATCTGTTGGATAATTTAGATCAGCATCTCTTGCATTTAATTTTTCCCATTCTTCACGAGATTTTGGCGCCTTCATTTCTAAATCAACTGTATCTATGTCGATTCCAAGTGCCTTTGCAACTCCCTTTCCATATTCTGGGTCAGCTGCATAGCAGTTTCTAATATATCTGTGCTTGATTTACATAGTTGAGTCGCCCATATTTCTTGCAGTGTTTTCAAATAAAACTAATTTTTGTTCATCAGTCATCCTGTTAAATAGCATACCTGGTTGAGTGAAGTAGTCACTGTCGTCTGCCCTGTAGTCATATCTCTTAGTTTCTCCACCCTTGTCATGTGGTATTTCTAGGTCTGGATGATCTTGCCAGCCACCGTAAGAGTTTGGTCTGTAATGGAGTTCTGCTCCCTTGTTGCCGTCTACTCTCATTTGTCCATCTCTGTGGTAGTCATGAGGATTCTTCACACCTTGTGGTGAGTTAACTGGAATTTGGTGGTGGTTAACTCCAAGTCTATATCTTTGGGCATCTGAATAGAAGAAGGCCCTTGCTTGAAGAACTCTATCTGGTGAAAGTGCGATTCCTGGCACAATATTTGCCGGTGAGAAGGCAACTTGTTCAACATCTTGGAAGAAGTTGTCTGGATATTTATTTAAAACATATTCTCCCACAGGAATTAGTGGATAGTCTTCCTTTAGCCACATCTTTGTTAGGTCAAAAGGATTTGTTGGGTGCTTTTCAGCTTGTTCTTCTGTCATAACTTGGATGTACATCTTCCACTTAGGATAGTTGCCATTTTCAATAGCTTCATATAAGTCACGTCCAGAAGATTCCCTATCCTTACCATTTACCATTTCAGCTTCTTGGTCAGTGTAGTTTAGGATACCTTGTTGACTTCTAAAGTGGAACTTAACCCAAACTCTTGTGCCTTCTTCGTTATACATGGAGTAAGTGTGTGAACCAAATCCGTGCATATACCTAAAGGAAGAAGGAATACCCCTGTCACTATTTATTATAGTTGTTTGTAGTAGTGATTCTGGTAGTGATGACCAGTAGTCAAAGTTTGTGTTAGGAGATCTTAAGTGAGACTTAGGGTCTCTCTTAACTGCGTGGTTTAAGTCGATAAATTTCATTGGATCTCTAAAGAAGAAGACAGGTGTGTTGTTACCAACTACGTCCCAGTTACCATCTTCTGTATAAAATCTAACTGCAAAACCACGAATGTCACGTTCTGCATCAGCTGCACCACGTTCACCAGCAACAGTTGACATTCTTGAGAAGACCTTGCACTTGTTGCCAACCTTGCTAAAAATTTTAGCCTTAGTGTATTTTGTGATGTCATGAGTTACTGTGAATTCACCCCAGGCACCCCAGCCCTTGGCGTGCATTCTTCTTTCAGGAATAACTTCCCTGTTGAAGTGAGCATGCTTTTCAAATAACCAAAGGTCTTGGACTGAAAGGTGACCATCCATACCTGCAGTCATGGAGTCTTCGTCATTGTCAACTAATTGTCCACCTGCACGTCTTAATTCTGGATCATCAACATTTTGATTTCTACTAGGGATTGGATCTCCTGATTTATTTTTTGCTGTTGGGTCCATTTTTTTCTTGTCGTCTGCCATAATTTACCTCCTTAAAAGTTAAAAGTTTTACTTAGTTAACACTTACCCAAGTTTATCTTCTCTATTCTATTAAGTAAGTAGTAAATTTTATTTATATAAAATTTTTAAAAAAACTCATTTTTGACAAAGCACAAGATTTTCCTATAGACTATTAAGGTATGAAAATTTTTAGAAAAGGAGAATTAATATGAAAAAAGAAATTTTAAAAGAACACTTTGTATATTTTTTGTCCTTAGGATTATTATCTGTTCTTGTTTTACTTGGAATTATAATACCAGAACCCTTCCAAAGACTTACAGAATTTTTAAGAGATAAGATTACAGTAAATTTTGGTTGGTTTTATCTTTTATTGGTGACTGGAATTTTGATTTTCTGCGTCTTCTTAATCCTAAGTCCCATAGGACAAATTAGGTTGGGAAGCCCTAACTCTGAACCAGAGCACGACTCCATGTCTTGGATTGCCATGATGTTTTCAGCAGGAATGGGAATCGGCCTTGTCTTTTCCGGAGCAGCCGAGCCCCTAAGTCACTTCGCAGTGATGACACCTCTTGCACCAAAGGGGAGTCAAGAGGCCCTAGCCGATGCTTTTAGGTTTACCTTCTTCCACTGGGGAATCCATGCCTGGGCAGTCTATGCTATTGTTGGGCTGGCTCTTGCCTACTTTGGATTTAGGAAGCAAGAAAAATATCTACTATCAGTTACACTTAAACCCCTCCTTGGCGACCGTGCCAATGGGTGGATAGGTAAGGTGATTGACACTATAACAATTGTAGCTACAGTAATAGGTGTTGCAACAACTCTTGGCTTTGGAGCCATGCAAATTAATGGCGGTCTATCCTATCTTTTTGGAATTCCAAATAACATTGTGACTCAAACAATAATAATCGTGATAACTACGGCCCTTTTCGTAATGTCTGCCATGTCAGGCCTTGGCAAAGGAGTGAAAATTCTTTCTAATGTCAACTTGATCTTGGCCATAGGTCTTCTTGCAGTTGCCATAGTTGTTGGACCAACAGTAAGGATCTTTGACAACATGACAGATTCAATTGGAGCCTATCTCCAAAACTTCTTTAGGATGAGCTTTAGATCAGCTGCCTTTGATGGGACTAAGCGTGGTTGGATAAATTCTTGGACAATTTTCTACTGGGCTTGGTGGATCTCTTGGTCACCCTTTGTTGGAGTTTTCATTGCGAGAATTTCTAAAGGAAGAACAATTCGTGAATTCTTGACAGTTGTCCTTCTAATTCCAACTCTACTTAGTATCCTTTGGTTCTCAACTTTTGGAACTCTATCAACTAGCTTGCAGGATGCTGGAATAAATCTTTCAGAATTTGCCACAGAGGAAGTTCTCTTTGCAACCTTTAATAATTATCTTGGAGGAAACATCCTATCCTTCATAGCAATAATTTTGGTCTCAACATTTTTTATAACTTCAGCAGACTCTGCCACTTATGTCTTGGCAATGCTGTCTGAAAATGGAAACCTCCTTCCATCAAATAGGAAGAAGGTTATTTGGGGAATACTTCTTTCAGCAATAGCCATTGTTTTATTATTTTCCGGTGGCCTTGCAGCCCTTGAAAATACACTTATAATAGTTGCGCTTCCCTTCTCAGTGGTTATGATCTTTGTTATGATTTCCCTCTTGAAGGAATTAAACCACGAGAAGAAGAAAATGGGACTAAAGATAAGGCCAGAGAGATTGCCAGAAGAAGGAGAACCCTTCAAATCCTATGACGATTGATAATTTATTTAGTTCATTTCTCAATAATTAAATAAATAACATTATGAGAGCAAAAAGACACCTTCATTTTTATTGAAGATGTCTTTTATTTTGCTATAATGAAAGCAAGAGGTGGTAATTTGGACTTTCAAAAAGTGCTTTTAATTATATTTTTATTAGGATTTATTTCTATTAATTTTATTCTGCCAAGATTTAATAAAAGGATAAGTGAGTTAGATACAATTGCAACAAATATTCAGTTTACCTGTATGTTGTTCGCCTTGCTCTTAGATCAAAATATAATCTATTACATAATTTTACTTCTTGGGCTTCATATTAACACCTACAATAGTAAGGTCAAAAGTCTTAAACCAATCTTTCTTGAACTTATCATTGTAATTATCTTGCCCCTACTTACTATTTTTGATTTAGGCAGCTTTGGTCCTTCTTCTGTATTTTACTTAACAAGACCTACTGATATTTATCTAGGACTCATAATTACTGGACTTGTTTTCTTCTTAAACCTATATAAGTTTTCAAAGCTTGAAGCTGTTAATAAAAAATATTTCATTAGCTTTCTTTTACTTAATTTAATTCTCTATGCCGAAAATTATTTTTTGATTTTTGAGTCTTTAAAATAAAAATTTTATAAAAAATAAATGCTGCTTGTAATTATTATTTACAAACAGCATTTTTTTGTCTTTTTAATTTTTTCCTATTCAAGTGAATAATAAATTTGGAATCAAAAAGGCAGCTTAATTTCATTGAAGATGTCTTTTTTTTAACGACCGCCACCGCCGCCTCCACCGAAGGATCCTCCTCCGCCTCCTACGGAAGTCGCTCCTCCAACTCCTGCGTTGGCAAAACCAGATCCACTTTGATAAGATTGGTTTAATTTTTTGGAGAAATTTCTCGTTGCTAATATGTGTGTATTGTAAAGTGCATAGTTATTGACATAAGCTGGATATGCCTTTGCTCCTTCTACAAACTCCTTGTCCAAGAAGAAGATTGATGAATAAATTAGATATTCTTCCCACTTTTCAAAGTCAACTTCTTCTGTAACTTGGTCAAGATTGTCTTTTAAATAATTTTTAAATTTAATTAGGTTTTCGTAGAGAACCTTGCCCTTTTCAGTAACTCTTAATTCCTTGCCAGTCCTTCTTGATCCTAGGAATTTCTTTTCATAAGTGTAGTCTTCAAGGTATCCTCCCTCTCTTAGATTTCTAATGGAAGAAGTTTCAAATTCTTCGTAATAATTTTCCATTTCTTTTCTATGTTTTCTCACATATTTTTTGAAGCCTTTTGCTGTGATGTATTCCTCATCATTTTCTTCTTTGGCTGCAAAAATCATTTCAAATAATTCTTCTTCCATTGGTCCCATGTTTTCAGGACTTTTCAAAATTTTTATCTTGTTGTCGGCATAGCCCTTGCCCTCTTCTATAAATTCAATAGATCCTTCAAGGCTCCATTTCAAAATAAAGGCGTTGATATAATTGCCAACTAGGTCACTTGTAACAAGGTAGGCTTGACCTATGAAGTAATACAAGTCTTCCATTGGTCCATCATAGGGTAGGTCCTTGTAGTACTCTCCCTTTAAGTCCTTAATTGTTGGAAGTTCTTTTTTATTTTGGATTTTTCTCTTGTTAAAGGATAGGCTTACAGCTCTTGCTACAAAATAAATTACTGCCGCTACTCCTGCAAAGACTCCTCCAAGTGCAGCTTTTTCTCCCCTAGACATAGGTTTTTGGTAGGCCTGACCTTCATTGTTTTCCCAGTCTGAACCCTTGGCTGCTATGTTGGCATAGTCATTAAAATTTTTGTCGATCTTGTAAGCAGTGTTGAAGTAGCCCTTTGGAAATTTTAGCATGACTGTTGCATAATCAACATAATCTGTTGATTTCATTTGGATTACGCCATCTACATTGTGAATTTCGCCCTCAAGACCAAAACCCCACATTTCTACATCTTTAAAGTCTTCAAAACCCCTGATGTTAATTTCGATATTCTCTGGCTTTGGGTCAAAGTTACCACCCACGAAATTAAAGAAAACCATGTCAGCATCATTTAGTCCCACAACAAGGGGATTTATTGTGTAGGACAAGTTGTAGGTGTTATCCTTAAATTCACTTATCCCCCAAGTGAGTTCAACTTGGCCCTCCTTGTCAATCCTTCCATAGTGGTAGGCCTTGTCCTCAAAGGACTGGTCAATATCCCAAGGATTTTTTTCTGTGAAGTCTCTTCCAAGGGCATTGACAGAAAAATTTTCAATCTTTATGCCTTGCAAGTTTTCGATCCTCTTGTATCTCTCTGTGTAATCTTTGTTGTCTTCATTTATTTGCCAAACTTCCTTTACCTTGGCAACTCCATCTTTATCTATGTCCGCATCAATTTTTATAGTTTTAAAATCTTCTGCAAATACAAGTACAGGTAGGAGGACAAATAAAATTGTGAGTTTAAATAAATTTTTTATTTTCATGTCACAGCTCCTTTATCTTTTCTAACTTTAGGATATAACTTTTCTTAGCAAACTTCAATTTTGCCTTTAATAAAATCTCTGTTACTAAATTCTAAGAATTATTTACCTTTATTCTTTCTTTACCCTAAAATGTTAATTTTTATACATTAAGTTCTTTAAAAAGTTTTTTAAAATTTTTAATAATTATTTATATGATTTTAAAGAAAATTTTAATCTTTTAAATATATCCATCTTATTTATAAAATCTTTTACATTCAACTTCTCTTAATTTTTTATTTATAACTGGTAAACAATTTTATAATAATTTTCATAAAAAAAAAAGAAGCTACCAAAGAGGTAACTTCTAAAAATTTATAATTCTTTAAGATATTTCTTTAATAATTTGTATGAAGCTTCTTCATCAACAGTAGAAATTAGTCCAGCTGATGACAGGATATAATCCTTATCTAAATAACACTTTACGTCCCTGTTAATTAGATATTTCTCATCTAAGTCCCTAATGGCTGATAGGATCTTCTTTGGATCATCAGAGTTGATGAGTGATCCTCCAGTTCCAATAAACATCTCTGCCGGTCTCAAATCTTTTCCATACTGTTCATAAATGGTTCTAGTAGGTGTCTTAATTTTTTTTATGTGGCCAACGTGTCTCATAAGTGTAGTATGAGTTGCTATATAACACAAGGCATTGTCAAAGAAGAGGTCCTCTTCATTGTCTGGAATGTAGTTAGTATGGTTAAAGCGAAATTCAGTTTTTTCCTTCGCATCTTTTATTCCAAACTTTAGGAAGGGTTCATCGCCAACTGACTCATAAAGAGCAGTAGCAGAATACCTCATACCCATATCGCCTTCCACAGTTCTCTTTTCATAGGGCTCATCAATAGGAGGTGAGATGACATTTTCTTCTCCATAATAAGTTTTCCCTATGGAATGGATGTCCGTAGTTGCCCCGCCAATGTCTACAGATAATATAACCTTATCCAAGTGTTTGGCATAGACAGACATGGCCTTTTGAACTGCAGCTGGAGTTGGCAAGAGTATTTCAAAATCTTGGCTTAGTAAATCAATCCCCTTGGCATGGGCAATTGTCTTAATAAAAAGATCTCCAATTGTCTTTCTAAGAGGCCTGTAATTTATTGTGTTTGTCGTTGGCATTACATTTTCAGTGAAGTCACAAGGGACATCAGCCTTGTTAAAGATGTCCCTTATTTCTTCATGAGTATCAATGTTTCCTGCCACAACTACAGGTGTCTTAACAGAACCCTTTGCAAGTTTCTTTGCATTGTAGATTATGTTGTCCCTGTTGCCGTGGTCAGTTCCACCACATAAGACTATGATATCGGCGCCAGCAGATTTTATTTCTTCCACTTGCTCATCCTTGAGTTCGTAGGAATAAACATCTAAAATCCTAGCACCACTTGATAATGACGCAAGTCTTGCAGCGTCAGTAGTGAGGCTTTTTGAAAAACCAATAGCTATAACCTTTAGTCCTCCTGATGCTGAAGAGCAACCTAAAATTTTATCATATTTAACATCAGAGATTTCCCTTAGCTTTTTGTAAGCCTTGTTAAAGCCCTCTCTAACGTCAGTCTCCACAGTAGTATAACTTGAAGCACCTGCCAAAATTACATTTTTACTTGTATCCACTAAATGCAACTTTGTATAAGTTGATCCAACATCGACTAAAAGATAAATCATGCTAATTTTTCATCTACCACTTTCATAATTTCTGCGTGATTCTTTTCAACAATCTTTCTTGTAGCATCCATTTTTTCTTCAAGTTCGTGTCTGTAATCTTGATCCTTAAGTGAGTTAAGGTTGATGATTACATTTAAGAATGCTCCGTGAACTGCAGCTTCAATGTTTAATAGAGCTACTGCTACGTCAGTGATTGCATTAGAGTTACCTTTTTCAGCAAGTTCTCTTGCATAGTCATATAATTCAGTAACTTTCATTCCAAGTCCAAGAGGTACTTCAATTGCATTTCTGTATCCTTCTTGAATTTTTTCTGATCTTGCAGCCTTTTCTTCTTCAGTTTCCTTTGGAAGTTTCATAGCGTCCATAACTCCGTTGAAAGAGTTTGCGTCTTTGTCGATTCCATCAACAAATTCGTCCTTGTATTTTACAAGTTCAGCTTGAATTTCTTCCATTCTGTCAGAAACGTCCATATATTTTTTCTTGCCAACAGTTAAACCTGCAACCATTGCAAGTAGTGAAGCTGCCATTGATGCGTTTAGTGCAGCAATAGATCCACCACCAGGTGCTGGTGAATCTGAAGCAGTTTCGTCTGCGAATTCTACTATATTTAAATCTTTAAGCATTTTTCCTCCTGTGAATTAGAATAATCCTGTGATAACGCCGTCGTTATCAATATCCATCTTGTTAGCAGCTGGTACTTTTGGAAGTCCTGGCATAACCATGATGTTAGATGTTTGAACAACTATGAAGCCTGCTCCTGCAGAAACTCTTACATCTTGAATTTCAATATCAAAGTCTGTAGGTGCTCCAACTATATTCTTATCATCAGTGAATGAGAATTGTGTCTTAGCAATACAGATAGGAAGTTTGTCAAGACCCATTTCTTCAAGTTTCTTAACTTGTTTTTTAGCAGCTGTTGTAAAGTTAGCTTGTCTACCTCTGTAGATTTCTTTAACAATTGTGTTTACTTTATCAACAATGCTGTCATTTTCATCATAAAGTGGCTTGAAGTTAGTTTTTTCTTCATCAATAAGTTCAACAACTTTATGTGCAAGATCTTCAGCACCTTCGCCACCCTTAGCGAAACATTCACAAAGTGAAATCTTAACTCCTAATTCAGCACAAAGTTCTTCTAATTTTGCAATTTCTCCTTCAGTATCGTCTGCAAATCTGTTAATTGCAACAATTGCTGGAACTCCAAATTTTCTAACATTTTCAACGTGACGTCTTAAGTTAGCAAACCCTTTTTCAAGAGCTTCGATATTTTCAGCTTTTAATTCTTTTTTATCTACTCCACCGTGCATCTTAAGAGCTCTAATTGTAGCAACAATTACAACTGCATCTGGAGCAAGACCAGCTTTTCTACATTTAATGTCCATGAATTTTTCAGCACCTAAGTCAGCACCGAATCCAGCTTCTGTAACTGCATAATCACTTGTAGCAAGTGCAAGTTTAGTAGCTAGGATTGAGTTACATCCATGAGCAATGTTAGCGAAAGGTCCACCGTGAATAAATGCTGGTGTATTTTCAAGAGTTTGTACCATATTTGGTTTTAATGCATCTTTAAGAAGCATTGCTACTGCACCTTGGATTTCAAGATCAGCAACTGTTACTGGATTACCATCAAGATTATATCCTATAACCATCTTAGCTATTCTGTTCTTTAAGTCTTCGATGCTTTCTGCTAGACAAAGAACTGCCATGATTTCAGAAGCTACTGTTATCATGAAGTGGTCTTCTCTTGGGAATCCATCAGCTTTTTTACCAAGAGAAATAACAACATTTCTAAGAGATCTGTCGTTCATGTCGATAACTCTCTTCCAAGTGATTTGTCTAGAGTCAATTCTTAAAGCATTTCCTTGGTGGATGTGGTTATCAATACAAGCTGAAATAAGATTATTTGCAGCTGTCATTGCGTGAAGGTCTCCTGTGAAGTGAAGGTTAATATCTTCCATAGGAACTACTTGTGAGTATCCACCACCTGCAGCTCCACCCTTAACACCAAATACTGGTCCAAGAGATGGTTCACGAAGTGCTACGGCAGATTTCTTTCCAATTCTATTAAGACCTTGAGTAAGACCAATAGAAACTGTTGACTTACCTTCACCTGCTGGTGTTGGAGAAATAGCAGAAACAAGAATTAATTTACCATTTTCATTGTTTTCTTCAATTCTCTTAATTGCATCCCAAGAAATCTTAGTTTTATATTTACCATATTGTTCAAGATCGTCTTTTTCAAATCCTATTTTTGCAGCTACCTCTTCAATAGGTAACATTGTAGCTTCGTCAGCTATTTGTATATCTGTTTTAAATCCCATGTTATTTTATTACTCCTCAATTAAAAGTGTTTCTAGAACTTGTTCTGGTTTAAAGTCTTCAATTTGCATGTAGTAAGCTGCTGAATCAACAAGAGCTTGTAGTGGAAGAAGTCCAATAAGTTCTGTGTTTACAACACTTACTCCGTATCTCTTAGCTTCAGATCTAATCATTTCAAGTGCTTGGTAAATTGCAGTTTTTTCGAAGTTAACAAGGTTCATTGATACTTGAACTTGGCCTTTTTCTTCTAGAGCAAGTCCAATACCTTTAACGAATCTTAGTCCTCCACCAATGTGACGAACTTTTTTAGCAATTGCTTGAGCAACTTCTAATCTGTCAGTATTTAAGTTTACGTTAAATGCAATTAGGTGGAATCTTGCAGCAACACCTGTAACACCTGATTTAGCGTTCATTTCTTGTGGACCAAAGTCAGGTTTCCATTCTTCTTCCTTAATTTTGTCGAAGAATGCTTCGTATTGTCCCTTTCTAACCTTAGCAAGGTTCTTTCTTTCAGGAGTAGTTGCAGCATCTTCATATAGGTAAACAGGAATTCCCATTTCTCCTATAGCTTTACCAACTTTATTAGCGTATCCAACACAATCTTCAGTTGTAACTTCTGTTACTGGAACAAAAGGTATAACGTCAACTGCTCCCATTCTTGGGTGAGCTCCTTCGTGTTTAGACATATCGATAATTTCAGAAGCAACCTTTACAGATTCAAGTACTGCATCGATAACAGCTTCTGGTTCACCAATTACTTCAACAACAAGTCTGTTGTGGTCAGCATCTGGTTGGTAGTCGATTAATTTAACATTTTCTTTTGCTCTAAAACATTCAGTGATTTTTTCAACTTTCTCAAGGTCTCTACCTTCAGAATAGTTTGGAATACACATTACTCTTTTCAATTAATTTTCCTCCTAAATATAGATTACTTATAGCTTTTTCTTTCCTTTTATATTATATATGATTTTTCCTTATTATTAAAGTTCTACAACTTTTTCTACTTCTTCAAGAAGTTTTCCAGTGTTAATAAGTTCTTGAGCTTTTTCAAGTTCTTCGTAGATTTCGATTGTCTTATCTTCTTCTATTACTGCAACTTGTTTTCTAATTACTTCGTGAGCAACTTTTGTTCCCTTACCAAGTTCAAACTTGTTGTCTTCCATTTCCATTCTGAAGTCAAGTGCTTGAGCAGCTATCATAAGTTCAGTAGTTAGGATTCTAGCTGTGTTCTTAACAACTTCTCTTGCTTTTCTTGATGCCCAGTTACCCATAGAAACGAAGTCTTCTTGGTTTTCACAAGATGTTATTGAGTCAACACTTGCTGGGTGAGATAAAGTTTTGTTTTCTGATGCTAAAGCAGCTGCTGCATATTGAGTGATCATGAAACCAGAGTTTAGACCAGGGTGTTTAACTAAGAATGAAGGCATTCCAGAAAGTGTAGTGTTAACCATTCTTTCAATTCTTCTTTCAGAAACGTTACCTAGTTCAGAAACTGCAATTGCTAAGAAATCAAATGGTTGTGCCATTAATTCTCCGTGGAAGTTACCACCAGAAATTACCTTACCATCGTGAGTGATGATTGGGTTATCAGTTGCAGAGTTAAGTTCGATTTCAACTTTTTCTTTAACATATTCAAGAGTGTCTTTAGAAGCACCGTGAATTTGTGGCATACATCTAAATGTGTAAGCATCTTGTACTCTAAGTTCAGCTGTGTGAGTTACATAAGTTGAACCTTCAAGAATATTTCTTAAGTTTTCAGCAGTCTTAAGTGATCCTGCGTGTGGTCTAATTGTGTGAAGTTCTTCCCAGAATGCGTCGATGATTCCTCTAGCAGATTCTGTAGCCATAGCTCCTGCGATATCAGCAATCTTAGAAAGTTTAAGTGCATCGTAAGTTGCAAGTGCTCCAGTTGCTGTAAGAACTGTTGTACCGTTAATAAGTGCAAGTCCTTCTTTAGCTGCAAGTGCAATTGGTTTTAAGCCAGCTTTTTCCATAGCTTCTTTACCTTGAAGAAGTTCGCCTTCGTAGTAAGCTTTTCCAAGTCCAAGCATTGGAAGAACCATGTGTGCAAGTGGTGCTAAGTCACCAGAAGCTCCAAGAGATCCTTTTTCAGGAATAAATGGAACTACATTTCTATTTAACATTTCAAGAAGTAATTCAATAGTAGATAGTCTAATACCAGAAACACCCTTTAATAGAGAGTTGATTCTAATAAGCATAACTGCTCTTACTTCATCTTCAGGAAGTGGGTTACCAAATCCAGCAGCGTGAGTTCTAATAATATTTTCTTGAAGTTGAGCTGAATCTTCTTTAGAGATACTTACTCTTGATAGAGAACCAAAACCTGTATTGATTCCGTAAACAACTCTTTCTTCTTCAACGATTTCTTCTACATATTCTCTTGATTTGTTTACATCAGCGATTGCTTTGTCATCAATTTCTACTTTTACGTGGTCTCTAGATACAGCTACTAATTGTTCAAGATCTAGATCGTTACCTGTTAATACTACTTTGTTCATAATTGTACTCCCTTTCTTTTAATACATTGCATCTTACTTACTAATTCAAAAGAAATATTAAAGATGAAATATCAAATCATCTTTTGAAAAAGTAGTTGCCAAAATTTCTACACTTGCATGGAAAGTCCTTGCAAATGTTTTCTAACTAGATTTTATTCTAAATATAAATCATTGTCAATAATTTTGGAGAAAATAAAACTCTATCGACATAAAAAATACAATATTTTAATACGTTTTCTTGATAATCTATTTCTTAGATTGCACGATGTTATGTAATTTATTATCTTTTTTAAATTTTCCTTAATTTATTTAATACTTTTGTGAAAAAACTTTAAATTAAATTAATTATTAGTTTTAATCTATGAATTTCTAGAAGTTTATAAAATAAAAAATGACTTAGTCTCCTAAGTCATTAATATTCCTTAATCTTTTTTTATTAATCCAAAGACTATTAGCCCCACTGAAAGAATAAAGGCAATCACTAGTGTGAAGTCATCTTTAAGGTAATTAATTAAATTGTTTTGATAAGACGATGTCATCTTCAAATCAAAAAGTGGCATAAAGTGTAAAAATATTATTAATAAAACTGTCAATACCACGCCTGTAATTATGTATTTATCCCTAGCTTTCATTTATTTTCTCCTTTTTTGTTATTAAATATCCTCCCACAACTTTCTTAGCATTTCCCTCTGATATTTCTCTTCCATTTTTATGTATTTCAAAGTCATAGTGATTTATCTCAGGGAAAAGACTCAGGCTTGCAAAAGTTTTTCTTTCTACTTTTATATCAAGATCCAAGTCAATTTTATTTTCTTTCTCCACATCGAAGCCCAGGGCATTGGAAATTATTTTTGAATCAAGGTGGATGTCTGCCATATAATCATTTTTTAGAATCCTTTCTCCAATTTTAATTTCAGTTTCTTCTTCCTTTCTATTGTCACATATTGACTCATAAACATCTGGCCCACTAAATTCTATTGCGCCTCTAACTTCTGAAATATTTTCAATTGTATAGCCTTCTTTATTCTTAACTCCTTCTTCGATATAATCATCCTTATCAAGTAGTCTTATGTGTTTTATATCTGCAATTTCATAGCCAAGACTCTCTTCCATTTGTTTCTTTTTATCACTTGGCACTTCTAAAATTTCAAAATTTTTATTGCCCTTGTCTTCATTTAAATTTAGTTCTTCTTGCTTATGAACTTTTGAGCCTTCAGTATAGGACTTGTAGGCAGTCCTTCCAAGAAAGACTAGGCTTAAAAATATAAGTGCAAAGAGAATTATTAAGTTTTTCATCAAGCACTTCATTGTAGTCCCTCCTTAAAATAATTATATCATCACAAAACAATTTAAAATTAAAAATTTTCTATAACTTAAAAATTATTAGCACATCAAAGATAAAAATTCCAATAAAAAATGACCTAGTCTTAGCTAAGTCATTTTGATTAAAATTTATTAATTTATTAAAGAACCTTTCCTAAGAAGTCTTTGGTCCTATCGTTTTGAGGGTTTCCAAAAATTTCTTCTGGACTTCCCTCTTCAACAATGTAGCCTCCGTCCATAAATAAAATTCTGTCACCAACTTCTCTTGCAAAACCCATCTCGTGAGTAACAACTACCATGGTCATTCCTTCCTTTGCAAGGTCCTTCATTATATCTAGGACTTCCCCAACCATTTCTGGGTCAAGGGCTGACGTTGGTTCGTCAAAAAGCATTACCTTTGGATTCATGGCAAGGGCTCTTGCTATTGCTATCCTTTGTTTTTGTCCTCCTGATAGGGACTTCGGAAAAGACTCAGCCTTGTCTGGCAGTCCAACTCTTGCAAGAAGTTCTCTTGCTTTTTCTTCTGCCTTACTTTTTTCCATTTTCTTTACAAGTGTTGGTGCAAGTGTAATATTGTCTAAGATGTTTAGGTTGTTAAAGAGGTTAAAGGATTGGAATACCATTCCCATTTCTTCACGAACCTTATTTATGTCCACTTCCTTTGAAGTTATTTCTTCATCATCTACAAAGATCTTGCCACTTGTTGGAGTTTCCAAAAGATTTAAGCATCTCAAAAAAGTTGACTTACCTGAACCTGATGGTCCAATTACAACTACAACTTCACCATCTTTTATTTCTTGATCTATTCCCTTTAGAACTTCAAGTTCTCCAAAGGATTTTGTAAGATTTTCTACCTTAATCATTTGAAAGTCTCCTTTCTAGTCTACCCATGGCCTTTGAAAGACTGAAGGTCATGATGAAGTAGATGCAGGCTGTAAATATAAAGGGTCTTACTAATTCAAAAGTTCCCGATGAAATACTTTTACCTGCGTACATTAATTCTCCAACTCCTACTGTATAAGTAATTGATGATTCCTTAATAAGTGTTATAAATTCATTTACTAGGGCTGGAAGAATATTTTTTATTGCCTGTGGCATAATAATCTTTCTCATAGCTTGCTTTTCGTTAAGTCCAAGAGACCTTGCAGCTTCCATTTGTCCAAAGTCAACTGAACTAATTCCTGATCTAATAATTTCCGCAATGTAGGCTGCAGAGTTTAGTGATATAGATAGGGCACACAAGAACATTGGCGCTGTCAATATTGTGAATTGCTCTGGAATAATTTTCTTAAGTCCAAAGTAAACTATCATTATTTGTACAAGCATTGGTGTTCCTCTTACGATTTCGATGTAGATGCTTGACAAGATGTTTAAAATTTTTATTTTTGATGTTTTCATTAGAGCAAGAATTATGCCAAGAGTAAAACCTAGAAGGACGCCAATTATTGAAAGCTCAATAGTTGTTATGGCACCATTTAAGTAAGTTGGCAGGTATCTCTCTATGAAAGCAAATTGATTCATAATTCCCATAATTTCCCCTTATTTAAAAAAATTTATAAAATAAAAATTCCCCACACTTAATGTAGGGAATATTTAATTTATTTTACTGCCTCTTTGTTAGATAGTTCAATATACTCATCAAACCATTTGTCAACTTGGCCTGAATCTTTTAATCCTTTAACAACTTCGTTAACAGCTCCTGTTAAGTCATCGTTGCCTTTTTTAATTGCTACTGCAAATCCACTATCATCTGGAATTCCTAGGTCTTTTATAATAACAAGACCATCAGTGATTGAAGCAAATTGCTTAGCAGGTAGTTCTGATAAGAAAGCTGCATCAATGGACTTGTTCTTTAACTGTTCAATAATAACATTATTAAGATCAAATCCCTTACATTTGTCTCCAAATCTTTCTGTTGCAAACTTATGTTGAAGTGTACCTAGTTGTGTACCAACAATTTCTCCTTCAAGGTCATCAAAAGTTTTGTACTTGTCCTTGTTTTCTTCAGTTACAAGTAAAACTTGTTGTCCTTGTGAGTATTCATCAGAGAAATCAACTTGTTTCTTTCTTTCTTCGTCAGCACCCATTCCTGCTATAACCATGTCAACATCACCTGAGTTTAGAGAAGCAAGAAGTCCTTCGAAAGCCATATTCTTAACTTCAAGTTCTACTCCAAGTGAATCAGCAATAGACTGTGCAATTGCAATATCAACACCTGTGAATTCCTCTTTACCAGATTGGAAGGATGTCCATTCCATTGGTGGGAAGTCTGCTGAAGTTCCAAGAACTATTTTTCCCTTTTCCTTTATAGCATCAATTGTTGGACCAGTAGTTGTCACTTCAAACTTAACTGCTTCCTTAGCTTCTTCTTTCGTTTCTTCTTTTTTTCCACAGCCAAATAGTAGCAGGGCTGTCATTGCAATAAGTGCAATATTAAAAATTTTCTTTTTCATAATAACCTCCGACTTTAATTTAAAATAGTCTTCTAAAGCTGTCGCTATAATTTTAAAAAACATTATAACGCAAAGACTTATGATTTTCAATGCTTTAAGGCCACTTTATTAAATTAAAATTCTAATAAGTCACCTGCTGGAACTTCTTCTACAGGATTTTTATTAACTTCCTTTGGAGGCTCTTTCTTTTCCACTGGCTTTGGCTCAGCCTTCTTAGGCCTTGAGTATTGATATACTCCCCAAGATTCTAATTCAGCATCTGTCCCCAACCAAACTGGAGCTCCAACCTTCATTTTTGGAAAAACAAGGTTTTCTATGTCGTAGTTAAACATCCTTATGCATCCATTAGAATAGTAGCCACCAATTTGAAGAGGCTTTATGTTTCCATGAATTCCGTATCCACTCATGCCAGGTATGCTTAGACCCATCCACCTTTCTCCAAGAGGATTTTTTGGATCATTGGATGCAACTGGAGTGTACTTACCTCCCATTCCACCCCAAGCAGGATTCTTGTGCATATTTTGAATTTTCGCCTTAGCTGATGGTGTTGGAGTTGAACTTGTCCCAAGAGTTACAGGGAACTTCCCAATAGATTGTCCACCCTTATATAGAGTAAGAGTTCTCCTAGACTTATTGACTACTATCCAGTTGCCACTTGTTGGTGGATTAGTCACCATGTCATAAACTTCGTAATTTTGTGTATAAAGAGCTTGGTTGGTCTTGTCATTTATCCCGCCAGTTACAGGAAGGTTCATCCTCGCCTGCCACTTCTTTAGGGCGTGGGTCCTCTCTTGACCAGACTTATCCATAAAATCATTTTGTCTCACAAATCCCTTTGCCGAAACAAAACTAGGCAAGAGACTTGCAGCCAAAATAAAGGCTCCCAGTCTTTTAATTTTTTTCAAATTAATCCTCCAATTTATCTTTCAAAAATTCTCCTGTATAAGAATCTTTGCACTTAATAATTTCTTCAGGCCTTCCAGTAAATATAACTTGACCTCCGCCTTCTCCACCTTCTGGTCCAAGGTCAATAATGTGGTCGGCACACTTAATAACATCTAAGTTGTGCTCAATTGTTATTACTGTATTGCCCCTATCCACAAGTTCTTCTAAAACCTTTATTAATTTATTCACGTCTTCTGAGTGAAGTCCAGTTGTTGGCTCATCTAAGATGTAGAGAGTTCTTCCCGTTGCCCTCTTGGATAATTCTGTGGCAAGTTTTATTCTTTGGGCTTCTCCACCTGATAAAAGTGTAGAAGATTGTCCCAATTTTATATAGGAAAGTCCAACATCTCTTAGGGTTTCAAGCTTTCTCAAGACCCTCTCATGATTTTGGAAGAAGTCAATTGCCTCTTCAACTGTCATGTCAAGAACGTCATAGATATTTTTGCCCTTGTATTTTACTTCAAGAGTTTCACGATTATATCTCTTGCCATGGCAAACTTCACAAGGAACATAGACGTCAGACAAGAAGTGCATCTCAACTTTTAAGATTCCATCGCCCTTGCAAGCCTCGCATCTTCCTCCCTTGACGTTAAAGGAAAATCTCCCCTTCTTGTAGCCACGCATTTTTGCCTCATTAGTATTGGCAAAGACATCTCTTATTATATCAAAAGCACCTGTATAAGTGGCAGGATTTGACCTCGGTGTTCTTCCAATTGGGGATTGGTCAATGTCAACAATCTTGTCAATGTTGTCAAGACCTTCAATAGACTTGTGCTTGCCAGGTTTTATCCTAGACTTATTTATCTTTTGGGCGAGGCTCTTGTAGAGGATTTCATTTACAAGTGAAGACTTACCTGATCCAGAAACTCCTGTAACACAGACAAATTGTCCCAGCGGGAATTCAACATCAATATTTTTTAAGTTATTTTCCTCTGCACCTTTAACCTTGATGGACTTGCCTGTGTATTCTCTTCTTTCCTTGGGAACTTTAATTTTCTTTCTGCCACTTAGGTAGGCACCAGTTATGGACTCTTGAACTTCCATAATTTCTTCAGCACTACCTTGAGCAACAATCCTTCCCCCATTGACGCCTGCAAGAGGTCCAATGTCTACAATTTCATCTGCAGCAAACATTGTATCCTCGTCGTGCTCAACAACAATTAGGGTGTTGCCAATGTCTGTTAGATTTCTAAGTGACTCAAGGAGTTTTGTGTTGTCCCTTTGGTGGAGTCCAATGCTTGGCTCATCGAGAACGTAAATTACCCCGACAAGTTGTGAACCAATTTGGGTTGCCAGCCTAATTCTTTGGGCTTCGCCACCAGAAAGAGTTCCAGCCATTCTCGATAAAGATAAATATTCAAGACCAACATTTACCAAGAATTCTAGCCTTGATTTAATCTCCTTTAAGAGTTCTTCAGCAATTATCATTTCATTTTTTGTAAATTCTAGATTTTCAAAAAACTCTAGGGACTTGTCTATAGAAAGTTCCGTCAATTCAAAAATATTTAGGCCTCCAACTCTTATGGCAAGAGATGAATCCCTTAACCTTGCTCCATGGCACTTAGGACATGGAACTTCTTCCATAAATTCGTCAATCTTATCAAGCATCCTGTCAGAACTTGACTCAGTGTACCTTCTCTTTAGGTTTTTTAGGATTCCCTCAAAACCTCCAGAATATTTTTTCTCCCCAGAGAAGTAGGAATTAAAGGAGAAGTTTAACTTACCATCATAACCTTCAAAAATTGCTTTGATAAATTCTTTTGGAGCATTTTTTATTGGCTCTTTAGTGGAAAAATCAAACTTCTTGGCAATTTGTGCAATTATTTCATAATAATATGTTCCCTTGGAGTTTGAGTAGCAGGCAATAGCCCCCTCATCTATAGAAAGTTCCTTGTTGGGAATAACCAAATCTCTTGAAACTTCCTTAGAAAATCCAAGTCCCTTACATTCGTCACAAGCTCCCAGAGGAGAGTTAAAGGAGAAGGACCTTGGAGTAACTTCTTCTATTATAATGTTGCAGTGAGGGCAGGCAAATTTTGTGGAGAAAACCATGTCGTCTCCATCGATAACATTTATCTTGGCTATCCCATCACTTAGGTTTGTGGCAATTTCCAGTGAGTCTGCAAGTCTTGATTCAATTTTTTCTTTTATAATAATCCTATCTATTACAATGTCTATATCGTGATACTTGTTTTTTTCAAGCTCAATTTCTTCCCCAATATCACGCATTTCTCCGTCAACAATAACCCTTAAAAAGCCTTCTTTTTTAATTTTTTCAAAAACTTTTTTGTGCTGACCCTTCCTATGCCTTACAACTGGTGAAAGAATTTGAATCCTTGTCCTCTCGTCTAGCTTCATTATTTCATCCACCATTTGGTCTATAGTATAGGAAGAAATTTCTCTCCCACATTCCGGACAAAAGGCATGACCAACTCTTGCATACAAAAGTCTTAGGTAGTCATAGATTTCTGTAACTGTCCCAACAGTTGATCTTGGGTTTTTTGAAGTGGTTTTTTGGTCAATGGAAATAGATGGACTCATACCTTCAATATAGTCAACCTCTGGCTTGTCCATTTGTCCCAAGAACTGTCTTGCATAAGAAGATAGGGATTCCACATACCTTCTTTGACCTTCTGCATAAATTGTATCAAAGGCAAGGGAAGACTTACCTGATCCAGAAAGTCCTGTAAAAACTACAAATTTATTTCTAGGAATATTAAGGTCAACATTTTTTAAGTTGTTGACCCTAGCTCCCTTTACTATTATTTCGTCTTTCAATTTAACACCTCTTTAAAGGAGGGCAGATTTTTTCTTCTCCCTTAAATCCTTTATTTTATCCCTAATTTCAGCAGCCTTCTCAAAATCAAGTTCTTCTGCTGCCCTGTACATTTCAGGTTTTAGGGCATCTATCATCTCGTTAATTTCATCCTTAGTAAATTCATTTTCTTCATCTTTAATATCTTTGAAGTCCACAGATTCTTCTGCAGCAATAGCAGTATTTATAACTTCACGGATACTTTTCACTATTGTTTTTGGAGTGATCCCATGCTCTTCATTGTATTCTTCTTGGATTTTTCTTCTCCTAGAAGTCTCATCAATAGTAACCCTCATAGAAGGAGTTATGGTGTCGGCATACATAATAACTTTTCCATCGGCATTTCTAGCTGCACGACCAGCAGTTTGGATAAGTGATGTGACAGAACGAAGGAAGCCTTCCTTGTCTGCATCAAGTATACAAACTCTTGAAACCTCTGGCAGGTCAAGACCCTCTCTTAGGAGGTTGATTCCAACAAGGACGTCAACCTTTCCAAGCCTTAGGTCCCTTATTATCTTCATCCTCTCTAGGGTGTCTACATCAGAGTGCATGTAAGTCACCTTGTATCCAATTTCCTTCAGGTGCCTTGATAGGTCCTCAGACATCCTCTTGGTAAGAGTAGTTATAAGGACCCTTTCTCCTCTTTCAATAGCTCCATTTACTTCATTTATAATATCATCAATTTGGTTTTTAATTGGTCTTACTTCAATTATTGGATCAAGAAGACCTGTTGGCCTTATGATTTGTTCAACTTCTTGTTCAGTGTGTTCAAGTTCATAAGGTCCTGGGGTTGCAGAAACATAAACACATTGGTTCATCATTTCTTCAAACTCATTAAATCTCAAAGGTCTGTTGTCTAGGGCTGAAGGAAGTCTAAATCCGTAATCAACTAGGGTTTCCTTACGAGCCCTGTCCCCATTATACATACCCCTAATTTGAGGAATAGTTTGGTGGGACTCGTCGATTATCGTTAAAAAGTCCTTTGGAAAATAATCTATTAATGTATAGGGTCTTGAGCCTGGAGCCCTACCAGATAGGTGTCTTGAATAATTTTCTATACCAGAGCAAAATCCCATTTCAGATAGCATCTCCAAGTCGTACCTTGTCCTTTGCTCCAATCTCTGAGCTTCTAAAAGTTTTTCTTGGTCCTTTAAAACCTTAAGTCTTTCCTCAAGTTCTTCTTCTATTGTAACAATGGCACGCTTTACCTTTTCTTCTGAAGTTGCAAAGTGGGAAGCAGGAGTAATGTAGGCGTGGTTTAGATAATGAAGGACTTGACCTGTCAAGGCATTGACTTCAGTTATTCTGTCAATTTCATCCCCAAAAAATTCAACTCTTATAGAATTTTCTGATGAAGAGGCTGGGAAAATTTCCAAAATATCTCCACGAACCCTAAAGGTCCCACGCTTAAATTCATAATCATTTCTCACATACTGGATGTCCACAAGCTTGCTCATGACATCATTCCTGTCCCTTATCATGCCAGGCCTTAGAGAAATTGCCAGTTGCTCATAATCAATTGGGTCCCCTAAACCATAGATGCAGGAAACTGATGCAACAATAATTACGTCCTTTCTCTCGAAAAGAGACATTGTTGCAGAGTGACGAAGCTTATCTATTTCATCATTTATAGATGAGTCCTTTTCAATAAAGGTGTCAGTTCCTGGCACATAGGCTTCTGGTTGATAGTAATCATAATAAGAAACAAAGAATTCCACAGCATTTTCCGGGAAAAATTCCTTTAATTCTGAACAAAGTTGGTAGGCAAGGGTCTTGTTGTGGGCAATTACAAGAGTTGGCTTTTGGACCCTCTCAATTACATTTGCCATGGTAAAGGTCTTACCAGAACCTGTTACCCCTAGTAAGTTTTGGTGCGTGTAGCCCTTCTTTATACCCTCAGCCAATTTATCAATAGCCTGGGGTTGGTCACCTGTGGGCTTGTACTCAGAATGAATTTTAAATTCCATTTAATCACCTTCTAATAAGAAAAAATATTGGAGTCCGTCCTCTTTTCTGTTCCACCAATATAAACATCTTTATCTTTCAAAATAATCTGGCCCCTACCCATGCTCTTGAAGTCACTTACGACTTCAACTTCGTGGCCAAGTTTTTTAAGTTCATTAATAATTTCAGGCTTAAAGTCATTTTCTACCTGAATTTTTTTGTCGTCAATCCACATTATCCTTGGAGCATCAAGGGCAGCCTGTGGATTTAAATTAAAATCTATCATATTCATAAGGACTTGGACATGGGCTTGTGGCTGCATAAAGGCACCCATTATTCCAAAGACTCCAAGTGCCTCGTTATTTTTTGTCATAAAACCAGGAATTATTGTGTGGTAAGGAAGCTTTCCTCCATCAAGAGAGTTGGCAAGTCCTTCCTCAAAATAAAAATTCTCAACCCTGTTGTTTAAAGTTATACCAGTTCCAGGAACCACAATTCCAGACCCAAAGCCAGCATAGTTTGACTGAATCATGGAGACCATGTTGCCATCCTTATCAGCTGTGGCAAAATAAACTGTATCAGATGATTTTATCTTAAAGGCTTCAGGAGTCTTTGCCCTGTCACTTATTTTCGCTCTCCTGTCCCTAGCATAGTCACATGATAAAAGTCTTTCAACTTCAATTTGCATCTTCTCAGGATCTGCAACATAAGTCTTGGCATCAGTAAGAGAAAGTTTTATTGCCTCAATAATCTTATGAAGGGTCTTTGGGTCTTCACGATCTTTTATTTTCATTTCACTTAAAATATTTAGGGCCATTAGGACAGAAATTCCGTGTCCATTTGGAGGGATTTCCCAAATATCAATTCCCTTGTAGTTAGTGGAAATTGGGTCTACATATCTTGGCTCAAAAGCCTTTAAGTCATCTAGACTTAAAAAGCCTCCAAGTCTTTCCACTTCACCTACTATTTTTTCTGCAAGTTCTCCCCTATAAAAGGACTGGCCCTTAGTGTCACAAATCTCTCTTAGGGTTCTTGCCATGTCAGGGGATTTGAAAACTTCCCCAGCTCTTGGTGCCCTTCCATCAATAGTAAAGGTCTCAAAAAATCCATCAAACTCTTCCCTATTTAAATTTTTATATTTTTCATAGCTTTCTCCCCAAAGTTTTGCAATTTGCGGAGTCACTGGATATCCTTCTTCTGCATAGGAGATTGCAGGTTCAAAAATTTTATCAAGACTAAGTCTGGCAAAGTCTTCATAGATTTTCATGACTCCACCAATTAACCCTGGTGTATTTATTACATTTACCCCACAAGAAGGCATTCTATCATAGCCCTTTTCTCTAAGCTTTGCAATAGAAATATTTTTGGGGCTTCTCCCACTTGCATTTATTCCATAAAGTTTGCCTTCAAAATAAATTAAAGCAAACATATCTGATCCCAATCCATTGCCTGTTGGTTCCACAAGAGGGAGAGTCATAGATGCAGCCAGAGCAGCATCTATGGCATTGCCACCTTCTAGGAGAATTTTTGCCCCAGCACTAGTTGCATAGGGAGATGATGTTGCCACCATTCCATTTTTCCCAAAAATTGTCCTCCTAGTTGAGGGATAAGGGTAAGAGTTGTAATCAAATTTCATTTTATCATCCTTTGAAAAATATATTCTATTTCCTATCTTTCTTTCTTTTTTTATTAGATTTTATTTATGTAATATTATGAGTCTTTAATTTTCCTTATCTTAATTTTTCCATAAAGTTATAATTTCTAAAGCTTTACGTTTATTCATTAACTGACAAATATTTTTTAATTCACTATTTTTTACAAGTTTAAATTTTTTTATTAAGTCACAAATATTTTTAAACCTACAAAATTTTATAAGCTCACATTTTTTTATCAAGTCACAAATACTTTTAAACCTACAAAATTTTATAAGCTCACATTTTTTTATCAAGTCATGTTTTGTTCGCTACTAAAAAATGTATGCTTGCATTTTAATAAGAAGACATCAAGTATTTCTCTTCTATTCTAACAAAGTTAATTCTATAATTAATTGGTGAATAATTCAACTTTACAAGTTTAAAATAATTTTTCAACTTATAATAATTTGTTACTTTTAATTTATATACTTAGAAGAAAATATAATTGCATTGAACATAAAAAAGAGACTTCTTAATTGAAGTCTCTTAAAAAACTTTTTTATCGTTGCCAACTTCTCTTTGTCTTTTTTAATTCCTTTTTGAAAGACTTGAGATTTTCTTTATACTCATAGGCATCGTAAATTTTTATTTTTTTATTATGCTTTTTAGCCACGTCAAAGACTCTGTCTCTGTCCTCATCCTTAAAGAAGAATCTCCTTGTAATATCTCCCTTAGTAAAATAGAGGAGAGTCTTGCCTGGCTCATCAGCTTTTTTCTCATAAGTAATTGCATCAATATCTGACCAATCCCAAACTTCGTGAATCTTTGAAACTTTAATGTCGTTATAAATTTCAAGCCCCTTACTTGTAATTGCAACATACTTTTTTGCAAGCAGGGATATAAGTAAAAGGATAGCCAAGATCAAAGTCAACTTATACTTTGTGAAAATGCCTAAAATAATCAAGACAGAAGTGACTACGTAGGCATATTTTTCAGAAAATCTTTTTCTAGGATTCACATATACGTATTTGATTGCTTCGCTGTCATTATCCCAAGGTAATTTTATCTCTGACACATAATCACTTCTTTCTATTAAATATTCTATATTCTAAAATTTAGTTAGGAAATTTTAATTAAGCGCTAAGTTTTGGAGCTTTTCCTTCTGCTCTTCTTCTTTCAAGAGCTGCCATAGCTACTTCTCTAGCTTTTTCTGGAGACTTAGCTTGTTTCTTCATTGTAGTCTTACCAAATAGATTTGTATAAGATCCGTCAGCCCAGAATATGTTTCTTCCAGCAAATGCTGTTACACATGCATAGATTGGGTTTAGTAAGTTAACAAATGCAAATGGGAAGAATGCAAGTGGGTTAACACCAAGTGTTCTAAATTGGTAAGCACCACAAGCTGTCCATGGGAACATACATGCCCAAAGTGTACCAGCATCTTCAAGTGTTCTTGATAACATATTTCTTGCAAGTCCAAGTTCATCATATTTTGTATCATATAGAGGAGCAGGAACACCGATTCCTAAGAATTGGTCACACATTGCTGCGTCACAGAAGATTGATGTAAGCATTGTAGCAAAAACTATTCCACCAACAGAGTTGATTTTATTTTTAATTCCACCAAATAATTTTTCAACGATACCACATTTTTCAAGAGCACCACCAAAGGATACTGCAAGAATAATAAGGTTGATTGTCCACATTTGGTTATCCATACCACCTTTTGCAAGAGCACCATCAAGGAATTCATTTCCTGTTTCAATTGATGGACCATAGTGAAGGATTGAGAATAAGTCTGCTACTGAATATCTTTCTTGGAAGATAAGTGCAAAGATGACACCAACTGCAACTGAACCAAGTACGCCTGGAAGACCAGGGATTCTTAATACCATTATAATTACAATTACTACAATTGGAAGTAGTACTAATGGATTAACATTAAAGTTACTAGATATTGCTTCTCTAATTCCATCAGCAATTGTTGGATCATATCCAGCTCCTGCAATATTCATACCTAAGATTGTATAAATAATAAGAGATATTAAGAAAACAGGACCTGTTGTAGATACCATGGCTGCAACGTGATCAAATAGACCAGTTCCAGCAACACCTGCTGCAAGGTTAGTAGTATCAGATAGTGGAGAGAATTTATCTCCAACATATGCTCCAGATATTACCATACCTGCTGTAAGTGCAGGATTAATTCCAAGTCCAGCACCAATTGTCATGAAAGCAATACCAACTGTAGCTGTTGCTGTCCAAGAAGATCCACAAGCTAAACCAACTATAGCACAAAGCAAACAACCAACTGGTAGGAATGTTTGTGGTGATAAGAAATCTAGTCCGTAATAGATAAGAGCAGGAATTGTACCTGAAATCATAAAGGATGATACCAATAGACCTACAGTAAGTAAAATTAAAATTGCGTCCAATGTTGCTGTTATCCTGTCTATAATACCAGACAACATTTCATCAAAACTATGTCCGCAAATTACACCAATAGTAACAGTAACTATAAGTGCTATGATTAGTGGCATGTGAGCAGCGTCATACGCCTCATCACTAAATTTGAAAACATATACCATTAGCGCTACCATTGTTAAAATAGGTAGAATTGCTTCAAAAAAACTTGGTAGTCTAACAGCTTTTTGACCATCGTTCTTCATAAATAAAACCTCCTTAAAACATTAAGGCACGTCATAAAATATTTGGCATGTCTGTAATACATCTGCTAAAATTTTGTATTACTGAAAATGTTTTCTACCCTCATCTTACTCTTGTGTTTAGTATAAGTCAACTATAATTTATAAAGATTTTTATATTACATTTAATTTTGTACAATGTATTAGTGAGCTTTTATGCTAATTCAATAAATTCATTTTAGTCTTCATCTATATAATAAGGTATTTCCAATAAATTATAGGTTTCCGATTAAAAGCATTAAATCATTGTTTTTATTAATTTTTAGTATTTTATTTTTAAATATGTACACTTTTAATATTGATATCTTTTATTTATAGATTAAGTTTTCCCCTATGATATTAATTATGATTATTTAGGATAAAGTTTTCATAACATATTTTTATTTGACTTAGGAGTTAATTAAAAGTTACATATTTTATTAAAATTCTGAAAATAAAAAGCAGGTACCTTTAAATACCTGCTAATGACCTAAGTCAATTTCTTAAATTTTATTAAGATAGTAATACTGATCCGATAACTCCACCGATTACTAGGAACACGTCAAATGCGATAAATGTCGGTACACAAGTGTCCATGATGTGGTCGTGTTGTCCGTCAGCGTTAAGACCAGATGTAGGTCCCATTGTTGAGTCAGATGCTGGTGATCCTGCATCTCCAAGAGCAGCTGCTATACCAATTAATAGGATAATAGCTGATTTTGAGAAACCTAATTGTTGAGCTAGCGGAACATAAATTGCTGCAACTACTGGGATTGTACCAAAAGATGTACCGATACCCATTGTAATAACAAGACCAATTGCTAGTAGAACAATAGCCGATACTACAAGTGAAGCACCTTCCATCATAGCTGCTGTATCGTTAACTAGGTGAACTACTGCACCTGATGTGTTAAGAACGTTAGCAAATCCACCTGCTATTAACATTACAAATGCGATGAATCCCATTAGGTCAAGTCCACCAGTAACCATATCGTCAATTTCATCCCATTTAATTGAACGAGTAATTAATAGGAAGATAATACCAATTAATGCTGAGAACGGAAGGTTAGTTGTAATAATTTGAACTATAAGCATTGCTATAGCTGCAACTAGAGCTCCCCAAGCTTGTGAAGTCATGTGAACTTCTTCGTCTAGAGAAATAACTCCAGGGATTTCACGATCTTCATATTCTCTGTCTTTTCCATAAAGAACAAATACTACAAAGATTAAACCAATTAACATTGATAAACCTGCAATCCACATTACCTTTCCTGTGTCATTAACAGTTGTTGGCATGCCAGCATCTGTCATGTTTGTTGCAATAATTTTGTGGAATATAAGTCCAAAACCTACTGGTATTGAAACGTATGGTGCCTTTAATCCAAAGCAAAGAGCTGATGCTACTGCACGTCTGTCAATCTTTAACTTATTCATAAGTCCTAGTAGAGGCGGAATTAGAATAGGTATAAAGGAAATGTGAACTGGTAAAAGGTTTTGTGAAAAGATTGATATAAATGCTATTAGGAAAATTAAGAAGAATTTATTATTTCCTACTAATTTAGAAATCTTTTGAGCAAGAATAGTTATAAGTCCTGATTTACCAATTGCATAAGCAAACATACCTATTAGGATATAAGCAAGAGCTGTCTCTGCCATAGATCCCATACCACCAATAATTGTACCTATAATTGAATCGCCTTCAATTGCAAATCCTGGAAGTTTTCCAACTGTATTTGCTTGCCAAGTATCTGGTTCAAATACATATAATGGCATGCCTGCAGTTATACCTGCCACAATACCTGCCACTAATAGTGAAAGTAGTACGTTAAGTTTTAACATACATAAGATTACGAGTAATAGTACCGACACTACTACAGGGTTAAATAACAACATATTTATTTCCTCCTTTGAAAATGTTTTCTTTATTTTCTCATATTATTGTACTTTTGTCAACAATCTAATTCTCTATTACGATAAAATATACAATACTTTAGTCAGTTTTCTCTATTATTTGTTAAAGTATTATTTTAATTGATTGTGTGTTTTCAAGGCTTTTGTGAGCTTTTAATTTATCTATTCCAATAAATTCTTATATTATTTTAAATAATGTTTTATAATCTAAACTATTGTATTTTTTTATTTTTTTAAATAAACATTTTTAAACATAAAAAATAAAGGAGCCTCAGCCCCTTTATTTTAATTCCTATATTGTTTTCCTAGAATTATTTTACTAACTTTCTATCTTCTACAACTAATTCACCATCTACATAAACTTGCTTACATAGGTTTGTTGCGAAGAAGTAAAGTGTGTAGTCAATGTTATGAGCATCGAAGATTGCAATGTTTGCCCTCTTGCCCTTGTCAAAGGATCCAATAGTATCTGCCCTGTCAACTGAGTAAGCAGCGTTAATAGTTACTGCATTGTAAACTTCAATTGGTGTAAGCTTCATTTCTAAGCAACCAAGTTGCATAATAAATTGAAGGTTTGCTGTTGGACATGATCCTGGGTTAGAGTCTGTACAAAGTGTAATAGCCATTCCCTTGTCAAGCATTCTTCTTGCTGGAGCATAAGTGTCTAGCATTAGAGAGAAAGTTGTTCCAGGAAGTAGGTTTCCAATTACATTTGCCTTAGCAAGAGTTTCAATTTCCTCATCATCTACTACCATTAAGTGTTCTGCAGAAACTGCTCCAACTTTGGCAGCAACATCTACACCACCAATGTTTTCTATTTCATCAGAGTGGATTCTTAATTTAAAGCCATGTTCCTTTGCAGCTTCAAGAATTCTTTCAGATTGTTCTGCAGTGAATACTCCCTTTTCACAGAATACGTCACAGAATTCTGCAAGATTTCTCTTTGCAACTTCTGGCATCATGTCGATTACAATGTCAACATACTCGTCTGGATTATCCTTATATTTTTCGTGGATAACGTGAGCAGCCATAAATGTTGTAATTAATTCTGTTGGTAAGTCCTTATTTAATTTTTCAAGAACTTCAAGTTCCTTTAATTCTGTTTCAAGAGTAATTCCGTAACCACTTTTTGCTTCTACAGAAGTTACACCGTGAACTAGCATGTGTTCAAGAAGATCTCTTGTCTTATCATAAAGTTCATCAAAGCTTGCCGCATCAGTTGCCTTTAGTGTAGAAAGAATTCCTCCACCTGCTTCTAGAATTTCAAGGTATTCCATTCCATTAAGCTTCATAGCAAATTCATTTTCACGGCTTCCACCATATACAAGGTGAGTGTGAGCATCAATTAGACCTGGAGTTGCAGTTTTGCCAGTAAGGTCAACTATTTCTGTATTTTCGTCTTTTAAGTTTTCGTATCCATTACCTTCGCCAACTTCTAATATTTTACCATCCTTAATTGCAATGTAAGCATTTTCTAGAATGTCAGCTTGGTTCATTTCTTCCCCTCTTAGTGGTCTACCAATATCCTTTGGTGAAAAGACTTGTTCAAGATTAACTAATATTTTATCCGCTTTCATAAATTCCTCCTTTTTCTGTCAATATCTTAACACATATTATATACCCAATAAATATGAAAATATTTTTATTAAGTTTTTTAATTAAATTTTTAATAATTTAATTTTATTTCTACTATTAAATTCACATTTCAATTTGTTATTCCAATTTTTTATCAATTTATAATTTTTTACAAGTTTATAAATTTTTTCGACTCAATGAATTTTTATAAGTTTATATTTTTTACAAGTTTATAATTATTTATTACTTCAGAAATTTTTATAAGCTATCAATAAATTTTGACTCAAGATTTTTTTACCAGTCTATAAATTCTTATGACTTAATAATTATTTTTCACATAATATTTATTTTTGACAAAGGGATTATTTGTAAACTCATATTTTTATAATCTAAAGCTTTATATTATTTTTATAGAAAAGACTTTTAAGCAAGTCACTTTCTATGGTTTTACATAAATTTTGCAAACGATTCATTTCTTCAATTTATCACGATAAATTAATCATCTTTTTAAAGGAAAGGCGTACTTGATACTTGTGTTTTCAAGGCAACTTAGGAAAATCCATTACTTTTTTAGGATATTTTTAAAATTTTAGGAAATTAATTTCCCTATGTATTTACTTTTTAAAATTTTTAATTTATAATGACTATTAAATGGAGGTTGATAAAAGTGATAAATAATCATAACGCAGAAGTTCAAAAGATTATGAAGGTAGAAATTAAGAACCTTCCAGAAAAAAAATCTTTTGAACAAGGAATTAGAAGAGCTCCTGATAGAGGATTTAGACTTTCAAAAGATCAAACTAAAATTGCTCTTAGAAATGCTCTAAGATATATCCCAGAAGAATATCATGAAGAATTAATTCCTGAATTTTTAGAAGAACTTACTACTAGAGGAAGAATCTACGGATACAGATTCAGACCAGAAGGAAGAATTTACGGTAAACCAATTGACGAATACAAGGGAAATTGTTTAGCTGGTAAAGCTTTCCAAGTAATGATTGACAACAACTTAGACTTTGATGTTGCTTTATATCCATATGAACTTGTAACTTATGGAGAAACTGGTTCAGTTTGTCACGATTGGATGCAATACAACCTAATTAAACAATATCTTGAAATCATGCACGATGACGAAACTCTTGTAATGGAATCTGGTCACCCACTTGGACTATTTAAATCAAGAAAAAATTCTCCAAGAGTTATTATCACTAACGGTCTAATGGTTGGTCTTTATGACAATCTTGACGATTGGGAAATTGCTGAAGAAATGGGAGTTGCTAACTACGGACAAATGACTGCTGGTGGTTGGATGTACATTGGACCACAAGGTATTGTTCACGGAACTTACAACACTATTCTTAACGCTGGTAGATTAAAATTAGGTCTAAGCGAAAAAGATAACTTAGCTGGAAAATTATTCGTTTCATCTGGACTTGGCGGAATGTCTGGCGCTCAAGGTAAGGCTGGAGATATCGCTGGTGCTGTTTCTATCATAGCTGAAGTTGATATTTCAAGAATCGAAACTAGACTTGAACAAGGCTGGATCAAAAAACTTGCTGAAACTCCTGAAGAAGCTGTTAAACTTGCTCAAGACGCTCTTGAAAAGAAAGAAGCTCTTTCTATTGCCTTCCACGGTAATATCGTTGATCTTCTTCACTATATGGACGAAAACAATGTTCATATTGACCTACTTTCTGACCAAACATCTTGCCACAACGTTTACGATGGTGGATACTGCCCAGTAGGAATTACTTTCGAAGAAAGAACTGAATTATTAAGAACTGATAAAAAGAAATTCCACGAACTTGCTGACAAGACTCTTAGACAACACTTTGACGTTATTAAGAACCTTACTTCTAAGGGAACTTACTTCTTCGACTATGGTAACTCTTTCTTAAAAGCTATCTACGATGCTGGAGTTAAAGAAGTTTCTAAGAACGGTAAAGACGACAAAGACGGATTCATTTGGCCTTCTTATGTAGAAGACATCATGGGACCACTTCTATTTGACTATGGATATGGACCATTTAGATGGGTTTGCCTAAGTGGTAAACACGAAGACTTAATTGCAACTGACCACGCTGCAATGGAATGTATTGATAAAGACAGAAGATACCAAGATATGGATAACTATATCTGGATTAGAGATGCTGATAAGAACCAATTAGTTGTTGGTACTCAAGCTAGAATCCTTTACCAAGACGCTAAGGGTAGAGTTGCAATAGCTCATAAATTTAACGAACTTGTTAGAGAAGGAAAAATCGGTCCTGTTATGATGGGACGTGACCACCACGACGTATCTGGTACAGACTCACCATTTAGAGAAACATCTAACATTAAAGATGGTTCTAATGTAATGGCTGACATGGCTACACAATGTTTCGCAGGAAACTGTGCTAGAGGTATGTCACTAGTTGCTCTTCACAATGGTGGTGGAGTTGGTATTGGTAAATCAATTAACGGTGGATTTGGTCTAGTTCTTGACGGATCTGAAATGGTTGACGAAATTATCGATCTTTCACTTACTTGGGACGTTATGAGTGGTGTTGCTAGACGTAACTGGGCTAGAAACGAACACGCTATTGAAGTTTCAAAAGAATTTAACGAAGATAATGAATTCGGACACATTACTCTTCCTTACTTTGTTAAGGATGAATTAATTGATAATGCTGTTGATTCACTTAATATCGACTAATATCTAAATATTTCTAAACCCCGCAGGTTTCTGTGGGGTTTTATTTTTTGTTGTAATTAACTTCATAAACTTATAAAATCAAATTAAGATATATCTTTAGTCCAAGGAGGAGTCATGAAAAATTATTATTTTAAAGAAAATCTTTTTAAGATTACAGACCACTACCCCATCCTAGATGATGATGGAAGAGAAGTTTATTATGTAGACCAAGATTTTACACTCATTGGCTATGATGTGAAAATTTCTGATATAGATGGAAATGAGATTTTAAAAATTGAAAAGGAACTCTTCTCCCTCCTTCAAAAGTTTAATGTTAATTTTTCTGACGGCAAGTTCATGAGGGTAGAATCAAAAATTAGCTTTCTTGTTAGGAGGATTCATATAGACTATGATGGCGAGTCCCTGAGTTTGGAAGGACAGTTTCCAGATTTAAATTTTGAAATTTATAGGGGCAAGGACTTAATTGGTGAAATCCAAAAGACCTTCTTTGCCTTGACTGATACCTATAGGCTCACAGTCTATGATGAGAAATACACTGAAGCCCTCCTAGCCCTCACTCTTTGTGTGAATAATATTAAAGACACAGCGGCAAAAAGAAATTCAAATTAAATATTTTTCAAAGAAAAAACATCTGTAAGAATTTATCTCCCAGATGTTTTTTTAACGCCTTATATTATTTTGTTAGTTTATAAGTTTTTATTTGCTTATAAGTTTTTATTTGCTTATAAGTTTTTATTTGCTTATAAGTTTTTATTAAATCTCAAATTTTTATTAGGCTAGAAATTTTTATTAATTAAAATCTTTGTAAGCCTATAAATTTTTTTGCAAATTTTTAATATCTTATAACTGAGTGAACTTTTTCGCCCTTTAGTTCATCTCTTCCCTTGAGTCCCTCAAGCTCTGCTAAAAATACTAGTGAAGACACTTCTCCCCCTAGGCTCCTAACAAGTTTTAAGCAGGCCTTAGATGTCCCACCAGTTGCAAGTAAGTCATCTACTATTACAATTTTTTCTCCCGGCTCAATGGCATCTTTGTGAATTTCAATAGAATCTTCTCCATACTCAAGGTCATAGGATTCGCTGATTTTATCCCATGGAAGTTTTCCTGGCTTTCTCACAGGTATAAAGCCCTTGTTTAACTTGTAGGCAAGAGCTGCCCCAAAGATAAAGCCCCTGGCTTCAATCCCTATAATTTTATCAACATCCTTATCTATTTTTGCTGCCATTTCATCAACTGATTTTTTGAAGGCATCTTTATCCTTTAAAAGAGTTGTTATGTCCCTAAAGATAACTCCCTCTTTTGGATAATCTTCAATTGCACGAATTGTATCTTTTAATTCCATAATTTCCCCCATTCCCTTATAGTATACCATCTTTAGAAGCTAATAAAAACTTTTAATGAGGTCTTTTTAATGTTATAATATGTTAAATTTTTGATATATATGGGGTGTCTAATGAAGCAGAAAAATATAAATAAATATGAAAAGGAAGTTAGGAAGGCAAACTTTGCTGAAGCCCTCTTTACCTTCGCATCTCTTACAATAATAATGTTTATAAGCATAATAAAATACGAAGAGAGTCCTCACATACCTATGCTAATTGGAGTTCTAATTGCTTCACTTGTTGCCTTAAAGATTGGCTACACTTGGAAGTTCATTGAGAACTCAATGATAAAGGGAATATCACAGGCCATGCAATCCATAATAATCCTGGCCATAATTGGAGTCCTAATTGGAATTTGGATCTTGGCAGGAGTTGTCCCAACAATGATTTACTATGGACTTATGATTTTAAAGCCATCGATTTTTCTTGTTGCTACAGTTCTTATCACTTCAATCACTTCTCTTGCAACAGGAACAAGCTGGGGAACTGCTGGTACCATGGGGATTGCCCTTATGGGTATAGCAAGCGGACTGGGGATTCCTGCCCCTGTCACTGCAGGCGCAGTTTTATCTGGTGCCTACTTTGGCGACAAGATGAGTCCCTTATCAGATACAACAAACCTTGCACCAGCTATGGCTGGCACAGATGTCTTCACTCACATCAAGTCTATGGCAAAGCCAACTCTAATTGCCTATGGCTTAACTCTTTTGATTTTTGGATTCTTATCTGCAAAATATAGAGGAGCATCTGCAGACCTTTCTAATGTCAATATAATTGCCAATGGATTAAAGGAAACTTTTACAATTTCTCCTGTCCTCTTGCTAGCACCTCTTGTAGTAATTATTTCCATTTCAAAAAAACTCCCAGCAGTTCCTGGAATTGCTCTTGGAATTATTATTGCAGCTATCCTTGGACCAATCTACCAAGGCATTAATTTTGGTGACATTTTATCAGCTGGTCTTAATGGATATGTTTCAAACACTGGCCTTGAAGCAGTGGACCAACTCTTGACAACTGGTGGCCTAAACAACATGATGTCTTCCATTTCTCTTACTATTATTGCCATGATGTTTGGTGGTATTGCAGAAGAAACTGGAATCCTTGAAGCCATTGTTAAGAAGTTCCTCCACAGGGTTCAATCTGTAGTGGGACTTGTTATTTCTACTATTTTAACCTGTGTCTTTACCAACGCATCTATGCCCGAGCAATACATCTCCATAGTTGTTCCTGGAAGAATGTTTAAGAATGAGTACAAAGAAAGAAATTTGGACCCAACCCTTCTTTCTTCAACTCTTGAATCAGGTGGAACTGTTACATCAGCCATGATCCCTTGGAACACTTGTGGAACTTATATGACAACAGTCCTTGGTGTCTCAACAGTCCACTATCTGCCATTTTTATTTTTCAATTTACTCATGCCTATAGTTCAAGTAATTGTTGTGGCAATAGAAGCTAATAAATATAAGTTAGATGCAAATTCAAAATAAAATATAAATTATAAAGAAAACTTTTATATATTTTCACATAAAGAGTCTTTCACCAATTGAAAAGTCACCTCTTTTTGATATAATGTTTAATGGAATAAAAAAAGAGGTGTGATATGTATAAGGATATAATTGGTGGACTTACAAATTCTGCAAACACTAAGAAAAATTTACTTGAAAATTCTCTTTTTAAGTACATGGTCGCTTCAGTTCTTGCAGGATTTTTTATTGGAATGGGAATGTTAATCATGACCCTATCTGCAAGTGTTTTTTCAGGACTTGAAATTCCAGCTGTTAAATTTATAAATGGCTTTGTCTTTTCCCTCGCCCTTTCCTTTGTAATCTTTGCTGGTGGCGAACTTTTTACAGGTAATGTCCTTGTGACAAGTATTGGAAGATTAAACAAAAAAATTGAAACTTCAACACTTTTAAAGATTTTAGTTTTTTCCTACATAGGAAATCTTTTGGGATCAATTTTAATTTCTTTCTTATTTAAAATGACAGGAGTTTCCCCTGAATATAACGAAGCCCTCTTAAAACTAGCAACAACAAAGTCAAGTTTTGACTTCACTGCACTTTTATTTAAGGGAATAATGTGTAACATTCTAGTGTGTCTTGCAGTTTTAATTTGCTCTAGACCCATATCTGATTCATCAAAGTTGATTTTAATCTTCTGGTGTATCTTGGCTTTTGTAAGCCTTGGTTTTGAGCATAGCGTGGCAAATATGACTTGCTTTGCCCTAGCAAAAATGTTAAATCCAGAATTTACTATGGGGCTAATTCTAAAAAATTTAATACCTGTTACTATTGGAAATATTATCGGCGGCTCTTTAGTTGCCATAACTTATAATTTTCTAGGCAGCGAAAACTAAAATAGACGAGGTTAAAATCCTCGTCTTATTTTTTTCTAATTTTTATTATTAATTTGTAGATAAAAAATGTCATCACCATTACAAGAACTGTAACTATAAAAAGTCCCACCACATAATTTGGAAATACATCCTTAATAGTTGCAAGGGCTGATCCCTCATAAGGCTCTTCTATAAAATAATAATTTGCATCAAGTTTCTTGTTTAAAGTTTTTATTATTGGAAGAGTCACAAGTATAAAAATTATTGGATAGCTTATATCTCTTACCTTTGGAGTGTATTCCTTTGAAAGTACAAGATAGATTGGATAAAAAGCATTAATCCCATGTATGATCCAAGAAATTATTGCCACATAGGAGTATTTATTTACCATGTCCCAGCCTGGTGTAAATAAGCTCAAGATTGCCGCTGGCATAAAGAGATAGTAGAGGCAGGCCTCGATAAACTTTCTATCCACAAAGGCGTCTACTGCCATGAACTGGGATCCAATTATGCAGAGGTGGAAGGGCAAGTAGGAAGAGTCGTAATGACCACTCATTAAGACCCCAACAAGTCTAATCATCTCCAAGCTAATTGGTGTTAAGGCAAGAAACCTTCTGAAGTTTTTTCTTTCTCTCCAGGGTTTATATAAAACTATTCCAAATACAAAAATAATCGCAAGACAAGCGTAGTGGTAGATTCCAAAAAACTTAAAGCCTACTTCACCGTATTCTAAGTCCCAAAAATTTCTCATAATTAAATTCCTTTATCTTATTTCTTCAATATTTTAGCATAAAATTTCGAAAAAAGATTGAAATTTTTATCCATTAAAAAATGAAAGTTGCCTTATGTTTAAGTCCACTAGGTTTGAAACTGTTATTCCAATGAGTCTAAGCTTGTCGCCCTCATAGGCTTCTTCAAAAATCTCTAGAGACTTCTTAAAGATATCATCTTCTTCATAGATGGCATTTTCATAGGTTCTTGACCTGGTCTTGACTTTGAAGTTTTCGTCCTTCATCTTGAGAGTCAAGGTGTAGCCAGAGATTTCTTTTACTATTAAGTCTTCAGATACTTCTTTAGAGAAATCTTTTAAGTAAGATATTAGTTCCTCCCTCTTAGATGTCACTTCAAAGGTGGACTCTGTCCCAAGACTTTTCCTCACTGTGTTGGGAGTTACCTCCCTCTCGTCAATTCCCCTGATTCTCTTATAGATTTCTTCCCCACTCTTCTTAAACATAGTTGTCAAAAAATCGTAAGACAATGAATATAGGTCTTCAACAGTATTTATTCCTATGTTCCTCAGCCTCTTCTCTGTCTTATTCCCAATTCCATGGACCTTTCTTATATCTAGGGGAAATAAAATTTCAGGAATGTCTGACTTCCTAATAATTTTTACTCCTTTTGGCTTATTCCAATCACTGGCAAGTTTAGCCAAGAATTTGTTGTAGCTCAAGCCACAACTCACACTTAGGCCAGTTTTTTCATAAACTTTTTTCTGCAAGTCATAGACAATATCTTCATCATAACCCAGTCCACTTATGTCTAGATAGGACTCATCAATAGAAACTTTTTCGATTTTATCTGTGTAGGTCCTTAGGACCTCAAATACTTCTCTTGACTTCTCAAGGTATCTTTCCCTTCTCATGGGTTTTATTAACAAGTGGTCGCAGAGATTTCTCGCCATATACATGGGCATGGCGGAGTGAATCCCGTACTTTCTTGCAGCATAATTAGCCGTAGTTACAACTCCATGGTTGGACCTGCCACCTACGACTAGAGGTTTGCCTATTATAGATTTGTCGTCAAGCTCTTCTACTGATGCGTAGAAGGCATCTATGTCAACGTGTATAATAATTCCCATAAATATCACGATTTTAGTATATCATAAATCTTTTTATAATGAAGGCAATTTGATATAATTCTATTGAGGTGAGATTTTGAAAAGAAAGCTTGCGCTCTATGATTTCGACAAAACTCTAGTTGATTGCGAATCAATAGTAGAGCTTTATAAGTATGGATTTAAAAATAAAAAAATAAAATTTGTGAGGACCATGGGAGGCCTTGGATCTGCCTACATAAAATCTAAGTTGGCATCTGATTTTGATATTATGAAAAACCAAATGGTTTCTATTATAAAATATTTTTCCGAAGATGAATTAAAAGACTTTGTAACAGACTATCTCTTCCCCAAATTTTTCTTTGTGGAATTTGAAGATGAATTTTATTCCCACGACGAAGACACAATTAAAATTCTCTGCTCTGCTTCTGCTACTCCCTACTTAAAGTATGTCAAGGACCTCTATCCCTTTGACTACATTCTTGGGACTGACCTTGGAGATGATTATAAGCTCACTAGGGGCAACAACAAGAAGGATGTCAAAGTCAAAAATATTAAAGACCTCTTGGCCCAAGAGGGAATTGAAATTGACTACGAAAATTCTTGTGGATATTCGGACTCTTACAAAGACGACAAGTATATGCTTAGGATGGCAAAAAATAGGTTTTTAATAAATTCCAAAGTCAATAAGAAGGGCTACGAAAACTTGTCTTGGCACACAGAAGAGTCTAAATAATTTTAAAATTTAACTTAAAATCATAAAAATAAACTGGGAGCTTAGTCCCAGTTTTTTTGTATCTCAATATAATTCTAAAAGATACTCTTCTATTAGGCCGGCAATTTCGTCATAGGATTTTTCTCCCATGAATTCATAAACTTTTTCGCCGTCTTTAAAGAAGGAAACCCTAGGCAGTTGAAAGATTTCATATTTTTCTGCAAATGACTTATTCTTGTCAAGATCCATGTATAAGCATGTAACTTCTTTGAACTCTTCTTCCAAGAGAACTTCCATAACTTCCATAAGTGGTTCGCAGTGGGAGCACCTCTCTGCTCCATAAATTATTATTGCCATCTTGTTTTCTCTTATTGTATCTTCAAAATGACTTGCTGCAATATATTTGATTACAGATTCATTTCTCTTAATTACCTTTTTATTTTCCACAAGGTCTCTTACAGACTCTGACTCTTGAGAAAGTGGGTCAATGTCAATTGATAACTCACTCTTGTTTACATTAGTGATTTCAACAGACTTAAATTCTCCTGCTCCAGGAAGTTTAAAGTAAGATGCATCTTCAATTTCTTGGATTTCATTTTCTTCTTCATCAATGTCTAGGTAATCATAAGGATACCTGTAAACCCTATAAATCATGTTGTTCTTCAAGAGGTTTTCTGTCGTTGTCCTATAAGGACAGGTCCATTGCCAGACAATTTCTTTCGATGGTGTGACTTCTATTACAAGACCTTCTGTTGCTAGTGTTATTAGGGTGTTGCCATTAGGCAGTCTTTGAAGGTTTCCACCATAAGGGGAATAGAACTTGTAGCCATTCATTGGAATTGAAAATCCAAAGTCCCTTGGATCCACCGACCAATTGACAGCAAGGGTAACTGGATTTATTTCAAGAATTCTTGAATAATTTCTCACAAAAGGAAGTAGGCCAGATGGAGATGTAAGAGTTGGCGAACCATAACCACATCTTCCCCCATTGTCAAAAATTAAGAGGTTGCCTTCCCCTGGCAGGCCCCTTGGAACAATACTGGCAAAGGCAGAACCAACAACTGGGTCAACTTTTATGAAGTCAGAGAAGTTTGGTCCCAGCTTGTAGCAAATTCGTGACCTCTTCTTGTCGATTATCCCAATAATATTTGCTGACCTGGCAGTAAATAAAATATTATCTGGATGAAAGCGTGGGTCCCCCTGGTCATACCATTTGTTTTCTCCAATTGTAGAAATTGAAGTGACGTCGAGATAGTTGCCAAGAGGTCTTTCTGTTATCCTAAGGTTTGGATTCCTGTAAATTACGTTCTTGGCCTCTTCCGAGAATCCCAACTGGTCGAAGTGCTCACTAAAGGAAAACTTCCAGAGGATATTCCCCTCTTCGTCTACTTCCAAAATCACATCATCTAGTAGGGCCTTATCAGAAATCCTTGTGTCAACAATTGCATCATGAACAAGGAGTAGGGTCTTCCCATTTTCCACAATTTTTTGGTCTGGATAATAGTATCCAACAGAATTGCCCTCTCTTTGAAAATCTGAATGGGCCCTTGCCATCCACTTAGGCCTGTAACCCCTGTCTTCAGTAAATTTGAACTTGTCAAAGTCAAAGACAATCTTCCCATCCTTATCAAACTCAAGCAGATCAATCCCGTCACTGACACCAAAGTCCGATGACCTAAAGGAAGAGATACTCATAATGTTTTTGTTTGGCAGCATCTTGGCTGGCATTGGGTTAACAGAAAATCTCTTTAACTCTGTCCCATCCATTTTTGTCAAAAGGGCCCCGTCCTTGGCAGTTGAAATTAAATTTATTCCATTGTAGGCCTTTTCTCTGTTGTATACCACTGTTCCCCTTGGATAGACTCTCATTTGACACCCCTCTTCCTAATGTACTTCTCTGCATAAACTGTTGCTACTGCACCATCATTGGCTGCAGTTACAATTTGCCTGAGGGCCTTGTTCCTAATGTCACCTGCGGCAAAAATTCCCTCAACAGAAGTCCTCATCATATCATCAGTTTTTATAAATCCAAAATCATCAAGATCCACAAGGTCCTTTACAAAGTTAGAGTTGGGACTCATGCCTGCAAAGATGAAAATCCCATCAGAGGTTACTCTGGTTTTTGTCTTATCATCTAAGTCCAAGATGTCAAGACTATTTACCCTTTCGCCACCATTTATGCCCTCAAGCTTTGAGTGCCAAGTGTAGGAAATTTTCGGGTTCTTCATTATCCTCTCAACTTCCAGCTGGTTTCCATCAAACTTTCCTTCCTCGTGGATAATTATCATGTTAATGGAATTGGCAAAGTTGGAGAGGTAATCTGCCTCTTCAAGGGCCAAGTCCCCTGACCCTAATATATGTATGTCCTTGTCCTTAAAATAATCTGCATCACAAGTAGAGCAATAAGAAACTCCACGTCCTGCAAATTCAGTTTCACCAGGCACGTTTAACATCTTGGCGTAGGTTCCTGTTGCAATAATAACTGCCTTGGCAGTAAATTCTTTTCTCCTCATGGTAGTTAGCTTAAAGCCATCTTCTATTTTTTCAATTTTTTTGACAGTTCCATAGGCAAATTCATTTGTTGGAAAGCTCTCTGCTTGCTTCCTAAATTCATTAATAAGGTCTCTTCCAGCTATTTCTTTAAAACCAGGATAGTTTATAATCTTTGGAGTGTCGTTGACCCTTCCACCAAAGGAAAATTTTTCTATGACAAGAGTCTTTAACAGAGCTCTACCTGCATAAATCGCCGAGCTAAGGCCAGCTGCCCCTGCCCCAATTATAATTAAATCATAAGTACTCATATTATCACCTCAAATTGAGTCCACTGGATTCTTAGGAGCCTTCTTAATAATTTTAAAGGTCCCATCTTCATAATCTGCTATATTAAATTCGCCATTTCGCCTCACCCTATTGGACCAAAAGTCCTCAATAGAAATATTCTCCATAAGAGAATAGATTGCCACAATGGTCACACCGTGAGTAACGATAAGGATGTTTTCATCTTCATTGGGATAAACTGCTTTCTCAAAAAACTTTTCCACCCTGTCCCTTAGGTCGTGAATGCTTTCTCCGTCAGGTCTCTTATAGTTTTTTGGATCTTCAAAATATTTTTTGTAAAGGACTTCATCCTCTACTTTTACATCCTTGATATTTTTACCTGACCAAGACCCAACGTCAATTTCACGAAGAAGAGGTGTCTTAATAATTTCCCTGTCAGGGCAAATTAATCTTGCAGTGTCATAGGCACGGCCCAGATCAGATGAATAAACCTTGTCAAAGTGAAGATCCTTTGACATCTCTCCCAAGCGTCTTCCCATGTCTATACCTTCAGAAGTTAAGGCAGAGTCTAATTGTCCCTGGATAATCCCCAGCTTGTTCCACTCAGTCTCCCCATGTCTAGTAAAATATATTCTCATCTTTCCCTCACAATCCATAAAAACATTTTCTCACTTATTAATAGTATAAAGGATAAAAATAAAGTATTAAAGCATAAAAAAATACTTAGGCACAAATCTACCTAAGTATAATCTTAAAATTTATTTTTCTTCTAACTCTCTTGAAAGATTTTTTGCTTCTCCTATTATTTCTCTTGGATAATTTAAGTTGTCTAATATAGCAATGGCATTCCTACTAGTGGCTGGTCCATCCTTTAAGAGGTAATCGAACTTAATGTCCCCATCTTCTATTTTTTCTTCAAAGTGTTTATTTGCAAAATGATCCTTTAAAAGCATTGTAAGTTCTATGTCGTGGGTTGCTGCAACCACGTGATTATTCTTTGCCAAATATTTTAAAGTTGCAGTAGCCGATGCAATCCTATCAATGGTATTAGTTCCCCTAAAAATTTCGTCTAGCAAAATTATTTTTTCACTCTCGTCGTCTATCATGTCACCAATTGCCCTGGATTCTGCCATGAAGTAGGAGAGGTTTTTCATTATTGAGTCGCTAATATCTATGGCTGAAGTAATTTTCATTGGTTTTATTTCAAATTCTTCTCCAAAAAACATTCCAAAGCTAAGGGCAAAAATTGAATTAATGCCAATAGTCCTTAGATAGGTCGACTTACCCGACGCATTGGACCCAGTCAGGATAATGGACTTGTCCAAGTCAAGGTCATTGGGAACAGGATTTTTTATCAAGGGATTGTAGAGGTCCTTTCCAAGAATTTTATCTCCAAAACTTGCTTCTCCAGTCTTGTAGGCCTTTGATAGAGAAGTGATTCCTATTTCGCAGTCAATTTTTCCCAAGAGATAATAGAGTCTAAAAATTTCTTCCCTGTACTTCTTAAAATATTTTTGTGACTTTGAAAAACTCCTGGCTTCTGATAAAAATAAAACATTTCTGTAAGTTTCTGCAAAGTCCAATTCCATATTGCCTGTCAAGAATCCAAAGGACCTCAAACTCTTCTTTAAGGGAGCAATCTCTCTTAAAATACTTTCAATTTCATTAATTTCTTCTGTGAAGACTTGATTTTTATTTTTAATAAGTCCTTCTGAAACATTAAGAAGACCCTTCAACCTAACTAAGGCTTCTAGCCTTCCCAGGGCCATCTCGTTAAACTTCTTGTAGATAAAGGTGTTAACTGCCAAGAGGGCAAAAATAAATAAAATGGCCTGAGCTCTTAAACTTATAAATAGCATCAAGATGTAAAGTGCAGTGAAAGAAAAAACTTTCGCCAAAACTTCAAGTTCTCTTTGGATCTCAATTTCTTCTTCAATGAGTTCAAGGACATCTTCCTTGAAGTATCCAAGCTTTCCTAAATGAAACTGAAGGTCTTCAAGATCTTCTTCTTTACCTTCATAAAGTCTTCTCTTCTCTTGAAGTCTTGTAAGTTCATCCTCGTCTAAGATGAGGTCTCTAAGCCTATAATAAAAAAATTCCAGGCCCATCTTGGACATAGTGTGGTTCATCTTAGCCAAGACTTCATCAAGGTTTAGGTCATTGGCAGTAATTTCGCTGACATTTTCTCCAAGCCTCTTATGTAATCCATCGATCTTTCCTTTGAATTTTTTACTATGAATTTTTCCAAAGTTATCCTTTATTTCCTGTCTTAAAATTTTTTCACTTCTCTTTTTCACATAGAGATTATAAATAAAGATAATCCCAGTGAAGACAAGAAACAAAATTATGATTGAATAGTAGTCCTTCATGCAGCCTCCTTATTTTTCTTCTTTATCAATTCTATTAAGTAAACTTTATCCTTATTTATTTTCCCTGTCAACAAGTCATATTTTCTTACAAGAAAAAAAGACTGCTCACCTAAGCAAGCAGTCTTAAAAATTTAAATTTTATTTATTCTTATTTTCCGAAAAGTTCGTCAAAGTTTCCTAGGATTACATTTCCGATATCGTCTTGAGCGTCAATTGTTGATCCACCAATGTGTGGAGTAACATAAAGTCTGTCAAGTTCGAATAATTTGTTTTCTACTGGAACATCTTGAGTGTCAAGTCCGCCAGAGCCAAGTTCGTTAGAAAGTGTATCTAAGTTTGCTCCGCCTAGTTTGCCATTCTTGATGTAGTCGTATAGGTCTTCTTCGTTAACAATTCCACCACGTGCAGCATTGATGATGCAAGCTCCGTCTTTCATTTTTTCGAATTCTTTTGCTGAGAAAAGATCCTTAGTGTCTGGAGTTAGTGGCATGTGAAGAGTGATAATGTCAGAGTTAGCTACGATTTCGTCGAAATCAACTAGTTTAACATAATCAACTTTAATGTCTTCTGGTTTTAGGAATGGGTCATAAGCAAGAACGTCCATGTGGAATACATTAGCGATTTCAGCAACTCTTCTTCCGATTGCACCAAAACCACAAATTCCTAGAGTCTTGTTTCTAAGTTCTCTACCAATCCATCTATATTTGTTCCAGATTCCACCCTTAACTTCGTTTTGAGCTTGTACAGAGTTTCTGTAAAGGTCTAACATTTTAGCAAAAACAAGTTCAGCAACTGCGTTTGCGTTTTGTCCTGGTGAGTTTTTAACTGGAATATTTTTTTCCTTTGCATAATCAAGGTCAATGTGGTTAGTTCCTGTTGAACCAACAAAAATTGCCTTTAAGTTTTTAGCAGCATCAAGAACTTCCTTGTTGATGAATGGGTCAACTCTCATGAATAGGAAATCATAAGGTTCAATAATTTCTGCTAATTTTTCTGAAGTTGGAAGCATAACCTTATCAAGTTCAATACCTCTTTCTTCAAGTCCTTTGTCAATTACGTCTGACATGTAATCTACCATTAACGCTTTCATTTACATCCTCCTTAAAATTTTATGTACTTCGTTACATTTCTATTTTAGATGAAATCCTTATCTTTTTCAAGTTCATTTATAAGCTTGGACCAATTAACACTTTTCTTTAAAAAAGGCCTTGGAAAACCATTCTATATTTACTTTAAGTTAATGATTTATCCAAAGGCCTCAAATTTTTATTTAATTGTTTTTGCCCTTAAGTCGTCTAAAACCTTCTTAGCAAGGGCAAAGGTAACTATGGCAGTTATAAAATCTGCTGTTGGCGGTGCGTACAAGAGTCCCTTGACTCCAAATAAGTTTGCATAGAGATAGGCAAAGGGAACTAGGAGAAGGACTTGTCTTAAAAGAGAAATCAAAATCCCCTTCTTGGCAAGACCAATTGATGTCAAAAATCCCATGGTAACTGGTTGGACTCCATTTAAAAAAGTAAAGAAAAGCATGATCCTAAATAATTTTATGGCAAAGTCAAAGTATAATTCACTTCCTCCACCGAAGAGCATAATTATTTGTCTCGGGAAGACTTGAAAGATTACAAAGGAGATTGTTGAAACTATTAGGGCATATTTAATTGCAAGTTTATAAACCTCAACTACCCTATCATATTTTTTTGCCCCATAATTAAAGGATGAGATCGGTTGAAGCCCTTGGGATAATCCAATGTTTACAGAGAAGAATACCATAGCTACCTTCATGACAATTCCCACTGCAGCAAGGGGTATGTTTGCTCCATATTCTGACAAGGAACCATAATATCTATAAAAATTATTCATTAGGATTTGAACAAATAGTATAGCTGCTTGGTTAAATCCACTTGCCGCTCCAAGTCTCGCAATATTAATTATCTTATCTAATTGAAGTTCAAAATATTTTCCATCTAAGTTAACAGACTTAAAATGTCTTGCAAAATAAAATATTATTAATAGAAAAGAAAAGAACTGTCCCATTACTGTTGCGTAAGCTGCCCCTGCCATTCCCATATCAAAGACAAATATAAAAATTGGGTCCAAAATTAAATTTATAAGGGCTCCCACTAACATGCAGTACATTGAAAACTTTGGTGACCCGTCAGCTCTTATTAAAGTTGAACCCACATTTACGAGAATTAAAAATATAAATCCATAGGAAGTTATAGAAACATATTCTATGGCATAGTCCATAATTTCTTCTGTTGCACCAAAGACCTTTAAAAAACTTCCCATAAATATGTGAGTTATTATTGTAAAGATAAGTGCTGCTATAGTGGCAAGACTTAGGGCATTTCTAATATAGTGTCTTGCAAGTTCTTCTTCTCCTCTTCCCAATGAAATATTAAAGTTTGCAGCTCCACCTATTCCACACAAGAGAGCAAGAGCTGTACAAATTGTCACAAGGGGAAAGGCAACATTAGTAGCAGCATTGCCTAACATTCCCACAGAGTTCCCAATAAAAATTTGGTCCACAATGTTATAGAGAGAACTTATTATTAGGGCAAAAATACTTGGCAAGGCAAACTGTATAAGTAACTTTTTTATATCTTCTCTTCCTAAAATATTTTCTTCTTTCATCTATTACCTCCTAATTTTTATTTTTTTTATTTATAAACACATTCAAAAAAATAAAAAGACGCCCATGCGTCTTAAGTTAAAATTTAAATATTTAAATACATCCTCAAGAGTCCAAGAATTAAAAGATGGACTGGATAAAATAAATAATTAAAAATTTTATTTTGTTTTCCCTTCTTACCATTATACATCACAGTTAATCCAAATCCAAGAATTGACCAAACCTCTTTTATTATTGTGAGGTAGGCACAAATTGCTCCAGCCACTGGTCTTTCATAAAGTATATAGAAGACAAAAGCCGTCATAATTGCGTGGAAGTCATAGTCACCTGACACAAAGGTGGAAACAAAAAACATAACTATAAGGAGTGGAATAGAAAATAAAATCCACAGCCTTCCAATTTTTTCTTCGTATCTCTTTCTAAATTCATCGAGAATCCAAATAGTAATTAAAGATAAGGCAAGAGAAAAGAGTACATTATTCAATCTAAATTCTAATATAACCTTAGAAGAAAACATGTCATAGGGAATTTCTGAAATTATTGCAAAAAATAATAAGTTAAAGAGATATCTTTTCTTGTTGCCAGTCCTAAAAAATCCTTCTACTATAAGAAAAGAGAAAAGCGGAAAGGCAATCCGTCCTATTACATCAAAGATGGAACTTAATATTGATAAGCCACCTACTCCATCAAGGTTAGGCCAAATAAGGGCCTTATTTATGTGATCAATTAACATGGACCCAAAGGCAATGTACTTTAGCTGAGCTCCATTTAAAATTTGAAATTTCATTAATTTTTCATTAGTAAATCTTTTGTTCATTTTTCGTCCTTTTGTTGTCCAAATATTTTTTATCAAACTTTAAATTTATTTTTTCAAAGTACAATTATTTTACTATAAATACTAAGCGTATAAAATATTTTTTTCTTCTAACCCCTTAATTTGTCTTGTTAAGTCACTAAATTAAGATAAATTTCTTGAAAAAAATTATTTTCCTTAAACATATAATTTTAATCCACATTATAAAACCGTTTTCAGATTTTTTACTTTTTATAATTTAATCTTTATATATCCCTAGTTCAAGCTTATTAATAGATTGACAAATCTTTTTAATTATTGTACTATTTAATCATCAGATAAACATTTTCATGGTTGGTTTATTTGAATAAAGTCAAGGAGGTATTATATTATGACTAAGAAAAAATTGACGACGTTAATCATGCTAATTGCTGTGGTTGCACTTACACTAACAGCATGTGGTGGTGGCGGAAACAATGCAAAGAAAGAAAATGCAAACGCTACTAAGACTGAAGAAACAGCTAAGACTGAAGAAGCTACTGGCGATATTACTGCTGAAGGCCTAATGGAAACTAAGGGCGGATTCATGTCAGTTGCAACTGGTGGTACTGGTGGTACATATTACCCACTAGGTGGAGCACTATCTAACATTCTTAACAATGCAGGAGTTGACTACACAGCAACTGCACAAGCTACTGGTGCTTCTAAAGAAAACGTTGAACTTGTTACTAGGGGAGACGCAGAAATTGCATTTATTCAAAATGACGTTGCTTACTATGCTGTAAATGGAACTGATATTTTCGAAGGAGAAAAGAAACCTAGTCTTAGAGGACTATGCTGTCTATATCCTGAAATCGTACAAATCGTTGCATCTGATGATTCTGGCATTAAGACTATAGACGATCTTAAGGGCAAGAGAGTAGCTGTTGGTGCTCCAGGTTCTGGTGTTGAAGTTAACGTAAAACAAATTCTTGATATTCACGGAATTACTTACGATGACTTAGGAAAAGTTGACTACCTATCCTTCGCAGAAGCTGCTGACCAAATTAAATCAGGTCAAATCGACGCTACATTCTTAACTGCAGCTATCCCATCTTCAGCTATAACTGAACTAGCAACTACACATAATGTTCATCTAGTTCCAATTGCAGAAGATAAGGCTGAAGCTCTTATTGCTAAGTATCCTTTCTATGTTAACCTACACATCACTCCATCTGAATACAAGGGACAAGATGAAGAAATTTCTGTAGTAGCAGTACAATCTATGCTAGCTGTTGACGAAAGAATGGCTGAAGAAGATGCTTACAATATCGTAAAATTATTATTTGAAAACCTTGATACTATGAAAGAATCTCACGCAAGAGGTGGAGACATCGCTCTTGATAAGGCTCTTGATGGTATGAGTATTGAACTTCACCCAGGTGCACAAAAATATTTTGATGAAGTTAAAAAATAATGAGTGGTAAGAATAAAGAGGGCATTGGAAAGACTTTGATCTTTCCAATACTCTTTATTATATTAGTTTTTTTTATTTTATCCTTTGTGAAAATTGATGCAATAATTATAAAATCATATTTTAATGGAGATGTATTAAAGATTTGTCACTTAAAGGATAAGGAGAGGTTCGGCATAGTCTACACTCATTCTGTTGAAAGGTCTGAGACTAGTGAGTGGTATGAAGTTCGAGATGGCAAGCTCATCTTAATGGAACAAAGATACCGCGACCAGGGCGCCGGTCTTCCTGTTAATTTAATTTACAAGTTTAAGTATGCTGAAGATGGAAGTTTTTGTTTATATGATATGAATGTTCCCTTTGAAACTGTTATTTATAGGACTGGGGCCGTCGTAGCCAATCATAAGCTTGTAATAAATGGAAAGACTACTCCCTTTTTGGATTTTTCTGAGCCAAGAGAGGCCCTAGAATTTTCTACCGAACACATTTCACTTTTGGATTACGCACTAAGGAGGTGCCAAATTGAGCGATAAAGATAAAAAATTAAATGAAAATTTAGAAAATAACACTACGGAACAAGAAGCCAGCGCCATTAAATCTGCTGAAGAGCTTGGTGCTATGGACGTAGATGAGTTAATGGAACAATACGACCTTGAAACTAGTAAGCTCCGTAAGCTAACTGGTAAGGTTGCCTTATTCATTACAATCGTTGCAATTTTAATGTCTGCCTTCCATCTATTTACAGCATGGCACGGCACATTACTAGCTATGAAGCAAAGATCACTTCACTTAATCTTTGCCTTTACACTTGGCTTTGCCCTTTATCCTGGATTTAAAAAATCATCTAAAGACAAAATAGATATTATGGATTGGGTATTAATGATTCTATCAATTGGTGTTTGGGGCTACATATTCTTTAACGTTGAAGCCATCGCCTTAAAGGGTGGTCAAATGTCCACTACTGATATGGTACTTGGTGTTCTTGCAGTTCTTCTTACTCTAGAAGTTACAAGAAGAGTTGTTGGTCCAGAGCTTCCAATAGTAACAATAGTGTTCCTACTATTTGCCTACTTTGGTAGAAGCTTGCCAGGTGTTTTTGCCCACAGAGGTTTTAATGTAACTAGAATTGTTTCTCACATGTACATGACTACTGAAGGTATTATGGGTACACCACTTGGAGTATCTTCTACATTCGTATTTATGTTTATCTTGTTTGGTTCCTTCCTAGACAAGACTGGTGTTGGTGAATTCTTTATAGACTTCGCTTATGCTCTTACTGGTTCTACAAGATCAGGTCCAGCCATGACATCAGTTTTATCATCAGGACTTATGGGTTCCATCTCTGGATCATCTGTAGCTAACACAGTTACTACTGGTGCTTTTACAATTCCTCTAATGAAATCTGTTGGATACAAACCTCACTACGCAGGTGCCGTTGAAGCTACTGCATCTACTGGTGGACAAATCATGCCTCCAGTAATGGGTGCTGCTGCCTTTATCATGGCTGACTTCACTGGCTTCCCTTACATTTCAATTGTAAAGGCTGCTATTATCCCAGCAGTTCTATACTATATAGCTGTTGGTACAATGGTTCACTTAGAAGCATGTAAACTTGGCCTTAAGGGAATGCCTAGAGAATCCCTTCCAAAGGTTTCAAATATTTTAAGAAAACAAGGTTATTTAACTCTACCTCTAATTGCCATCATCTTCATGTTGGTTAAACAATATCCACCAACAATGGCTGCCTTAACTGGTATTATTATTGGTGTTGTAGTTGCTTTCGCAGCTTCACTTATTAAGAAAGACAATTCCTTTACTCCTAAAGATATTCTTGGAGCAATGGAAGCAGGTGCTAAAGGTGCCGTTGGTGTAGCTTGTGCCTGTGCTTGTGCCGGTATGATCGTAGGCGTTGTTACACTTACAGGTTTCGGTCTTAAGATTGCAGAAGTTATTGTACTTATAGCTAAGGGTAAACTTATCCCAACTCTATTCTTAACAATGATTTCATCAATTATCCTTGGTATGGGACTTCCAACTACTGCTAAGTACATAGTACTTGCAACAATGGCCGTTCCAGCAATAACAAAACTTGGTGTAAACCTAATGTCAGCTCACTTATTTATCCTATACTTTGGTGTAGTTGCTGACGTTACTCCTCCAGTTGCCCTAGCAGCTTACGCAGGAGCAGGTATAGCAGGTGCCAACTCAATGAAGACTGGCTTCCAAGCCTTTAAACTTGCAATAGGTGCCTTTATCATACCTTACATCTTTGTTATTAACCCACACTTAATTATGGTTGATTCCGTTGTAGGAACTACAGTTAACTGGTTACCAATTACAGCTGCTATCCCAACAATTGTTACTGCTCTTATTGGTACAATTTGCTTGGCTGGTACAGTTGAATCTTACCTATTTGGAAACCTAAAAATTTGGCAAAGAGTAATCCTTCTTGGAGCTGCCTTTGCACTACTTGATCCTAAGCTTCTTACAGATGCTATTGGTCTTGGTGCCCTAGCAGTTATATTTGTCACTCAAAAACTTTTAAATAAGGACAATGATGGGGACAAGGATAAGGATGCTACTAATCCCGCTTAAAATTTTTCTTTAAATTAATAAATTAAGAAGAGGCTTCACAGCTTCTTCTTTTTTTGTGAAAATTTCCACTTATCTTTTGTTTTTTATTTTGAATTTAAGCCTATTCTTATCTAAAACATATTTTTTATTCACTCCTCTTTTTATAAATTTCTTAAAGTTACTTTTATATCCGTCTTATTTTCTCTTAACTTATCTTCATATTATCTTTATTATTTTTACTCCATATCATTTTATCTTTGCCCTCTCTCTTATATAAGAGAATTTACCTATCTTATTCAAATTATTTCCAGATCTTCCTCACCTACAAGATTTTAAAAGGACATCATAAAGTAATTAAAATAAAATAGTTTTTTTCCATAAAAATTTCTACAAAAAAATCGACAGGATGACCTGCCGACTTAATTTTATTTATTTCTGCCCTATTTATTGTAAAATTTAGATTTTAAATTAATGTCTCTGCTTAGATTCTAAATTCTTTTCTAAATCTAATTTTTAAAAAATTTGATCTTACAAAACCAGTAAATTTATTAATCTAAAAGTTACTAACAAAAATCCCTAGAAAATTTTTACTTCCTGTATTCTCCATGACCAAAGATTATATACTTGTAACTCACAAGTTCGTCAAGACCCACTGGTCCCCTTGCGTGGAGTTTTTGTGTTGAGATTCCAAGTTCTGCTCCCTTGCCAAATTCTCCTCCATCAGTAAATCTTGTTGAAGCATTTACATAGACACAGGCTGAGTCAACTTCTTCCAAAAACTTCATTGCTCTTTCATAGGATTCTGACAAGATAGATTCTGAATGGCCTGTTGAATATCTTGTGATGTGGTCAATAGCAGCATCTACATCTTCAACTGTCTTAACAGAAACTTCGTAGTCCAAATACTCCCTGCCGTAGTCATCTTCTTCTGCCTTCACAGCATTTTTAATCTTAGGAAGAGCGGCTTCATCTGCATGAACCTTGATATCATATTTTTCTACCACTTGGTTAAATAAATCGAAAAACTCATCTGGCAGATTCTTATTTAAGACAAGTGATTCCACTGCATTGCAAACCCCAATTCTTTGAGTCTTTGCATTTTCAATAATCTTGACAGCATTTTCTATGTCGCACATATCGTCAACATAGATGTGGCAGTTGCCCACTCCCGTTTCAATTACAGGCACCTTAGCATTTTCAACTACTGAGTTAATAAGAGATGCTGATCCTCTTGGAAGTAAGAGGTCTACATAACCCTTAAGCTGCATCAATTCCTTTGATGATTCTCTTGACGTGTCCTTTACAATTTGGACAAAGTCCTCATCGTAGCCAGCATTTTTTATCCCAAGTCTAATGGCATCAGCTATAGCTATGTTGGACTTGATAGACTCCTTGCCACCACGAAGGATAATGGCACTTGAAGCCTTGAGAGAAAGAATAGCTGCATCAAGAGTTACATTTGGTCTTGACTCATAAATTATGGCAATAACTCCCATTGGGACAGTCTTCTTACCAATTAAAAGGCCTGCATAGTTTTCTTCCATTGATAAGACCTTGCCCACTGGGTCCTTAAAGTCAATTACTTCGTCAATGGACTTGGCCATGCCTTCGATTCTCTCATCAGTTAAGAGAAGTCTATCGATTAGGCCTTCAGGCATCTTATTTTCTCTACCCTTCTTGATGTCTTCTTCGTTGGCCTTTAAAATATTTTCCTTTTCAGATAATAAAGCCTTCTTGATTTCAAGAAGCATGGCATTTTTTTCCTTAGTTTTTAATTTTTTTAACTTATAGGAAGCTTCCTTTGCAATCTTTCCCAGTTCTTTAACACTTAAAATATGTTCCAATTTCTTCTCCTTTTATTATATCTCTAATGATCTTCATGTTTTCTCCAGATCCAATTACAACTTCTATGTCCTTTTCTATGGCAAGCTTGGCAGCCTTAATCTTGGTGTACATGCCACCTGTTCCAACATTAGAATTAGTTTCCTTGGCCATACCTTCCACGTCTTTTATGTCTTCAACCTCATGGATAATTTTTGCTTCAGGATTTTTTCTCGGGTCGTCAGTATAAAGTCCCTCTATGTCTGTTAACATAATAAGTAAGTCTGCATCAATCATCCTGGCAATAACTGCCGAGAGGGTGTCGTTGTCCCCAAACTTAATTTCATAAGTAGAAATTGTGTCGTTCTCATTTATTATTGGGATTACATTCATGCCCAAAAGTTTCTCAAAGGTATTCTCTGCATTGACCCTCATCTCCTCGTCAACTTCAATAGTCCTTGTGAGTAGAACTTGGGCAGAATTGTAACCATAGGAGACAAGAGACCTGTCGTAAATATTTGTCAAGGCAACTTGACCTACTGCTGCAGCAGCCTGCTTGTCAGAAGTTTCCTTTGGCCTTTCCACTAGATTTAATTTTGCACGCCCTGCTGCAATGGCACCTGAAGAAACAAGGACAACATCATAGCCTTGGTTCTTTAGGTTTGCAATTTCAAAACAGAGTTCGTCGATTTTTTGTAAATTTATTTTTCCATTGTCGTGGGTTATGGATGAGGACCCAACCTTTATCACGACTTTCTTTATTTTTCTTGAAAATTTTCTCATTTCAACCACCTTATCTATAATATACTTGAAATTTACACATTAGTAAATATTTTTTCACATTTGTGGTCTCCCTATAATCTTAAATAAATAATCTTACTATATTAAATTTCCCATCAAGAACAATTGCCCTTATGCTATAATAATCTTGGAGTGTGATTATTTTGCCAAAAATTTTAAGAAAAGAAGAACTTGCGCCAAATATATTTTTATTTGACATATATGCGCCAAAGATTGCAGCATCTGCAAAACCAGGCCAATTTGTTATTTTAATTGCTGACAAGTATTCTGAGAGAATTCCCCTAACTATTTCTGATTACGACGTAGATAGAGGGTCTGTCCAAATAGTTGTCCAAGCTTCTGGTGAATCTACAAAGAAGATTGCAGCCTATGAAGAAGGAGAAAGCTTCAAAGACTTTGTTGGACCTCTTGGCCACGCATCAGATTTTTATGACATGGACCTAGAAGACCTAAAGGACAAGAGATACTTATTCGTAGCAGGTGGAGTTGGTACTGCACCAGTTTATCCTCAAGCCAAATTTTTTAAGGACAAGGGCCTTCACTGCGACATAATCATTGGGGCAAAGTCCAAAGACTTTGTAATCCTTGAAGATGAATTAAAATCCGTTTGCGACAACCTATACATAGCAACTGATGACGGATCCTATGGCTTCAAGGGTCTTGTAACTGACAAGATTGTGGACCTAGTGGAAAATGAAAAGAAACACTACGACCAAGTGGTTTCCATTGGGCCAATGATAATGATGAAGTTTGTCTGCCTAACTACTAAGAAGTATGACCTTCCAACAACAGTCTCCCTAAACCCAATTATGGTTGATGGAACTGGCATGTGTGGTGCCTGTCGTGTTTCTATTGATGGAAAAACTAAGTTTGCCTGCGTCGATGGACCAGAATTTGACGGTCACCTAGTTGACTTTGATTCTGCCATGAAAAGACAAAGACAATACATTGACAACAAGAAAACTCAAACAATTGCTGACCACCACTGCACAATGGACCTTGCAGTGTCTGACCACAAGACCGAGACTTCTTTAAAGGACAATCAAGACTTTGAAATAAAGAAAGCCGAAGACAGGTTTAAAAAGGTTCCAATTGCTGAACAAGCACCTGATGAAAGAAACAAAAACTTCAAAGAGGTTTGCCTTGGCTACACTGCCGAAGAAGCAGCAACAGAAGCTTCAAGATGTCTAAACTGTAAGAAACCTGGCTGCGTTGAAGGCTGTCCAGTTTCCATTGACATCCCTGGCTTTATAAAGGAAATTGCAAGTGGCAACTTTGAACAAGCCTACAAGGTTCTTTCACTTTACACTTCCCTTCCAGCAGTTTGCGGCAGGGTTTGTCCACAAGAATCTCAGTGTGAAGAAAGATGTGTCCTCTTAAATAAGGGCGACGCAGTTTCCATTGGTAAGCTTGAAAGGTTTGCAGCTGACTATGCAAGACGTCACCAAATCCAAGAAAGTGCCGACATCAGAAAGATTGACAAGAAGGTTGCAGTAGTTGGGGCAGGTCCAGCTGGCCTTACTTGTGCAGGTGAACTTGCGAAAATGGGCTACGACGTGACAGTTTTTGAAGCCTTACAACAATCTGGTGGAGTTTTAATCTACGGTATTCCAGAATTTAGGCTTCCAGACGAAGTTGTTGAATACGAAGTTGAAAACATCAAAAAGCTTGGAGTTAAATTTGAAAATAACTTTGTAATAGGAAGGACTGAAACTATAGATGACCTAATCAAGGAAGGTTTTGAAGCAGTCTTTATTGGATCAGGTGCCGGCCTACCTAAGTTTATGAATATTCCTGGCGAAAACCTAAATGGAGTTTATTCAGCCAACGAATTCTTGACAAGAAACAACCTCATGAGGTCCTTTGATGAAGAGTACGACACCCCAGTTAACGTTGGAGAAAAAGTTGCAGTTATTGGCGGCGGCAATGTTGCCATGGATGCTGCAAGAGTTGCAAAGAGACTTGGGGCCGACGTTTCTATTGTCTACAGACGTACAGAAAAGGAATTACCTGCAAGGACTGAAGAAGTCCACCACGCCAAGGAAGAGGGCATTAAGTTTGAAATGCTAACTGCTCCTGTTGAAATCCTTGGAGATGATGAGGGCTGGGTTAAGGGAATGAAGTGCGTGAGAAACGAACTTGGAGAACCAGATGCATCTGGCAGAAGAAGACCTGTTGCCATTGAAGGAAGCGACTATGAAGAGAACTTCCAAACAGTTATCATGGCTCTAGGAACAAATCCAAACCCACTAATTTCTTCAACTACAAAGAATCTTGACATAGAAAACTGGGGCGGCATCATTGTAAATGAAGAGTCCCAGACATCTCGCCAAGAAATCTTTGCTGGTGGAGATGCCGTTACAGGATCTGCAACAGTAATCCTTGCCATGGGTGCTGGTAAAAATGCCGCAAAGTCTATCGATGAATTTTTGAGAAATAAATAAGATAAAGATAAAAATTAAGGGAAGAGTTTGCCTCTTCCCTTAATTTTTATGCCTATTTATTACTTAAGTTAAGATCTTTTGAAATATTTTTTTAAAACATAATTATATCTTTAAATCTTCTTCTATAGTTTTGAAAAAATATTATAAAATGAAGATCTAAAAGATAGAGGGAGTTATTACTACAATTCTGGCTCTTGATAGGGATATAAGATGTAGTAATTATACAAGTGAATCGGTTTCTTATGGCAAAGGGCTTATAGTATTCTGAATTGGGTATCTATTATGAAATAGTATTAGGAGGTACAGATAAATGATTAACACAAATAATTTTCTAAATAACTAAGAGAGGAAAAGAAATCCTCTCACAAAAACATAGGAGGATTTATGATATATATACAAGACTTAATAAAAACTTTACCAGATAGAAAGCTATTTAAAATTGATAGTTTATCAATAAATAAAAATGATAAGATAGCCTTAATAGGAGAAAATGGTAAGGGTAAAACTACTTTTTTAAGAATAATATTAGGCTTAGATAAAGACTATACTGGTCAAGTAAGAGTGGATAGAGAACTGGGTTATTTATTAAATTATGACAGTAAAGCTAAGTACTTTTCTGATGAAACCTACTCTAAATCACAGTTAAGGGCTAATGACAACTATAGTCCAGGCGAAGAACAAAGATTAAAGCTAACAGACCTATTATCAGATAGTTTTAAATTTCTATTAATCGACGAGCCTACATCTCACTTAGACTTAAAGCAAAAGGAAGAACTTATAGGAAAGCTAAATTCAAGAAAAGTTGGATATCTTCTAATTTCGCATGATCGTGATTTCATAAATAAAACTTGTAAAAAGATTTTAGAATTAAAGAACGGAAAAATTGAAGAATATAATGGAGACTACAAATTCTATCTTGAAGAAAGAGAGAAAAGACTTAAGTTTAAAGAAAAAGAGTATTCAAATTTTATAAAAGAAAAAAGAAGACTTGAAAATTTAGCTAGCAATATAAAAGAACAATCATCAAAAGTAAAAACCACGCCTAAAAGGATGGGAAACTCAGAAGCAAGGCTCCATAAGATGGGCGGTCAAGAAAACAAGAAAAAACTAGATAAACGAGTAAAATCTGTAGAATCCAGAATAGATCAACTAGAAGTAAAAGAAAAACCTAAAGAAGAAACAGAAATACAACTATCCATTCCAGATAATAAACAACTTCACTCAAAAATCTTGATAAGAGGAGAAAATCTAAATAAAGAGTTTGGAAATAAGATTTTATTTGAAAAATCCAACTTTCAAATAAAAAATAATTCAAAAACAGCTCTTATAGGAGAAAATGGAAGTGGAAAAACCACTCTATTAAACATGATTCTAAATCAAGAAAATGTATGGGTTCATCCAAATCTTAAAATAGGTTATTTTAGTCAATTGAGTGATATTTTAGAAGAAGACACTGATATCTTAGCAAATGTAATAAATACGTCTATATATGATGAAACAATGACAAGAATTGTTCTTGCGAGATTAGGATTTAAGACTAATGATGTTTACAAGATTGTAAGTATTTTAAGTGATGGAGAAAAAGCCAAGGTTAAATTGGCTAAAATATTAACTTCTGATTTTAACTATCTTATTTTTGATGAACCGACAAACTTTTTAGATATAAGAGCAATAGAAAGTTTAGAAAATCTATTGAAATCTTATGATAGACCATTTATATTTGTAAGCCATGATGAGGAGTTTATAAATAACCTAGCAGATACTCTTTTGATTATAGAAGATAAAAGAATCAAAAATTTTAAAGGTAGTTTATCACAATACAAAAATAAAAAAGAGAAAACAACGAGTAGCAAGGATAGAGATAGTTTATTACTTGATTTTAGAATATCTTCCATAAGTTCTAGACTAGCAATGGAGTTACCTAAAGAGGAAAGAAAAAAACTAAAAGAGGAGTATAATAAACTCATTGAAGAAAGAAAAAAATAAATTTTAGCATCTACGAGAGTAGGTGCTTTTTTAAGACTTAATTTTAAAATGTAACATTAGAAAAATAAAATTTCTAAATCAGATCAATAATTTTCACGCTTGCAAATTTCTATGACTTAACAAATTTTTATAAGCTCATAAATTTTTACAAAGTCATAAGTTTTTCCCACCTACTAATAAAGTCCTACTTCCTAAAAATACAGAGCCAAACTGCCCTCTCCTGCCAGGAAACCCTGTGGATCTCGTGGGGTCTTATTACTAGGCTATCTCCTTCTCTTAAGTCAAGTTTCCTCCCATCTTCATATTCTATTTGGGCCTTCCCCCTTAACAAGAAGACAATTTCAAGTTCATCTTGGTCATAAAAGCCTGTGACTTGGTCAAGGGACATAGTCCTAATAACTTTTATCCCTTCATCTTCATAAATTTTTTCTTCAATTTCTCCATCACAAGAGAATTTTATATTTTTAAAAATATTGTATAATTTATCCATAGGCTAATTATATCATGACTTTAAAACTCAATATATAAGAGCAAAATAATTTGCTATAATTAAAAGAGAGGTGGAAAATGTTTAGAGAAATGAGAAGAATAAAGCAAGAGCTTTCTCTTGAAGAAGCTGAGAGCTTGCTTATTAAAAATAAAAGAGGCGTCCTATCTTTAAATGGCGAAGATGGCTACCCCTATGCCCTTCCCATAAATTTTTTATATGATGAGGAAGAAAATAAAATTTATTTTCACGGAGCAAAAAGTGGCTACAAGCTTGACTGCATCAAGAAGAATAATAAGGCCTGCTTTGTTACTTATGGGGACCAAGATCTTTCAGAAAATGGCTGGTCCTACTACCTAAAGAGCCTAGTGGCCTTTGGAGAAATTGAAATCATAGAGGACAGAGACTTATCTGCCAAAAAATTAATTGAACTTGCATCGAGATATTATCCTTCAATGAAAGAAATAAATGAAGTCATGGAGAGAAGTTTTAAAAACGCCCTAGTCTATTCCCTTGACATCCAGCACATGACTTGCAAGAGAGTCCACGAAAAATAAAAAATCGCAATAAAAAACCAAGGTTTTAGTTTCACCTAAACCTTGGTTTTATTTATTATATATTTAATTTAACTTCTTCTAACTTCTTTTCTCTTTGACTTTCCCTATAATGAGCAAAAATTGAACCAATTAGATTTTGAACTACAGAGAAAATTGCTCCTGGTAAGGCTGCAAGTGGGTTCATGGCAAAGTTTGTGTTTGCAAGAACTACTGCAAGGCCTGAGTTTTGTGTGCCAACTTCAATTGATAGGGTTGACTGCTTGTCGTAGTCAAGTCCCACTAATTTTCCAAGTCCTAGTCCTACGCCAAGGCCCAAAATATTGTGGATAATAACTACTCCAAAGACTAAAAGTCCTGAAGTCATAATTTTTTCTGCATTAAGTCCCACAATAGCCGCAATGATAAGGGCAATTGCTATGGAAGAAATAAGTGGGAAGATAAAATCCACCTTCTTAATTCTTTCCTTTAAAAGAGTATTGGCAATAATTCCAAGTCCTACTGGAAGGACAATTACCTTAACAATAGACATAAACATGGCCATAAAGGAAACTTCAACTAGAGATCCTGCCATCAAATACACTAGAAGTGGCGTCAAGATTGGGGCAAGAAGAGTTGAGGCTACTGTTAATAAAACAGAATATGCCAAGTCTCCTTCAGCAATATGACTCAATACATTTGAAGCAGTTCCACCAGGGCAAGTTCCAACAAGGATTACCCCAAGGCTTATGTCCTTTGGCAATTTAAAAATCACTGACAATAAAAGTGCCAAGAGTGGCATAATTGTGTACTGGCAAAGGGCTCCCAAAAATATAAGTTTTGGTGCCTTTAACAGATTTTTAAAGTCCTTAACTTCTATGCTAGTTCCCATACCAAACATGGCCGCTGCCAAGAATAGGGATGTGTAATTTGTCATCCCCTTAAAGGCATCTGGGTACCTTAGGGCAGTTGCAGAGAGAAGTAGGATAATTAAGATCAAGTATTTTTCTATATAGGTTGAAATTTTTCTAAACAATTCACACCTCGAAGAAAAAGTTGTCTATAAGTCTAGTTGTGCCAAACCTAACAGCAAGGGCCACAAGGGCATCCCTGTCAATGACATCCATGTCCCTTATTTCTTCTGTGTCAACAACTTGAACATACTCAATATCGGCAAGGTCTTCTGTCTTTATTTCGTCTTCAATGATTTTAATCAAATCTTCTGCCTTCATTCCCTTTTTCATGGCAGCTTTGCCCTTCTCTAGGGCCCTATGAAGAACTGGTGCGGCCTTTCTCTCTTCATCAGACAAGTAAACATTTCTTGATGAGATTGCAAGTCCGTCATCTTCTCTTTTAATTGGGCAAGGAACAATTTCGATTCCAAAATTTAAGTCCTTAACAGCCTTCTTAACAATTAAAAACTGTTGGGCATCCTTCCTGCCAAAGTAGGCTCTAGTAGGTCTAAAGATGTGGAATAACTTTGTTAAGACAGTTAAAACTCCCCTGAAGTGAATTGGGCGAGTCTTGCCACATAAGTTGTCCTTTAAATCTTCGATAGTTACATAAGTTTTGTGGTTTTGATAAAACTCCTCTGGGTCTGGTGTGAACACTGCGTCAACTCCAGCCTCTTCACAGAGTTTAAAATCTCTCTCTTCGTCTCTTGGGTAAGATTCATAGTCTTCACCAGGTCCAAATTGTGTTGGATTTACAAAAATAGACACGACTACAAGGTCGTTGTTCTTTCTCGCCTCATCCATAAGTGACTTGTGACCTGCGTGCAAAAATCCCATAGTAGGAACCAAACCCACAGACTTTTGGTAATTTCCTTTAGTAAATTCCAAAGCTTCTTGTACATTTCTTAGTACCTTCATCATTCTCTCCTTAAAAATTTATTTTGGAGAAATATTTAATTATAAATATTTAAGTACGGTTTATAAAAATAATACCGTCTCCGGCAAATATTATAACAAATTTAAAAATTTTTTGCAGAAAAAAAGACGGTCTTGCCGTCTAATTTTATTATTTAAATAATTTTCACAATTTCAAAGGAATTTACTTTCTCTATCTCAACTTTTTCTTCTTTTATAAGGTCTTCTAAGATATTTTCATCTTCAAAGACAATTTTAATTTCATCTTTTAAGACCAAATCATAGGACCTTATGTAGTCCAAGATTTTTTCTTCTTCGCTAAGACCTTCTTCCCTCTCTTCTAGGTCTAGGTTTTCTAAAAAAAATTCTTCCACTCTTGAGAAGTCCATAATGTTTTGCAAGACTCTATGATTTTTTGTGATTAAAAATCCTGGTAGCTTCTTTACCCTGTAGTCAAAGGCCTCCATCCTATCCTGCAAGAACAAGTCCTGAGAGTTTTCGTAGTTAAATAAAAATTCATCATAATCCAAGCCAAAGCCATCTAAGATTTCCTTTTGGACTTCTAACTTAAATATATTTTTCCCAAAAATTATGGCTTCTTCTAAGGACTTTCTCATGTAGTCCTTGGCTATTTCCTTATCCATCTCTTCAACCGAAATGAAATACTTGTCTAGTGGATAAGATGACTTGTAGTCTTTTGTGAAGAGATCTGGCGATGATGGAAATCCTGGCATGTGAGTTATAGTTCCTGTGGCCCTGTACATATCAAAGAGAATTTTATTGCCAAGATCTACTGAGTTTTTGTCCCTGAAGTTCTCTGGCAAAAATTCTTCGTAGTTGCCAATTAGTCCTCCCATGACAAATTCATAATCAAAATTTTTATATTTTCTTTCAAATTTTCTTATTATTGGAAAAAGTCCCCACAAAAAGGGATCTAATAGGTCTGTAAATATTTTTAACATGGTCCCTCCTAATCTAGGTCGATTATATCAAAGGATAAAAAATTTTTCAGCAAAATCTTCTTCAAAAGACTTGACTTTTAAAAATCTTATAATATTTAACACAATATATGTTTTCCTCATGGCTTTCATACACTATATGTAGTATAATTATATCCGTAATAAAAAAGGAGCGTTCATATATTTATATAAAAGGAGAGATGGAAAAATGTTACAAGTTATCAAGAGAAACGGAACAAAAGTTGACTTTGACAAGGCTAAAATTGTAATTGCCATTGAAAAGGCTATGCAATCAAGTTCTGGTGTCTACATAGAAGGTCAAGCTCTTGAAATTGCAAATGAAATCGAAAAGTTGGCAGGAGAAAAAGACCTTCCTCTTTCTATTTATGACATAGAAGGAGAAGTTTATTACCGTTTGATTCAAAACGACAACCCAGCTACTGCTAGGGCCTACGAATCTTACAAGTCTGTTCAACAATTTAAGCGTGAACAAAACACTACTGATGATGATATTCTTGGTCTCTTAAACGAAACAAACGAAGACCTAATGGACGAGAACTCCAACAAAAATGCTGTTATTGCCTCTACTCAAAGAGACTTAATAGCAGGAGAAGTTTCAAAGGATATTGCCAAGAGAAAGATGATTCCAGGAGACTTAGTAGAAGCACACGAATCTGGTGCCATCCACATCCACGACATGGACTACTTCATCCAACCAATTTTCAACTGCTGCCTAGTTAACATGAAGGACATGCTTGACAATGGAACTGTTGTTAATGGCAAGATGATTGAAACTCCAAAGTCCTTTCAAGTTGCCTGCAATGTTATGACACAAATCATTGCACAAATTGCATCAAATCAATATGGTGGCCAAAGTATTAATATCTCTTGTCTTGGCAAGTACCTAAGAAGGTCTTACGAAAAGAACCTTTCTCTTGCCCTTGACACTCTTGGAGATATTGAACTTGCAGAGAAAATGGCAAATCAAATGACTAAGAAGGACCTTGAAAGTGGAATCCAAACAATCCAATATCAAATAAATACTTTGATGACTTCCAACGGTCAAGCACCTTTCGTTACCTTATTCATGTGGCTTGAGGACGACGACCAATATGTTGACGAAGTTGCAATGATAATCGAAGAAATCTTAAAGCAAAGAATTCAAGGAATCAAAAATGACGCAGGTGTTTATGTTACTCCAGCCTTTCCTAAGCTAATTTACGTTCTTGATGAAAATAACATCAACAAGGACTCAAAATATTATTATTTAACATCTCTTGCAATTAGGTGTACAGCTAAGAGGATGTACCCTGACTACATTTCTGCCAAGAAGATGCGTGCCAACTACGAAGGCAACGTATTTTCTCCAATGGGATGCAGGGCCTTCCTTCCACCTTACAAGGATGAAAAGGGCAACTACAAGTTCGAAGGTAGGTTTAACATGGGAGCTTGTTCCATCAACCTTCCACAAATAGGAATCCTTGCTGGAGGAAGCGAAGAAAAATTCTTTGAAATCCTTGAAAAAAGACTAGACCTAGTTAAGAGGGTTGGACTATTGCGTTACGAACACCTAAAGAAGGTAAACAGTGACTCATCCCCAATTCACTGGCAACACGGAGCCATTGCAAGACTTGGCAAGCATGAGCCTATTGCACCTCTTCTAGAAAATGGCTACTCAACAGTTTCCCTTGGCTACATTGGAATCTATGAAGCGACAATGCTAATAAAGGGAGTGAGCCACACAGACAAGAAGGGTTACGACTTTGCCATGAGGATCATGGACGCCCTTAACGATGCTGTCAAGAAGTGGACTGAAGAGTATGGAATTAAATTTACCCTTTACGCAACACCAGCTGAGTCACTTACACAAAGATTTGCCAACATCGACAAGGAAAGATTTGGCATCATAGAAAATGTAACTGACAAGGGTTACTATATCAACTCCTTCCACGTTGACGTTCGTGAAGAAATTTCTGCCTTTGAAAAATTTAACTTCGAAGCAAAATTCCAAGACAAGTCAACTGGCGGCTGCATATCCTATGTAGAAATTCCAAACATGGGCCACAACCTTGAAGCCCTAGAGACAATTGTTAGATATATTTACGACAACATCCAATACGCAGAATTTAACACAAAGTCAGACTATTGTGCAGAATGTGGCTTTGATGGTGAAATCAAATTAAACGACCATGGCGACTGGGAATGCCCACAATGCCACAACACAGACAGGTCAAGCCTTACTGTAGTAAGACGTACTTGTGGTTACCTTGGTGAAAACTTCTGGAACGAAGGCCGTACTAAGGAAATCAACGCAAGGGTTCTTCACATCTAATGAACTTTGCACAAATAAGAAAGTATGATGTTGCCAATGGTCCTGGCATAAGGACCACAATATTTGTGACAGGCTGCACCCACAAGTGCCACAATTGTTTTAATGAGGAGTACCAAGACTTTGACTTTGGAGACCCTTGGACCCAACAAGAAACAGATGAAGTTATAGAAGATTTAAAGCTAGATGAAGTTAAGGGCTTGACTATCCTAGGTGGTGAGCCCTTCCAAAATGAAGTGGACCTCTTGGAAGTTCTTCGCGATATAAAAAAAGAAGTCCAAAAGGACATTTGGATTTTCTCTGGCTATACTTATGAAGAAATTTTAAAAGACCAGGACAAGAAGAAACTCCTAGAAGAATGTGACGTCCTAGTTGATGGAAGATTTGTAGAAGCTTTAAAAGACTTAAGTTTAAGATTTCGAGGATCTTCCAACCAAAGGATAATAGACGTGCAAAAATCTTTAGAGTCTAATGAAGTAGTTTTGTTTGATTTGTAAATTTTGTCTTAGAATTTTTTATCTAATTAATTACTTTATAAGACTTAATAAACCCTTTTATATAAATTAAAAATTAAGATAAAAAAACCTCAGCTTAACTGCTGAGGTCTTTTTTTGTCCTATTTCAGACTTCTGGTGGGATTGGATTTTCTAACCTTTCATTGTCAAAGAAGCTTGTCCCACCATCGGCATTAGTTTGGAAGGTCCCAAAGGTAGAAAGGTAGTCCACCCCATCAAATGTGTAGTAAATTTCAATCCTTAAGTATTCCATAAAATATTTTTCAAACTGAGTATTATATCTTTTAGTCTCATAAAAATACCTGCCGTCGTCAAGCCTATCTAATTCGCCCTCTATTACTGTCTCCCTTGTTTTATCATTATAATAAGAGTCGGCAAATATTTTAATTTTTGGAATTTCAGGCTCATAAACCTTTCCCCTATCTATGAACTCTACATAAAATTTATTATCTTCATTTAAGTGAATACAAGGGATGTCTCCTTCTATGGCTCCTGCAATTGTATCCCTTACCCTCATAACTTTTTGTTCAGGTAAACTTTCAAACTCTGCTCTCTCAAAGGTCCTAATAATTGGTGTCCTTTCATCATTAGACACCTTTATATTTACCTTAACCCCATGGACAGAATTATTTCTTTTTAGCTCTGGCTTTGGGTAAGAATAAATGCGTAGACCTACAAATAAAGTCACAAGAAGAATTAAAATAATAGAAAAAATTTTTATTAATTTTTTTATCATAATATCACCTAATTTATTATTATATCTTTAACAATTGATAATAAAAATTCACAATAACATCTTTCGCGAAGGTAAGATCTTTTTGTCTTATTCTTCTGGAGGGATTGGCTTTTCTAATTTTTCATTGTCAAAGAAGTTAGTCCCATCATCGGCGTTATCTTGGAAGGTCCCAAAGATGGAAACATAGTTCACATGGCCAATAGTATAATAAATTTCAATCCTTAAGTATTCCATAAAATATTTTTCAAATTGAGTGCTATATCTTTTAGTCTCAAAATAATACCTGCCGTCGTCAAGCCTATCTAATTCGCCCTCTATGACTCTTTGCTTTTGCTTGTCATCATAATGAGAAGCAGAGGCAAATATTTTAATTTTTGGACTTTCTGGCTCATAAACTTTTCCCCTATTTATGAACTCTACATAAAATTTATTATCTTCATTTAAATGAATACAAGGAATGTCTCCTTCTATCCTACCATCAATTGTATCTCTTAATTTCACTATTTCTTTTTCAGAAAGATTTTCAAATTTTTCTCTCTCAAAGGTCCTTACAATGGGTTTTCTCTCATCACTGGACACCTTTATATTTACTTTATCTCCATGTATAGCATTATTTCTCCTAAAATCTGGAGTTGGAGAAAAATAAATTTGAATAGCTGCAAATAAAATTATTGCAAGAATTATTACAATAGCAAAAACTTTTGCGACTTTACTTTTCATAATATCACCTACCTATAGTTTACCCTAAAAACAATTCAATATCATTAACTTTTAAAACAAGCAAAACATTTATAATTACTTCAAAGACTCCCATACTATATAAATTTCTCCAATAAAAAAATCTCCCAAGAGGTCTTGGAAGATCTTCTTATCTTTAATATGTAATGAGATTACTCATTGTGGAATAATTAAAGCAAAATATTTTACTAATTTTAAAAGGAGTATTTAAAATAAAAAGTCTATTGACAAAGGTAACCTTACATCAATAGACCTTTTAACTGGCGATAACTTACTCTCCCAGGTCGTTGCCAACCAAGTACCATCAGCGGACTAATGCTTAACTTCTGTGTTCGG